>LKMJ01004886.1_pt1 | contig 12638 bp, 14 predicted proteins | sample 643391 | NCBI WGS metagenome assembly LKMJ01 (sample SAMN04112250, study PRJNA286221) | soda lake metagenome | biome: soda lake; feature: Kulunda Steppe; material: water; isolation source: sample PL-Br10 brine of Picturesque Lake | place: Russia: Kulunda steppe | collected 2010-07
CCATAGTGTTGACAGCCCATCCCATTGATTCGCTCTGAAAAGCTCGGACAGTCATCGGCCAGTGGACAGTTCGGCATGGTGGTTCGTAATCAGGGGGTCGTCTAAACGTTTCCGCTGAGGCTGCCATTACTGGCGACGCCGAAAACAGGCGATTCATAGCCGTTGAGATACTGTTTTGGATATGAACCGGTATGCACCCGAGTTGGCACTGGTTACCGGCGGGCTGCTCGGTGGTGTCTTCGGTGCGTTCGTCCTTTTTTCGCTTTCCGAGCTCTACTCGGCGCTTGTCACTGGAGCCGTGATCGCCTACCCATTTGCAGCGTACGCGATCCACAACAGCAACGACCCAACAGCCGTGTTGCCACCGTGGCTTGTGACAACGGCCGCCGCGCTCGCGGGAACGGTTGTGTTCGTCGACGTCATTCGACTGTTTCCGCCAGGAGTACGAACTGCTCTCTTCGGGTTGCTGCTCGCACTGATCGTCTTTCTTCCGGCTGCCGCCTATGGGACCCGGTATGGCTCACCCCCGGCGATTCTCGCGCCAAGTCCGATTGTCGGCGTTACGACGCTTTCGGCGATCGGTCTTGTTGGTGTCGGCGCAACGCACGCACCACTGTACGGAACCGCAAGTAGTCTCCTGGTCTTTCTCGCCGGGGCATTGTTTGCAGCCAGCCACCACCGGCTCGGCCGTCGTCGTCGCCGTCAGATTCCCCTGGTGGGGATGGGTCTCGCAAGCGGGCTCGTCGTAACAGGGGTCGTTCTCGGTGGCCCACTTGAACCGTGGGTTCTCGGTAGCCTCGTCGCTGCCTTCGGCCCACTGATTTTCTATGGGCTCACCGCAGATATAGGGTAGCGCCACACAGGACTGTGGGCGGGCTGGGTTGAAAGTGGCCGACCGAGTCGCTCACAAAAACTCTCGAACGTCCGAATACCACATATCGTGGTAGTCAACGGCATCGATCCGCTGGGCGATTTCGACGGCCAAGGCGTGCCAACACAGCTGTTCTGGGTCGTCCGAATCGAGATTATACTGACTGTCTTTGCAGGTACAGCTGCCGGCTTCGACCATGTATTCCTCGTCGTAGCCGACAACGATCGTAAAATCACGGTACTGTTTGACCCGGCGTTCGGAGACGGCGTCGATCGCTTGGACACCGCGGTCGCCATGGATCGAGAGCAGGGCGGTCACGATGTCAGCCCGGAGCTCACCGGCCGTATCGAGCGCCTCACGCCAGTTCTCGATCTCGCCCACAGCGGCCCTACTCGGAGCAGGCCAATATCAGGTTCGGTGTGCTTTTTCACACTGCTGTCGGAGCCCTATATATGCAACTCAGTGAAGGGGGACTCGAAATCACAGTCGAGACACCCAGAGACGGAGCCAGTGAGGGCAGCGGCGATGGCGTTTTTTTCAACCCGACTATGGAACTCAACCGAGATATCACGGTTGCCGTGCTGCGAGCCTACCAGCAACGCGAACCGAGAGTCAGCACCTATCTCGATGCGATGGCCGCCTCCGGAATCCGTGGGGTCCGGGCGGCCGCTGAGGGATACAATGTAACCTGCTGTGACATCGACCGCGACTCCGCTGAACTGGCTCGTGAGAACCTCGCTCACAACGACCTCGACGGTGAGGTCATCCAGCGCAATGTCAATTCTCTCCTTCACGAGCAGATGTTCGATGTCGTCGACCTCGATCCGTTTGGCACGCCGATTCCGTTCGCTGATGCCGCATTTGCAACGACACGAAACCTGGTCTGTGTGACTGCAACCGACACCGCGCCACTCTGTGGGGCACATCTCAACAGCGGAAAACGAAAGTACAGTGCAATTCCACAAAACACTGAGTACCACCCCGAAATGGGGCTTCGAACACTCATCTCTGCGCTTGTTCGGACGGCCGCCCGCTATGATACTGCGGCGGTGCCGATCTGTTCGCATGTGAGTCGCCATTATGCGCGAACGTATCTCGAACTCGACCACCGCGCAACCAGTGCCGACCGCCTGCTCGACCAGCTCGGGTTCGTCCACCACTGCGAAGACTGTCTAAGTCGTGATCATGAGGATGGATTGTACCCGCAGTCGGCCCCAGAGCGCTGTCCAGTCTGCGACAGCAACCGGATGCTCACTGCCGGACCGATCTGGCTCGGTCCGGTGGCCGACAGCGAGTTTACCAAGTCAGTTCGCGAGCAACTTTCCGCAGCGATGGGCAAACAACAACTGGCCGAGCGACTGCTCTCGACGGTTGCAACCGAACTCGACACACCTACACACTATGATCAACACCGGCTCTGCAAGCAGTGGGGCGTGCCCGCCAATTCGATGGACGATTTTCTGTCGGATCTGCGAGAAGCTGGCTACGAGGCGTCGCAGGCGCACTACAGCGGAACCGCCTTCAAAACCGAGGCGACGGTGGCCGAGATTCGGGACGCGGCGGCCCCAGAAGCTGACATCTAAGCTCTTCTGAGTTGCCCCTCGCGGTCGTAAATGGGTAATTGACGACGTAGGGAACACGGTCACAAGCGCCCGATAATGACTGCCTACCAGCGGTTGGTATCTTGAAACAATCCGGCTGTTTTTCACTGCCTTTCGGTAATATGTAGACGTGAACGCTCGTACTTCCTCACTCGTCTCTATGGTAAAGGCGGTTGTGGCGACCGCCCAAGCCAAGCAGATTACGTTTTTAGCCGCCAGTGTCGCCTACTATGCATTTGTTTCGTTGCTTCCGGCGCTCTTGTTATTGCTTGTCTTAGCAACAACGGTCGGTGGTGAAGCCTTCGGAGACCGGATCGTTGCACTCACCAGTGACTTTCTGACACCGGCGGGCCAGGAGGCGATCACCGGTGCGGTCGACGATGCGCCTGGAACCGGCGGCGCAACGGTCATTGGCGTTGGCGTCCTCGCCTGGAGTACACTCAAAGTGTTTCGAGCGCTTGATACGGCCTTTCTCACCGTCTACGGTCAGGTCGAAACCGCCGATTTCATCGGCCAACTCAAAGACGCAACGCTCGTACTCATCGGAATCGGTGGCGGCCTCGGTGTGATGGTTGGCGTCGGAGCCGTGTTGGCGGCGCTTCCGCTCGGGCCGGCCGGCTGGCTCATCGGGATTGTGGGACTACCTGCGGTGTTGACACTGGCGTTTCTCCCGATGTACCACCGGTTTCCGAATCCACCGGTCCCGATTCGACAGGCCCTTCCAGGGGCTGTGTTTGCGGGCGTCGGCTGGACGATATTGCAGGCAGGGTTTCAAATTTATGCCGCCGGTGCCGGTCAGTATCAGGCCTACGGTGTTGTTGGCGGTATTTTGTTGTTGGTTACATGGCTCTATTTTGCAGCGATCATCGTCATACTTGGAGCGATTATTAACGCTGTGCGGAGCGACCGCGCGCCGAGTGGTGACGAACTGGAGGCCGAAAAAACAGATTTTCTGCCGTCGGCGACTGATACTGGGTCGTCCGACGCCGAGACCGAGAATGTGACTTCCGACCGGCAGTTACAACAATCCGGGCACCAAATCTCACCACATATGTCGCGTGAGCGAACAGCGCAGGAATCGACAGCAGGGGCTGTCGACGGTGAGCCGACAGATGCTGAGGGGGCCAGCGAGCAACGCCACAAGCGAGTTTCTCCCGACGGCGCGCCCGATATCAGCGAGGTCGACGCCCGTATCACAGAGCTACGGGCCGAGTTCGATAGTTTCGAATCAGATATCCAACAGCGAACTGTCGACAAACCGGCTGTCAAGTCGGAACTCAAAGGCTATGTTCGGTCGAAGATGCGCCGAGGGCATGCCCGTGGCTGGGGGCCATACCTCGTCTTGCTGTATGGAACAGCAATGACACTCGGCGCGTTCTATCTGTTCGAGAGTGACTGGCTCGCCATCCTCGCAATGCTCATTATTTTCCTCTCAACACTGGGACTCTATACGCTGTTCGTGATGGTCGGTGTTGGACTCAATCTTGTCGACGTTCCTGGCAAAGCACTCGATTTCGCCCGCGACCGGCGGAACTAACCGTCGTTTCGCGGCCGAAGATCGCGGACAACGCCGACAGTACCGGTGTACTGGTCTCCATTGTCACGCAACGGTGCGAGATTAATTTCGGTTGGAATATGTTCTCCATTCGCTGATTCGACTGTTACCTGATAGGTTCCCCAGTCGCTGGCTCGGTCATTGAGTATGTCGACGATGATATCGGTTCCTGCTTCGAACCCGCCATTGGGGAGAAACTCGCTCGCATGCATGCCGACTAACTCCGTAGGCATACAGTCAAGCATCGTCGCGAGCGCGTCATTTGCCAGAGTGATGATACCGTCTGCATCGAGGATATACATGGCATCACCAACCGTTTCAACCAGTGTTTTGTACTGTTTGAGCTCCCGTTCGGTTCGGTAGCTCTCGACAGCGTTTTCGATCCGGTTGGCAAGTAGTTGGTACTGCTCGGTGCCGGTCTGTTTCTGGAGGTAGTCGGTGACACCGTGGGCGAGAGCGTCGGCTGCGACCGTTTCCGATCCTTCTCCGGTGTATAAAATAAACGGCAGTGAAGGATATGTTGCGCGAACGGCACGCAAAAATTCGAGGCCATCCATTTCTGGCATCTGGTAATCGCTGACGATACAGTCAAATGACGCCTCTTCGAGCCGAGACAATCCGCTCCGGGCACCTGTTTCGGTGGTGACTGCAAAGGACGCTCGTTCTGCAGTGAGAAAGCGTGCTGAAAGCTCCACGAACGACCGCTCATCATCGACGTGGAGAATTCGAACCGGCTCACACATGACCCACAGGTTCACACCCGGAGTATCTAATCCTTCTGGATTGGTAATATATCGCTGAGTGGGTATCAAATCTGAGAAGCGAGGGATACGTTTACATAGTTTACTGAGAATCTATGCGACGTATGGTTAAGTCGACAGTTCGGTTCTCCGAGGCGGTGATGGACCGTGTCGAAGAGTTGGTCTCCGGTGAGACCTTCTCAAGTAAGTCGGAGTTCCAACGGTTCGCCGTCGAATACGTGCTGTCGGAAATCGACGATTACGAACCTGAAATGCTTGATTTTGACGACGTTCGCGAGCAAGTCTTCCCCAAACAGACACTTGTCCGTGAGGCAGAGCCAACCGGTGAGCCCGGCACCGAATTCTACCATGTTACCGCTCGAGTCAGACAGTTTGCAATCCGTGGTGACATCGAGACGGCCCGCGAACTGATCGATACGCACTATTCGTCCTCCGATCCTCGCTGTATGTTGCTAGATGACGTTGTCGAAGCATACCGTGAGCAAAACTGCACTCTTGACGGGACTGTCGACACAGAATAGGGCTCACGGCTATATTTTTTATGCTACACAGTCTCCCTGTTGTATGGCTGCTCAACACGTTGTCGCCCTCGTTGGAAGTCTCCGCGACGCAAGTTTTACCAGAACAGCAGCGGCTCGCGCACTCACTGGGGCCGAAAACGCCGGTGCAACAACGGAGCTGCTCGACCTCCGTGCGTTCGATCTCCCACCGCTCAACCCGGATCAGAACACGCAGGGAGATAGCCAACAGTTCATCGAAACAGTTCGCCAAGCCGACGCGCTCATTCTCGCCAGTCCAATGTACCACGGCTCGTACTCCGGTGTCCTCAAGAATGCACTCGATTACTGTGGCTTCGAGGAGTTCGAAAAAAAAACGGTTGGACTGCTTGTGGTTTCAGGCGGCTCGTTTCCGATTACGACACTCGAGCATCTCCGATCGGTCTGTCGTGCACTCAACGCATGGGTGCTTCCCCATCAGGCAGCGGTTCCAAACGTTCACAGCGCCTTTGAGGATGGTTCGTTCGTCGACGACCGGACCGAAGAGCGGGTCGCGATGGTTGGCCGGCGTGTCGTCCAGTATGTAGCGATCGAACCCGAGCCAGCGACGTTTGAGAGCGATCAGAACGAGGGAGCCGACGACTAACCCCGAGTCGGGACGCTGTCGACGTACCCGTGTTATTGCTCATCGTGGCTGAAAAAACAATTAAGCCAGCTGACCAACAAATATGGCATGAATTACCATGGCACTATACAGCCGCATTTTGGTTCCCACTGATGGTTCGGCCGAAGGCCAGCGGGCAGTTGCCCATGCGGTTGATCTCGCCGAGGTACATGAGGCAGAGATCTTGGCCGTCTACGTCGTCAATACCGCGGCATACAACGGGTTGCCAATGGAGACTGCCTGGGAGGGTATCGACACGTTGCTTCGGCAGGATGCACACGGTGCGCTCGAAACCGTCGAACAGCTATGCGAGCGACGCGGAGTTCCCGTCGAGACAACTGTTATTGAGGGCTCGCCCAGCAAACAGATTCTCCGGCTCGCCGAGACCGACGGCTGTGAGCTAATCGTCATGGGAACCCACGGACGTGGAGGCATCGACCGACTTCTGCTCGGCAGTGTTGCCGAAAAAGTCGTCCGGGGGGCCCGGGTGCCGGTACTGACTGTCCGTGTCGGCGACGACCCTGCACAGGTAGCCGGATCGACAGCGACCGAAACCGAAGCGTCGAGTCCAGCCAGAACAGATGACTCACGGATGGCGGCAGACTCCCAGACAGGGTAGGTAAAAAAGGCAGTAGCCGATGGAGAGACTTACTCCCGTTTCGGCCGCAGATGCTCACAGTCGCCAGCGTGGACGACCCGCTCGCCGTCTGCCGTGTCGACAACGAGCCCTCCGGGAAACTGCACATCGACGGCATGGCCCTCGATTGTCTCGTGTGATGTTTCGATTCGGACCTGCTGGCCGAGTGTTGAGCTGTACTCCCGCCAGCGGTCAAGGACCGTTTCAGGTGCTGCGGTGAGCTCGGCCAGTGACTCTAGGAGTTCCTGTACGACCGCTCGGCGGTCGACGTCGCCACCGAGTTCACGCAGACTTATCGCTTGCGGTGGGAGCGCCGCTGCATCGATATTTGCGTTGATTCCGATACCGACTAAGAGCCAGGAAACACGATCGGCCTCACCCTCCATTTCGGTGAGGATTCCGGCGAGTTTCCGGCCGCCACGGTCGCCTGATTCGCCAACAAGCACATCGTTTGGCCATTTGAGGTGTGCGTCGACACCGACTGCTCGGCAGGCGTCGATAGCTGCCACGCCCGCCGCAAGTGTGACGATCGGAACATGTGCGGCCGGGATTTCGGGTTCAAGAATGGCTGAACACCAGATGCCGCCACTGGGTGCGGTCCACGGCCGGCTGAGTCGCCCCCGACTTCCCGTCTGTTCGTTGGCAACGACCGCCATAGCGCGCTCGCCAGCGGTCGCCAGTTCCCGTGCGCGGTTGTTCGTACTGTCGACTGAGTTGTGGTACTCGATCCGATACGGCGCGTTGAGCCCAAACTCGATCGCAGCCGCGCCGTAGTCCGGAACCGCTGTTACCGCATAGCCCTCAGCTATGCTTTCGATCTCGAACCCCTCTGTGCGGAGCGCTTCGACCTGCTTCCAGACGGCCGCCCGCGAGATACCGAGTCGCTCGGCGAGCGCCGGCCCGGTAATCGGCCCGTCCTCGAAGGCCGCAAGCAGCGCCCGGCGTGTCTCGTTCATGGGCCATCTACGGCATGCGCCCCAAAGAGCCGTCGGATACAAACCTCCCCGGCACCTACCGCTGGCTATGATTACGTTTCTCGCTGGCGGTACGGGCACGCCAAAACTCCTTGCGGGAGCGACCGCCCACCCCGATGCCGGCCGACTAACAGTCGTCGGCAACACGGGTGACGATATCGAACTCGGCGGGCTCATCGTCTGCCCGGACCTCGATACGGTGCTCTTTCATGAGGGCGAGGTGCTCGACACCGACCGGTGGTGGGGAATCGAGGGCGACAGCCACGAGACGAACCGTGAACTCAAACGGATCGCCGAAGCGGCCGGTCTCGACGACGGCCCGCAGTATCTCGCCCCACGGAAACAGACGACGGGCCGGGAGATCGCTCGATGGCGACGCTTCTCGGGGATTGGCGAGTTCATGACGATTGGTGATCGCGACCGAGCAGTCCACATCACACGGACGAGTTTGCTTGATGCGGGCCGGTCGCTCACTGAGGTTACACAGGTGCTTGCCGACGCCTTCGGTGTCGACCTCACGCTGTTGCCGATGAGCGACGATCCGGTTGCGACGATCTGTCAAACCGATACGGGGTCGATGCATTTCGAAGAGTACTGGGTCGGCCACGGCGGCACCCCCTCGGTCACGGGGGTCGAATTCCGCGGGGCTGAGGAGGCCGAGCCGACCGATCACGTCCTCGATGCGCTCGACGCCCCGGTTGTGATCGGGCCGTCAAATCCGGTGACGAGTATCGGCCCGATTCTCGCAATCCCTGGCATTCGGGAGGCACTGGATCGGACCCCGGTTGTTGCCGTCTCACCGTTTATCGAAGAGCAGGTGTTTTCCGGACCGGCAGCCGAACTCATGGAAGCCGTCGGCATGGAGCCGAGCACGCAGGGTGTCGCCGACGCCTATCCGTTTGCTGATGCATTTGTGCTCGACACAGCCGACGAGACGGAACTCGATCGGCCGGTTGTCCGCACCGAGACACGGATTGAGACGCCTGCTGACAGTAAACGGGTACTGGCGAGCGTGCTGGAGGCACTCGAACTCGTCCAATGAAAATATCAACTGGTTCGATGAGAAACGCACACGTAGGGTTGACTCAGCGGGTGACAGATGTTTGAGCCACCCTTAGCGCTCGCTAGTCTAAGTGGCGAGGCGGATTCCGAGTGGGCGCTTTCGGGCGCTGAGCTCGCCGGTGCCGCGTTTCTCGGTGGAATCGCCCTCGACGAACCTGCCCGCGAGGCGGCACGCACCCTGGTCGACCGCGATAGAGAAGAGTTCCTCCCGGCCGATCCATTCGAATTCATCGAGCGGCACCTCTCAGCGGTTGTCACCGCGAGCGCTGCCGACGGATCGAACACGCCGCCGATCCGCCCGGCGATCAACGTCAGAAGCACTACTCTCGGGCCGATTCGTCGGGCCGCAACGATCTGTGCAGCGTATGGAGCAATCCTTGAAATCAACGCCCACTGTCGGCAGCCCGAACTCCGTGCGGTCGGCTGCGGAGAAACGCTCTTGGCCGATACCGACCGGCTCGCAGAGTATGTCTCGGTCGCTGCCGCCGAAGGAGCCGACGTGAGCGTCAAAGTCCGTGCAGAGGTCGACGGCGTCGATCTCACGGCGCTTGCAACGCTAATTGCGGCCGCCGGAGCCGATGCGATCCACATCGACGCGATGGACTCGCCATCAGTTATTGAACCGATCGCAGCGACAACCGAGCTGTTCGTTATCGCTAACAACGGCGTTCGCGACCGCCAGACAGTCCAGACGTATTTCGACGGCGGCGCTGATGCGGTCAGCGTCGGTCGGCCGAGTCGTGAGCCTGACGGGCCGGTCATGCAACGGATTTCGAGAGCGGTCACAGAGCAGACAGCCGGCAATTCAGCTGCAGAGCCGGCTGAGGGGCACGCACCATGAGTCGCGACTCCCGGCAAGCGGACAATCCCGGTCGCACGCCAGCCGAAAACGCCCAGCTTGGGCTGTTGCTCGAAGTCGCCGCCACGCCGAAACCGGGGAATGTCGACCGACACCGAGATTTCGACGACCTGCGGTTTGAACACTTTTTGGCCGGTGCGGTCGGCTCGCAGGCGGGGCTTCGGCGGGCAGCCGATGGCGACGCCGTCGGGATCGCCTTTGAGGAGGCCGTTTCCGGGATGTCGAACCAGCAGGGTGGCAACACGCAGTTTGGCTGTCTTCTCCTCCTTGTCCCGCTCGTCAAAGCCGCGGTAACCGGATCGCTCACGCCCGAGGGCGTCCGAGCCGTTGTCGAAGCGACGACAGTCGAGGACGCCATTTGTTTTTATCGTGCTTTCGAGCATGTCGATGTCGCCGTCAGTGAGCCACCGAAAGACGCCGACTCGCTTGATGTCCGACGTGGGAGTGCGGCCGCGCCGACGCTCCGCGAACGCGACCACACACTGTACGATATCATGATGATCTCGGCCGATCCCGAAGACCGAGTCGGCGATGGCAATGCCCGCGAGTGGGTCAATGGATTCGAGCGGAGCTTCCGGGCGGCCGAGTCGTTGCTGGCCGACGAGGGGCCGGTACTCGACCGGGTTGTGCGAGTCTTTCTCAAGTTGCTGGCGGAGGAACCCGATACGCTCGTTGCGATCAACCACGGTGAGAGTGTCGCTCGCGAGGTATCGGACCGAGCAGACGTCGTTGCCAGAGCATTTGCAGACAGCGACACCGGTGATTTTTCGACAGTCGACCAACTGGCCGAAGAGTGGGTTGACGCGGGCTACAATCCCGGAACAACGGCCGACATTACCGCCGCCGCGCTGTTTATCGCGCTTGAACGAGGCTTGAGCGTATGAGCAGCGATAAGTGGCGACCCACGGCCGACACCCAACCTGGCTGGCCCGTCGAACTCCGTGGCGTTACCGAATCAGTCGTCGCCACGCTGGGACCCAACGAGTTGTGGAATATGGCCGCACTCGGGCTGCATGCACCCGACCAGCCGGGGGAGCCGGTCGAAGCAACGACCTGGGGCAACACGCGAACTCGGCGCAACTTCCACCGGCAGGGTGGTGGCATCGTGCAGTTTACCGCCGACCCTGGGGAGTTTGTCGATGCCGCTATGACGATCCGCGAAGAGACGGATCCCGTCCTTCCTGGTGCCGACGCATGGGTTGCGGTCGACGCCGAATCAGTTGCCCGCGGCGAGGAGGTCGAGACGATGTGGGAACGCTGGCAGCTCCGACCGGTTGAGCCGGGGACTGTCGAGGAGAGTCGCCCACAGACCATCAATCGTGGATTTTACGCTGTCATCGACGCAACGGTGGCCGCCTCACGGCTTGATGTGCCGAGTTTCGAGACCGACACGCTGCTCGACCGGCTGGCGTATTTCGAAGAAACAGTCGAGAAATGTGGTGGGTCAGCCGAGCGAGCCGCCTTCGAGACACTGAGTGAGGCAAGCCGGTGGCGTGAGCGGGACTGATACGGCGAGACGGAACGAATCGTTTTAGTGTCGCTCCGAACAAGCCATCTGCATGGCAATCAAACCCAAGTACGTCAAGCAGCTCGCAACAACGCTGCTCGAAGACTACCCACAGGCGTTCAACACGGATTTCGAGACCAACAAAGAAAACGTCGCCAAACTCACCACCGTCGAGTCGAAAGGCGTCCGTAACCGCGTCGCCGGCTACATCACACGAAAGAAAGCAGCTGTCGCCTAATTTTCCGGGATTACTTCGAAGTTTACCACACCACTAGTAGACGTAGTCGTCTTCAGTGAGTTGGACGTAACCGTTCTTCTGAAAGGCGCGTTTCTGTTTTTTGTATGTGTAGAGCACTTTGGCACCCGAGAGCCCCGACCGAAGCGTGTTGGCCTTGAGCAGACTCGTGCCGTCTGCCGACAGAATGCCGCGGATGGCTTTGAACGTTCGGTCCCAGTCGCTTGGCCCGTAGCCTCGACAGATCTCTGCAAAGGTTACGTTCCGCAGCACCTCGTCGCCGATGGCGTCGTGCCAGCGCGTGTTGTAACTCGAGAGGTCGCCTGCGGCCGCCAGTTCACCGGCAATTGCCCCCGTCCGGATCGCGACGTGGTCGCCGCCTTCGTGGAATGCCGAGGTCGATCCCATTGCACCGCCAGCGATGGCAATGCCGGCGTCGACAGGTGATTCAATCGGCTTCGTCGACGAGATACTGTAGGTTTCGGTTCCCCCACGTTTACCGCGGTCTTCAACCAGCGGGAAGTCGGTCTCGATGTCGTACTCGTCGCCCCACTCGCGTTCGAGGAGCCGACGGATGTAGGTCGCGCCGTTCGGAATCCGCTCGTCGTCAGGACTGAGGAGCCCATACTCGTCTCGGTCCTCGATGGCATCGATATCGAGGCCGATCGGCATCGTGAGCCCGACCCGACAGACCGGTGCGTCGTTCGGGAAGACCCACGGATAGGCAGTATGGCCGGGCATGAGCCCCCACCAGAATTTAATTGCTGTTTTGACTTCCTCAAAGATTTCTTCGGGGAACCGGCGGTACTCCTGATAGGCAATGTGGTTTGCAATCGGCGAGGCCAGTAGCGCAGAGGCCTGTGTCTCTGCTGGGAGATACCCATCGAGGACGCGGTTCGTGACCGTCCGTTGTGGGCCGTCAGCGAGAATCAGGAAGTCCGCGCCGATTCGGTCGCCACTGGCAAGAACGACTGTGTGTCGAGGATCACCCTCACCACCGTCGGCCGCAAGGTCGCTTTCGACGCGTTTGACCCGGACCTGAACCCGGTACTCCGCACCTGCATCTTCGGCGCGTTCGCGCAGCCAGTCGTCAAGCCGGGCGCGCTGGAAGGTATAGCCGAAATGTTCGTACTCGGAGTCGATTCCAGTGCTTTTGAGCGTCGCCGATTCGGTTGGACCAATAAATTCTGCGCGGTCGAGATGTTGGAGGAGGACGCCATCAGGGAACTCGTCGGGATGGATATCCATGATCTCCACCCAGTAATCGAGAATTCCCGCAGCATCGGTCGAGTCGGGGCCAAGTCCCTCGCGGTCGGCCCGCGGGACGCCCTTTTCGAGGACGAGCGCGGAGGCACCGCTGCTGGCCGCTGCATGGGCGGCCGACGTACCGGCAGGGCCGCCACCGACAATGGCCA
>LKMJ01004887.1_pt1 | contig 12637 bp, 15 predicted proteins | sample 643391 | NCBI WGS metagenome assembly LKMJ01 (sample SAMN04112250, study PRJNA286221) | soda lake metagenome | biome: soda lake; feature: Kulunda Steppe; material: water; isolation source: sample PL-Br10 brine of Picturesque Lake | place: Russia: Kulunda steppe | collected 2010-07
CCGTTCGAGAACGCGGTCAACAAACTCGTCGTACTCGTAGGTGTTGCCGTGGTCGACAGCGAGTAGATACCGATCGATCTCCATGGGGAGCGGACTCGCAATATCTGTCGCACCTCCCTCTTCGACACGCTCGCCAAGTGTCTGGAGCACAGCGCGGGTCGTCCGGACGGCTTCGGCCCGTTTATCCTCGCCGATGCGGTGTTGCACCTCGCCGGTGAAGTCGTTGTAACTCGTGGACATGTGTCGTATCACGCTCTGTGATGGAGTTTCTACCCTGACCTGTTACTGCCAGTTATCACTCCTCGTATGTCTTTAGTAGCTCACTGGCGCTGAACAGTCCAGTGCTTGCATTTGCGTGCCGACAGTTCCGGTATAATCACCACTCGGTCGGCGTCCGGTCAGTGAACCACTCACACACATCTGGCCACCAGTTCTCGTGTATTTCCTGGTCGACAAACGTGCCGACGTGCCCCGTCGGAAACTCAAAGACTGCGGTGTCCTCACTCGGAACAACATCCAGGAACGGAACACTCGCATTTCGCGGGACGAACTGGTCGTCCTCGCCGAGGATCAGCACTACTGGCATGTCGATATTTCCGAGTTCGACCTGCGTTCCAAGCAGCGAGAGTCGGTTCTCGAAGAGCTTGTTCGCCTTCAGGAGCTCCTCGACAAACTGGCGGTAGGTTTCCCCCGCCATATCCGGGCTGTCGGCAACCCAGCGGGCAATACGCAGATTCTGTTCGTGGTAGGTCTCATTCTCGATGTTTTCGAGAATCTCGATCGGCTTGCCGATCGTGTAGTTGGCTGGTTTCCGGAGTAAGAAGCCAAGATCCAGCAGTTCGGAGGGCATCTTCCCGAACGTCTCGACGAGCTTTTCGGGATCGACACTGGTGATTAACTCCCGAATCCGCATCAGCCCCGTTTCGGTGTCGAAGTTCAGCGATGGCACCTGCAGCCCAAGCGTCTCGACGTTCTCGGGGTTGAGCGCGGTGTACATCGCCGCAAGCGGTGCACCAGTCGATGCGCCGATGGTGTGGACTGTCTCCGCCTCCGACTGCTTCCGGGCAGCGTCGACACAGTTGTCGAAATACCGGCAGACGTAATCGCCAAGCGAGAGATGCCGGTCGAGATTCGACGGTCGTCCCCAGTCGACAACGTACACGTCGAACCCGCGTTCGAGAAACTGCCTGATTACACTCCGCTTCTGGCTGAGATCGAGAATAGCTGGCGTGTTGATAAAGGCGTATGCAAATACGACCGGAATCTCCTGCTTTTCCGCAGCGTTGGATTCGTACTGTCGCAGCCGTACCATATTCTCCGTGTAGATTACATCGTACGGCGTCGGCTCCGCCTCCATCGACGCCAGCCGGCCATTGCGGGCGAGTTGCCGCTGGGAGTTGCTGGTCGATTTCTTCGACTCGTCTGCGGCCTGCTGTGAGAACTGGGAGCGAAAATATGTCATTCGAACTGATTGAACTATCGTTCTCACGTTCTGTAAACGATTGTGTCCAGGTACTGAGCCATAGTTGTATGACCGTTGCCGATCGATGACAGCTACGCACCGACTCTTTTTTTCAGCATTGCCAACGGTCGATCATTTTTTCGTTGGTTTGGTAGCCAGTGTGTCATACCGTGCCGTCGAAACAGGTAAAAAACCGCTCTGTGATACCACTGCTATGGGCGATACGGAGGAGAACTCTACGACCGACGATCTCGACTCTGAGGCGCTTTTTTCCCTATTCGGGCGAGCACACACGCTCGATCTCATGGCCGAGATCCTCATCAAAAGCGATCCACCAGTCCGGTTCAATGAACTGCAGGAGAGTCTGGATATCTCACCCAACACGCTCTCTCGACGACTCGACGAACTCGCCGAGGCTGGATTTATCGTTAGAAACTCCTATGACGAGATTCCGCCGCGTGTCGAGTACGAACCGACCGAGAAACTCGAAGATCTCAAACCGATGTTTCTGGAGTTCGAAAAGTGGCTGTACAAGTACGATCTGGCCGAAGAGTTCGCGCTGCTTGACGAATAGCGTGTGAACTCATAGCTGCTGTGTCGCCTGTGCGACCAGCCTGTCGCCAGGCCGCCAGAGGGTGTACCGGCCCGTTCCGAACACCACGATGCCGAGACAGCCAGCGAGTACGAGTACGTTGGTGACCACGACGCCAGCGGTCACCATTGCAGTTACCATGATCGGGATCACAACCAGCGCAGCCAGCCGGCCAGCGATACCGAGTGCAATCATCAAAGCAGCGGGTAGCTGGATTGCGCCAACAAGCAAGACAGTGATCTCCGGTGCGGGAATTCCCCACTCGGCGAAATTTGCTGCCTCGCCGCTGTGGTCGACGAATTTCAACACTGCTGCAGGTCCCAGAAGGAGGACAACCAGCCCCCGCAACGCAAGCGGCAGCCAGTCGTAGAGTATCTGCCGTTCGATGCCATCGCTTCGTTGCACGTTCCCTGTCATTGCTTCAACTACGTGTTCACCCTGATTCACCCATAGCTACGAATTCTGAAGATAAATACTATCAAGTGAGAAGTGATGAAGTAACTCGCTTCGCTGGAAGCAAAACGGTACAACGGGTATGAGTCACTTCCAGACGTGATAGCAAGCGAGCGTTCGTGGTCACCCTTGTCGTCCGTCCCAGGGTGTCAGCTCCTCGTAGTCGCTGGGTGGCACTGGCCCATCGAGGAGTGGATCCTCTGTCCGTTGCATCCAGGCAATCAATCGATCTTCGAGTTCGGTTCTGACGGCTTCGTACTCCTCCTCGCCCGCGAGATTCGTCTGCTCGGTGGGGTCTTCACCGAGGTCGTACAGCTCCTCGTCGGGTCGGTGGTCTGCGTGAAACTTTTCGCGAACCTCCCGTCCCGCTTTGCTTACGAACACGTCGTTGCTCAGAAACACTGACGGCAGATGCCAGAAACTCCGAATGTACTTGTACTCTGGCGCCCTGATCGCTCGGATCGGATTGTACCGGTCGTGCCAGGTCATCCCCGCGAACACGTGTTCGCGTGGCAGATACTCCTGGTCTGTCACCAGCGGCAGGAAACTTCGGCCATCGATTTCGTCTGGTTCGGCACCGCTTACAAGATCGAGGACAGTCGGCAGGATGTCGACGTTGCTTACCAGCTCCTCGTATCGTTCTCCCCCGTCGATCCTGCCGGGCAGGAGCATAAGTAACACTGCTTCGATGCCGGGATCGTAACAGCTCCCTTTCGCACGCGGGAAGGCAATTCCGTGCTCGGTCGTAAAAATAACCAGGCTGTTTTCTGCGATCCCTTCCTCCTCGATCGCAGCGACGATCTGCCCGACAGCGTCATCCAGCGCAGTCAACATCCCCTCCATCTCCGCGAGATCACTCCGGATGCCCTCTCTGTCCGGCAGGTACGGCAGCGGACTCACTGCCTCCGGTGCTGGCGTCTCGTAGCGACCGTCGTCGAACCCAAACCTGTCGTTGACCTCGATCCGGTGGAGTTCGAACACGCCGACCGATGCAAAAAACGGCTCCCTGTAGGAGTCTTTTTCGAGAAACACCTCGAACGTGTCCGCGACGTCTCGTGCCCGGTTTACTTCGTGGATTTCCGGGGACGAGGAAGGGATGAGATTCCCCTCTGAGTGGACGTACTCGTAGCCGATCCCTCTCGGGTCGTCAGTGACGTGCTGGAGTCCGAACATGTGCGTCTCGTAGCCGGCCTGATTGAGATACTCGGGCAGCGCCGTCACCTGATCGTCGATCTCCCAGTCGGCGTGGGCAAGCCCCATCAACCCGTTGACGTGTGGGTGCTGGCCGGTCAGCAGACTCCCCCTGCTCGGCGAGCACTGCGGAGCTGTCGCGTAGTGGTTCTCGAACAGCACTCCCGCATCTGCAACTGCATCGATTTCGGGTGTCTCGACGTCGCGGCCGTAACAGCTCAGATACTGCCCGAGGTCGTGGCAGTGGACGAGAATAACGTTTGGATCTGTCTGTGCTGTCATCTATTCTCACACATCAGTCCTCTCCACCTCCCGGATAGGCGATGGTCGAGAGGAGCGCATTCTCCGCTTGCCGCGAGTCGAGTCTGGTATGCTGGCAGACGACTGGTGCATCCGACTCGATAACGGTCGCGAACGGCTCTCCTCTTGGGATCTCTTCGGGCTCGTCGAACTCGTCGAGCCGGAAATGTTTGGTTCGCTCTGACGGTACTGTTTTTTCGTAGGGACCGACCGGCTCACGGTCCGGAAAGAAGGCGGTAATCTCGACTGTGGCATCCTTGTTTGTCGTGTTCAGGATGCAGATCGTCTCGTGGCTCACCATCTCCGGTGCCGGTCCTGTGCTTCCATCGGGGATATATCCTTCTGGAATTGCCCACTCTTTCTGTCCGATCATGCTGTCTCACCCACCTGTGGTAGAACCTCCTCACCGAACGTTTCGATGAACGATTGCTGATTCCTGTTGACGTTGTGAAGATAGACGCCGTCGATATCCAGATCGAGATCCTTCTCGATCCATTCCCGGTGCTCCGTGATATCGGCCGAGACGCGGACGTTCTCTCTGACCTGCTCATGGTCGATCTGTTCGCCAACTTCGTCGAAGTCCTCGGGCTTGCGTAGCTCCTGTGTCACTGGTCCCGGCACGCAGTTGGTGCGCCACTGGTCGTATGCACCCTCGACTGCGCTCTCTTCGTCGGTGTCATACGAGAGCTGCGATTTCAGATACACCGGCTTCTCGGGTGCCCGCTCCCGGAACGCTTCGACCCGCTTTTTATCGGCCTCGTGATCCGGCGTCCCGAGCGTGAGCAGCCCGTCGGCCCACTCCGCGAGCCACTCGGCTGTCTCCACCGATAGCGCCGCGCCAACGAGTGGCGGTGGCGACTCCGGTCGGCTGTACAGTTTTGCTTTCTCGACAGTTATCTCGCCGTCGTGTGTTACTTGCTGACCGTCCCAGAGCTTTCGCATCACCGCTGCTGACTCTTCGAGCCGACGGTTCCGGTCGTCTTTGGGCGGCCACTGCTCACCAGTGATCCCCTCGTTGAGGAGCTGCCCACTCCCGACGGCAAACCAGAACCGCTCGGGATACATCGACCGCAACGTCGCCGCTGCCTGAGCGATTATCGCTGGGTGGTATCGGTACCCCGGCGCGTTAACCGTGCCAAATGGCACTGATGTCGACTCCAGTGCCCCACCGAGCCACGACCAGACGTGGCTTGACTCGCCCTGACGCTCGCTCCAGGGATGGAAGTGATCCGAGGCAAGTACTGCATCGAACCCCTCTGTTTCTGCGGTCTGAACGTGTGTTAACAGGTCACCCGGTGAGAACTGTTCGTGTGATGCATGAAAACCGATGTCGGTACTGGACATGAAAGTCCCAGATGCCGTTGGCCGATTGCGCGTTTTGTTATTACTGGCTTTCCCCCAGCGCTGGTCCTGTGGGGACGCCTTACTGTAAACAAGCGTTTGTTTCTCGTTGTCGAGGTGAGTGAACCGAGCGGCAAAGCTGCTGTTTTCGACTGAACCTATCGGCGATACTTCAGAAACGTATTCGCCACCATCAGTGCGCAGACGGAGAGTCGTCTTGTTGCGTTCAACCCGCTTGAGGGTGGCGAAACGCTTCAGTTTCTTTCGGCTACCAGTATCAGTGTATATAGCTCATCAGTCCCGGACCCAGAACCACTGTTTCGGGTCCTCTGGGTTGTCGAACTGTTTGAGTGTAATGTCATCACCAATTTTCTGCACGGTGTATTCAACACCCAACTCCTCAAGATACCGTTCTGGCTGGACGGCTGCTATCTGCGTCAGGGGAGTCGATACCGCTTCGGGCAACCACTCTTCGGTTACCCACTGTTTGTCCGCTGTCGAAACCGGGCCCATTTTTCTTCGGTCACCGAGCCAGTTCGTCGCGTTCTGTTCTTTCAGGATACGTAACCCGGTCTGTAGCGCCTCTCGAAACTCCTCTCCGTCCGTTTCACGCTTCCAGTCTATTCTGACAGCATCGAACGTTTCCTCATACCAGATTTCCGCATCTTCCGCCTCACGACCAATTTTGATGGACATTAACATATTAGTAATATACTCCAACAAATAAGTAAGTTAGGGAGATATTATACATAGATAATAACTAATTTCTCGTCTGAATTTTATGGTTGTAAATAAATATCTATTCCGGGGCAGTGGCGTTACGAAATAGATAATTGACACGACAGAACTGTATGTGGGATAAATTTCAAAGAGTATTTGGTAATAGTGGATAATTATTGGTTAGATGCACACTGAATGGTATAATCGGCAAATGTTTGTGTAATTCATTGTGGGTTTTCTATCTCGGAAAGTTTCGACTGTTACCCCACCACCACAGAGATGTCTGTTGGACCGAGGGGAACTCATTGTCACATTTTTCGTTCCGTTTCGGTACGATTGGGCGGGCTTACTAGGAGAGGGCTGTGGCTACTTTTGCCCGTGGCAGTCGAATTCCAGAGAGAGCCTCGACTCCTTTCATGGTATACCGACCGATCTCCGAGTACGGCGTCATCGGAAACGACGATCGTATCGCGCTCGTCGACAGCGACGGCTCCATCGACTGGTGTTGCTTTCCGTCCGTGGCAGATCAGAGCGTCTTCGCTCGGCTGCTTGATGCGGAGATTGGCGGCCATTTCGCGGTTCGTCCGACCCAGTCCTACGAGAGTGAACAGACGTATCTCGACGAGACGAACGTCTTGCAGACCCGCTTCGAGACCGACAGCGGGACGGCTGTCCTGACTGATTTTATGCCCGCTGTTAGCCGCGACCGACCCTCCCGGTACCAGCGGACAATCTTCCGAAAAGTTCACTGCACCGAGGGTCGCCTCTCGGTCGAAGCCGAGTTCAAACCACGGTTCGACTACGCCAGAGCAGAGACGGTCGTCCGTCGCGGCGAGCGAAGCATCGTCGCCACGGGACACAGTCCACCCAGAGAACACCAGCAAGCCGAACACGCGGACCAGCAGGACAAATCGCTCCACCTGCAGGTGGCTGGGCCGCTTTCACTCACCCCGCGAGCAGACCGTGCAGTTGGGAGTGACCTTCTCAAGGAGGGAGAAACCGTCTGGCTCGTTGCACAGTACAACCAGTTCCGACCGATGCCGCCGGGAAAGTGTCGCCAGATTCACGCCGAAACTGTCGAGTACTGGCAGCAGTGGGGAAAGCGACTCAAAGAGACTGTCCAGTCACTCATCGGCAACCAGGACTGGCACGAACAGCTCGTTCGGTCCGGACTGGTTCTCAAACTGCTGATCAACGAACGAACGGGCGCAATATATGCCGCCCCCACCACATCGCTGCCTGAAGCCTTCGGCGGGACACGCAACTGGGATTACCGGTACAACTGGATCCGCGACGCCAAGTTCACCGTTCAGGCGCTGTACAATCTCGGTGAAACCGAGGAAGCTCACAACTATTTCGAGTGGTTTCGAGAGATCTGCCACGAGGATCCCAGTGATATTCAGCCGGTGTACGGCGTCCACGGCGAGCGTGATCTTCCCGAACGGACATTGGATCACCTCTCCGGCCACAGATACGCGCGACCGGTTCGCATCGGAAATGCGGCAACAGAACAGCGACAGCTCGACAGCCACGGCACCATAATCCAGGGGTTGTACGAGATGCTGTTACACGACCGGCAGATCGACGAGGAGGATTGGGAGGGGATCAAATCGCTCGTCGATCACGTCTGTGACGTCTGGAACAAGCGAGGTGCAGGCATCTGGGAGTACCGCGAAGAAGATCGTCACTACGTCCACTCGAAGCTTCTGTGCTGGGTCGCAGTCGATCGCGGGATCAAGCTCGCAGAGAAACATACCGGAGAGATCGAGACGGCACACTGGCACGAGCAGCGCGAGGCGATCCGGGAAGCGATCGAAACCCGAGGCTACAGTGAGTCGAAAGAAAGCTTCGTCCAGCATTTCGAGACGGAGGAGACGCTCGATGCAGCCGTGCTCCTCATCCCGATCTACGAGTTTCTGCCACCCGATGACTCACGTGTCGAAAACACGATCGACACCGTCATCGAGACACTCATGACGGAGGAGGGGCTGGTTCATCGGACAGCCGGTCCGGAAGTACCGGACGAAGGCCGGGGCACCTTTCTGTTCTGTACGTTCTGGCTCGTCGATGCACTCACTCTCGCCGGACGCGTCGAGGAGGCGCGTGATATCTTCGAGACGGTGCTCGACCACGTCGACCCGCCCCATCTCCTCCCGGAGCGGATCGATCCGAAAACTGGTGAGTTCCTCGGCAACTATCCGCAGGCGTTTAGCCACATCGGTCTCGTCAACAGTGCGATCTATCTCTGTAGCGGCCTCGACGCCGGCGAGTTGGAACACGATCCACAGGGGGACGCGGAGGTCCAGCCGCTGTTTCGCACCTGATTGCGTTGGAGGTTGTCTCTTTGTCGGATTCCCAGCTTTCAATGCGTTGGGCTCACAGCTTTCAATGCTTGCCAGCCGAACAACAATATAATGGGTTCGATCAGCGGGGAAGAGATGGGCGAGATGGCCCGGTTCGTGCTGGCCTGCTGGTTTCTCGTTCCATACGGCATTGGGGCCGGCGTCGTGGGCGTTCTGGCTGTGCTTGCAGGGCCGATGACCTGGCCGATCGCGGCGGTTTCGTTTCCCGTCTCGGCAGCGATACTCGCACTTTTCTGGTCGATCTGGCAAAATAGCTGGAACGAGTGACGGACGATTTTGCTCTGGCTACAAATGAGGCTGCCGAGAAAAACGGCTCTTGAGTTCACCCGCGCGATAACCTTCAGGCGGACTCATAGTGTTTGTTGCGAGTCTCTGCCAGAGGGAGACACAGTCTCCCAGGCAGACGGCCGCAGGCCGTCGACAGAAGGAGAGCAACGCTCTCCGAAGCAGTCGACCCAAAGCGCCGACGACGCCGTAGTGCAACAGGACATCAGTCACACGGCGTGAGACGACGATAGTTGGAACGTGATCAGACAAGAGCAAGCGCTTGTTACCATCGCGGAATCTAAGACTCCACTCAACCACGCAAATCACCGCAACAAACACTATCAGGTGTGGGGCACAGCGACAACCGGTCGGTCGGCGTTCAACAGCAACGACTGTGTCACACTCCCAAAAAGCGCCTGCCCGAGCGGATGGCGCTTTCGGCCACTGACGACGATGTACTCGGCGTCGTGTTCCGCAGCATACTCTTTGATCACTGTCGGCGGATCCCCGACGAGGCCGACCGACTCGTACGATTCGAGCTCGTCGACTCCGGCTGCCGCCGCCGCTGCAATCTCGGTTGCTTTGGCCCGGACGCGGTCGAGCGTCTGCTCCGAGGACTCTCCCGAACTGAGGCTGTCGGCAGAGACGTCGCCGAGTTCCCGTCGGAAATCACCGGTCGGGTCAGCAGCGTGGACGACGTGGAGTGCAACGCCGTACTCTTGGCTTAGCTCGTTCGCCTGTTCGATCACTGCGGGTGATCGGTCAGAACCGTCAATCGCTGCAACGATGACCATACACTCTGATGTGCCGCATTCAGTATGAGGACTGTGGTTCGTTGGGTGGTGCTGGTTTCTTTGGCTTTCTCAACCGGACACCACCGCGCAACCATCGCGCATCTCTTTCCGTTTCGGGCCCAAAGTATCGGTATGGTTGTTCCACTGGAGATGGGTTGGCGTCACCTGTTGTTCGAGAACTGGCCTGTCGATCCCGGGATTATCGAGCCAAACCTGCCCGATTCCCTGTCGGTCGACACCTACGATGGAGATGGCTGGCTCTCTGTCGTTCCCTTCACCAACGTGGCTGTCCGTCCGACGGGACTCCCACGCTGGGCTGGGGTCGAACTTCCCGAACTCAACCTCCGAACCTACGTGACCCACGATGGCATCCCCGGCGTCTACTTTATCAGCCTCGATGCGGAGGGACTGTCTGGAGTTCTCGGCGCGCGGCTGTTTCACTATCTTCCATACTACTACGCGCGGATCTCCCTTTCGGGGCGCAACGGCCGTTTTCAGTTCCGTAGTCATCGGCGTCATCCCGGTGCGCGGCCAGCCAGTTACGAGGCCTCCTATCACCCGACAGGCGAGCCATTTGCCGCGCCAGAACGACCACTCGCTGAGTTTCTCACCGAGCGCTACCGTCTCTACACCGAAGATATCTGGGGCTCGCTCCGGTACACTACCGTCGAGCACGAACCATGGACGCTGTACCCGGCCGAAGCTGTCGTCACGACGAACACCCTCTTGGAAGCGGAGGGGTTCGAGACGCCAGACGCCGAGCCAGTGTACTACTATAGCCCTGGACTCGATATGACGGCGTCGCCGAGCCGGCATGCCGAATAACCGAGCAACCAGCAGCTACGTTCTCGCAACCACAGACGCGACAATCGCCACGACAAACGCAATCGCAGCCCCGAGCAGGAGTCCAGAAACGGCGATCACCGGCGTGAACCGTCCGGCGGACATCGCCCAGACGGTCGGTGTCTGGACAGCGAGCCAGCCCGTAACTCCCACGAGGCCGGCAATCACAGAGAGCGCATACAGCCGCAGTGTCATCACTCCCGGCAGTCTGTCGCCGAGACGCTCGACGAGTACTGCGTTGCCAATCTGACAGAGCTTGATCACGCTCGCCCAGGTGAGGGCGGCGATCAGCAACCCGACTAGCCCGGTCAGCGGACGGGTTCGGATCGCTGCTAAAACCGTGACGATGCTCGCGACCAGCACGACTGCGAGATGCCAGCTGCTGAATCCGAGATACGCTCGACTCGTTTGCTCGATTGTCGAGCCAGCAAACCCTCTGTTGGTTTCCCCCGTCATTCTGCACCCTCCGCTGGATCGAACGCAAAGACACGGTCACTCCAGCTGGTGACCGACCAGAGCCCCTGTCGCCAGGCACCGCCGACGACGTACAGTCTGTCACCCGTCGACACGACTGCATTGCCGTGAACTGGCAGCGGCGCGTCGTCCAGTCGCTCCCACGCTCCGCGCTCGGGGTCGTATCGCTCGTGGGCTCCCGTTGTCCATCCGGCAACCGTTCCGGGATGCTCACCGCCGACAGCGTGAAGCTCACCGTCGATGACGGCCGCACCGAAGCCGCCGCGGCCGATCGACAGCGGCGGGAGCTGTTCCCAGCTGTCGGCTGCCGGATCGTACGCCTCGACAGCAGCCGTGTTCTCGCCGTCCCAGCGGCCGCTGACGACCACGATCTGGTCGTCGAGTCTCGCGCCCGCGACGTGTTTTTCGTCGGGATCGGTGCCCGCCGCTCCCACTGGTCGGTTTCGGGATCATAAGCCAACGTTTCAATCTCGTCGTCCTCTCGGGTGACGCCGCCGAGGACGTAGAGCCGGCCGTCGTAGTTGACCGTTTCGTGTCCCCAGCGGCCGTCCGGGAGCGACTGGCGCTCGCTCCACGTCTCCGTTTCGGGATCGTAGCTGAACGCAAACGCTCCTGGTGGATCGTCAAACATCTCGTTGCCACCAACGACGTAGAGCTGGTTTCCGATAGCGGCCGTCCCGTGGTGGTTCAGCGGCACTGGCATCGGTTCGGCTTCCGTCCACTCGTCCGTGTCGGGATCGTACACCGCCAGCCGGTCGGTCGCGCTGCCGAGACCGCGGAGTCCACCGGGAACGTACAGCTTCCCATCCAGCGAAGCAGCTTTCATCTCGCCACGACTGGCGGGCAGCGATGCTCGCTCCTCCCAGCCCGCTTTCTTTTCGACTGGTGGCGGCCGAAGGAGCCAGCTTCCGGTTCCGACGAACACGCCACCGGCCGCGAGTGCCGTTGCCTGCCGCCGGCTGACCGATGGGCCACGCTCGCGCTCATCAGGCTCCATAGACTGGCGCAGACAGCGAAGACGGTTAGTTATTTCTGACTGCCACGGTGAGCTGTGTGCAAAATGAGCCGTGTTCAGACTGGTTTGAACACTTCGATCGGCGCGCCGGCTCTGAGCTCTTCTTCTTTCTCGATCTGCCCGTCCTCGATGAGCTCGTCGACGAGGTCCTGTGCCTCGAAAATCTCGAACGGAACCTCCCGGACACATTTCGATTTGGAGGGGTGACGGCCTTCCCGTTCGGCATACTCGACGATCCAGTCGTATACCTCCTGACTCTCGTCTGTCGTCGCTTTCTCGCCAGCTCCCGACCCCCCGCTCGGCGAGGCGACTGTCCGTGTCACTGTTTCGACCTCCCCGGTACAGGTCTCACAGACAAAGCCGACCTCAATTGTCGTCTGCTCGGCATCCGTTGTGATTTCGACGCTGTGGCTATAGGCTGTCTCTTCCTCACAGCTTGGACAGTGTTCGCTCGCGGGATCGAACGTGAAGCTGTGGTCGTTGACGGTGAGATCGAGCGTTCCGGTCCCCATGTACGTAGATGGCGTTGTTCACGATATTTATGTTCACCGGAGCACGGAGTCGTTTTCCGAGCCAGTTGTCTCGAATTACGGTTATCTTACTGAAAAGATAGATTTTCTAGTATTACTGCGGATTTGCCCGAAAATAGGTGGTATAGCGTCTTTGCGTGCAGAATGTGAGTAAGTGTACCTTACCAACTGCAGGTTGACAGTATCCCAAAATTAAAAGAGTGACGCTCGAATGGTGTAACCATGGCCAGCACATCAAATGACACAGTGGATGACCGACTGATACAGGTAGCAGAACAGCTCAAGATAGCGA
>LKMJ01004889.1_pt1 | contig 12636 bp, 14 predicted proteins | sample 643391 | NCBI WGS metagenome assembly LKMJ01 (sample SAMN04112250, study PRJNA286221) | soda lake metagenome | biome: soda lake; feature: Kulunda Steppe; material: water; isolation source: sample PL-Br10 brine of Picturesque Lake | place: Russia: Kulunda steppe | collected 2010-07
GTCCATAGGGTAGTTTGGCCACGTGTTACTGAGCTATATGCCACGAGTATGAACTCGTACGACTAGCATGGCTAAATCGGACTCCGATAGCAATGGCCTCCGGCAGGATCAACCGGAATGTGCCCACACGAGGTGGGCGGTTAGGCGGGAAACACACAGGAACTAATCGAATGATCCGATCCTGTGTGTGCTATCGAAAAAGCTCGGGACACCACGACCGATCGGGTGTCACCGAACTACCAGGGCTAACATCAGATCCCATCTATACGGCGGACCGCAGGGGTGGAATCCTCATTTCCTTCGGACCTATTCGTAGGCCATTAGGGATCTTAAACCCTTCGAGTTGGCCTCGATCTGGTCCAACGCGGCCGGGGGTTACCGAACCCGACCGAACCGCGTTCACAGTACCATCCGAATGCCCGTTTGTACTTAAGGGCTATGGAACGGACCTCGGCTGATCCGACCGTCGTCGGGTGGTTTGTGACCGACATTCCGATGGTTCGTCATCGGAATGTCCTCACGGTTCGGCGGGACTGGTCCCGCTCCGCGAGTACAGTACAAACCAAATGCCCGTTTGTACTTAAGCACATCGATCGGATCTCGGTTGACCCGACCGCAGTCGGGTGGTTTTGTGACTGTTTTCCAACCGACTGGACATATATACTTGCGGGCATCGAATCACCGCCAAAGCGGTGAGTTCGGATGCGTGTACTGTGATACCCAGGCGCGTGAGCACCAGGTACCATCGCGGTTCGGTGGGAACGATCCCACGCCGCGAGCGCATCCTGTTCTGATGGGAGTTGTTTACTTAAGCGCGTCGAACGAATCGCCCTTCGTCATGCGGTATCACGGGGCTGTTTCACGAGAAGCATACTGCTGGCTGCTCCACTAGAAACTGGCAGTGCTGTTCGAATCCAAAATGTTGCGCGGCCGGAGGCCAGCTACTCATCCCACGCGTGTGCGCTTGGTCGTAGCGGATGAGAGCCACGCACCACGGTTAATGCATCGGAGCTATTTGGCTCTAGCGTCATCGGAGTACCCTACTTCCTGAACGGTCAAGACGGATCGACGGTGACGCTACTCACAACAGCGAGTAGAGCAGTCCAGGTGAGAGATGGCGAGCGTGATCCCACAAGTGGTGCGTGCGCGTGTGCGTGAGAATTAACGACCGAACCATCTGAAATGAAGACCGAGAGTGTGATGAGGGGCAGACACGCTGGTGTTTCACCTCGTTGTGAGATGAAAGTCGATAAAAGAGTCTGCCTGTCAGATTTCGTCGAGATGCTCGACGCCCTGTTTTTCGACGTTGCCCTTCGTGATTTCGCCGGGCATCCAGTCAGGCTTGTCGTCCGGAGCCTCTTCTTCCCATGCCCATCCTTCGTAAATGTGGACCTTGTGTGTCCCTTTCTCGCGCAGCCGGAGCTCTTCTCTGTCGGCAGCCTCCTCGGAGGAGGCAGTATCGAGCCGCCGTGCGGCCTTCAGTGCGGCCTGGCGGGGTGTCCCACCCGAGAAGACACTACTTTCGTCGCCCTCTTCTCTCAGTGCAAAGTTTCGCTTGTCGTTGTCGCGTGCCATGGTTTCACCGCTCCATGTCAAATCAGCACATGACCCGTAATAAATATATCCCAAAATCCACAGCAGACACTGGGTTCGTTTATATATGATACGCAATTTTCAATAAAAAAGCGGATAAAATATCCGGAAATCGTTTGTATCTGGCACGTTTGTGGTTCGCGCGCGGAGTGTGAGCGACAGCGCGCGGTAAACTTAAGTAGATGCTCCAGTGAAAGACCGACTAGAACACCGCGATGGTACGAAAGAAGAAGCTCAGTCCAAGTGGCGCGAAAGACGAAGACGGTGAGTACCACAACGTACATATCAACCTCCACGAAGACGAACTGGCCGTTGCCGGGATGGAGATCGGAGATGAAGTGTTTGTCCGGGTGCGGGACAACAAAATCATCATCCAGAAGGCAGACCAAGACGATGTCGAGCACGATTTTTAGATGAGAGGGCTGTACTCCGTCGCGAAACCACTGCTATTTCGACTGTCACCGGAAACAGCACACCGTTCGGTCCACGAACTGCTTGGCCTGTTCCAGCAAACGCCGCTGTGTTCGATCGTCAAGCGGCGGTATACGGTGGACGACGAACGGCTGCAAACAGAAGCATTCGGGCAGTCGTTTCCGAACCCAGTCGGCGTCGCGGCTGGCTTCGACAAGAACGCGGAGATTCCGCAGGCGCTTGCCGCGCTTGGATTCGGGTTCGTCGAGGTCGGCGGTGTGACAGCAAAGCCACAGACGGGGAACGCACGTCCCCGGATGTTCCGGTTGCGTGAAGATAAGGCATTGATCAACCGAATGGGACTGAACAATCAGGGAGCAAAAGCAGTCGGCGACAGACTTGCCAACACCGACGCCACCGTCCCAGTCGGCGTCAACATCGCCAAAACGGAGTCGGTCGGCTCGGCAAACGCGCCAGCAGATTACCGCGAGACCTACGAGCACGTGGCAGCTGGCGGTGATTTCTTCGTCGTCAACGTCTCTTGCCCGAACTCACAGGGATTCGAGGAGCTCCAGAACCGCGACTCGATGGCTGCGATTATCGACGAGCTCCAGCAGGCGGGTGCCAGTCCACTGCTGATCAAACTCTCGCCTGATCTCCCCGAGCCGGCTGTCGACGACGCGCTTTCGATCGTCGACGAGTTCGATCTGGATGGCGTCGTTGCGACCAATACGGCCACAGAGCGACCGGCCTCGCTGCGATCGCCAAACCGGGTCGAGACCGGCGGCCTCTCCGGAAAACCGATCGAGTCGCAGGCGACAGAGATGGTTCGATACGTCGCCCGCCGGACGCACGTGCCAGTGGTTGGCGTTGGTGGCGTCTCAACGGCCGAGGATGCCTACCGGAAGATTCGCGCGGGCGCGAGTGTCGTCCAGCTATACACCGGCCTCGTCTACGAGGGGCCATCGATTGCACGTGACATTAACCAAGAGCTTCTCTCCTTGCTCGACCGAGACGGGTTCGAGACGGTTTCCGAGGCCGTTGGCGCCGATCTGTAATACTACTCTGTCGTTGGCGACTCAGACTGCGTGCGAGACTGTATTGAGAGCTGTTCGTTCTCCTGTTCTGGCAGTTCAAACAGCCACTCGCTGGTATCGAAGGAAATTCGCTTCTTGGTCGCTGTGCGGACGAACGAAAGCGGTTCACCGAGAAGCGAGCGGTCGTATCGCACTGCCCCCTCCCAGAGTAGCTGATCGATATCGACCATCGGCGAGTGGTACGAGCCACGGGCGCGTTCGTCGCCGTGCCCGGATGCCAGGCTCCGCTTGGGATACTCTTGGACGCCGGTCTCGTCGAGGACGGTTTCAAACAGCCGTCGGATCTCAACTTGCTCGTCGACAGTCGCCGGGCCCCCGTCAGGAAACTGGATCGCCAGGGGGACAGAAACGACAGGATCGAAGACGCTGAACTGGTGGCCAGCAAGCGAAAACTCCCCCAGATGCTCACCGTGATCAGAAACCAGCACGACCAGCGAGTCCTCGAGTACGTCGAACTGTCGGAACAGCCCAAGGAGCGTGTCGAGAAGGTCATCAAGGGTCCGCAGGTCGGCGTCGTACAACTGGCTCATCTTCCTGAACGCTCGGGCTGACATCTCCTGGTCGCCGATTGTCTGTGCACGCTCGTTCGTGACGACAGGAACATCCGCAAGCGCCGGATCGACGAACGCCGATCGGTACTCGGGGTTCGGTGACCGGGGCAGATGGGCATCGATCAGATTGACAAAACAGAAAAACGGCTCACGAGCCGTTTCAAGCGTTGCCGCGACTGCTTCGATGACACCGTCGTCTGTCGGCTGGTCGGGATCGGCGGTCGGGTCATCGCGTTCGCGAACCGTATTGAACACTCGTTCGACTGGTCGCCGAACGCTCGGTGTGCTGGTTATCCAGTTGACAGCTGGCCCGAGCAAATCGGCGACAACCGTGGGCTCGGTCACCCTATCTGGTGTCCAGAACTCGTCGAAGCCGCGGGCAAAGCCAGTCGCCGGGCGAAGGTACTCGTTCGGTGAGATGCCGTAGGTTTCGTAGCCGGCCGCCGAGAGGAGTTCAGGCAACAGCTCCTCCTCGCGCAACACCGGGGCTGTTGTCGTTGCACCGTGGTCTTTCGGGTACTTGCCAGTAAACAGTGAGGCGTGTGAGGGCACCGACCAAGGTGCCTGGGAAACAGCATCCGAAAACAAGGTTGCCTGAGCGGCAAACTCATCAAACGCTGGCGTTGTCGGCTTCTCGTAGCCGAGTGCGGAGACGCGGTCTGCACGCACCGTATCGAGAACGACGAAGATCACGTTCGGCCGGCCAGACATCGTCTGGATGTACAACGGTCTGCAAGTAAAGTCCCAGTATATTGCTTTGCTACTGTTCGTCGAATGTCAGCCCGGAGCCACCGGCAACGATCGCTGCACCAGCGATGATTGTCGCACCCAGCACGACGAAGTCGTCACTCGGTTCAAGATTACCCAGACTCGCTGCGACATCGACGACGAACACAGTAATGAAAACGCTCAGGATCGCGAAAACGAGCATCACGATTACGGCGACGATACTTGCTGCGAGCGCACCAAAGGAGTCGGTTAGTGACATCTGCGTCTCCTGATCTGGGCGTCTATCGTATAACTGCTGGAGAGACCGGTTCGGGGGACACCGTAGACGCTTTCCGGCCGGCCTGCCGACACAGTGTATGAATCTCAGCTTCGATGGGGAGCAACTCCACGCGGGGAGGCAGGCCCGCGAGCGGTTCTATGACTCCCGTGGCTACGGGCGTCCACACGACGGTGATCTCGTCCTCTCGCCAGTCGAAACAGCACATCTGTTGTATCGCGGTGATATCGACACAGTCCTCGACGAGCGAGACAGCACTGATCACTCCTTTCGGTCGTTTCTCGGCCTCCCAGCGGTCTCGGAAGTCGACTTTTTCGTCTACAAGGATCTTCGCGACAGGGGATTTTATCTCTCGCCGGTCACAGACAGCGATGGGCAGATTGATTTCGACGTGTACCCCCGCGGCCAGGGCCCCTGGGACGAGGAGATAGCCTACCGAATCACCGCTGTCAGTGAGCGAACTGACATCGCCACCAGCCAGCTCCAGGCACTCGCCAGTGTCGACGACGGAACGGGCGTACTCGCTGTCGTCGACGAAGAGAGTGAGGTGACCTATCTGGAAGTCGACGAGCGGAACGTCTCGGGATCGAGCGACCACGAGCTCTCACAGGTCGAGGGTGAGCTGCTCGCCGACAGAGTAGTCGTCTGGAATCCGCCAGCAGAGCTGCACGAGAACGCCTTCTACGGGCAGCGGTTGGATCAGGCAGGTGATCCAGTTCAGCTCTCGCTGGTCGAGGCGGCGTATCTCGAAAATGGGGGACTGCTCGCAGTGAAGGGAGGCAACGAAGCTGCCGAGGAGACGATCAGCGCTCGTGGTCGGGCTGTCGAAGGTGACCGCTTCGATCGACGGCTCCGGGTGTACAGCGCACTCCGACAGTCAGGTGTTGTCCCCAAAACAGGGTTCAAATTCGGGGCCGACTTCCGAACCTACGCTGATGTCGAAGATATCGAGAACCTGGGTCACTCGGAGCTTCTCGTCCGGGTTCTCGACGCCGACCACACCTTCGATCCGCGGGATCTGGCACTGGACGTGCGGCTTGCTCACGGCGTCAGAAAGACGATGGTGTTTGCGCTGGTCGGCGAGGAGTTCGACTGGCTCTCGGTGACCCGGCTCACGCCGTAATTACCGACATCCACGGTCTACTATCCTCACTGTGTGAGCTAACCGCTCGGTAATTCAAGAGACGTTTCGACAGTGCCGAGGACTGTGAACACGAGGAGACGAACTCGTCGTGGACCAGCGAGTGTCATGACTGCATCCGCGCTGTCGATCAGCCGGCGCAGTCGGACACTGATGAGATCCGAACTGTCTGACCGGCACCGGCAAGAGACACTGTTCGCTATGCGATGCGATCAGTCATCGTCACTCAGATTCTCTGTGGCTTCCTCAACTCTGTCTGCAGCCTCTCGAAGCGTCGAGGCGAGGGTACGTGCTTCGTCTGGATACAGCTTGGCGTGGTCGGCGTGTTGTTCGACCCGTTCCAAGTCCATGGGATCCAGTTCCATCGAGAGTTTGACGTGGCCTTCCTCTTCGACAGCGTCGACATCGAGCACTGTGATACCTTCGTTTTTCCAGTCGATCCCCGTAACCTCGCCCTGTAGGTAATCGAACGTCGTGTACGCTGTTACCTGGAGTACGCGCTGGCTCATGAGTAGTTATCAACTGTAATCGGCGTTGCATGGAGGTTTGACGATGCTGTACTCAGTTCACTCGGGGACAGATACCGGGACTGCTCTGCGTCGTGCAGAGACGTATCCTCGTAAGGGGTCTCTGTCTGATACGTGGTAACCATAGTCGACTCCCTGTCGGAGCGTTGGTTGAACACGTTCAACAAGTTGAAGCGGGTTACCCACGCGTCCGTCCCGGGAATGGTTTCCCAACCGTGTTCTGCGAATGCTTCTATCTTTTCGCGTCCATTGTACAGTTCCGCTTTCCAGTCGTCCTTTTTAACTAACATGCAGTATCACTAAATGTCCAGTTTTGTCCTCGAATGCTTCATCTCCGGACTATTATTCACATATAACAATCCCTCCTTGAAAGCATAAAACACTGACTGTTGAAATAATCAAAATACAAACGCGATCAGCAAACGCTCGTTCGATATAAGGATATATTCAATGAATATTAGGCCATACTTTGACTGATTCTGTCACTGAAAAATTGATGCTTGTAGGATTTCAGAACAAATGTCGTGTCGTATCAAGTTGATGTTGGATACTGGCTAATTGTCTCTCACGCGCGCGAAGCCGGGGATCAACTGATGGCAGTTCAAAAACACACAGTGAGAGTAGCAGGCATTCACACGTTTGCTTTCACCAGTCCAGCGCAAATGAAGCTCCGTAAAGCCCGACGTGCGGTTTAGTCGTCAGCAGAGGCCGCGACAGCGTTTGGTTCCTCGTCGTCGATGACCCATCCCTTCTCCGTCGCCACGTCGGAGACTTCCGGTTGGAACACCCAAGCCGACAGCAGGAGGATTGGAATCATCGTCAACCCGGCAACCGCGAATCCCCAGTGGAGATTCGGCAGCACCGCTGCAGAGAAAATCACCGGGTAGAACACACCGCCAGCAGATCCAATTCCGCCAACAATGCCGGCGACACTGCCCGAATCGTCGGGAAACATCGCAGGCACCTGCGCGAAGATTGCGCCCTCGGAGAAAGCACAACCCAGCCCAACAGCGAAGGCAGCAACGACAGCAAGCAGAAGTTCACCAGTCAGCCCGGCAAGCGTCATCGTGAACATCGTCAACACGACGTAGACGAGCGTGATGAACGTCCACTGGTTGCGGTACTCGCCCTCGAACCACGGGAGTGGCTCCCACTGGTTGCGGTAGAACAGGTCGCTGATCCAGCCACCAAGCGGGCGCAACAGGCCAGCAGCAATCGAGAACGTCGCTGCGAAGGCTGCTGCGATCTCGAGGCGTCCCTCGCCGAAGGCTTCGCGGTAGTACGTCGAGAGCCAGCCGTTCATTGCCAATTCGAGACCGAAGGTCATGATGTAGGCAATCGAAAGCACGACTGCACCGTAGCGGCTGGAAACCCACAGCCACTGCTTGAAGCTGACGCCCTGTTTCGTTGCCTGGCGTTTCTCCTCGCTCTTTGCTGCCTTACCGAAGATGAGGTAGGTGAAGCCGACAATGATCGAAGCCACGCCCGTGTAGAAGAAGGCCGCTCGCCAGTTCGTGTCGAAGATCGGTCCAGAATACCCCGTGCCAAAAAGCGTTGGCAGAATCAAAAGTGAGCCCAGCCCGGCACCCGCGTTGCCGATCCCCGCGAAGATCCCTTCTGCCGTGCCGAGTTTCTCTTCTTCGAACCACTCCGAGACGTGGGCGATCCCAATCACGAACGTGATGCCAGCAAGCGATGCGACGATGCGTGAGGCAATGAACAGCTCGTACGTGTTGGTGAACGCCGATGCCATCGCCGCAATCCCGACGATCAGCATCGTCCAGAACGCCGTCACCGGCGCCCCGTACTTGTCGGTCAGTGGCCCGATGACGATCCGCCCCAGTGGCACCGCAATGATCGCCGCGCTCGCGACGATCCCCAGGTCTGCCACCGAGAGGCCGAACTCCTCGGCGATCCCCTCAGTGTACGGCGCGAACGAAAACCAAATCGTAAATCCCAGGTTGAACATCACCGTCGCCAGAATCAGATTCTTCCACTTCTCCGGAATCATGGTCTCACCCCGAGACAGACGTGACGGTTCTGGTACCGCAGTCGGTGTTCAGGTTTCGATTCGCCCAGCATCTTCGCAAATAGGTTGCCAATCATTGTTTTGAAGCCGGATAGCCATACAATCATACGGTTGATAAGGGCTGCGGTTAATAAATGCCCAAATATTGAAGTACTCGAATGAGATTATCAAACTCTGTGAGAACAGCTACATAATTTTGTTTTCTAATAGATGAAATAAAATATCACCACCATTCGACGGAGATAGTTGAAGATGAAATCCGTTGGAAAAACGGTGATAGTTCGCCGCAGAAGGGCCCAGAATACTGTTTTTTCCACTAAGGCCATCACGGAGACATAATATGGGTGGAAGGATTAATATGTATTAAGATATTGCCGAAATTTGCCGTCTTGTGGGCTAGAAGCAGCATTCAGACCATTTAGTCGTTGTCTGCAGCAGTCTTTGACGATCGGACAGAGAAACAGGAATATCTGAAAATGTTGAACCCCGTTCGCCCGCGGATACAGCCACCTGACAACAACAGACTCCGAACCACACTGTAATCGTTCAAAAATAGCGTATTTTCGTAGAGGGCATTGGAATGTCCGCAAAAAAACCACATGGAAGAAAACATATGTAACAGAATCGTCGGTATTGGGGTTTGGAGGCCGACTGAACGGCGCCGCAGTAAGCGTTCGGTCTGTCATCACGAGCGTCGCTACTGGATAACTGAGTAACCGGGACAACCAACAGCAGGAATTCGTTGTGGGGTAGTGTCAGAGCATTGGTCAGCCGCTTACAAATCGACAGGAGGGATTGTACAAGTTTGACCGGTAGAAAGCGTCTGTTGGTGGCGAAGAGCCGACAGCGATCAAGAAGACACAGTTGACAAAAAGAAGCGATTCCCGCCTACTGTTAAGATTTGTAATATTCTGGGCCATCCCAAAGCAGTTATGTGTTCCTACCATAACAATAATAGCGAGAACAGACAATGAGCGATAACCGTACAGCCCGACAACCAAAACGTACTGACTCATCGGATACCGACGCTGACGACTGGCAGGAGACGACCTGTATGCGGTGTGCGGTCGGCTGTGGCTTGCTCCAGTGTGGCGAGGAGGCAGAGCTGACTGCTGTCCGTGGCAACCCGTCACACCCAGCGACTCGTGGTGCCGACTGCAAGCGCGGGGTTCGAGAAACACTCGATCCTGGCGGCCAGCGTCTCACCGAACCGCTCGTCCGTCGCGGTGGAACCCTTCAGCCAACAGACTGGGATACCGCAGTCGGTATCGTAACAACCCAGTTTCTTGATGCGGTTCGCACCGATTCCAGCAACATCGCTATCTTTGGCAGCGGTCAGCAGACAAACGAGGCAGCCTACGCGCTGGGAAAACTCGCACGCGGCGGGCTCGGAACACCGCATTACGACGCGAACACGGGTCTCTGTATGGCCTCGGCAGTCACGGCCTACGATCGGGCTTTCGGTGGCAACGCGCCGCCACCGACGTACGATGATATTCCTGCAGCCGAGACACATCTTGTCTGGGGAGCGAACCCAGCCACCGCCCACCCAGTCCTGTTCAACTGGATTGCCGAAAGCGTGAGCAACGACGGACAGCTTGTGGTCGTTGATCCCGTCAAAAGCGAAACAGCAGCACTTGCTGACATGCATATCCAGCCAGATCCGGGCGTTGATCTAGCGTTAGTACGAGGAGTAATCGCTCATGTCGTCGACAGCGGCGGTGTTGATACCGCATTTATTGAGGAAAACGCGACGGGGTATGAGCAGATGATCGATTCGCTACCAACTGTCCAGGAAGCAGCCGAGACAGCAGGCGTTGCTGTGGCGGATATCAAGAGGATTACCGAAGCAGTTGATGCAAAAACACTCCTCTACTGGGGGATGGGTGTCAACCAGAACGTGCAAGGGACAAAAACGGCCCGCGGCCTGATCGATCTCTGTCTCGCCACTGGTAATCTCGGTCCAGGAAGCGGACCGTTCTCGCTGACTGGCCAGGCCAACTCGATGGGAAACCGTGTCTGTGCCTCGAAAGAGAGCTGGCCCGGACACCGACCATACACCGATCAATCGGTACGAAAAGAAATCGCCGATCTATGGGATGTTCCCTTCAGTCGGCTGCCGGCCAACCGGGGCGACGGATTTGTTGGCATCGTCGACCGCATGACTCGCGGCGATATCGATCTCTGCTGGACAGTTGCGACGAACCCAGCCGCCGGGCTACCAAATGCCGATCACGTTCGATCTGTGTTGGACGATGTCTTTCTCGTCGTGCAGGATGCGTTTCACTCTGAAACTGTCGAATGTGCAGATGTTGTGTTGCCAGCCGCAACGTGGGGCGAAACCACAGGAACGACGATGAACATGGAGCGTCGTGTTGCGCCGGTCTCTGCAGCGGTCGAGCCACCCGGAGATGCCAAACAGGATCTCGATATTATCGCCACTATCGCCAACGGAATTGAACCTGATCTTTTCGGTGAGCCCCCGCTCGACCCCAGCGAGGTGTTTGCTGAACTGCGATCGATAACTGCCGGCGCTCCCGCAGATCTCTCGGGAATCACGTATGATCGGCTACAGCAGGAGAGAGCCGTGCGGTGGCCCGCCGAGGAGATCGATTCCGAGGGTGGGTATCTGTACTACAACGGCGAGGACACGTGGTCGTTCGATACAGACAGCGGTCTGGCTCGGTTCTCGTCGGGCACACACGCAGGCGTTGCCGAACCGGTCGATGGGCAGTATCCACTCACCCTCACAACCGGTCGGGTCGAGGGCGTCTACAACACAGGCGTCCGAAACACCGAAACACTCACTGAAGGGCTACCGCGGGCTCGAATGCATCCGATGACAGTTAGTGAACATCTGCCCGCCTTCGAACGCGGGCGAACAGTCGTCGAATCCCGTCGTGGAGCTGTCACAGTCGTCGTCACGCCAGACGAGGGGGTGCAACGAGGACTTATTTGGTTGCCGATCCACAACTCGGCGGTCAACACGCTGACGCTCCCTGACTGTGATCCATCGTCCGACGAGCCAAACTACAAGCAGTGTGCAGTCAGAGTTCGAGCGCCAACCGAAACCGACCCCATCGCCGAAAGCGAGCAGGCTACCGGCGCGGTCGACGATTAACTGTACGAGCGTGGGATGGGGTCGTCACCAACGTGCTGTAACTAGTCCCCTTCCGCTTGTGACAGCTGTCCACCACCGGCGAGCTGACTGCTCAACGATTCCAGACAGGCGTCGACAGCATCCCGAACCTCGACAACATCACCGACAACTGTCACCGCAGGCGGGGAGATGTCCGCCCGCTGTGTGCGGTCACAGATTGTCGCGAGTGTGCCGGTGACGACCTGCTCGTCGTGGTAGGTCGCACGTTCGACCATCGCGACCGGCGTCTCTGGATCGAGGCCGCCGGCTTCCAGCGCTGCCGTGTTATCCGGCAGCCGGCCGACACCCATCAGGATGGCGAGTGTGCCGCCAGCCTCCACCATCGCCGCGAGTGCGTTCCAGTCGATCGCACTCTCGTCTTTCGTGGGATCTTCGTGGCCCGTGACGATCGACAGCGTCGAGGCGTGGTCGCGGTGGGTGACCGGAATGCCAGCGACACCCGGTGCTGCGATTGCACTCGTCACGCCGGGAACAATCTCGAAATCGACACCGGCATCAGCGAGATACTCCGATTCCTCACCGCCGCGAGCGAACACTGTCGGGTCGCCACATTTGAGTCGGACGATGCTTCTGCCCGCCGTCGCGTGCTCGATCATCAACTCGTGAATCTCTGCCTGGGTTGTGCGCTCGCCGTTCGGCCCGGGGCGTTTCCCGACATCGACGAGCGTCGCGGACTGCGGACACGAGGAGATGATCTCGTCGTGGACCAGGGAGTCGTGCATGACGACATCTGCACTGTCGATCAGTCGGCGTGCCCGAACGGTCATGAGATCCGGATCACCCGGGCCAGCGCCGACCAGATACACCGTTCCCGGCTGAGCGGTGCGATCAGTCATCGTCGCTCACCTCCCCGGTGGTTTTCGAACGGTGTGTCGCCGGTACGGCGAGTACGCGCTGGCTCATGATCAGTCATCTGCCGTTATCGGCGTTCCATCGGCTTTCGTCGGTGCTGGACTCTCTTCGTCAGGGTCGGCGAACGGATACCAGGACTGTTTCGCGTCGTTGAGACATGGATCCTCGTAGCTGGTTTCCTCGGGGTCAGTAATGACCGTAACTGCCTCGTGGCCAGTCTCCTCGACCCACTCGCGGAAACTCTGTCCGTCCTCACGGAGCGCAGCGAA
>LKMJ01004890.1_pt1 | contig 12634 bp, 9 predicted proteins | sample 643391 | NCBI WGS metagenome assembly LKMJ01 (sample SAMN04112250, study PRJNA286221) | soda lake metagenome | biome: soda lake; feature: Kulunda Steppe; material: water; isolation source: sample PL-Br10 brine of Picturesque Lake | place: Russia: Kulunda steppe | collected 2010-07
CGAGCGAAGCGAGTTACAGCTTCGTCAAAACGACTAGAGCAGGATTTGAGCCACAGAAATCCGAGCATAGCGAGGATTTGCATCGGGTTCAAATCCCGCCTCGGACGTGTTACGAAATCAACTGACGAACGGGCAGTGTGGTTACTGCGAGTACCGCAACGTCCGCCAATACCAACCGTGAGCAGGAAGCCTGGAGGGATGGGGATTCAGACGCCACAGATGGGTTTTTCAATGAAAGGGCAGCCAATCGGGGCGTCCCGAATTCGAAAGCGATCGGTGACGAGACGGAGGCTCGAGCGATCGCACGCTTGGTCGCCACAGGATTCAGTGTCTCGATCCCGTTTGGTGATAACGACAAGTACGACCTCCTCGTCGACGACGGAACCCAGATTCACCGTGTCCAGTGTAAAACCGCCTGGCAGAACAAATCAGAGACGATTCGGTTCAATACCCACTCACAGACCACTAAAGACGGCGAGTATCACGAGCGAACGTATCAGGGTGCCATCGACGCGTTCTTCGTCTATTACCCACCGACAGCGACGTTCTACTGGATCGACGAACAGGACGCGACGACCCAAAAGATGGAGCTCAGATTCGACGGGGCAATCGACCACCCCTCGATCAACTGGGCCGAAGCGTACGAATTTCACGGAACGATCCCGACAGAGTAGGTCGCCCACAGATCGCCATCACCTCGAGCCGGCGTCACACTATTTTCGAGACAGTATATGCTCGAGCCCGTCCAGCGTCGGCCGAATCAGCTCCTCGAGCTCGGTGATCGAGTCGCCGCCGGTCAGTTCGGTCGATTCTCGAGGCGGTCGTCCCAGGAGAGCCACTCGTGTTCCCAGCCGCGACGGGATTCGGCGCGGGTGGCCGCTCGTTCGCGGTCCTCCCGGGCGGTTCGATTTCGTTCCATCGCGCCCGACTGTTCGCCGTCGACGAGCAGCGGGTCGAAAGCGACGGCGTCGAACGCCTCCTCGCCGTCGGCCGTGTGTGCCACGATCCGCTGTGGACCGGTGCCCTTCGGGTACACCAACCGGCCGTCGTCGGTCAGTTGCCGTCGGAGGCGACGGGGTGGGTCGACCGCGGCGGCCTCGAGCAGAATCCGGTCGAACGGGGCGTACTGCGGGAGGCCCTGGGCGCCGTCCCTGCAGTCGACGAGGACGCCGGTGTACCCCGCCGACGCGAGTCGTTCGCGGGCAGTCGCGACCAGCGGCCGGGCGATGTCGATCGCGTGGACGTTCGTCTCGCCAGCAATTTCGGCGGCGACGGCGGCTGTGTACCCGACCCCGGCACCGACGATCAGAACCGTCTGGCCGACCTCGAGGGCGAGGGCTTCGAACAGGCGGGCAACGGTGCTCGGCGCCAGGACGCGCGTCTCGTAGCACTCCGACGCGCAATCGGTGTACGCGACGCGTTCGTCTTCGACGAAGTGGTGGCGGGGGACCGCGGCCATGGCGTCGATGACGGCTTCGTCGGTGAGCACCGCCTTTGGCGGCTGCTCGAGGCCGTCGACCATGTCCGCACGGCGGTCCGCGAGATCCATACCGACGCTATCGTGGCGGGCGATAAGAACCCCGCGCTCGTGCCTTCACACGGGCGCGCCAATGCTCGGTTCAGACCACGGTTCAGACCAGTCGAGGCCAGGAAATCCTACATTCGTAGGGTGATCTGCTAATTGGTCACACGTATCACATCCAATTGCAATGAATACTCAATCACAGTGGTACGTCGAGACGGATGGTGAGACGGTGGTCGTCGAACTCCCAGCCGGCCTCGAACTCGATGAATCGACGTCGAAAGCGATCAACGAAGCGTTCGCCGAACAGGTGAGCCGGCCTGGAGCCGACAGCGTGCTGACCCTGCTCAGCATCGACAACGCACTCAGTCGGGGCGTCTTCGACGAGGTGAAGAAAGGAGCTGATCTCGCCGCGGCCGAGGGGATCGACAAGTGGGCGATCGTCGTGAATGAACGAATCAAAGGAATGGCGTTCGACAGCAACATCGACGGCCTCGAGACCACCGTCTTCGAGGACGAAGCGGACGCTCGCGAGTGGGTGAATCAGTAACCAACACGTACTCGATCAGTTTGAGAACCGGTGGGTGAGTCTGGGTCCGTGTCTCAGTGGATGAGTTTGGGTCCGTGTCTCAGTGGGTGAGTTAGGTTCCGTGATCCCAGGAGTCCATGTACTCGCGCTGGGTCTCGGTGAGTGAATCGAATTCGACGCCGTCGGCAGCGAGTTTGATCTCGGCGATCTCCCGGTCGAGGTCGTCCGGCACGTCGTGAACCCCAGCGTCGTACTGCTCGCCGTGTTCGACCAGCTCACGGACACAGACCGCTTGCACGCCGAAGCTCTGGTCCATCACTTCGACCGGGTGGCCGAGTGAGATCGGGGCCGCGAGATTCACGAGCCGGCCTTCCGCGATGACGTTCAGGCGGCGGCCGTCGGCGAGTTCGTAGGCCTCGACGCCGTCGCGGGCGTCGTAGCTGTCGACCGCGAGGTCTGAGAGGGCCTCGAGGTCGATCTCGATGTCGAAGTGACCGGCGTTGGCGAGCAAGACGCCGTCCTGCATCTGCTCGAGGTGTTCGCGGACGATCACGTCCCGGTTGCCGGTCGTGGTGAGGAAGACGTCACCGATTTCGGCGGCCTCGGCCATCGGCATGACATCGTAGCCTTCCATGTGGGCCTCGAGCGCGCGGCGCGGTTCGACTTCGGTCACGACGACGGTCGCGTTCTGGCCGGCGGCTTTCCGGGCGACGCCTTTCCCACAGTAGCCGAAGCCGGCGACGACGACGGTCTTCCCGGCCCAGGAGAGGTTCGTCGTCATCGCGATCGAGGCCAGCGACGACTCGCCGGTGCCGTGGACGTTGTCGAACAGCCGTTTCATCGGCGTGTCGTTGACCGCGAAGACCGGGTACTCGAGGGCGCCGTCGGCGTCCATCGCCCGCAGACGGTGGACCCCGGTCGTGGTCTCTTCGGCCCCGCCGACGATGCCGTCGATCAGTTCGGGGTAGTCCTCGTGGATCGCGGCGACGAGGTCCATCCCGTCGTCGACGGTAATCGTCGGCTCGTGGGCGATGACGGCCTCGATGGCGGCGTAGTATTCCTCGTCGTCCACACCGCGTTTGGCGTAGCTCGTGATCGACTCGTGGGCGTCGAGCGCTGCGCTGACGTCGTCGTGGGTCGAGAGGGGATTGCAGCCGGTGACGGCGACCTCGGCACCGCCTTCGGCGAGCGTCTCGACGAGGATTGCGGTCTTCGCCTCGACGTGCATCGCCATCGCGATCCGCTCGCCGGCGAACGGTTGGTCGGCGACGAACTCCTCGCGAACCGCCTCGCAGATCGGCATGTGCTGTCGCGCCCATTCCATCTTCCGCCGGCCATCCTCGCGGGCCGTCGCGACGTCCGTCAGCTGTGCGCTGATGGACGGGTACGTCTCGGTGGTCATGGCTCGAGGGAGGGGCAGGGGCGCCAAAGAGCTACCGACACGCGCTGGGTCACTCGCCGTCTCTGGATGCCAACTCGAGGTCGATGACCTGCTCGTAGGCCGTCTCGAGGCGGTCGTTGCCGTGGTACCGAATCGTCTGACTCCTGATGTCGTACTCGAGGACGCCGGCGTCGGCCAGCTTTGGGAGGTGGTGATGTTGAAGATCGATCTTGACGTCGGTGTGGTTCGGCTGGCCGCCCCGGCGGGTGGCGATAGCTGTCGAAACCGCTCGCGCCGCCGTGTCGAACGAACCCACCTGATCGGGTTGTGCCCAGAGGTACGACAGCAGGGTCCGTCTGCGGTAGTTCGCGAGAAGGGACAGAATGGCGTCGAGCGTCAACGGCGCATCCGGCGGCGGTGACGGGTCTCCGTGTGATGGCTCCTCGACCATACCCAGTAATCGGTTGTTACCTGCGCCAGCGGTCACCATAGCATCTTTGCACGAATGTCGAACTGTTCCGTTGTCGGGAGTGGCAAACACGCAGAGACAGTCGCCGATGCTAACACAACCGAGTAGATGGGAGTGGACGCTGACAGCGCTCGAGACGCCAGTCTACTCGGCGCGGGCGATCAGGGCTGTGGCTTCGTCGCTGGCGCGGTCGAGGATCCGCTCCTCGTCGAGTGTCTGGAGCTCGCGATTGCGCATAAGGACCTGCCCGTCACAGACGGTGTGGCGCACGTCCGCGGCCGCAGCGGCGTAAACGAGGTGACTCACCAGATCGTGATCTGGCGTCAGGTGTGGGGCCTCGAGATCGACGACCGCGAGGTCGGCGACGGCGCCAGTCTCGAGGCGGCCGCCGGGGAGGCCGATGGCGTCCGCGCCAGCGCTGGTCAGCATCTCGACGACCGCGGTGGCGGGCACGGCGCTCGCGTCGTCGGCCGCGAGTTTGCCGATCATCGCCGCGTCGCGGGCCTCGTCGAGGATCGAGAGATCGTTGTTCGAGGCGGCGCCGTCGGTGCCGAGTCCAACGGTCACGCCGGCGTCGTGGAGCCCCTGGACCGGCGCCATCCCGCTGGCGAGTTTCATGTTCGAGGCCGGACAGTGAATCACGCTCGTGCCCGCCTCGGCCAGCAGTGCGATTTCGGTCTCGTCCAGATGGACGCCGTGGGCGAGGAAATCGTCGGGCTCGAGCAGTCCCTTCTCGGCGGCGTACTCGAGCGGCCGGATCCCGTGGTCGTCGACGATCGGACCGACTTCGTCTGTGGTCTCGTTCGCGTGATAGTGGATGGGGACGCCCAGGTCGCGAGCATGGGGGACGAACTCCTCGAGGTACGCTTCGCCGACGGTCGTCAGCGAGTGAGGCATGAACGCCGACTCGATGCGACCGTCGCCCATCCCCTGTACCTCCTCGGCGACGGCGAGGCCCTCGCGGGCGTCTTCGCGAGCGGCCGCGTCGTCTTTCGCCACGGAGATGACGCCGTGACCCAGACGAGCCCGCAGGCCGGCCGTAGCGACGACGTCGGCGATCGTCGGCACGAAGAAGTACATGTCGGCGAAGGCCGTGACGCCGGATTTGATCATCTCGCAGACGCCGAGTTCGGTGCCGGCACGCACCGCGTCGGCGGTGAGTTCGGCCTCGACCGGCCAGATGTCCTCCTGGAGCCAGGCGTCGAGCGGTTTGTCGTCGGCGTACCCACGCAGGAGTGTCATCGCGACGTGACAGTGGCCGTTGACGAAGCCGGGCGTCACCAGCGAGTTGCTCGCATCGAGCGTCTCGTCGCCAGCGAGGTCGCTACCGATCTCGAGAATCGTTCCGTCGTCCTGGTCGACCAACACATCGGCGCGGGAGGTCGTGCCACCGGGCTCTAAGACGCGCCCCCCGGTGATCGACAGTGTCGTCATAGCGGGGCGTTCTCACCCCACCGGCTTAGCCCTGTTCGAACGTGACTCGGAACGAGATCGGCCCAGCTGAGCCAGCGGATTTATCCCACTGATCGCCATTACCCCGTGCATGGACGGAGCCGACCACGAGGACCGACCCGAGGGGGAGCGGTCCGCAGCCGATACTGAGGGTGACGGCTCCACTGACGAGACCGGCGGGTTCGTCTTCGGGACGGACCCCGAACCGGTCGACAACGCGAGCGACGAGAGCGAAGCCGAGGACCTCACGGGAGCGGAGAGCGAAACCGAGAGCATTGGGAGTGAGGAGGACGAGAGCGCGACCGAGATCCTCGAGCACGACAGTGCGAGTGAGGACGTCGGAAGTGAGGAAGACGAGAGCGAAACCGAGAGCGTTGGCAGTGACGAGGACGACAGCGCGAGTGAGGACGTCGGGGCTGATTCGGGGACGAGCGACGGCGGCGATGGAAGCCAGCCGAGAGACGAACCAGTCACTGCGATCGATGGCGACCAGGAGGCGCCAGCCGAGCCAGCAGACGATGCCGTGAGGCGTCCCGATTCCGGGGCGAGAGCCGATTCGGTGGGCTCTGGGTCACCCACCGACGCCGACGAGGAGCCGTCCTCCGATCCGAGTTCGGAGTCCGACGCATCTGCGACCGAGGCCACGACTGACGCCGCAGATGGGTCGGCGCCTGCCGAGCCCGAACCGACTCAGCAGCCGGTTGCCGTAGCGCCCACGGGAGCCGAGGACGACCAGGAGATCGACGACGTGGTCGGCGAGGAGACGAGGGCCGAGGAGGGCACGTCGGAGTCGCCACCTCCGGACGACTCACCGTCGGCTGCGGACGACGAGCAACGCATCACGATCGCGCTCCCGGACGAGGCGACGCCGGCAGGTGAGCCACCGGATCGAGAGCCAACGGCCGCTGGGGACGGCCCCGGCCCCGGTGAGAATGCGGTGCGGAACTGGACGTTGCTGCTCGGCGGTCTCGGCAGCGCGTCGTTTCTGACCGCCATCGTGGCCAGTATGAGCGGAGCGAGTTCGGACGCCGCTCTCGGTGCCGTCGGCCTCGGCGTCGGCTTCCTCGCGATTCTCCTGCTCGGCAGAACCAGCCAGCCCGCGATCATCGACCAGCTCTCGAGTGGGTGGGCCGAACACCGGCGGTCGACCTACTTCGCGACCGCGCTGTTCGTGGGCGGCGTCGTCATCGGCGCGCTCTTGCTCGCCGCTGGCGTCGACTTGCTCGAGGAGATCATGCAGCTGTTCGAGGAGGAACTGGTCCCCGACGGCAACGGTGAGATCGAACTGACGGCGACCTTCTTCATCCTGAACAACACCCAGCCGTTCCTGCTCACGATCGCCGGGGCGCTCACGCTCGGCCTCCTCACCGCGTTCGTGATGGTCGTCAACGGCGTCATCGTCGGGAACCTCGGCGCCGTGATGGCGAACGTCGTCGGAATCGATTACGTCATCGTGGGGCTGGCGCCGCACGGGATCTTCGAACTCGCCGCGCTCTTTCTCGCGGCCGGCGTCGGCTTCCGAATTCTCTACCGGTTCGGTGAACGAGTCTTCGGGTCGCGTGCGGCCTTCTTCACCAAACCGTACCTCACGCGAACGGTCGCCATCGTCGCCTTCGCCTGGCTCGTATTGGTGCTCGCCGCGTTCGTCGAAGCCTACGTCACCCCGGAACTCCTCGAGATGCTGTTCGCCGAGCGGCTCGCCGGGCTGGACCAAGAGCCGACGATGCCCTGACTTAGTCCCGGACGAACGATCGGTAGCGCCGACTATTCATTTCATGAAGAGTGTCACGTCGTTCTATCAGTGTCGCCGTTGCGGTGAACTGTCATGGTGGAACACACGAAGTTCGGTCGACGATCGTATCTCTCGCACCTGGGCGTCGCAACTGGCACCGTCGCGCTCGGGGGCGTCCTCGCATCGACGAGTGCACGAGCGGACGACGGGGTCGAGACCGTGACCGTTCCAGCCGGAGAACGCGAGGTGATCGTCGTCGACGATGGCGAGGCGCTCGCCAACACGGTGTACGACGTCACGGCAGACGGCGCCGGCGTGACGATCGTCGCACAGGGAACGAACTGGACGATCCGTGACGTCGCGGTTCGGGGTGCGGTCGACATGGGTGATGCAACCGTGCTTGGCGTCGCGGACACGGGCGGCGGCACGTCGCGGATCGAGAACGTCTGGCTCGGCGACGGCAGCGTCTACGAACAGAAGGGGGCGACGGGTGTGTGGGTCGCTCCGGACCACGACGGCCACCTCGAGATCGAGGGTGTTACGGTCCAGCAGATGAGCGACAATGGCTTCTACTGCTCTCCGCCGGGGCCAACAGGTGGCACCGTCTCGTTCGACTCCTGTGTCGCCGCGAACAACTGGGTCGCTCAGTACCGACTCGCGAAGGGCTCACTCGAGCGGTGCACCGCGGCCGTCACCGACGACCGGCAGTACCGCCAGGGTCGTGGCTGTTGGGCCTGGCCCGGCGGGCCAGTCACCGTCTCTGACAGCGCCTTCGCGATGAACGGACACCACTACTCGTTCGTGGCCGGTGCCACTGGGACCGGCAGCGAGATTACCGTCACCGACACCGAGTGGGACGACGGATTCCACGGCGGCTCTCGGACCATCGACGACGGGACGGTCGAGTTCGGCGACGGGAACGGAACCGATCCCCGGTACGTGATTCCGGAGGGTTGTCCGGCCTCGATCCAGGACGTCGTCTCGGTCTGAGGACCCCACGACGCGTGCGGCGATCACCGACCGAGCCAGGCGAGCGGTTTCGTCACCGCGAGTCGGTAGTCTTCGTGCGGGTCGTACGCCGCGAACGCGAGGCTGTTGGTCATCACGCTCACGCTCGAGCCGGCCATCGCCAGCCCGGCGAGTGCGGGGTTCAAGAGGCCGAGCGACGCGATCGGGATGAGCGTCGCGTTGTAGACGAACGCCCAGAAGAGGTTCTGGCGGACCTTCGAAATCGTCGCCTCCGAGATCCGGATGGCTTTGAGTACGTCCGCCGGGTCGTCGCGCATCAGCGTCACGTCGGCGCTCTCGATGGCCACGTCGGTACCCGACCCGATCGCGACGCCCACCTGGGCGGTGGTGAGTGCGGGTGCGTCGTTGACGCCGTCGCCGACCATCATCACGCGAGCGCCATCCGCCTGGAGCGCCTCGACGTGGTCAGCCTTGTCCTCGGGCAGCACTTCCGCGCGGACGGCTTCGGGATCGATCCCTACCTGGTCGGCGACCGCACGGGCGGTCCGTTCGTTGTCACCGGTGAGCATCACGACCGTCGTCCCCCGCTTGCGGAGCGCAGCGACGGTCTCGCGAGCACTCTCTCTGACCTCGTCGGCGACCGCCAACACCCCGACGAGTTCGCCGTCGATGGCAACCGGCATCGCCGTCTTCCCCTCGCGCTCGAGGCGGGCGAGCGGTTCGTCGGCCGGCTCGACGTCGATCCCCGCATCGGCGAGCAGCGTCCGGCGACCGATCAGCACCGAGCCACGGTCGGTCTCGGCGCGAACCCCCTTCCCGGGGACGTTCTCGAACGCGCTCACCTCCCCGAGCTGGATATCGCGCTCGGTGGCGCCGTCCACGATCGCTTCGGCGATCGGATGCTCGGAGCCTGACTCGGCCGTCGCCGCGGCTCCGAGGACGTGGGCTGTCCGGGACTGCTCGGGGGCGACCAGCCCGCCGTCGGAGGCAGTGTCGGCACCCTCGGCTCGAGATCCACCGTCGGCCGCTGGCTGGTCGCCGAGCAGTTCGACGTCGGTGAGCACCATCTCACCGTGAGTGAGTGTCCCCGTCTTGTCGAAGACGACGGTGTCGATCCCGCGGACCTGTTCCAGGACATCGCCACCCGTGAACAGGACGCCGTTGGTCGCGCTGAGCGTCGAACCGACCATCGTCGCTGCTGGAGTGGCGAGCCCGAGCGCACAGGGGCAGGCGATCAGCAAGGCAGAGGCCAGGACGACCACGGAAAACTCGAGGACCGGGACGCCCCCTGCAGCCGGACCGATCGGACCACCGCCCACTGGCTCGAGGACGGGAATGAGCCCACCGAGCCACGCCGAGACGTCGAAAAGTAGCTCCGGCGCGAGCAGCCAGATCGTCGCCCAGACGATTGCGTTGAGGATCACCGCTGGGACGAAGTAGGCGCTCACCTGGTCGACGAGCCGCTGGATCTCTGGCTGGCGCGATTGGGCCTCCTTGACGCGCTCGACGATCTGTTGGATCGCCGTCTCGGAGCCGACGGCGGTCGCCTCGACCAGCAGGACGCCGTTCTCGTTGATCGTCGCCCCGACCACCTCGTCACCCGCTGTCTTCTCGACCGGCACCGATTCGCCGGTCAGCATCGACTCGTCGACGGCACTCTGGCCCTCGCGGACGATGCCGTCGGTCGGAATCTTCTCGCCCGGCCGGATCTTCAGCAGGTCGCCAACCTGCACGTCCGCCAGCGGCACCTGTCGTTCCTCGCCACCCGATCGAGCCTCTCCCGGACGTTCGCGCTCGACGACCGTCGCCTCCTCGGCTTCCATCTCGAGTAACTCCCGCAGGGCGCTGCCCGCCCGGGCCTTCGAGCGGATCTCGAGCCAGTTGCCAAGCGTAATGAACCAGAGGATGAAGGCGACGGCTTCGAAGTAGAGGCCGCCGGCCAGGGCGCCACCGAGGACGGCGACGCTGTAGACGTAGCCCGCCGACGTCCCGACGGCGACGAGCGTGTCCATGTTCGCCCGCCGGTTGTGAGCGAACGCACGCCAGGCGCCGACGATGAACTCCCGGCCAAGCGTCGCCATCAGGACCGTCGCCAGGACGAACTCGAGCCAGCCCGGCGGGTGGGCGATCGCCGGCGGCAGCGGCGAGGTCACGTCCGCGACCCCGTACAGCATCTCGATCATCATCGGGACGAACGGCAGCGTCAGCAACCCGCCAGCGATCACTAACCACCGCTGGCGCCGAAGTTCCGTCTCGATGGCTCGTTCGCGCTGGCTCCGACCCTCGGTCTCGTCGGCGTCGTCTCGAACCGGCTCGAAGCCTGCATCCTCGATGATCGCGGCGAGTGTCTGGGGATCGACGTCGGCCGGGTTGTAGGTGACGCGAGCCTCGTCGGACGCGACGGTTACGTCCGCCCTAACTACCCCAGGCTCCGCCAGCAGGGCGTCCTCGACGGTTCCAGAACAGGTCGCACAGGACATTCCGAGGACGGTGATCGCCGACGACTCCGCGGCTGCCTCGTAGCCAGCCGCCTCGATCGTCTCGTAAATCGTCTCGAGGGACACCGCCTCGGGATCGTACGTGACCGTTGCCTCGTCTGTCGCGTAGTTTGCACTCACCGACGTGACGCCTGCGAGGTCGGCGACGGCGTCTTCGACTGCTCCGGAGCAGGTCGCACACGACATCCCAGTGATCTCGAGGTGAGTGCGTTCGGTCGTCACGGAACCGTCTAGGGGGCGAACGATCAAGCGTGTTGTGACTCGCCAGTTCCCCGGTCGGACGAGACAGTTGCGTGATCGACTCGACGTGGGTCAGCAACTGGGCACTGACTGGGTGGGCTCCCGGCAGCTGAGAGTGGTCCGAACCTGTCGAAATCCCCACTGTTGATAGGTGAAACGACTCCCTAGCGGGACAATCGTTTACTCTCGAACGTGGTTGTGCAATGCGATGAGCGCGACCAGTGCGTTGCTCACCCATCCCGACGGCACGTCACCGATCGCGGCTGCTCTCGAGGACGCCGGCTACGAGGTGACGGCCGTCGACCGCCCGACGGTCGCGGTGGCACGGCTCGCGTCTGGGGCCTTCGACTGTCTCGTCAGTGTCCCCGAGCTGGTCGCTGGTGACGAGCCATCGTTGCTCGCTGGCGTTCGTGAACTCGACGCGACACCCCCGATCGTCGTGTACGCGGACGGGCAGGAGCCAGTCGCCGAGGCGGCGATCGACGACGGTGTCGACCGGGTCGTCGGTCGCAACGGGACGGCATCACTCGAGCAGCTCGTCGACGCCGTCGACGAGGTGACCACGTCGGTTCTCGAGCCACAGCAGGACGTCTCGAGCCACGAGCCCGATCCGGAGACACTCGGGAGCGCGATCGAGGAGGCCCCGATCGGGATCAGTCTGAGCGACGCCTCGCTCCCCGACAGCCCGCTCGTGTACGTCAACGAGCGCTGGCAGAAGATCACCGGCTACGACGAAGCGGCCGCACTCGGTCGGAATCCCCGATTCCTCCAGGGCCCCGACACCGACGCGGCGACGAGAAACGCGCTCGCGACGGCGATCGAGACCGGCGCGCCGATCACCACGGAGATTCGGAACTATCGCCGAGATGGAACCCCCTTCTGGAACGAGCTGACGATCGCACCCGTCACCGACGACGGCACGATCACCCACTACGTCGGCGTCCAGGTCGACGTCACCGAGCGAAAGCGACGGGAACGGACCGCCACCGAGCGTGCCGAGAAACTCGCCGACGAACGCAGTGCGCTCCGGGCTGTGATCGAGCGGGTCCACGGGTTGCTCGACGAGGTCACCGCACTCATCGTCGCCGAGCGGGATCGCCGGACGATCGCCGAGAACGTCTGTGCGGAGATCGTCGAAACCGAGGGGTATACCGGGGCCTGGATCGGCTCACAGACGGCCTCGCGGGAGACACTCGAGCTGTGGGGTGCCGCGGGGCCACCTGCCGCGATCGAACCGGTCCAGGAGGTGTCGGCACTGCCGGAGCCGATACGGGCGGCCCTCGACAACGAGACGGTCGACACGTGTGCCGTCGACGAGTGTGATGGCGCACTCGCTCCGGCGGTCGCCGGGGCCGAGCGCCTCACCGTCGTTCCGATCGCTCACGAACGACCCTCTCACGCCCTCCTCTGTATCTACGGCGCGGACGAGCGGGCGCTCGATCACCGACACCGACAGCTGTTCCGCTCCGTCGGGCGGATGATCGCCACGCGGCTGAACGCGATCGACGCGAGCGAAACGCTCGTCGCGGACCAGCTCGTCGAGATCGAGGTCGAGATCGCCGACAGCTCGTTTCCGCTCACCCAAGTCGCTCGTGCGCTCGAGACCGACGTCGAGTACGTCGGCCTCGCGGGGCAACCGACGGGTGATACGGCCGAACTGATCGTCACGGTCGAGACGGCGATGGCGGCGGGGGACCTCACGGCGCTCCCGGAGGTCGTGGACGTGCGGGCGATCTCCGAGACGAACGGCGGGTCGACGGTCGCGATTACGGTCGCCTCGAGCACGCCGTTCGTCGAACTCGGCGAGCGAGGAACGTCGATCACCGCAATCGAGGCCGACCC
>LKMJ01004891.1_pt1 | contig 12633 bp, 10 predicted proteins | sample 643391 | NCBI WGS metagenome assembly LKMJ01 (sample SAMN04112250, study PRJNA286221) | soda lake metagenome | biome: soda lake; feature: Kulunda Steppe; material: water; isolation source: sample PL-Br10 brine of Picturesque Lake | place: Russia: Kulunda steppe | collected 2010-07
TGGCCCGCTACCAGATTGAAGAATTTGAAGTTGAGCAGAGGCTGGAGCTTATTCAGAGCACAACGACAGGTTTATTTGATACTGCCAGAATTCAGTACAGGCTTACAAATACCGGGGAAGAACCGGTAGATTTAGGTTTAAGAATCATGCTGGATACCATGCTGGGAGAAAATGATGGCTCACCCTTCAGGCTGGAAGATGATGCCATTACTGTTGATACCAGATATGACAGACAGGAACTGCCTGATTTTTATCAATCCTTTGACAGCCTGTCTGATCCTCATGTAACCTCGCAGGGTTCATTTATATCTCCCGATGTTGATACTCCCGACAGGGTAAAAATGTCCAACTGGGGCAGCCTGGCAGATGGAGTCTGGGATTTTAATTTTAATCCTGGAGAAGAATTTATCAGAGAGGGAGAATTTGAAGTTGACAGTGCCATTGCCCTTTACTGGGTCCCCCAGCAGATTCAACCCGGTGAAACCGTTACTTATTCTACAAGTTATGGATTGGGCGGAATTACAATGGTTCCAGGTCTGCTATCTTTGGGTGTTAGCTCACCCACCGAATTTGCTTTTAGCCCGGAGAATCCAGAATTTCCGGTAGTGGCTTATATTGAAAATACTACAGATATCAATGCTGAAGAGGTAACAGCCCGGATTGAATTGCCTGATGAACTGAGCACCGATGATGTAGCACGGGAACTGGGAGATCTGGAGGCTGGAGAGGTTACCCAGGCCAGCTGGTATGTAGGTTCTCAGGTTGAAAATCTGCCAGAAACTCTAACCTTTAAAGTTGTTGTTGATGCTGAAAATACCGATTCTAATGAAGTGGAAAGATCACTGAATGTCATTGGCCCGGCAGAATTGGTGGCAGAAATTTATCTCCCCGATATTTTTGGCTTAACTCATGGTGTTTTGGAACCTTTACCCTACAGGCTTCGAGCCAGAATAGAGAATATTGGAGAAAGCCCCTTCCGGGATTTTTCTGGAGAAATTATTTTACCCCCAGGAATAAATTTTGCCAGTTACGAAAAACCAGTAAAACAGGCAGGAATCATTCAGCCCAATGAGGTAATCGTTATTGACTGGCAGGTTATGCCTCAGAATGTTCAAGGAGTTTTTCCCTTTGCCCTGCAAATTCAAGGTCGGGACGGCTACAATAGAACCATTAGGGAGAATGTTGAAATCCCGGTAACCAGACCCACAGTGTATCTGGAGGCCAGGCAGTCCTTTGATAATAATGAGTATTTAACTTTAAAAGTAAAGGGCAATAATCTGGCAGAAATTGAAAGCATTAATTTTGATCTGCTTTACGATCAAAATAGCCTGGATTTAATTTATTCAAATCAGGGTTCAGCCTTTGTCAGGGATGGTAGATTAATGGCCTGGAATGGTCCGAATAAAGCAGATAATGCTCTGATATTTACTGAAGAACTGCCAGACGGGATAGATTCAGGTGGTTTTGCCAGAATGGTTTTCAGGATTAAAGAAGATGATTATTTAGATGAAATTAAGCTGGATAATGTTGAAGCATGGAATGAAAATGGAGAAAAAATAGATATTTCTTTAGAAAACCTTGCTGAAGAGGAGGATTTATAATTGTGAAGAGGACTCTATTAAGCGGATTAATAGTACTGCTTCTGCTGTCCCTCGTGTCCCTGCCTTTGAATGCATTAGAAATAACCGATGTATCTGAGGACCACTGGGCCTATGATAGTGTCAGGCTGATGGTAGATAGAGGTTATATTTCTTTATATGAAGGGGGGACCTTTGAAGGAACAAACCGGATTTCTCGCTATGAGCTGGCAGAAATACTGGCCAATCTGCTTGAGGATCTGGAAGAAGGCGTAGTCGACATGCAGGAAGAGGATATCGATATATTAAGAGAACTTTCCATAGAATTTCGGGATGAACTGGTAGAAGTAGCAGCTGATATGGAGCTTTTCCAGGATAGAATTGCAGAACTGGAGGAGGAATCCCTGGTACAGGGAGAGGAAATTGCTGAAATCTATGAAGGAATGAGCACCGTGGAACAGGAAGTTAACGATATGATTGATGAGATAGCCAGAATTAGAATGATTGAAGATGAGATGGAGGAACTGGAAGCGCGGGTTGCTGAGCTGGATGAGAGAATGCTGACCATGGAGGATGATTTTACTGTTGCTATAGCAGAGATTGAAGAGCGAGAACCGGAAGAAGATCCGGATTATATAGCAGAAGTTGCTCAAAGAATGGAATCGGTTGAAGATAGGTTAACCCATCTTGAAACCGGGCAGGATGAAACCCGGCAAGATATAGAATCACTGGAGAGACAGAACAGGAATTTTATGCTGTATATTGGTGCAGTTGCCCTGATTTCCTTGTTCAGTTTAATTAATTAATAATAAAGGAGGCATATGATCATGCTCGCCCGGCAGCGGGGGCAGGTTGTCTGCCTCCTGATCTTTGTTTTACTTACCAATTTATTTGTTTTCCCATTATTTTCGGTCAGTTATCAGCTCACTCCTGAAGTTAGAGCTTCTTCCTTTAGCGGAGAAGATATTCTTAAAGGCGCCGGTGTGGCTCTGGCATTGATTGTTATTACTCAAACTCTTTTTCGAGCAAGAGATGGTGACAGCAGAGTTGAGGAAGAGTATTATGAAGAAGGTATAGACAGAATAACAGGAACTGAAGAAATGGGGGAAAGTATTGATTTTGCTGCCAGCGATGTTTCGAAGCAGGAAATTGATTTGCTGGCCCGGGTTGTTCACGGAGAAGCCCGGGGAGAGCCCTTTGAAGGTCAGGTGGCTGTTGCTGCCGTAGTGTTAAACAGGGTTAAAAGCGGTGATTTTCCTGATGAGATTGAAGAGGTTATTTATCAGGAGGGACAGTTTATTGTTGTAGAGGATGGCCAGTTTGATCTTTATCCGGGAGAAAAATCCTATCAGGCTGTCTTTCAAGCCCTGGAAGGAGAGGATCCCAGTCAGGGAGCCTATTATTTTTATAATCCTATTAAGGCCAGAACATTCTGGTGGCTGAGAACGAGGGAAAAAACCGTTCAGATTGGTAATCATGTCTTTGCCAAATAGTATTTACCAAATATAAATTTAAATTTATTTTATTAGAATCTCATATATAATAGGCGCATATCTTTAGCTGAATATATATTAAATTGAATTCAAAAATAATTTTCATCTGAGATAATTTTATATAAAAAAAGCCCGCAAATAGCGGGCTTTTTAAAGTAAACTATAAGTTATTAATTTTAAATTTTCTTTAATGTAAAGCCTCACCTCTTAGCCTTTTAGAGCATAACAGGTTCTGGGCTTCTAATCCTGGGGTTCTAAGCTCTGATCTTCTGAATCCTTCAAATTTTTAATAAGCCAGCAGTTTTTCAGACCGGCAGAAAAATTAGCGGGAGGAGTTTGAGTTCGGCTTACCGGAGTGGTGTTAAAACAGGTTAAACTGGCAATACTCAGTTCAAATAGGCTGCTTTCCCCATCTTCCAGAACCAGGGTATCATCTTCTTCAGCCAAAAAGACAGAGTTTAAACTGTGATTTTTATGCATAACCTGTCTGCCGCGACCGTACCTGCCCTGAGGAGACAGGCTGGAAGTTTCTATTTTTGCGATTCTTCCGCTGCTGCTGACAAGGACGATGTTATTTTTGCCTTTCAATTCCTGGCCGAAAACAACCCTCTCCCCTCCTTTTAATTTCATGGAACGATATCCCTTGGTATTTCTTCCTGAAGGAGAAATCTCGTCTGCTGTAAATCTTATTAACCTGCCATTAGTGGCTCCCAGGATAATTTCCTGAATACTTTCTGAGATAAAACAATCTACCACCCGGTCATTGTCTTCAAGCTTAATGGCCTTGATCTTGGTAATACTGGATTGATATTCACTGCCGGGAGTTGATTTGACCAGACCCTTTTCGGTACAGAGAACTATATTTGCCTTTTTGCTGGACTGATTCAGGGGCACTACTCTGATGATTTCTTCCCGGGGAGGCAGGCTGATAAATTTAGAAAAATGGTCACCGGTAGATAACCCGTGATGTTCGGGGATATCATGGACAGGGAGCACAAAACATAAACCTGAATGGGTGAAAAAGAGCAGGGAATCAAGCGATTTAAGCTGCATGATATTCAGGAGGTGGTCATTTTTTGCGGCCCTTAAATTACCCCTGCTGTCTGTCTTTTTCAACAAACCCTGACGGGAAAAGCTGATAAATACCTTCTTATTTTTTATTAAATCAACTTTATCAATACTTGCTTTCGCTTCATCTGAAATTATCTCTGTTCTGCGGCTGTCTCCATACTTTTCTGATATTTCCTGCAGCTCAGTAATTATTAGCCGGTCAAGTTCCCGGGAATCTGCCAGAATCCCCTTATAGTAACTGATTCTTTCCCTGACTTCTTTATAATCTTCAATAATCTGCTGCTGTTCCATCTTGACCAGACGATGGAGCTGCATTTCCAAAATAGCCTTAGCCTGAGCCTCTGTTATTTCCAGGTCCCTTATCAGCTTATCTCTGGCTTCCGGGCGGGAGTCGGAAACTCTAATTATGGCAATAATTTTATCGAGATTATCAAGGGCAATTTTCAAACCTGAGAGAATTTCTAACTTTTCCTGGTCCTTGTTTAAAAGGTATTCCAGCCTCTTTTTGGTAGTTTTTCTTCTGAAATCGATAAAATGATTCAGGATATCCTTTAAATTCATTACCGAGGGCTTTTTACCCAGCAGAGCCAGCATATTGACCCGTAAATTGGTTTGCATAGAAGTATGTTTTAGCATTCGGTTTTTGATAAGTTCGGGATCTGCTCCTCTTTTGAGCTCCAGGACAATTCTCAGGCCTTGCTGGTCGGATTCGTCTCTAATGGCAGTAACATTCTGCAGTTTTTCCTCTGAATTAGCCTTTGTTAATTCACTTAAGAGCTTAGTTTTATTGACCTGAAAGGGAATCTCGGTGATAATCAGCTGCTTCCGGCCTCTGCTGCTTTCAACCTCAGTACTTCCCCTGACGACCAGAGAGCTTTTTCCGGACTGACAGGCTTCCTGGAGGCTCTCTTCGCCGATGATTTTGCCACCGGTGGGAAAATCCGGACCTTTAATGAATTCGAATAAATCAGCAACGCTAAGCTCTGGGCTTTCTATCAAAGCTATTGTGGCAGCATTGACCTCTTTTAGATTATGGGGTGGAATGTCGGTGCTCATCCCTACAGCAATTCCGCTGGAGCCATTAACCAGCAGATTGGGATAGGCAGCAGGTAAAACTTCTGGTTCCTGCAGGGTACCATCAAAATTATCCTTATGACTGACTGTTTCATACTTTAAATCGGCCAGCAGTTCCCGGGATATGGGGGTTAATCTGGCTTCAGTATATCTCATGGCTGCAGCACTATCACCATCAATTGAACCAAAATTTCCATGGCCATCAATAAGCGGATATCTCTGGTTGAAGGGCTGGGCCAGCCTTACCAGAGCGTTATAGAGGGCATTATCACCGTGAGGATGGTATTTACCCAGGACTTCTCCAATGATCCGGGCTGACTTCTTATGCGGTTTATCGGCTGAAAGACCCAGACCATGACAGCCAAACAAAATTCTTCTATGTACCGGCTTGAGGCCATCCCTGACATCAGGGAGTGCCCTGCCAATAATTACACTTAAGGAATAATTTAAATAGGATTCCTTCATTTTCTCCTCAATTGAAACGGGAATGATGTTTTCTGACATCTGCAGGCTCCTTACTGAAATATTTTATATTGGTGATACTTTTTAAAGTATAATAAATATAATCTCAGAATTCATTATATAACATATATCAGCAATCATGCAAGGCTGGTCAAATAATATAAAATTTGTTATAATAATATCAGTTAAAGGGCGGTGAGTTTTATGGAACAGGCCAGATCAAATTATAATGCCGATAAAATTGAAGTGCTGGAAGGATTAAGCGCTGTCAGAAAGAGACCGGGTATGTACATAGGAAGTACCGGAACCAAGGGACTGCATCATTTAGTCTGGGAAGTTGTGGATAACAGTATTGATGAATTTCTCGCCGGTTTCGGAAACAGGGTTACCGTAATTCTTCATAAAAATGATAGCGTGGAAGTGAGAGACAGGGGAAGAGGTATTCCGGTAGATATTCACTCTGCCTCAGGAAGACCGGCCCTGGAAATTATCATGACCACCCTGCATGCTGGAGGAAAATTTAATTCTGACAGCTATTCCTTTTCCGGGGGCTTGCATGGAGTGGGGGTCTCTGTAGTTAATGCCCTTTCGGAATGGCTGGAAATTACCACCTGCTGGCAGGAGCAGGAATATCGCCAGAAATACCGCAGGGGCCGGCCGGTGAATGAAATTGAAGAAAATGGCAGCTGCAGTAAAAGTGGAACTAAAATTATTTTTAAGCCCGACCCTGAAATTTTCACCACGACAAATTTTCGTTATGAAACTTTGGTTCACAGACTGCAGGAGTCAGCTTTTCTCAACAGCGGGCTGCAGCTGGAATTAAGGGATTATCGAGATAAAGATGAGGTAAAGAAGGATGTGTTTTCCTACGAAGGCGGGATAAGGGAATTTGTTTCCTTTTTAAATAAGCATCACTCCAGTCTGAATGAAGACACGATTTATTATTCCAGGGAACTGAAAAAATGCAAATTTGAAATTGCCCTGCAGTATAATGAAGGATATACCGAAAGGATATTCAGCTATGTAAATAATATTAAAACCGATGAAGGTGGTTATCACGTAACAGGTTTTAAGACCGCACTGACAAGGGCCTTCAATAATTTCGCCAGGGAAAATAATTTGCTGAATAACTCCGATCCTTCCCTGACAGGAAGTGACCTGCGGGAGGGATTGACAGCGGTTATAAGTCTGCGCCTGGATAATCCTCAATTTGAGGGACAGACCAAAAACAAACTGGGTAACAGCGATGTAAAAAGCAAAATTGAAACAAATTTTTACGAATTTTTGACTGAATATCTTTCTTATAATCCGGAAACAGGTAAAGCTGTGGTTGATAAAGCCCTGCAGGCTGTGAGGGCCCGGCAGGCTTCCAAAAAGGCCAGAGAATTAAGCAGAAAGAATAACAGCATCAGCCAGCGTAACCTGCCGGTAAAACTGGCTGACTGCTCCAGCCGCAAGCCAGAAAAAAGTGAATTATATCTGGTTGAGGGTGATTCTGCCGGAGGTTCTGCCAAACAGGGGAGAAATAGAAAATTTCAGGCTATCCTGCCCCTTAAGGGTAAAATATTGAATGTTGAAAGAGCCCGGCTGGAAAAAATACTCAGCAATAAAGAAATCGTCTCAATAATCAGTTCCCTGGGCACAGGTATTGGTGAAGACTTTAATATTGATGACCTGCGCTATCATAAGATAATTATCATGACCGATGCCGATATTGATGGGGCCCACATTGCCACTTTGATTCTCACTCTGTTTTATCGTTACATGGATGAACTGATAAAAAATGAACATATTTACCTGGCCTGTCCACCTCTTTACAGAGTCAGCAGTAAAGGTAAAAATAAATATTTATATAATGATAAGGAGCTTGAGGATTACCGCCGGAAAAATCCCGAGAAAAATTACTCAATTCAGAGATATAAGGGCCTGGGAGAGATGAACCCTGATCAGCTCTGGAAAACCACCATGAATCCGGAAAACAGGCGGTTATTAAAGATTGAAATCGATGATTTGATTGAAGCAGATGAAATTTTCACCAGACTGATGGGTTCAAATTCTTCACTGAGGAAAGAATTTATTTTTAATAATGCCTCAGAAGCAATTGAAATTGATGTTTAGGAGATTTACCCGGATTATTTAGTTTTATATTTATCCGGTTAATTAACTTAAAAAATACAGCAGGAAGGGAGGTAAAGAGATATGCAAAAGTATCAGTGTACAGTATGTATGTATATTTATGATCCAGAAGAAGGAGACCCTGAAGGTGGCGGAGGTGTAGTTGTAGAACCCGGCACACCTTTTGAAGATGTTCCGGAAGATTGGGTCTGTCCGGAATGCGGAGTTGGTAAAGATCTATTTGAACCCTATTAAAAATTGAAATTAACAAACCGGGGCATATTTGTCCCGGTTAAACTTTGTTTTTCAGGGGGGAAGCACAATTAATACTACAACCAAAGCTGAACTTAAACCGGGGCAAGATAGTGAGGGAAAAGAGTCAGGCGGAAATGTTTTGAAGTGTCAGGCAAAAAGATGCAAGCATAATATTGAAAGTTGCTGCAGGTTGCCCTGTATAGTAATTGGCTATGACGGCAAATGTGATTTTTACAAAATTGACCGCTTTCTAGGAGATACCAGTTCTGATGTTTACTAGATGTTTACTAAAAGAAGGAGGTTAGTTTATGAAGATAAAAAATATGATAGAAAAGAACAGATCCTATCGCCGGTTTGATAACAGTCATCGGCTCTCAAAAGAGGAGTTGGAATATTTTGTAGAACTGGCCCGGCATACTGCTTCGGCTGCCAACAGACAGCCCCTGAAGTATTTTCTATCCCGGGATGAAGAAACAAATAATAAAATATTTTCAACTTTAAGCTGGGCCGGTTATCTCAAGGACTGGGAGGAGCCAGTAAAAGAAGAAAGGCCTTCAGCCTATATTGTTGTTCTGGGGGATACAGACATAACCCGAAAATATTTCTGTGATGCGGGAATTGTACTGCAGACTATGCTGCTGGGAGCGGTGGAAAAAAATCTGGGAGGCTGCATTTTTGCTGCTATAGACAAGGAAAAATTGCGTGATAATCTTGAACTGGATGAAAGATTTGAAATCTTATATGTTCTTGCTCTGGGCAGGCCGGTTGAAAAAGTGGTAATAGAAGATATGGAAGATGATGATATTAAATACTGGCGGGATAAAGACCAGGTTCATCATGTTCCCAAAAGACCCTTGGATGAATTAATAATAAATTAAATTCAAAGGGGGAGCAGGAATGTCTAAAATAGTTGAATCAGTTCCCAACTTCAGTGAAGGAAGAGATGAAGCTGCCATCCAAAAAATCCTGGAACCTTTCCAGAAAGCTGAGGGAGTTAAACTGCTTGATAGTTCTGCAGACAGGGATCACAATCGCCTGGTAGTTACCCTGATTGGAGAACCGGAAGCGGTGAAAAACTCAGTTCTGGAAGCATCTTTTATTGCCATTGATAATATTGATATGAACAGCCATCAGGGAGAACATCCCAGGATGGGAGCCGTTGATGTTGTTCCCTTTACGCCGGTTAGAAATGTGAAGATGGAAGAAGCAGTTGAAATGTCTGAATATTTTGCCGAAAAGCTGGCTGAGAGCCGGGATGTTCCGGTATTTCTCTATGAAGAATCGGCCCGCAGTCCGGAAAGAAAGAATCTGGCGGAAATAAGAAAGGGAGAATATGAGGGGCTGGAGGAAAAATTGCAGCAGCCGGAATGGAAACCGGATTATGGTCCGGCCAAGCCTCATAAAACCGCTGGTGGATGTGTGACCGGGGCCAGGATGCCGCTGGTGGCCTTTAATATCAATCTTGATACCTCCGATAAGAGCATTGCTGACCGGATTGCCAGAAATATCAGGCATTCCGGAGGAGGACTGCGCTACTGCAAGGCAATCGGGATAGACCTGGCTGAAAGGGGAATCGCCCAGGTTTCCATGAATATGACAAATTATAAGGAGACCTCACTGTATCAGGTTATGGAAATGGTTAAATTCGAAGCAGAAAGATATGGAGTTAAGATAACAGGCAGCGAACTTATTGGTTTACTGCCGGCTCAGGCTCTAATTGAATCCGCTGAGTATTACCTGAAGCTGGAGGATTTTAAACCGGAGCAGATTATTGAAAACAGGCTGCTGGAGGATTTATGATGTCAGAAAAGCTCTCAGCTCTGGTTAATATTGGTGAACTGGTTACCTGCGAGGGAGAAAAAGGCCTTAATATCATTGAAGAGGCTGCTCTTATTTTTAATGAAGAGAGCGGCAGAATCACCGAGCTGGGAAGGGAGGAGACTTTAAGAAAAAAATATGATTTTTCTGATATAACAGGCGAGGATATGGAGGGCAGGCCGGTTCTGCCTGGATTTATTGATCCCCATACTCATTTTGTCTTTGGAGGATACCGGGCTGAGGAATATTTCTGGCGCCTGCAGGGAATGTCCTACCTGGAAATCATGGAAAAGGGCGGAGGCATCAGCAGTACTGTCAGAGCCACCAGAGAAAGCAGTTTTGAGGAGCTCTACCGCCGGGGCTGGCAGCGGCTTGATTCTTTTTTAGCACAGGGAGTTACCACCATTGAGGGCAAATCAGGTTATGGAATGGAACTGGAGACCGAACTCAAACAGCTGGAGGTTATGAAGAAACTTACTCAGGAGCATCCGGTGGATGTGGTTCAGACCTTTCTGGGAGCTCATATTATTCCCGGGGAATTTCAAGACAGCAGGCAGAAATATATCGACATTCTTATTAACAGGATGCTGCCTGCCGCTGCTGAAAGGGATGAGATAGAATTCTGTGATGTTTTCTGCGATAAAGGAGTCTATACCGTTGAAGAGACAGAAAAGATACTGCTGGCAGCTCAAAAACTTGGCTTAAAGAGTAAAATCCATGTGGATGAGATTGAATATGTGGGTGGTGCCGAGCTGGCGGCAAAGATCGGGGCTGTTTCTGCCGAACATCTGCTGAAGGTCTCGGATCGGGGAATTTCCGAGATGGAGAAAGCCGGTGTTATTCCTGTCATACTACCCATCACAGCCTTCAGCCTTCAGGAAAGCTATGCTCCTGCCAGAAAAATGGCAGACAGGGGACTGCCGGTTGCTCTGGCAACCGATTTAAACCCCGGGAGCTGCTATTCAGAGTCTTTTCCTCTCTTACTTGCCCTGGCTACTCTCAAGCTCAATTTAACCCCTGAAGAGGCTATCAGGGCCGTTACAATCAATGCTGCCAGGGCCATTAACCGGGAGGAGGAAATAGGAAGCCTGAAGGCAGGCAAAAAAGCTGACTTTACTGTCCTGGATGCCCCCGATTACCGGCATTTAATCTATCATATAGGTGTTAATTCGGTTTGTTCTGTTTATAAGTCCGGTAAAAAGGTTAAACAGAAGGAAAAATCCCTGGAATATATCTAAATTGATAATTGATAAGGGATGGTTCCCAATAATTTTAAGGAGGAGATCTAACAGATGTCTTTTAAAAATCTGACCCTGGAAGAATTTACTGAAGAACTGGCCGGGGGGAGTGCCACACCGGGTGGTGGCAGTGTTGCAGCTCTTTCAACTGCTTTAAGTTCCTCTCTGTTAAAGATGGTTATCAATCTAACAGCGGACAATGCTGAACTGGACAGCTTTTCTTCAGATTTAAATAAAGATATCAGGGATGCTCTCCATTTAATTGACAGGGATTGCGACAGCTTTGATGAAGTTATGGAAGCCTATAGGCTTCCCGGAGAAACCGAAGAAGAAAGAAATAAGCGCAGGCAGGCGATTGAAGAGGGATTGAAAAATGCGACCATGACTCCCTTTGATACCATGAAAGTTTCCTTTAAGCTGCTGCAAATTTCTTTGAAGGTGGCCAGGGAAGGAAATAAAAATGCCATTTCTGATGCCGGGGTGGCAGGTTTTATGGCATATTCTGCTGTTAAGGGAGCCTATTTTAATGTTAAGATAAATACCAGCTCGATAGAGGATGAAGAGTTTAAGGATCCGGTTAATAAAGAAGCGGAAAAAATGCTGGAAGAAAGCAATCAAATGATCGCCCGACTGGAAGATTATTTAAAAGAGCAAATTCAATAATTTCGTAAAATATAAATTTTACGAAATTATATCAATAAAAAAATTACAGGGTCGCAAATTCACAAAAACTGTAAAAAACACTGTCTGGATAACTGGATCAACAAAAATTTTAATTCTGGGGATAATATTTACCTGAGATCTGCCGGCAGCAGCAATCTATCTCCTGGGGTTAGGTCGGCTCTTGTCATCTCATTGTATTCCATGATTCGGTAAACCAGCTTTCTGGTATCCCTGGAATTACTGCCCCGCTGCCGAGCAATTGTCCACAATGTATCTCCAGGAACTACGATATATTCTTCATAATCTTCGGCACCAATTTTTTCTGCCGTTTCCGGAACTGGAACGCTTAATTTTGAGGAAAAATATCCAAAATCGCTGCTAAAGCTGCTGCTGGTAAGCGCGGGATTATTAATTCCCGGGAGCTGGAGATTAAAGAGAATTAAAAATAAAATCATGAGCAGACAGGAAAATAACAAAAAAGGATTTTTGCTTTTCAGCATTTTTTGACCTCCTATTTAAGAAAATTCCAAGAATAAAAGATTAAATTTTTTAAATAAGTTTTCTGCTTAAAACCAGGCTACTGCTATCCCTTTAGACAGTACTCACGTACGCAACATATGTTTGTACCTGTATTATACCAAAACAGACATTCGCAGTCAAGGCCTTATAGAACTTTTGTTTGTTAAAGTTAAAATTTTATGTTATAATATATCTGAATTCAAAAATTTAGTTAATTTTTAGGAGGATGAAAAGATGGATGATTTAAGTGGAAGGCAGAAAGAAATTCTGCTTCATATAGTAGAAGAACTTAAAGATAAGGGGTATCCCCCTTCTGTCAGGGAGATTGGAAAGGCTGTGGGGTTAAAA
>LKMJ01004893.1_pt1 | contig 12630 bp, 13 predicted proteins | sample 643391 | NCBI WGS metagenome assembly LKMJ01 (sample SAMN04112250, study PRJNA286221) | soda lake metagenome | biome: soda lake; feature: Kulunda Steppe; material: water; isolation source: sample PL-Br10 brine of Picturesque Lake | place: Russia: Kulunda steppe | collected 2010-07
TGGCGATGGCAATGGGGGTTCCCATCGCGCTGCTCGCGGCGATCTACATCGCCGAGTATGCGACGGGGCGGCTCAAAACGGTCGTTTCGTCGTTCGTCGACGTGCTGGCGGCGATTCCGAGCGTGATTTTCGGACTGGTCGCACTCGTCGTGGTTGTCCCCTTTGTCGGCAGCTACGTTTCCCCCGTGTTCGGAGGCTCCTCGGCGGGCGTCGGCATCTTTACGGTCAGCCTAGTGATGGCGATCGTCGTCACCCCGTTTATGATCTCACTGACAGTCGAATCGCTGGAAGCCCTTCCTGACGAGCTTCGCGAAAGCTCACTCGGCGTCGGCGCGACAAAGTTCGAGACGATCCGCCACGTGCTGTTGCGGGCGGCCGGGCCGGGGATCTTTTCGGCGATCCTGCTGGGCTTTGGTCGGGTGTTCGGCGCGACAATCGTTCCCGCGCTGTTGATCGGTGGCCAAACACAGATCCCGGATTCGATCTTTGCGACCGGCCAGACACTACCGACGTTGATCGTCAGTGATTTCGGTGAGTTGATGTCGCTGCCGCTGACGCAGTCGGCGCTGATCTTCGTCGGGCTGATGCTCGTGGTCGTCGTCTGGCTGTTCAACTTCGGGGCAATGTTGATTCGTCGACGGCTCAAACGGAGGTGGCAGTACCAATGAACCGCTACACGAAACAGCGACTGTTCGGTGGGGCTGTTCGCGCCGCGACCGCGCTGCTGGTCAGCGTTATGCTGTTGGTCGTCGGCGTCACGGTTGCTCGTGGCGGCCGCGTGCTGTTGGCCGATCCGACGATCTTCCTGACACCGCCCGGCTCGCGATACATGCTCGAGGCCAACGGCGGCTTTCTGCATGCGGTGTTGGGAAGCATCTTCATTGTCGGGCCAGCGACCGCTATCGCGATGGTGTTGGCGGTCTCGACGGCGATTTACCTGCAGAGCGACTACTCCAGCGAGCGGTTTTCTGATGCGGTCAACATGTTTCTCAATGTGTTGTGGGCGACCCCACCCATCGTCTATGGCGTGTTCGTGCTAACGATCATCATCGCGGTCGGTGCCCAGACGAGCCTGTTTTTCGGGATCGTCGCCATCGCCATCTTCCAGTATCCGATTATGACTCGCTACACTGACGAAGCCCTGCGGTCGGCTCCCGAGACGGTCAGAGAATCAACCTACGGCCTCGGGGCCACACGGTTCGAGACGGCCCGCATGACCGTCCGGGCGGCCGCCCCCGGCGTGATCGCGGGGCTCATTATGGGCTTTGCCCGCGGCATTGGCGATGCGGCGACCGTCCTGTTTACGACTGGCCGGTCGTCGAACATGCCTGGTGGGCTGTTCGATTCGGCGACGACGCTGCCGGTGATGATCTTCGATCAGGCGATGTCGTTCAACCCCGAAATTCGTTCACACGCGTATGCAGCGTCGTTCGTGTTGATCGTCGTCGTCCTTGGATTGATCATCATCTCGAAACTGCTTGCGGGCCGCTATGCTCGCTATACACCTGCGGGTAGACACTCCTAACGCCATGTCACAGACACCACTTTCCACACAGAACCTGTCGGTAACGTACACCGGAGACCAGCCTGTCGAAGCCGTCAAAGGCGTTTCACTCGAGTTTCCGGCGAACCAACTCACCGCAATTATCGGCCCATCGGGCTGTGGGAAATCCACGCTGTTGAAATCACTCAACCGACTTCACGAAATCCAGCCGAACGTCGAGATTTCGGGCGACGTGTTGCTGTCAGGCGAGTCAGTCTATGACACCGGCGAGCCAGCCCCCGAGATCCGCAAGCGAATCGGCTACGTCCCCCAGACGCCGACTGCGCTGCCGGTGTCGATCTACGAAAACGTCGCCTACGGCTTGCGAATCCACGGTGCGTACGACTCGAAAGCCGACCTCGACGCGAAGGTCGAAAGCTATCTCAGAAAGGTCAACCTCTGGGATGAGGTCAAAGACCGCCTCGAGACGCCAGGTGCCGAACTGTCTACCGGCCAGATCCAGCGGCTCTGTTTGGCTCGCTCGCTGGCGGTCGAACCCGAGGTACTGCTCTGTGATGAGGTGACTTCGGCGCTCGATCCGGTTTCGGCCGAAACCGTCGAAGAGACGCTGGAAGATCTCAAATCGGAGTACACAATCGTCATGGTCACACACAGCATGGCTCAAGCCCGGCGGCTGGCCGACCAAGTCGTGTTCCTGTATCTCGGTGATGTCGTCGAAACCAACGACGCTAAGGGTTTCTTCGAGAACCCACAGGCCGACCGCACCAAACAGTTCATTGGTGGGCCGACTGCCATCGACGGTGAGTCGCTTTCTGCGATGTCCGATTCAGACGCGGGTGGGGCTTCTGCCGACGGTACCGCCAACGAGAGCAGTGTTTCCGAACCGGTCGACGGTGAGTCTGTTGACGCCACCGAACCGGCCGAAAGTGAGGCTGTCGACGCCACTGAAGCGGTTGACAGCGACCCATCGAGCCCGCTTACATCCAGCAGCCAGTAACGAACTCAGACGGAATGGCGGCTGCGGTACTCCAAGAGCGCCTGTTCTTTCATTTTTGCTTCGATCATTACATCGACGCTGTTGCCGAACAGGTGGATCGGTCCTCGAATGAAATCAGAGTGGTTTCGTGGCGAAACTGACGAATCGCCCTCATGAAGCCGCCGTGATTCGCTGTAGTGGATAATTGGCCGAACCCCATCGGGCCACGTCTCGACAGCGGCCTCGAGAGCTTCTTGATAGCACAATCCGCGATCGCTAAACTGGTGATGGAGCTCGTCGTAGACGACTGGCATCCCGATTTCGTCGTACACTGATTCGACGAGTTCGGGCACACTCCACAGCGATTCTTTGTCGTCGTTTTCGACTGTCAGGCGCTTTCTGACCGCCGGCGAAAGCTCTGAGACCACCTTGCAGAACCGCTCGGCGGTCGCGGGCTTATCGCTGTAGTGTGCGCCGATATGGATGTTAATCGAGTTATAGGGTGTTCGTGACAGGCCCATCGCGTCCATCAGATCGCCGTGGCACTCGAGATCGACGATGGCGTTTTCGACGACTGAGTCGGTCGGACTGGCGAGTTTGACGAAATGACTCGGATGAAACGTGAGCCGCAGGTCGTGTTCCTCGGCGAGCCTGCCGACGGCCTCGAGTAGCCCAACTACCGTCTCGCTGTTGGGCAACTCGCTGAGGTCGTACTGGCTGTACCACGGAATAAGATCCGACGAAATGCGATAAAAGTAGATGTCGTGTTCGACGTTCCACTCCAGAATGCGTCGGAGCCCGCGAATATTCTGTTCGGCGAGCTCACCGGCGTAGGCGAGCCCGCGGTCTTCGAACGTTGCCTGTTGCATGCCCCGGTTCGTCCGAACGTCTTGTTCCCGAAGCGTTCGATTGAGCGCAGCATAGCCGAACTGCGGGCTGGCGTGCGACGATTGGGTTTTTGTGTGTAGTGACGACACGGTCTGTCTGCTGTACGTGCTCGCCGAAAGTAGCCGTTCCGTTCGGTCGCCTGTTCAGTTTCGATTCGCAGTTAACGATACTTTATGCCCTCCCAGAGAGTAGTCAGCACAATGGCCACACAGTCAGATATCGAGGGGCTGCCGGGCGTCGGACCGGCAACCGCCGATAAACTCAGTGATGCAGGCTACGATTCATACAACGGACTGGCGGTCTCGAGTCCCCGAGAACTGGCCGACGCCGCCGATGTCGGACAGGGAACGGCCGCCGATATCATCAACGCCGCCCGAGAGGCCGCCGACGTGGGTGGTTTCGAAAGCGGCTCGGCCGTCCTGGAACGCCGCAACGAAATCGGCAAGCTCTCCAGCGGTGTGCCCGCGGTCGATGAGTTGCTGGGCGGCGGCATCGAAACCCAGTCGATGACTGAACTGTACGGCGGGTTCGGTGTCGGTAAATCCCAGTTTACCCACCAGCTTGCGGTGAACGTCCAACTCGAGAAGGAACACGGCGGCCTCGCCGGTCGGGCCGTCGTCGTCGATACCGAAGATGCCTTTCGTCCCGAGCGGATCGACGAGATGGTTCGCGGACTTGACCCGGAGATCCAGCAGGCTGAACTCGAGCGCCGCGAACTCGAGGGCACACCCGAGGATGAAACAGCGATAGACGCACTCGTTGAGGACTTTTTGCAGTATATCCACGTCGCTCGCGCGTTTAATTCGGACCACCAGATGCTGTTGTCCCAGAATACTGCGGATCTCGCCGACGAGTACGCTGACGACGACCGGCCCGTCCGCCTTGTCGTCTACGACTCGCTAACCGCCCACTTTCGGGCCGAATACGTCGGCCGCGGGGAGTTGGCTCCTCGCCAACAGAAGCTCAACCGCCACATCCACGACCTGCTGCGGATCGGCAGTCTCCATAACGCCGCCATCGTCGTGATGAACCAAGTCCAGAGCAACCCTGATTCGTACTTCGGTGATCCAACCAAACCCGTCGGCGGCAACATTCTCGGACACGCCTCGACCGTACGAGTGTATCTCAAAAACTCGAAAGGCACAAAACGTGTCTTCCGGCTGGTTGATGCACCGAACCTCGCCGACGGTGAGGCAGTTTTACGTGTTGAGGGCGGCGGGCTGAAACCCGAATAGGAGGTCACATGTTGACGTCTTCGATATGTTCGGAGACGACCGCTTGGCCTTTGGCAGTCAGCTGCATGCCGCTTTCGACATCCTGGATGAGTTCCTTCTGGCGGAGTTGTCCCAAAATAACCTGGGTTTGATTGACATCGCCAGTCAGCAGATCCTGGAGTTTGGCGCGACCACCCGCACTGTAGAGTGTAACCAGTGCCTCGATCTGTTCTTCGGTAAACGACAGCTCGCCGATTTCTTCCATCAGTTCGCTGTACTCGAGTTTGAGGAACCGACCCAACAAATTGAGTTTCCGGTTGTTCGGGAGGGTGATAATCGTCGTCAGTGTGGTGCCTTCTAAGGTGTGATCGACCGCGAGTGCAGGCCGAACTTTCCCGCCCAGATCACGTTTCTCACGGCTAAAGCTCGTCACCGCCCCCAGATCGATCTCGAAGTTCGCTCCTGTTCCCTGGAGTCTGAGCGTTCGGCCACTGATTTTGAGTTTCATTTTTCGGTCGCCTGCGTCGGTCACACGACCACCGCGTTTGGCGGGGTGTTTGACAACGACTGTCTGGCCGTTCAACAGGACTTTGAAAAAGATCGTTTTGAACCGCTCGACGTTTTCGCCTTTTGCCTCGATGATCGCCGTATACTTGTTGTCACCATCGGCGTAAGCAATCGTGATCGTATCGTTGAAAAACTCCGTGAGCGCGGGCGGCACCGTCCCAACGTTGGTGTCGATGACTTTCGCGAGCGGAATCGTCGTTTTGAACGCTCCGGTAGCGAGGACCAACCGCTTGTGGCTCAACAGGATTCGACCAGAGACGGGTTCGGCCGAATCGACATCCACCGTGTGGAATCGACCGACGAAGTCCGCCACCACTGTCTCGCTCATTGTGTAGCTTTGTTTGTTGTGTCCTCTTGACTGTTTCGTGCCGACAGACTACGTTTTGCTCGCTGGCTACCCCCACAGAGTACACACCGTCTCGAGTCTTTCGGCCACTCGTCTGTTTTCACCTAGAGTCTTTCGGCCACCGGTCTGTTTTCACGCATGGACTCCGGGCGTTGTGCGGAAACAGCAAACTCTAATGGGATGGGTATCGAATCACAGACTGATGCCCACGGTAACTTACCTAAACTACGAAGTACTCGATGACGAAGGCTGGGAGATCGACGACGACGATCTCTTCGAAAACGCCGCAGACGCCGACCTTGACGAAGAGGACTACGGTACCCTTGATGTCAACGAAGGCGAATACGTCCTCGAGTCCGCCGAGGCCCAAGGCTTCGATTGGCCGTTCTCGTGCCGCGCCGGTGCGTGTGCGAACTGTGCTGCTATCGTCAAAGAGGGAGAAATCGACATGGATATGCAGCAGATCCTCTCCGATGAGGAAGTCGAAGAAAAAGGCGTCCGACTCACCTGTATCGGGAGTCCCGCCGCAGACGACGTCAAGATCGTCTACAACGCCAAACACCTCGACTACCTGCAGAACCGCGTCATCTAAACGCAGCACACAGCTTTTCCATTTTTGAACCCTCTCTGAGCCGCTGCTATCTAGTTCAAAGAGAGAATCCCGTCCTTTAGGACGTCACCAGAACGCGAGCGTTCTGGCCACATCGCGAAAATCTTTGATTTTCGAACGACACTCCCATCACTCGTCGGTGTGGAAACCCGAGGTTCCCAACCCAGCCGCCTTGTGCGGTGGGAAGCCTCGCCGTCGTCGGGCGTAGCCCGACTGCAAGCGAGACCAAAGGTCTCGTCCCGTTTACGGCGAGGAGGATGTCACCGCGGGTAGCTTTCTCGAGTGCTGTTGTGTAGACACCTAAAAGACTATCTACCCTGACGTTCCGAGATGGAACAATGATCGATTCGGCTCCGGATCTCCTCCGGCTGGTCGTGTTGCCCGTCTTTGCGTGGGCCGCCTGGCGGGATATCAACACTCGACGGCTTCCCAACCGCCTGTGGCCACCGCTTGTCGGTCTCGGGCTCGTACTGTTGGCTTGGGAGACGTTTCAACTGGCTCCGTTTGCCACTCTCGAGGGCAGACTGTTTCTCGTCCAGATCGCGGTGAGTCTGCTGTTTATCGCCCCACTCGGCTATGTGTTCTGGTGGATCGGTGGCTTCGGCGGCGCGGACGCCAAGGCACTGATCACGCTCGCAATCCTGTTGCCGACGTTTCCAAGCTACGTTATCGGGACGCTCCAGTTCCCGCTGGTTGAGACGCCTGTCGGTGTCTTTTCGTTGACCGTGTTGACAAACACGGTGTTAGTTGCGGCGGCTGTCCCGCTTGTGCTTGCCGTACAGAACCTCTCGAGGGGCGATCTCGAACCAACGGCGATGCTGTTTGCCCGCCGTGTTGCGATTGATTCGATTCCTGATCGGCACGGAAAACTCTTCGAGTCGCCTGAGGGGATTACTCGAGGCGGGCTTGATCTCGATGCGCTCCGGATGTATCTCCGCTGGCGCGGCACAACGCTGGCCGATCTGCGGGCCGACGCTACGGGACATCGCGACCCAGCCAGCATCACCGACACCTACGAGCCAACCGACGGCGGTACCCACGTTGGGCCACGAACTGATGGTGGGTCTTCAGTTGAGACGTCTTCGAGTGATTCGGACACAGAGACGGCGGCCGTGTTCGATGATCCGTGGGCTGCCGAAGCGTTTTTCGAGGCAATCGACGGCACTGCCTACGGCTCGTCGCCCGAGCAACTCCGTGATGCACTCGAGTTGCTCTCGACGACTGACCGTCAGCGTGTGTGGGTCTCGCCCGGCTTGCCGTTTATTGTCCCCATGTTCGTCGGCCTTGTGGTCGCATTTACTTACGGCGATCTACTGTTCGGACTGTTCGGCTGGTTCGGGCTGTTCTGAGCCGTCCCAAACGGGAAAGTCCTATTGGCCGTCCACTCGTTGGGTGGGCCAATGACCGACCAGATCGACGTTGATTTCGGTGACAACGGGCTCGTCCCAGCAGTTGCCCAAGACGCCGAAAGCAAGGACGTGCTCATGCTTGCGTACGTCTCGCCGGAGGCACTCGAGGCTACCCGCGAGACCGGCTATGCTCACTACTACTCGCGGAGCCGCGATGAACTCTGGAAAAAGGGGGGTTCGAGCGGCCACACTCAAGAAATCAAAGAGATACGCGTCGACTGTGATGCTGATACGCTGTTGTATATTGTCGAACAGAACGTCGCGCCGTGCCATACCGGCCACGACAGCTGTTTTTACCGGACGATAGACGGCGAGAACGTCGGCGAACTGCTGTTTGATCCTGATGACGTCTACTGAGATGACTGATCCAGCTACTGCTGCGGCCGGCACGCCAGCCCAAGAGGTGGTCGCCGAACTCGAGGCGGCCTTCGAGCATCATCAGATTATCGACAGCGAAATCAACGAAATCGGTGAACGGAACCTCAAGGCTGCAGCCGACGGCTATCGTAATGCAACGCGTCTGCTAGATAGCTACGAAGAAACTGCGGTTGGGTCCGGAGATTTCAGTTCGTATCTCGAGTTCCAGAGTCAGTTTTTATCGCTTATCGAGCAGCTTCCCGACTCGGCGATGGCCGCCGAGGGGTTTCAGCGTGCCAGCGACCGAATGGACAAACGCCGACTCAAAACGTCGGATTTCGACTTTGCGCGCGAGGCCATCGAACCCGCAAGCGAGGCCACTGCGCTGTTAACACGTCGTGAGGAGGCTGCCGACGCCTACCGGTCGGCGCGTCACGAGGCAAAAACCACACTGAAAGACCTCGAGGCAGACCGCAAGCGGCTCGAGGAGTTACAGACGCTGGGTGATCTCGAGGTCAGTGTTTCGCTCAAACCACTTCGTGAGCCAATCGAGGCCTACAACGACGCGATCGCCGAGGCCTTCGAGACGTTCCGGAAAACCCAGCCGGCCCGCGAGCTGTTCGAGCTGCTGGCGGCGGCTGCTGACCGCCCACTTGTCGGCATCAGCCGCCCGCCGCGGGAGCTTGCGGAGTATATTGCCACTGCGCCCGCAGGCCAAGAGCCACTCTCGACGCTTCGAACATACGCCGAGTATTCGCCCTCGAAACTCCAACACTACGTCGAGGATCCTGGTGCGCTCCGAACGAACGTTGCGGTTCACCAGACGTATCTCGACCGACTAGGTTCCGAGCCGCTGACTATCGAGTGGCCACCCGCCGAAGCCGGCGTGCTTCGGGCGCGACTCGAGGAGCTTGCACCGATTGTTCGCCGACTGGATCGTGCAGTTGCAGCCGACTCAGACACTGACGCAGACGAAACAGACGATAACGCAGACAGCACGGACGAAAGTGACTCCTCTGTTGAGTTCTACCGCCGACAGCTTGCACGATTCACTCGCCGCGAGGAGTACGACCGGCTCCGTGATGTTGCGGTTGCGCGCGCCGAGTTGGACGACCACGAGTTCGAGCTTGTCTCGAGCGGGACAATCGACTCGGAACTCGAGGCCGTCGAGTCCGCACTCGAGGCCGTCGAAGCCGCACTCGAGACGTATCGCATTGAGTAATCGTTGTTATCGAGCGGCCTCAAGAACCGCTTGCAGTTCGTCGGCGAGGTCGGCTGCACGGGATGCAGTGGTTGCTTCCGAGCTGATTCGGACTTTTGGTTCGGTGCCACTTGGTCGGACTAACACCCAGGCGTCACCGTAATCGAGCCGGTGGCCGTCGGTAGTGCTCACCTCGGCATCACTGGCGGTTTCGGCGAACTCGGTGGCTGCGGTAAGCATTGATTGGAGTTCGGCTTCTGAGTCGTAGGTGAGGTTGATTCGCTTGTTGTGGTAGTGCTGGTAGGGTTCGACGATCTGGCTTGCGGGCGCTTCGGCCAGCAACTCGAGAAACTTCGCGCCGATGTACGGGCCGTCTCGAACCAGCCGGTGGTTCGGAAAGAAGATCCCGCCGTTGCCCTCACCGGCAATCGGCACTGAGCGGCCTTCGGCCCACAGCTCTTTGATTCGGGTGATGATGTGGGTTGCTCCAATCGGTGTCAACTCGAGGTCTGCGCCAACTCGCTCGCAGACATCGACCAGTCGCTGAGAGACGTTGACTGCTGCGACTGTCGTTTCGCCTGCGGACAGTTCGGTCTCGGCGAGTGCAGCCAGCGAGGCATCGCCGTTGATACACCGCCCTGTTTCGTCGACGAACACCGAACGGTCGGCATCACCGTCGTGGGCGATACCAATATCTGCGTCACTTGCGGCGACCAAGGCTGCCAGATCACCCACATTCTTCTCGACTGGCTCGGGCAGTCGGCCGGGGAAGTGCCCATCCGGCTGGGCGTTGACCGTGATCACCCGACAGCCAAGCCGGCGGTAGAACTCGGGGCTGGCGAACGTGCCCGCGCCGTGGGCCGGATCGAGCGCGACAGTGAGACCGGCGGCCGCAATACGCTCGCGGTCGAGTGTCTCGAGCAGCGCCGAAACGTACTCGCTGGTGGCGGTTTCGACGGTGGTTGTTTTACCGACTGTCTGCCAGGTTGCGTCGTTGAACTCCTCGGTGAGGACGTGTTCTTCGATGCGTTCTAAGCTACCGACAGAGAGTTCGACGCCGTCGCTGCCGATGAGTTTGACGCCGTTGTACTCCGGTGGGTTGTGTGAGGCAGTCAGCACAATTCCTGGAATGCCGGCTGTCTCGCAGTAGTGGCTGACTGCTGGTGTTGGGGTTGGACCGAGCCGATCGACATCGAGGCCGACGCTGGCGAGTCCAGCCGCAGTGGCATCAGCAAACAGCTGTCCGGTCTCTCGGGTGTCGGTGGCGACTGCCGCCCGGTCTGTTGCCCAGACGGTGCCGGCGGCTTTGGCGACCCGGAGGACGAACTCGGGAGTCAGATCCGTAATGGCGACCCCTCGAGTGCCACTGGAGCCGAATACCTTCATGGTTGCCCGTTAGTTGGCTGGTTCATATTCGTTCCGAACCGGCTGGCTTCCTGTCTGGTACTCGATATCCCGCTCAGAGAACACCGACCGCCTGACTGCGGCGATATAGTACAGTACGAGGATGAAACTCAGGCTAAAGGCCGTCAACAAAACCGAACCTGCCGCTACGAGTAGGTACAACACGGGATCTTGGTTCCACGAGCTGTCTGCTGTGAGCGTTTTGGCATCCTCAGGGACAGTGAACGCGAATGGTCGGTTTCGACCTACTGCGCTTCGCAGTTAGAGCGGGAGGCCACTGACAAGCCTCGGGGTCGTACGGAAATCTTCGAATTCCGTGATGTGGCCAGAAATCAGAGATTTCTGGCTGCCTGCCAGACTGCGTCTGGCAATGACGAGACGCGAAGCGTCTCGAACCACTTGACCCCGAGGCAGTTGACATCGGCCCTTGCTTTCGGAGTGACCTAATGGGTGGCTCTGATCGTCGGCCCGCTCGAGTCACTGCTATGGCTGGTCGATGTCGTTGCTCGAGTCAAAAATCGCTGGACGGTCAGTGTGTCGAGTGGATGTGCTCGCGCAGTGAGTCGGTTTTGTCAAACGACTCATCGCAGACCGCACAGGTGTTATGATGGAGCGCAACGTGTTGGCTCACACTAGCTGCTGAACTGAACTCCGCATCACAGGTTGTACAGGCGTATGCCATTGCATTACGTACACACGCAGACACAGTATAAGGAGGTTGTTACAAATCCAACCCTGCTGTTGCCGTATATTAGCAATCCAGCGGTTCAAAATAATACGCACACCGCCGGTATACTATCGAACCAGCCTCGATAACTAATTCTTATTATGCACAACTGTGTATTTGTTATATGAGCACGATCACCGTCTCGATGCCGAGCGAACTCCTTGCCGAGATCGACGACCTCGTCGAGGAACACGACTACTCCGGTCGCAGTGAAGTCGTCCGCAACGCTGGCCGCAAACTCCTCGCGGAGTTTCGACACCGAGACCTCGAGGGTCGGCAACTGGCCTGCGTCGTCACCGTGCTCTATCCGTACAACAGCGGCGATATCGAATCTGGGCTTCACGACATCCGCCACGACCACACCGACCTGATCGCTTCGAACACCCACAACTGTTTGGGCGGCGACCAGGGCTGTATCGAAACGTTTGTTCTCGAATGCGACCTCGAGGCGCTTTCGACGTTTGTCCGTGATATCGAGGCCACTGGCGAGCAACTCGAGGTCGATTACTCGGTGTACCCCGTCGACGAGATCGGCAAGACGGTACTGTCCTCGAGTTAGACGAAATCGAGGAGAAAGCCCACGACTTCAGTCGTGGGATGAATCCGACCATACGCAACACAAGCCACCCCTGATAGCCGACCGAGGGTTGGTGGAGTCGTAACATATAATATAGACTGAGCTCTATCTAATTGTATGCCACGCGGGTACAGTCGAGAGCGAACGTCGGTTCACAACCTCCACTACCACTTCGTGTGGTGCCCGAAGTACCGCAAGCCGGTACTCACGGACGAGGTTGCCGACCGCCTCGAACAACTCATCGAGGAGAAAGCCGATGAACTCGACCTCGACATTCTCCGACTGGCAATCCAGCCCGACCACGTACACCTGTTCATCACGGGCAACCCGAAGCTCGCCCCGAACAAAATCATCCAACAGGTCAAGGGCTACACCTCGCGGAACCTCCGCGACGAGTTCGACTTCGGCCTCCCCTCGCTGTGGACGCGATCATACTTCGTCTCCTCGGCAGGAGAGGTGTCGAGTCAGACCATCGAGGAGTACATCGAAGCACAAACCGGACGATAACGATGCATCGAGAAGTCACCACCACGGTACGGGTCAAACTCCATTCGCTCACCGAGCGGAAAACCCGACTCATCGAACGCGAGCACAGCGCGTTCCAAAATGCCGTTCACGGTGACGATGACGCGAACCTCTACTCCGCCACCAAGCAACAGGCGGGGAAAGTCCAGTCGAACAAGAATCCGCGAGCTGACACCGAACAACCAGTCGTCCTCCGCAACGACTGCATCACCATCGAACACGACGAGGACACGGTTCTCTCGTCGTGGTGGTTCAAACTCCCCGTCTACAACCCCGAGAAAGAGAAAGGAGATAGTATCTGGGTGCCTGTTCGCGTCCCCGAGAA
>LKMJ01004894.1_pt1 | contig 12630 bp, 19 predicted proteins | sample 643391 | NCBI WGS metagenome assembly LKMJ01 (sample SAMN04112250, study PRJNA286221) | soda lake metagenome | biome: soda lake; feature: Kulunda Steppe; material: water; isolation source: sample PL-Br10 brine of Picturesque Lake | place: Russia: Kulunda steppe | collected 2010-07
AGCAATAGATCTCCTTTGGATGGCCTGCCAAAAGAAAGCACACAAATGTATGCCCAGAGTCTTAATGCAGTAGCTTCAGACACGTCAGTAAGGGTCGCGGTTGAAGAGCGGTTGAAAGCGGTTGAAATTCAGATTTTCAACCGCAAGGTTGATTTCAACCGCTTGCGGTTGCTATGCGGTTGAAAAATTTTCAACCGCTTTTCAACCGCTTCAACCGCACTTCAACCGTGCCAGGAAGTTTCTGACGTCCCTACATCAATTAAGGAAAAGGATACACATTGGCCCAAAGAGCCGTGAGTCTCCTCCACCGCGGTGACCACTCCTCCACAGTGGTGACCACTGGCAAGGGAAAGGGTGAACTAGTGAGGGTCTAGAGGGTGACAAGCCGCCTCCTGCTCCAGACCAAGACCTTGAGAACAACTGGATTTTTCAAGAGCGCGTCTAGTTGTTGTCAGCCACAAGTCTGATTCGGTTATTAGACTAGCAGCATCTCAGCATTACATTCGATGTGCCTGCCAAAACAGGAAGACAAGCAGATGCTTGTCAAGCCAGCAGATTTAATGTTGAAGGTAGAAATCATGCACCAAGACAGGAGGTCTTGGTCAGCTCTGTTGTTGAAATGATGGTCAAGAAACGGCCATACCGCATTTGGGGCTGCACACAATGGCAATAGTAGAAAGACTTAGACCTCAGGGATCCCGGCAATGGAAGAGGACTGTCAGGTCCTTGCTAGCGACGTACGCCTCCATCATGACATACCATTCGAGTGCAGTAGTACTTTTTCCTTTTTACCCACTTTCACACCCAATGACGGCAACGCTGGAAAATTAGGAACCTTACATTTTTAGGTATGACATAACTGGAAGCACAAAAGAACAGTTGTAGTTATTCAACAGGGAGAGAGGATGGTAAAAATCAGAGAAATGTAAAGTAAAGTACATAAAAACATGTCATATTCAAAACCAACAAGTGAAAACGTGTGGCAGTATCCTTAAGTACATCAAAGATTCTGGTATATGCGCATGGAAACTGTCATGAGCAAAGCGTACGAACAGGGAAGGGAACTATGGGGACAGGTCCGCATTTACATGGGCAAACCTAGCGCACATCCTATGAAGCCCTCCATTGTGCACACCCATTTCCCCCAGCTTGTGCTTATGTTCACGTATGCTAGCTCATCCAATCCCTAGCATCCACGCCCCCACCCCCACGGCTGCCGTGCTGCACGGGTTTCGGGTTCTTCACGTCCTTGACAGCCGTGTAAGCTGCTCGTCCCACGGCACTGTTTTCAAACTGTTGCTGCCGTTGTGCGGCCTGCATCACGCGTGCACCACATTTAGACTTTCAAGATGGTGGTCAATACTCAACGAGTGCCTCACAATATCCGACCTCATGCACACAAGATTCCCGTTTCAGGATGTCTGTGTTGAAAAAACTCCCCCCTTTTTCTAATGGTGATACACATGTTGATGCCAATGGTCCTTGCATTTTATACTCTGAAGTGCATTGAACTATCAATGACAAGAAAGTATCATGAGGACAGGAGACCACGTGAATGGGAACGTGAGGATTCCTTGGGCTTCCATCATTTATCACAGCACAGACCAGAGAGTGAAAGGCACTGTCCTGATATCTTATTCATGTGCTGGAGCTTCCTGTGCGTACAGATGCATCATCCACCCCCGACTCACCCTTTCTGCAGCAATGGCACGCGCTTCGAGGTCTTGTTGTGTTGGCGCAGAGGCCCCACCAGCTCTCCCCGAGCCCCAGCTTTGGTAGCCACTTGACTCCTTGCCGAAGCAACAGCCCATCACAAACAAGAAAAAGGATGAGCCAGAGCACTCGGTAAAGGCAGGAAACAGACTAAATGACAATGGAAAAACACTTCACAGAGATTGAATAGCCTCGTCAAAGACAACCTTTATAAAAGTTTGATTATGACCTTTCTCTTATCTTCAAGTACAGCACCGGGTTACCTGTTTCCCATGTTGCTGCCTTGCCCTTGCTTGAGGCATTGTCTGGTAAGTGGGAGCCTGACGCGTTGATATAGCTTGAGGTGCATGATCACTGTATCCCGTAGTCCTGCCCCTCGGTGGTGGAGACTGGGAGAAGCAGCACCCCATAAGGGCAAATTATATAGTTTATTTGTTTTAAACAGAATTTTGATTTCGCTCACGTTTGACAGGAAATTATGGAGGGATCTGGGGGTACTTCCTTGAACAAAAATCTTCCTTACTTCTTTACTAAAGCTCAATTAGAGTTAAACCTTAACAATCGCTACTGCTTAGGACGCATCGTAGTGAGGCTTAGAGGAGGACGCCGGACGTCTTTTGTGTCGCGTTCATGAATTCTGAGTGAACGAACTAGGTTGTCTAGTATCTTTGTGACGCAAGGGGGCACTCCGCCAGACTCGCGTGCCAGCTTTCCTCGATGCCGGGCTCTCAGCGAAGCACTGGAAGCGTGGCTACTGCACGGACTGGGTGCGTGGGATGTTTCAAGCCGCTGGTCCGCTGCCTGTCTTCAGATAAGCCCTGCACAGGGTCAGACAGACTGAGCACAGGACTAGACAATTCTCTCAACGCACCTTTGCTGATCACTTGTTGCACAGGTTCAGACCCGCCACCAACCCGAAACCAAGTTATGTAGATGAGAGTCTTTTTGGGGGGGGGAAAACACAAGGGAGCTCGCCAACAATGGCCAAGGCACAGGTGGGGGGGTGCTGCTGCTTTCGGCTCCCTGCTCTTTAGTACAATAGGGTTCCTAAAATTGTTGACCCTTATGATGTTTCTTGTGCAGGTGGAGGCCTTAGAAAAAGCGGCAACGAGCGCTAAGAAAGCAAAAGTCCCACAGAATGTACCTGATGTTGTAACTGTGCGGAAATCCGACTTAGAGCGAATGGTCAAGGTGCGCAAACTTAGAGGTCTGGCTGCATGTGTGTGCAGCCAGGTTAGGTGAGTGCTATCTAAATCCTGCATATGACAGGCATGCCAATCTTCAGTGATGTTACTGCAGTGCATGGGAACAGGAACACAGGTGACATTAGATGAATGCGCTGTGTCCTTGCTGCACGTTCAAATGATCGGCAGGAATCTTAAAGGCCCAGAGGCCTGGGGGTGCAGTGTGCAATTGACTTTTAGGCCATGCTCCAAGCTACAAATGTGCACACAGGTGCAATATACGGGCACGGCTCTGCGTTGTTTCTCACATCATTGTCGTGATTACCACTGGAGGGGTGCATGCAAATGTGAAAACCCCATTTAGTAGCATGTGTGTTATATAAGCATGCAGGCCGCGTTGCCAGGCGCTGCAACCATGAAACGCAGTCAATAAAGTGTAATGGACACTGCTGGTGCTTTTGCAGGCCTCCCCTGTGATGAGCGCAGCTGATGTTGCTGAAATGAAAAAGACCCTCCAGACAAGGAGAGAGGAGGCTCAGGCTGTATCCAAGGCACGCAAGGAAAAGATGCTTAAGCTTGAGGAAGAGGCAAAGCGGAAGAAGCCTGAGACAGAAACAGAGAGGTTGAAAGCTGCAGCAAACAAAAAGCTGCAGACACATGCAGAGCACCTGCTAGAGGTGGGTGACGCAACAGGCACGGTTGCTTGGAAGTGAGCAGCTGTACACTGGGCTTTGCTCAGCTGAGGCAAGGCATGCGCCAGCTAGAACACGTGCCATTATCAGAAGATGGTTGGACAGACGAGTCAAGAACAATGTCTGCATTGATTGTGGAGGATCCCTGACAGGGGGTTATCTTAAGAGCTTTTGCAGGAGCGATAGTGAACTGAAGCACCCAACTTGCCAACACTTAGTCCACGCCCCATGCTTCACCTCTCAGGAGGAGAAGGATGCAGTCAAGAACATGAACCAGATGATGCTGTACTCTAAATGCGTCACTATTAGAGATGCCCAGATCCAAGAGAAGAAGCAGATGATGCTGGAGACTGAGGATGAGACCAGGCGGCAGGTAACTGGTCGTGGAAGGGGCATGCAGCCCTAAGTGCAGCTCCATGAGTTCACAAGATGAAGGAGGGAGGGAAATGTTTCAAAGTGTCCCCGCTTCAGAGGGATCTTCCACTCTTCCAAAAGCCCATCAGAGCACACCCCGCAGTCCTTGAGCCTGCCTGGATCTGCCAATGAAGGCCGTCCATTCGATCGGTGCTGCTTGTGAAAGCCTGCAGACTCTAACAGAGAGACCTTCCGCAGCAGTGGCCTGTGGTCATGAGGGTGTATGGGACAGGGAGCTTTCTCTGAGCGTGCACATGCTGCTGTGTTGCGTCATCTCATATCGAGCACTGGTCCTGGAGAGGCCTTAAATGTGACCATCTTGCAGGGCGCAAAATATTCACGTGCATCGGCAAATAGATGTATAACGCTAAGGCGCCCACATGCGCCCATGCATGCACCGACATGCAACCGACACATACACACAGTGCGAAGTCTGAGTAGGATTGTGCGGCATGCGCACGTGTGCATAGGACCTTATGATGGAGATAGAGCGCATCAAAGCCTTGGAGCAGTACGAGGCACGAGAGCTGCAGAGAAATGAGGAGCGCAGGCGAGGGGCCCGCGTGCTGGAGGAGCAGATCGCACAGCGCGAGCAGGAGAGGATACGGCAGGTGGGCGCGTGGGTGCTCCTGGGTGTGTGAGTGTCGCTCTTGAACTGGAGTCCCAGTTTTACAGCTGGCAGGCAGCTTAGATGCATGCACGTGTACGAAGGTTTTGATCACACCAGTGCGCATGGACTCCAGCAAGCTTCTTACATGGAGCATGCCCCTCATCTCTCCCTCAGATCCTCCTGGGGCACAGCTGGGTTGGCGGCCTGCCCCACAAGTGCCGCACATGCCTTGCGCAAGAGCCTCTGGCTCACGTGGCCCGACAGGCTTACGCTTTGGTTGACGTCACATTGGGTGTACGTGCCCGCCTTGACTGTGTGTACACAGGAGGAGCTGCGGGACCAGGAGCGCATCCAGATGCTGAGAGAGGCTGAGCGCTTAAAAGAGGATGAGCTGCAGCAGGTAACGGGAATACTTTTTCTAGGGCAGGCAGCTAGGGGGACAAGGGTCCAGGACCGGTTGACCACGTGAGAGAAGTGGCAGAGCGAGGCGTGGTTCAACAGGGTGGCATTACCAGCAGGTGACGATAGCACAGGGGCTGGCCTTTTTGCTTTTTGCGTCTAGGGAGTTGAGCTCACTTGCGGGTGGCAGGCACCTCAAGCTGCCAAGGGGCTTGGTTTCCACAGCTTCTCGTTTCGGGGCAGCCTGCACGCTTGCCCTGGGCGGTCTCTGCCGCACCTGACCTCCTCCAACTATGCGCTGTCTGCTCCATGGTGCGCAGGCCATTGAGAAGAAGATGCAGGCACAGGCGCTTTTATCAGAGGTGGCAGCAGCCAATGCTGAGCAAATAAAGCGGAAGGAGCTCCTGAAGGTGTGTGTGTGTCCTGTCTGGGTGGTGGGTTAACGGTGGGCATGCAATGATGTACCAAAAGCGTGTTGTGTGGACAGTGGGTGCTAGCAATTGCATAGTGCAGGTGCTGTGGGTGTGGGTGTGGGTGAAGGCGTGTAAGTGTGATCCCTGTCCCATCCCACTCCACTCTTGCCAATACCAAGAGCTGATGCATGCGCACATATTGACAGCACTCTTGGAACTCAAGATATTGTTGAGGCGAAAAGGCGGCTGCGCACCTCTTGCCTGCATTATTCTCAACATGCGGACAAAACCAAGTAGGATACCAGGAAAAGTTCATCTAGCAGCCAGGGGCCAGCTCATAGACATTTGACTCAATGAGCATGGGAGGCATGGGAGGCACATTCATCAGGGCATAAAGTGAAAGGTGCAGATGACAGGACATGAGTGCACGCGGTGGGTGTGTGGTCGCAGATCCGAGAGAAGGAAGAGGATATGAAGATCCTGGAATACATTCGCGCCAAGGACGCACGGGAGCAAGAGATTGCCTTTGAGAAGGAGCGCATCCGGCATGAGAAAGAGATGGAGACCGTCCGCCTGCGCACACTACAGGTGGGCGCGGGGGAACACACAGACCGCTCCTTGAAGGGCAATGAAAACCATGAGCAACAGCAGCAGTCAAGCACACCCACACCATGCATGGCAAAACTCATGGCGGTGTTTGTGCACAACCGTTAACATCAAGCAGGTTCGGCTGTGTCGGGGCAGCACTTGAAATGGTGTCGCATGAGCACACAAGCACACATCAGTCTCGCTCCAGTCTCACAATAGTCACACGGCAGTGCACGCAGCCCAGGCGCTTGTGCTTGCAAAAGCGCACATGTGCCAACGCCCTGTGCGTGCCTCCCACATGGTGTGCGGTGGCGTCTACGCAGGAGCGAGCGGCAGACAAGCAGGCGGAGCTGGATGAGCTGCGTGCGCGGCGCTACCAGGAGACCAAGGACAGGGAGTGGCGGGCCAAGGAGAAAGCAGCCGCCGAGCGGCACGCCACGATGCAGCGCGAGCTGGAGGATGCGCGGGAGGCGCAGAGGGCGGCCAAGATGCTGCAGCGAGCGGAGATGGCAAAGGTGCGTAGAGGGGCATGCCAGCTTGCTGGGCCCAGCCCGCATGCATTGCCGGGAGCTGGAACGCAGGGTCATTAGTGTTGGGTTTGGCTGCAGGCAAAGGCACACACTCCTCCTGCGTGTGCATTGTGTGGGCGGCTGTGAAAGTGGCTGGCCGGCACATGCTTGCACTGTGGATGGCATCAAAGTTTCTGGGGTGAGCCTTCTTCCTGTGCCCCCGGGGATGGCACTTGGCTGCGGCTAGCGTGCCCCTTGTGTGATCTAGCCTCTTAGCGGCAGGGTTAACAGAAAGCACAAACAGCTCCGTGGCCCTCAGGCTGGGTCTCCCTGAGGGCTGCGCCAAGGCTTCCCAGGGCAGGTTCTGGTCAAGCAACCGCTGGAGTGCACCGCGCTGCACACACCCGCAGGTGGAACATGACGAGTTCATGCGCGTGCTGGCAGTGAACCATGCCCGGGAGCTGGAGGACATGCAGATGCAGGCGGCCGCTCTGACCATCAACGACAAGTACAAGGAGGAGCTGCAGGCGCAGATTGCATCCAATGAGGAGCGCAAGAGGAAAGAGCGGGAGGTGAGGGTCGTGGCGGCGCTGGCTGCGCTTGCGTCTTGCAGAGTCAGGCAGGCTGTGCCGCGCGTGTCTGGCACTGTGGGCTGAGGTACTGGCAGTGACGTCTATCTTGCAATGTGCAAGGCCTTGTCTTGCAACCTGCCCCGTCTCCTCATCCCAAGAAGGGCCTGCAGAGGCAGCCGAGCCTGTCTTGATGCGTGGCTGGTGTGGTTGAGGCGCAACAAACATGGTGCATGTTGGCAAGGAACATGCCGAGGAGGGCGCCCCTTCAGCTGCTTTGTTAGTGTGCGTGCGTCTATGTGTGCGCATGCGTGTGCTTGTGGCCTTCCTGAAGCTGAAGGGGTCAGCCAGCCTGCCACGTGTGGATGTGTGCGTGCAGTTATGCGCTGCCCTGGGTCGTCTGCCATGCGTGAGTTAGGCTGCCCGTTCCCTTTCTCATCCTATGTGTGCCAGTGGTGCTTGCAGGTGTACCTTGAGGAGGGACGGAGAATCAGGGAGGCGGCGGAGGTGGAGAAGGCGCGCTTGGCTGCCATTAAAGCCCGCAAGCTGAAGGAGCTTGAGGATGCCGGGGTGCCTGGAAAGTATCGTGCCGAGCTTGAGAAGTACAAGCTCCAAATCAGATGATGGCCTTTTGGTAGTGCTGGGCGGATTTTTTGGTTTGGCTGCCTGTATGAGGGGGGAATTGCTAGCGCCAAGAAGCTGATGGGCAGGATGGGCATGACCATTGCCATGCTCTGCCAGCTGGCTGTGCTCATATTGTAACAACGCGATTAATGTGTCACTTGTGTCTTATGTGCCAATGTGTGCCCATTGGTGACAGGTTTCCTCCAATTTGCACCAAGTGTGCACAATGCCACTGAGACAGTTCAGTGCTTATACGAGCGACCCATGTCCACATATTTTTTTGCGGCATGCACGTCATTTCTGAGTGATTTTATCTGGATTCTGTGAGTGCCAAACAAACAAAAACTTGTTCAATTTATGTGCCGGGAGGGTCATCATTTGAATGTTGCTTCCGGACTCAACAAGGAGTTTGTCCTCTGACGTGCTCTAAATACAGCGATAGCTGCATTGTTAATCACTGAGTAGCACGAGTACTGAAGCCAATTTGGCCTGCAATAATAACAAACGCACAAGGCACTCATGCACAAATTAAGCCTCCATTTGCGTCTGATTGGCTACTAGCCATTAGTATGCCTTCAGTGAACTCAATCAGCCTCCTAGGGCCATTTTAGTTACCGGATTTAAAGGATAAGCCGCTTATCCTAGCGGCCATCAGTAAAAAAAGGGTGATTGCAATGCTGCATGCGGAAAAAAACATTTAAAAACGCAGTTGTTTGTACTACAAACAGCTAGTAGCACCGCTCTGTACCTACCTAATTATGAGTGGAAAAAGAGGCACTTCGTTGTGCCTGACACCACAGCACAGTAAGGGCCTCTTGCCCAGGGCGAGTACACAATTTCAACTGTCAGGACTGCTTGACTGCACCTAACTTACTAAGTCTCTCCTAGTAGGAGAGAAGCATCAACTATCACCACAGGAAACTTTTAGGCGAGCAGTACAAGCACTATGAGAGGGTCTAGATCATTGAGCATTGTCTGGTTCAACACTCTTTTGCTGCGGGCCCTGCTACTAGAGGAGCTTAGAACCGGCACTCGCCTGGCCTGAAAATCAGTGAAAAAAGCATATGAAGTCTTGATATTGTAAGCATCCCCTGTCATAGGCTTAGCACAGACCAAGCTGTTCAACACCTCAACAGCAAAGCGCAACATAACTTGGGACTTTTATGAGACAAATGACAAGACTTCTCATATGTTTGAGAACCAAAGCACCTCGCAGTATAGATGGAAATATGTTCACTATCGGGGGAGCACTGCTCTTAGTTTGGACTTTTTAGGCATCTTGTGCACAAGCAAGTGTCTACATGGTTAAAACCGCCCTCGTACATGCACATACCACGCCCTCTGTTCTTTAAGCCACCCTTCTCAATGTAGTGTTGTCGAGCATCTGAGTATTCACTGGCACATCAAATGTGAAGAAGTTCCATCCACAATGGCAGTGTAGGGTATCTTACCCTAGACATGATGTGCTCGCAAGCCATGTGCCCCCTCCAACTTTGTACTACTTCAAGTTGCATCTCACTTATCAGCACTTCAAGTTGCATCCCCATCCGGAGTGGAGGGGCACTGCATGTAGGAAGCACTGCTGGCAGCCAAGTCTTTGGCATAGGTTAGCACCTACAGCAGCCAGTGAAGCTTAACAGAGAAGCTGAACAAGCCCTACGAGATTGTGGCCCCTTTCCATTGATTGCTGTCCGTGGAGTGCATTACAGCTGAACAGCGCTTGGCACTGACAGTCCTGAGCTTCAGCTGCGCGCACGTGCTCTTTTTCGGTTAAAAGTTACATTGACCGCCAGCCTGGCCGTTAGGGTGATTGGCTTGTGGCTGGTCATCTCCAGCCAAAAAGCAGTCCATAACATCTAAAATGAAATGGCAAAATCAGTTGTGCTGCCTAAATGGGAAGTTAAAGACAGTCTGATTGGGCAAAGCATGCAACAGATATAGGGCCTCCAAGAAGCTTAGCTGAAGCCTACTAGGTAGCAGGAAGTAGCAGGCCTGCAACCTAACTATGAAGGTAAAGCTGTCGAGAAACTTGCCCAAGTCTAGGGGCAGCTGTTAGCCTGGCCGCTAGGTTGATGGGTACGCACAAAAGTCACGAGTCATGGTTTATCACTAGCTTGGTCATAAGTTTGATGGGTATGTCACTGGTCATCACCAACTTGAATTGAATTCAGATGCAGCTCTTTCAAGTCCAGAGTAAAATTCCAAGACTCTGGACTGACAGAAATGGAGTGCGACAAGCTTGGGCCAAATGTTGCGTATTGCCTGCAGCTGAGGTAGACCTTAGTCAGGGTGTGCCGTCCATCATCTTCCTCACACCCACTTTCTGGGATGCTTCAAAACATTGATCAGCTGCTCTTCTCGCGACCCGGACTTGGGAATCACATTGTACCTGTAACAAATAGCAGGCAAGCAACCTCTAAGGCTTGCTCAAGACTGTTACAGTGTAGTTGGGTGAGGCACAGGCCGAAGGAGTGACAGGCCACTGATGCCAGCAATAAGATGATTGGGAACCAACCAACCATTCATCTCCATGCAGGACTCTTGCTTCTTCCTGACAACAAAAGTTACTTTAAAATTTGTTGCTTGCAAGAATGCATCTAACAACAGACAAGCCAGGTTGTTTACTTTCTGCAGCTGACCGTAACCATGCTTACAAGACGAGCGTGGACCCAAGACAGAGGGTTGAGGTCTCATCAACACCATTTCTCCACACAGATCAAGTTACATATAATGCCTGCACTTGCATGCATTTTAGGAAGCATGCTTGCAGCTATTGAGGCAGAAGTGCACACAATTCACGCGATGCATGCAATTATTAAGTCCACAGTAATCAGGGTTCAACTAACATCATGGTCGCCTTCCCTCTCCGTTCCACTCGCTGGGTTTCACAGAGGGGTGACACCGAGACCCTAACTCAGCCAATACAGTCTTGCCATCATCCATAAGGCTTCACACAAGTAAGGCACTGGTCACTCACTTCCAAGCTATCAGGGGGGGCGCTGAGACCATAATGGACTCCATCCTGCCCCCGTCCAGGCCAAAACGCACGCCACGATCATACAGCAGGTTGAACTCCAAGTACCGGCCTCTCCTGAGGAGCTGCCACTCCCGCTCTTGCTCCGTATATTCCTGATTGCGATGCTTCTCTACATTCCAGCCAGCACAGTGGTAGCAGAAGGCAATCAGGAACAAGGACATGAATGTCATGACAGTAGGAAACGATGCATGCGCATAGTGGAGTTGGAGCAGCATAGCACCTTGGGCCCCTTCCATTAGCAGCCCAGCATGAGCATCTGCCAGGGGGCAGAGCTGGCAAGGATAGCCCAGACCACCTCAGGTATGTGTGTGTGGTGTGTCAGAGCACATTTGCCTGTTCAACAGCCTCCACTTTGCACTCCCTAGCCCATAAACTTCAATGTGGCGCCAGGCACACGCCTGCAGGCTCCTAGCGTCAACACCACCTTGCTGGCAATACTCGTACCTGTTTACAATGCTCTAGCTGTCTGCAGTCTCTACTCCAGTCTCTACTCTGGGTGCCAACAACCTCCTTGGCACCCACCTACGATCGGCCTCCAGCTTTCAACAATGCCCTGCCCCACATCCCGCGTGAAGGCCTCAGCATCAAAGTTTTTGCTAGCATCCATCCCCTTCTCCATGTCATCAAAAAACAGTCCTCCAATGCCCCGATGCTCCCCGCGAGCCGGCAGGTAGAAGTACCTGTGACACAGAAGTATTTTGGACACAGAATGTGCAAGGATACAGGTAGAAGTACCTGTGACACAGGAGCATTTTGGACACAGAATGTGCAAGGATACAGGTAGAAGCACCTGGGACACAGAAGTATTTGGGACACAAAAGTATTTGGGACACAGAAGTGTTTGGGACACAGAATGTGCAAGGATACAGGAATGTGCGTCCTGGTTTTGGGGCCCATTGTCTTCCTGGAGCTTGGGCGTGGCAATAATACGCGCCTGCTCTTGAGTGTGGGCTGGAGTGCCCAGGACAAAGCAAACTTCGCACCTGGGAGGAAAACAGTTATCTTCAGACCGGCCATGGGTTTGTGGTGCGATGGTCACCTCCTTCCCTTCACCTTATTTGTGCTTGCACAGCAAGTGCTTCAGCAGCAGGCATAGATGGAGAACTTCATCGCCCAGACGCAGGAGCACGCTTGCTAAAACACAGGTGTACGCACACATGCGTGCAGTTTTGAGCGTGCACCCACTTGTCACACTCCTCCTTCAGGGTGGTGTACAGTCCTTCCTGGTGCCTGTCACAAACGCCTTTCCAGAAAGAATGGAAGCTGGAGGCATCGGCCTCGTCAAGGTAGAAAGGCGTGAGGTCGCATCCACCCCCAAACCATGAGATGCCTGCAACCTGGACCAGTGGACCATAGCATGCTACCGTCAGAGACCTGCCCAATGTCCAGGCAGCGCATTCTTACAGCTCCGGTTGCAACCTCTGTGCATTGAGCTCTGCATAACCAGGGAAACTGAGGCATTCATGATGTGGCCTTTCAACTCGTAACCGTTGCTGCCACCCTCCTCATTGAACTCGGTCAGACTCAACGCACAACAAAAAGGAGCATACAAGCGACCTGACAGGGTGCACCTCAGTGCCTTACGACGTTGTCAGCAGGAAAAGTGTGCCTGGAGATTTTGACCGCTGTAGCTCGGACATGAGCGGGTATGCACATGTAGATGGGCGCGAGCACACAGTCATGCACGTGTTTTCAGAAGCACAAGCATGCCTGCTTATGTGCAGACGCTCATGTACACAGACATGCAAATGCGCTTACACACATGCGCACACAAACACCCATGTGTACACACACACATACAACACACTCGTGCACGCGCACGCGCGCAGACACACACACACACACACACACACACACACACACACACACACACACACA
>LKMJ01004897.1_pt1 | contig 12627 bp, 10 predicted proteins | sample 643391 | NCBI WGS metagenome assembly LKMJ01 (sample SAMN04112250, study PRJNA286221) | soda lake metagenome | biome: soda lake; feature: Kulunda Steppe; material: water; isolation source: sample PL-Br10 brine of Picturesque Lake | place: Russia: Kulunda steppe | collected 2010-07
ATCCGCGAGCCTGCAGCCGATCCTGGATCCGACTCCGGAGGTCCTCGCGTAGCTCTTCGACTTCGATCTCCTCGAAGACCGGGACGTAAAAGCCTTCGACGAGCATGTTCCGGGCGATCCGATCGTCGAGCCCCCGAGAGGTCATGTAGAACATGTCCGTCTCCGAGACCTGCCCGACGGTCGCGCTGTGGGAGGCTTCGGTGTCGTGGTTGTTGATGATGAGCTTCGGCGACGCGTCGGCCTCGCTCTCGTCGGACAGCATGAGCGTGTTCTCGCGCTGATAGGAACTCGTGTCCCACGCATCCTCGCCGACGTGCTGGACGCCCTCGTAGACCGAGCGAGCGACGTCGTCGATGACACCCCGTGTGACCAGATCCGCCGTCGTGTGCTCGCCGTTGTGCCACACACGCGCGTCGATGTCGAAATGCTGGTCGTTGTGCCCGTAGAAGGCGCCGACGATCTTCGTCTCCGAGGAGTCACCGTTGAGGTGGCTCTCGACGGACGCCTTGCTCAGGTGTGAGCCGACGTTACACTCGATCCAGTTGGCCGTCGCGTAGGTGTCGATGTCGGCTTCCCGCAGCGAGTAAACGTAGGTCGTCTCGTCGAGATCCTGCAGGTTCCCGAACTGAACGTAACTGTTCTCGTGGGCGGCGACTTCGGTGAGACCACTGTAGTAGCGGTTCCCGTCCACCTCGTCTCCACTCTCCTGTCGCTCGAGGATCGTCACCGACGAGGATTTCTCGGCGACGACGAGCGTGTAGTTGAAAAGCGAGCGGGAGTTCATCGTCGTCCGAATCGTCACGTCCTCGGCATTGACGCCCTCGGGGACGTAAACGACCGTCCCCGTGGTAAACAGCGCGGTCGATAGCGCCGTCAGATAGTTCGATTCGGGATCGACGACGCTCCCGAAGTACTCCTCTATGAGCTCGCCGTGCTCGGAGAGCGCCTCCGCGAACGGCAGGACGTCGATCTCGTCGGGGCCGATCTGGTCTTTCTCCTCGGCGGCCTCCAGCGGGTCGACCAGTGCGTCGTAATCGAGGTCCTCGAGGTTCGTCCACTGGCGGCCGGGCGTCCGGATGACGTCCGGGAACGAGATGTCCTCGAGCGCGTCGAGCGCGTCGAGACGCGTTTCGAGCAACCAGTCGGGTTCCTCGAGCGTTTCGGAGATCTGTCTAACGGTCGCCTCGTCGACGGATGCGTGTACCTGCGTGGACATGTTATCCGAGCGAACCCTCCATTTCGAGTTCGATGAGCCGGTTGAGTTCGACCGCGTACTCGATCGGCAGCTCCTCCGTGATCGGTTCGATGAAGCCGGCAACGATCATCTGTTTGGCGTCGTCGTCGTCCAGTCCGCGCGACTGGAGATAGAAGACGTCCTCGTCGCCGATCTTGCCGACCGTCGCCTCGTGAGCGACGTCGACCTTCGATTCCTCGATCTCCATGTACGGCATCGTATCCGACGTCGACTCGTTGTCGAACATCAGCGCGTCACACTCGACGGACGTCGAGGAGTTCTCGGCGCCGTCGGCGATGTGGACGAGACCGCGGTAGTTGGTCCGCCCGCCGTCCTTCGCGATCGATTTCGATTCGATCGTCGATTTCGTGTTCGGCGCGTTGTGATACACCTTCGCGCCGGTGTCGATGTCCTGCCCCTCGCCGGCGAAGGCGATCGTGATGTGGTTGTCGGTCGCTCCCGGGCCTTTGAGGATCGTCGAAGGGTACAGCATCGTCGCCTTCGACCCCATCGATCCCGACACCCACTCCATCGTCGCGTCCTTTTCGGCGATGGCGCGTTTGGTGTTCAGGTTGTAGGTGTTTTTCGACCAGTTCTGGACGGTGGAGTACTGAACGTGGGCGCCCTCCTTGACGAACACTTCGACGCCGCCGGAATGGAGGTTAAACGCCGAGTATTTCGGGGCCGAACAGCCCTCGATGTAGTGGACCTCGGAGTTCTCCTCGGCGATGATGAGCGTGTGCTCGAACTGGCCCATGCCCTCGGAGTTCATCCGGAAATACGCCTGGACCGGCATGTCGACCGTCGTGTCCTCGGGGACGTAGACGAACGAGCCCCCGGACCAGATCGCGCCGTGCAGCGCGGCGAACTTGTTGTCGCTCGGGGGAACGCACTTCGTCATGAAGTACTCGCGGACGATCTCTTCGTGCTCTTGGACGGCCTTGTCCATATCGCAGAAGATGACGCCTTTGTCCTCCCAGCGCTCCTGCATGTTCTGATAGACGATCTCCGATTCGTACTGGGCGCCGACGCCCGACAGGGCGTTCTTTTCAGCCTCGGGAATGCCGAGTTTGTCGAACGTATCCTGGATCTCTTCGGGGAGGTCTTCCCAGCTTTCGGCGCCGCCACGGGTCTCGATATCCGGTCGGATGTACGGGACGATCTCGTCGATGTCGACCTCGCTCAGATCGGGCTGGCCGGGCCAGTCGGTCGGCATCGGCATCTCCTGGAACTGCTCGAGCGCACGGAGGCGCCGTTCGAGCATCCACTCGGGTTCGTCTTTGTCCTCGGAGATGATACGGATCGTCTCTTCGGTGAGGCCTTTCTCGGTCTTGAAGGCGGACGATTCCTCCTTTTTGAACTCGAATCGGGCCTCGGTGTCTGTCTCTTGTAGGTGTTCTTCGGAACTCATGGATTGTAATTACGTTTGAATGGTTATAGGGTTGTGCGTAATCGAAACTGATTACGCCGTCTCGTAGACTTCCTCTCGAACCCAGTCGTACCCCTTGTCCTCGAGCTTCTCGGCGAGTTCGGCGTCGCCGCTTTTGGCGATCTTCCCGTCGATCATTACGTGGACGTGGTCGGGTTCGACGTAGTCGAGGATCCGCTGGTAGTGGGTGATCTGGAGGATCCCGGTGCCCTGCTCGTCACGGAGGGCGTTGATCCCGTCGGAGACGTCCTGAAGCCGGTCGATGTCCAGCCCGGAGTCGATCTCGTCGAGGACCGCGATCGAGGGTTCGAGGATGGCGGCCTGAAGGACCTCGTTCTGTTTCTTTTCGCCACCCGAGAAGCCGGCGTTGAGATACCGCTGGGCGAACGATTCGTCCATATCGAGCAGTTCCATCTTCTCCTGGAGGATCTTCTGGAACTCGGCGACACCGACGTCGCCTTCCTCGACGTTGCCCTCCATCGGGGATGTGTCGTATCCGGCTTCCTCCTCGGCGTCGTCGTCACCGTCCTCGCCCTCGAAGAGCTCTTCGCGCTCCTCGAGTTTGGCGTTGAGCGCCGTCCGGAGGAAGTTGATCATCGTGACGCCCTCGATCTCGGCGGGGTACTGGAAGCCGAGGAAGATGCCCAGCGCGGCACGCTCGTTCGGTTCGAGATCGAGCAGATTCCAGGTGAGCTGATCGTCGTCGATATCGATACCCTCGAACTCGTCGTTCTCGATGTGGAGCAGTACCTCGCCGTCAGTAACCTCGTATGCCGGGTGGCCGGCGATGATCTTCGCGGTGGTCGACTTCCCGGACCCGTTCGGTCCCATCAGGGCGTGGATCTCGCCGGAGTTGACCTCGAGGTCGACCCCACGGAGGATCGTCTCGCCACCTTCTTCGGCGACCGATGCATGTAGGTTTTTGATTTCTAGCGTAGCCATTGATTTCGTCTACCCTAGTATCGTACTGTGATACCCATAATGGTTTCGGGTTCAGGGTTGTTTGGATTCACAAAACACAAAAATATTTTTGATTGTGTAAAGTTACCACACACCATCCCGGCTACAGCCCGGTTCAGACGAAGTTACCGAGCCCCGTCTGTTCCTGGCCGCTCTCGACCTCGTCCCAAGAGATATCCAGCGCTTCCAGGATTCGGGCGATCGGTCCCTTCAGCGTCTTTTCCAGCATCTTGTCGTAATCGATCTCGAAGGCGTCGGGGATCTGGTCGTCGTACTCGAAACAGATGACGTCCGGGTCACGCTTGAACTCCCCGTAGAGTGGGTCCCGCGACGGGTCGAGGTCCCGTTCTGATTCGATCTGTCGGAAGAACTCGGGGTGGACTTTCTTCAGGTACACGCGCTTGGGTTTCGATCCGCTGGCGAAGTTCGTCCCGAGGAGGAGATTGGCGTACTTCGCCCCCCGGACCTGTGCGGTGTCGGTGTCGTAGTTGTCGAGTTTCTTGCCGATCCCCCCGGGGATCCCGATCTCGTCGTGGCTCACGTTCCCGCTCTGTACCCGCTGGATGACCTCGTGGACGTAGTCTTTGATGCCCTCGCGTTCGGCACCAGTGACGATCATCTCGAGCACCCGCTTTTGGACCTCCTTGGTGATCGGCGCGATGTCCGACCGTTTGTACTCGAAGCCCGTGATATCGATGTCGTCGACGTCTTTGCCCTCGGACCAGATTATGTGCCCGGCATAGCGCTTCTTTTTGCCCGCCTGGAAAAAGCGCCGGTAGAGCTTCTCGAACTCGATCTGGAACCGGTGTGTGGAGGCGTTCAGCTGTTCGGCGAACTCGTCGTAGGCGTCGTTGATGTGGGTCTCGATCTCGAAGGACTGCTCTATGGCTTCTTCTTTGTCAACGTCATGTCCGAGTTCCAACATGACTGAATCAGTATCACCATATGTGACTTCTTTGTCAATTTCGTTCGCTGCCTCCTCCGTAAACTCAATTACGTCTCTGCCCGTTGCAGTCACTGCACCGCCCATTTCTTTGTCGTAGAGACGAAAACGATCCCACCCCAAAACCCCATATAAAGAATTCATAATAACCTTGACAGCAGCCTGCTGTCGGTCGTAGGTCTCGTAGGCGTCGCTTCCGGGGTCGTTCTCGTTTCGCAGCGATTTCTTCTGTTCGCGCTCCTCGAGCAACTCGTCGACCATCGTCCGAATCATCCCGTCCGGCTCCTTTCGGAAGTGCGTGCCGTTGGGGGCGACGTAGGTCTCGCCGTCGTAGGTGTCAGGATCGACTTTCGTCTCCGGGGATGCGTTAATCGTTACCATGCACATGGGGTAGAGACTTTTCAAATCGAGTACACTCACCATCTCTTTGACCCCGGAGATCGGCTCGAAGACGGCGCCGCCCTCGTACTCCTCGCTTTCCTGTTGGCCTTTCGAGGGGAGAGCGAACTCGCCGTGGATCTCGTGGAGGACGTACATGTCGACGGCGTCGCCGGGGGTCGTCGCGTCCTCCATTTTACAGCCGACGAAGGAGGCGACCTCCTCCCAGAAGGGAACGATCTCCTGTTTGCGGTCCAACTCGACACACAGCTCGACGTCCCGAAGGTTGTACTCGATGAGTTTCTCGGGGTCGTCCTCCCAGAGGTCGCCGATATCGCCCGGATACCGCTCCTTGCCGACCCCCAGCTCCTCCTCACCGACGGCGTCGAGCCGGTAGGAATCGAGCTCGGAGAACTGCGTCCGCTGGTAGGCATAGAGGAGATCGAAGACGACGCGGCCCTTGATGTTCGGCCCGCCCCATCCCGAATCCCAGACCTCGTTGATCCGCGAGAGCCGGTCCGAGTCGAGCTCCTCGTGGCGGTTCGAGAGACGGTCGATCCGGTCGATGAGATACGGTGCGTCGAAGTCGTCGAAATTCCAGCCAGTCAGGTAATCCGGGTCGGTTTCCTCGATATACTCGAGGTAATCGTTCAGCATCTCGGCCTCGTCGTCGAAGGCCCGGACGTCAGCCTCGAGGTCGCCGTCCCCGATCGGATCGTATCCGTCGATCACCTCCGGGCCCGGAACACCCTGCGGCGATTCGTACAGCCAGACGACGTACTCGTCGCGGTAGGAGTCGTGGCTGGTGAGACAGACGATCGTCTGCTCGCCGTCCTCGGGGAAGCCGTGTCGGTCGTCGACCTCGATATCGAGAGTGTGAACCCGGCTTTCGGCCTCCAGATCGATCGGCTCGATCTCGGTGTGGTGGATCTTCAGGCTGCCGTCCCCGAGGCGTCGCTCGGGCACCCGGACGCCGCTTTTGATGTCCTTGTCGATGAGCAACCGGTTTGGAAAGAGGATGTCGGCCTCGTAATGTTCGAACCGGTCCCGAAGCTGGCCGACGTCCCGCGGTGTCTGGCCGAAAACCTTCAGGAGCGATTCGCCGCGGATCGACTCGTAGACGACGAGCTCCTCCTCGGCGTGCTCGCCGATATCCCGGCCCTCGGCAGCCAGATCACCGTACGTCTCGAGCCCGGGGAGTCGGTCGTGTTCCAGCCGTGAGTCGATGACATCGCTTGCGACCAGCGGATCGTCGGCGTCTGCCGCGAGATCGAGATCGGTGATCGGAGTGTAAAAGTACGGCCGGAAGCCGTGGATACGGACGTGGATGGGTTCGTCGTCACCCGCCGAGTTCGGGATGCGACCGAACACGTGCAGGACGGGGTATTCGTCGTCGCCGTTCCCTTCGACCGTGTAATCGACCTGTGTGACGACACACCTGACCTCGCCCGTCGAATCGGGAAAGCGGCGTTCGGACGTCTCGACGACGGCGGCATCGACTCCCTCGGAACCGGCGACGGCCGCAGCCTCTTCGGTCGGTCTTGCGTCCTCGGCGTCACTCGGAGTGGCGTACTCCCCGAGCGTTCCCTGCTCCATGGTTTTCCGTTCCTTGACGCTCTCAGGTAAAAACCCCGATGGTCGATGGCCGGATCGGTCGTATCGAGACTCGATACGGTCCGACCGGGTTTATGCGTATCTCACGTAGGGACATCCACTGATCGACGATGGTCGAACCCGATACGCCAACCGACGGTGGAACCGGAGAGATCGCCGAGACGGCAGACAAAGAGGCGATCCGATCGACGGAGGCCTACGAGGCCAAAAACGGGGTCGTCTTCTACGATTCCGACAACCCGCTCGCGTGGCTGCAGTCGGATCACGTCTTCGACCTCGACGAGGCCGCGTGATTTTTGCTCCCCCGGGCCGTTCGTTACCCCGTGAACCCGCTCGAGGAAGAGGAGAACGCGTGGCCGGACGAACCCGAGGAGTTCGATCCCGATGACCTCGCGCCCGATCCGCCCGACTCGACGCCGCGTCAGCGGAGCTCGGTAGCGACTGCGGACGTTCCCGACGGGCTGTTTCGGGCATTCTGGGCCTCCGTACTCCTGCTCAACGTGGCACTGGCTGGTCTCTCGATCGGTGCCATGCTGGTCTATTTTCAGGGCGATTACGAGACCGGCACGCTGGCGTTGCTCGTCGGTGGCGTGGCCGCCGTCGGCACGGCGAGGTACTACTGGATCGTCAAGACTGGACGGTTGACTGACGATGATGACGACAGTCAGAAATCCGAGGAAGGGAGATGAGGACCGCCGAATACGACGGGAAACGGTATTTCCTCGTCAAATCGTCGGGGGACTCGAGTCTCCTCCGTGACCCCGAGACCGGCAACGAGCAGTATCTTCCGAACGACGAACTCACAGTGACCGGCGACTCACCGCTTTCCGTCGCGGCGAGTGTGGTTCCGGAGCCACAGCGCCGCGTACTCACCGCTGTCCACTCGGAGGACGTTCTCGGGTTGCTCGTCGAACTCGACACTGGGGGGCCGCTGTCGGCCCGGGAGATCCTCGGGCGGTACGACCTCTGTGAGTCGGATCTCCACGGTCGGATCACCGAACTCCGCGCCGCGGGGCTGGTCAGGGAGACGGACGTCAACGGCGAGCGCGGATACGCGGTGACCGAAATCGCGTCTGAAGGCCTCAAAAAACTACGATAGCGCCCCTGTTGTCGCGGACCGCTCGACGGTCGATCGGTTCGTCGTCGGATCCTTCCGAACGGCGATCAAGTCGTCGGCCGCGCCGACGAGCTCCTCGTCGTGACTGACGACGATGATCTGGGCGACGCCGTGGGTGGTCATCGATTCGATCAACTCGACGAGCTTCGAGACGTGACCGGCATCGAGAAACACCGTCGGCTCGTCGAGGATCAGCGGCGGCGTCGGGGCCTTCCCCTCGATCCCCTCCGAGAGGAGCCGATAGATGGCACAGCGCAGCGAGAGGTTGAAAAGCGCGCGTTCGCCGCCGGAGAGTTGATCGGGGGCCAGCTCAGTTCCGTCCTTTTGATACACGGTGAGCCCGTAATCGCCATCGAGTTCGATCCGCGCGTAGGAGTCGTTCTGGTAGACGAGATCGAACGTCTCGTTGAGCATCGCCTCCAGCCGGTCGACGTTTCGACGACGGAGCTCCGCCCGGAGGTCGGCGTACGTCTCCTGCAGTTCGGACGCCTCCTCGTACAGCGTTTCGAGACGCTCGACGGTCGCTTCGAGTTCGTCGCGCTGTCCTTTCAGTTCGTCCAGTTCATCCAGTTCGTTCCGCACGGCGCCGATCTGGTTCTGTAGTTCGTCGCGTTCCTCGTGTTTGGTCTCCAGATAGGGTTCGACCTCCGAGAGGTAGTTTTCCGCCCGTTCTCTGTCGGCTTCGGCCGCCCGGATCGCCGCCTCGTCGAACTCGGATTCGAGTTCGGCTTTCCGGTCGCGTTTCTCCGCGAGCCGTTCGCGGCGCTGGTCGTTCAGTTCGGCTTTGTTTTCGCGCCGATCACGGCGCTGTTCGATATCGCGTTCGATTTCTCCGGTGCTGTCGAGGAGTTCCTCGATCCGTTCGACCCGCTGGCGTTCGTTGTCGATCCGAGCTTTCTTCCGGTTCAGTTCGCCGATGGCTTCGCGGGCGGTTTCAGCTGTCGATTCGGCGTCTTCGGCCCGATCTTCGGCGGCTTCCGCTTCGGTTTCGTGTTCGGTCGCCGCCGACCGGAGCGATTCAACGCGTTCGCGTTTGTCGTGGATTCCGGTCTCTCGCTGTTCGAGCAGCGATCGGACGTTATCGCGGTTTTCGGTCAGTTGTGAGAGCTCCGATTCGGTTTCGACGAGATCGGTCGCCCGCTCGTGGTCGGCCTCCAGGTCCTCGATCTCCTCCCGCTTGGCTTCGATCTCGGCTTCCAGTTCCGCGACCCGCTCGCGGTCGTCGGCGATCGTCTCGACGTGCGGTGAGCCTTCGGTCGGCTGACCGCACTCCGGGCATTTACCCGCCTCGAGCAGCTGCTCGGCCTCGGCGACCGACTCGCGGGCGTTTTTCAGTTCCGTCCGGAGCTCGGCTAGCCGCTCGTTGGCGTCGTCGAGATCCGATCGGACCGACTCCCGGTGGGCTTTCAGTCGATCCCGCTCGACGGGCGCATCGGCGAGCGTCTCCCGTAGCTCCTCGATCCGTGTGTCCATCTCCGAAAGACGCTCGCGTTTCGATTCGAGCGTTTCGGTCTCACGTTCGATCTCCGATTCGAGTTCCGAGGCGTCGGCTCGGGCCTCACGAGCCTGTTCGCGGTGGTCCGTCGCCCGTTCGCGTTCCGTTTCAGCCTCGTTTCCGTGCTGTTGTGCGTCGAGCCGTTTCGTCTCGATCCGCTCCCGTATCGCGTCGGCCTCCTCGTCAAGCGCTTCGAGCCGTTCGGTGACCGTCTCGGGTGTGACATCCGGATCGAGATCCGTTTCGGCGATCGCTTCCTCGAGATCGTCCCGTACCGTTTCGAGCTGTTCGCGGAGCGAGCCGATCCGGTCGTCGATCGACTCACGTTCGCGTTCGGTTTCGGCGATCGTCGTCGTCAGCTCCTCGATCTCGGTCTCGAGCGCGGCGATCTCTTCGCGGCGTTCCTCGGCGGCCTCGATCGTCGATTCGGCGTCTTCGAGGGTATCACGGGCCGCATCCCGTTCGCGCTCTTTCCCTTCGATCTCGTCGGTAAGCTCGTTCAGTTCCGATTCGAGGGCGTTGAGCTGGCCGGTGAGGTCTTTTTCTTCTTTCGTCTCGATCGTCGCCTCCCGATCGGAGAGCAGTTCCCGTTTCCGGTCGCGAACACGTTTGACGCCGACGCGAGCGTCGCTCGCTCGCTCTCTGTACGTCTCGAGCTTGCCGAGCTGTAACAGATCGTCGATCATGTCCTGTCGTTCGCCCGGTGTGGCGTTGATGAGTTTGTTCACCTCGCCCTGCCGAACGTACGCACAGTTGACGAACGCCTCGGCGTCCATCCGCAACAGCCGTTCGATATGTGTCTCGACGTCGGTGACCCCCTCGAGTTGGCCCTCCGGCGTTTCGAGCAGACAGGTGGTCGTCTGTGCGGTCTCACCCCGTAACTTCACCTCGCGTTCGACGCGGTAGTCGCCGCCATCGTGGGTGAACCTGAGTTCGATCGCCATCTCCTCGGCGTCGTTCGCGATGGCGTCGTCGAGGGTCCCGTCGATCGCGGCGGCCCCGTACAGCGCGAAGAAGCACGCCTCAAGGAGTGAGGATTTCCCACTGCCGTTGACCCCGTGGATGACGGTGACGCCGGACCGCAGCGAGAGCTCGCTGTCCGCGTAGCATTTGAAGTTCCGGATCCTGACGTGTTCGAACTTCACAGGTACTCCTCCATCGAGGACTGTCCGTCCCCGCTTTCGCCCCCGGCTTCGGCAGCCGCGGCGCCGTCTTGCTCCGACGCGTCGAACGTTTCGGGATCGTCGATCAACGTCTCGACGCGGCGTTCGATCTCGTCGGCGACGTTCGAATCGGCGACGGTTCCCGATCGGATCGTCTCGTCGAGATCGTGGGCCGCCCCGCTCAACCCGAGTTCGCGAACGCGCTCCCTGACGGCCTCGTCGGGATCGGCGAAGGACACCTCCGGAACCGACTCGTCGACCGCGACCTCACGGCGGTCGGTGACGCGTGCCACGAGGGCCCCCTCCTCGGTCGCGAACGTCTCGATCCGGGCAGGCGAGACCGACTCCCCGGCGCCTCCCAGCGTGACGTGAACGACGGCGCCCTCGAGATCGTGCTCCCGGAGGCGGTCTCGGACGCGCTCGATCCCTTCGGTTTCCCCCAGTTCGAGGTCGAGAAAGACGAACGGCCTCGTCTCGAGGCCCCGTCTGGCGATCCGGACGTCGTCATCGTCGAACGTGACGAGGTTGTATCCGCGTTCGTCCCGCTCGCTAGCACTCGTCCGTTCGGTCGAACCACAGTAGGTGACCCACGCTCCGTCGACCTGCTGGGTCGTGGGTGCGTGTTCGTCGCCGAGCAACACGGCGTCGAACTCGACCGTCGCCGCCTCGAGAACCGCATCGATGTCCCACTCGACGTTGCCGTAATCCGGGACGAGCGGTTTGAAAAGGCCGTGTGAGACGAGCGCGGCGTACTCGGCGTCGTTCGGTTCGAACTCGTATTTGAGGCCGTCGCGCTGACCCCGGGGGACGAAATCGAGCCCGTAGAAGGCGGTGTCACCGACGACGACCGGTTCGTCGCCGAGTCGGGTCGCGACGCCCAGTCGTTCGAAGAGATCCAGCCACTGGGCGTCGCGTTTTGTCTCGTGATTGCCGACGACAGCGAGAAACGGGATTCCGGCCTCGGCGAGGGTTTCGAGTACCTCGAGCGTTCCGAGAATGTCGACCAGTCCGGGTCGACGGTCGTGAAATAGATCGCCGGCGTGAACCACGGCGTCGACGTCGTCGGCGATCGCGTCGTCGATCACTTCCCGGAAGGCGGCCAGAAAGTCCGCCCGCCGCTGCGGCGTGTGGTACTGCCGGTAACCGAGGTGGGTGTCGGCGGTGTGAAGGACCCGTGTCATCGAGTCGGGGCTTCGGCGTCGCCTCTTAAATCGGTTCCGTGGCCACGGCGAAAGTGATCGTCCGGGGACTCGCCTGCGGCCGCCTGTCGGAACCGACGGAAGCTATCGAGCGCTCGTTTTCCTCGTGTTTCGAGTTCGGGATCGTCAGTGGCTTCGACAGCCGATTCGAGGGCCTCGAGCCCGATCGTCTCGACGAACGCGACGGCCGCATCGAGGTCATCGAGGGCCGCCGTCGCCCGTTCGATCACGTCGCGGTCGTCGGGCCCGGCGAGTCGGCGCAGCGACGATTTGACTCGTCCAGCGTCGGTGGCGTCATCGACAGCCATGGCCGACGTTCTGTTCGGTACAGTATATAAACCATCGGCACGTCACTCCGTTCGAGATCAGTCTCACCTCCGTCGGCGCCCGAAATCGACGTCCCTGTCGGCTATCGCTCGGGCCACTATCCGTTATCGCTCGGACTCGATCGCGAGCGTGTACACGCGCTTTCGGGCGTCGGTAAAGGAGAACCGCGATTCGACGGCATCGACGTCCTCAAGCCTGGTGAGAGCGTACCGAACCGTTCTGGCCGGGAGCATCGTTTCCTCGGCGAGTTGGCTCTGTGTGAGCCGGTCGTTGTACTCCAGTACCTTTGCGACCAGTTTCGCGCTGGGTGGGAGATCGACGATGGCGTCCCAGCCGACTGTCGCGGACTCGGACTCGAGTTCGGTTGCACTCATCTTGCGCATCCTTTCTCATGACGAGAGATAATACTTACTGTTCTATATTATGCCCCCCAGTTATCAAACAGTCCGCTTTTCGACACAGGAGACGGGTCGGAGATCCGATGGCGAGGCGGACCGAACTGACCCGAAACCTCTTATGAGTACAGGCGTTACGGAGGTGTGATGACTGACACTGTTGACGACGTCGACTTCCCGTACGGAGACGACGCGTCACAGCAGGAGAAAGTAGAGGCGCTCGAGGAGCGTCTCGAGATCCTCGAGCAGCAAAACGAGGAGATGCGGGACAAACTCCTCGACGCCAACGCAGAGAACAACAAGTATCAGCAGAAACTCGAGCGGCTGACCCACGAGAACAAGAAGCTCAAACAGTCCCCGCTGTTCGTCGCCA
>LKMJ01004898.1_pt1 | contig 12627 bp, 10 predicted proteins | sample 643391 | NCBI WGS metagenome assembly LKMJ01 (sample SAMN04112250, study PRJNA286221) | soda lake metagenome | biome: soda lake; feature: Kulunda Steppe; material: water; isolation source: sample PL-Br10 brine of Picturesque Lake | place: Russia: Kulunda steppe | collected 2010-07
GGGGGGGGAGGACAGAAAGGGAGAGGGAGGGGAGGGGGGGGGGAGGGAGAGAGAAATATCCCTGTCCACATTTTGGTCCTTGCCCATCCTTCTCCTCCTCCTCCTCTTCCTTCTCATCCTTCTTCTCTGACCCTTTTCTGATATTGGAATGTGTTTCAAACTTTCTCTTATGCTCTTTGCTATGAACCCGGAGCCCATTCAACCTGCAATCTCACGCCATTACAGGATGAGCAAACACCTGACTAGTAGCCTCAGACGTGCAAGATCATAAGTCATGAATCTTATTGCCTATACCTGTGGCTCCTCATCGGCAGCTGCAGGCGCAGCAAACACTCCACTCTCGGCTGCACGGTAAAAAAGGCTGGGCGGGAAGGGGGCCATAGAGTGCTGGGCTGGTGATGGCTCTGCAGCTCCTGCAGGACCCGGCCGTGCTTGCCCTGCTGCAGGCTGCCCAGCCTGTGCATGTTGTCCTTTTGCTTCCGACCCAACGCCTGTATTTGAATGTTGGATGGGCTCAAGGGAGGAGTGGATGGGTTCAAGGGAGGAGTGGATGGGTTCAAGGGAGGAGAGTCAAGTGTGGGGGGCATGGGCTTGCTATATAGCACATATACCATGTATGGTATCAACCAGCTAGGCTGGGCAGGCTGCCCAGTCTAGATTCATGGCTGGCTGCAACAACTTGATGGAGCAGACTCCCAGATCTGTTTCTGTGCAAGTTGAAGGGAATTAGAAGTGCTTGCCTTGACTACAGCTCAAAGGGGGTCGTGCAAAACCCTCTCCTTGCTTGGAGCATCACTTCAAACAATGCACTGGGCTCACTCATTGTGCTGGGCATCACTACAAGCAATGCGCTGGCCAGCAGTCAACGTCCTTGCAAGCCAGATGACTGTCAATAAGCTTGAAAGCAGAGGCTTCCAGTATTTCAACACACTGAAGAGGCAGGTGTGCTGCCTTGACTCTGCAGCGTATCTTCCGCCTGACGTGGACTGCCTCAATCCCACTCGTGTGATAGATAATGCTGCAAGCTGCAGCAAGTGTCCAGTTACTTGAAGCTACGCGAGCTCACGCAGGCTGGTATGTCACACAAGGCTCAAGGGGCGAATGCAGCCTGCCATTCCAGATGTAAAGGGATGGTGACCCACCTTCAGGCTGATGTGGCCCAGGAGGCACAGGGGGAGGATGCAGTACCGCTACCACCCTTAGTGTGTGGTGTTTGGAGAGGGCAGCCAGATCAAGCTGGTGATCCAGTGCCAATTTCAGCCCGCAGCTCAATCCAGAAGCTGAGTAATTGTGGAGAGGTGCACTGCCTGTACCAATGCGTGCGTATGCGTGCATGTGTGCGTACATGTATTTGTGTCCCTGCAAGAATCTCACTCCACCCTCTTGTTCCTTCATATTTGTTCTGATCCAGACTTTTTCATGAAAAAGCACAGAGCACAGGCACAAAGCAAATGGAAGGCAATGCATGTGAGGTCATGTTGTATGATGCATACCACACCACCAGCATGACACAGCAGAACTCAAGCAAGAAGATCTGAGCCAAAGGAAGGAACGTGGAACAAAGGCTGTGAGCAGGTGGAGTTGTCATGGCACCAAGGCCATGTACTTCTCCAAAATCCAGGATGGCCCAGTCAAGGGACCACAAGGAGGCCCACAGCCTAGGTCCTGAGCTGGTTGAATGCAGGAGTAAGCTCACAGTAGGACAGCCTAGCCAAGATGATGGCTTTGAAAATGCAAATCATTCCATAAGGCTGCAGTGTTACCAAGGCAACAAACCAGCCTGCAGGAGAAGCTTTTCACCTTTGAAATGAGTGATTGGGACCGCAGAATCTACGCTCATTCCTTGCACCAAGAAGCTCCACTGCAGTGCCACAGCGGATGGCTCAACACCCTTTAGGAACTGGCATTATCAGGGGAATAACAAAAACACAAAAAATGGAAGAGCTTGCATCAGGGGGGTAACAAGAGCACAAAAGATGGGAGAGCTTGCATCAGGCTCAGTCCCACAAATGAGGAGTGGTGGCAGCTTGAATCTGTAATTGGACTTGTAAAAAACAATTGTGGCCACAAAGCCAGCATAGTGATGGAACACATTGCTACAGTCTTGGTGCCTTCGTGTGCTCAACGCTCAGGATGGCGGAGTGATAGAGCTTGTGACCAATCTGGTATAATCGCCTGCCACTTCCCCCTGTAATTCATCCTGTGTTCAGCTCCCAATTGCAATGGGGCACAGATCAAGTCTTTGGAAGCTGAGCAGGCTGAAGAGACAAATATGGGCGTGTGCCTGCTGGCGCACACAGCCGCTGACCTGCTCAGGCTCGGTGCAAGCTGCTGCTGTGTCCAAGGGCATTGCAGCACCACTCCCTGCCGTGGTTGCGGTGGCAGCAACAGGGCCAGCGCCGCTAGACATGGGGACAACACCGCTGAGTGCGGCCCCGTGAGGTGCAAAGGGAGAGGCTGGCGGGGGGGCCTTTGAGCAAACTACCTTGCCGGGCAGGCGCTGCAGGGACAGTGAGACCTGGCCGGATTGGGCGGCGCGTGAGAACACCAGGCGCCTGGGCAGCAGGCACATGTGCAAAATCACACATGCTTGCATGTTTACCTGCACATGATAGCTAGTGCTTCAAGGCAAGAGAGGCCTGGCCAAACTGAGCGGCACATGAAAACACTGGGCGCCTGGGCAGCAGGCACACATGCCATCACACATCTGCACTCTTTCTGTAGGGGGACACCAGGCAGAGCGTTGCATCTCTTGGCATGCTTGTGGCAATGATCACAAAACGCACGCGGAACGACACACAATATTGTGCATCCTTGAGCACAGCTGCTTTGTGCATGCATGTGGGCATGGACCTGTTTAGCCGGACCGTATCTGTCCGTGCACCATAGCTGGCACCATGGTGGGGAAAGGAAACTGAACTTTGTCCTGGACACGCTGGTATTTGTATGATTTTAGGCTTTGCTCTTCCAATGGACAGCTCAGCCAAAGCCAATGAGCCTGTATAATCCAAACAGAATAGCTGTATAGAAATGGGGCCCCGGTCCTCAGGAAAGGCAGACAAGCATTCCATGGAAGGTCTAGCTTGCGATGCCTGAGGACACTTACCTTCTTATGCCACAGTAACCCCAAGGTTCACCTGAACTTAGAGACCACTTAGCAGCTAGTGCAAGGCTGGTAGTAGTTATGGGCACATAAACATACAAATTCCCTGGAGCACGCAGATAATGAGGGCTGCCCTAGGGCAAAATTGTGCTGAGCAGTGTGCGCCACAGCATCATAATTCTATGATACAAGGCCTGTTGCATGCTCCTCTCTTCAGTTCTGCTGGTCGCAGCCCAGAGACCCAAGGCAGCTTTCGCAGCAGGAGCAGCAGCACCAGCCACTGTCGCTGCATCTACATCAGCCGCCACGGCAGCAGCAGCAGCAGCATGACAAGAATATACTAGCATGACTGGCATATCTACAACAAACTGGCAGCCAGTGAAGCAGCTCCTTAGCCAGGCCATGGCACTCACCAGTGTGTCTGTGGAGCGTTAGGGGCCACGCTCACCAGTATGTCAAGGCAGTACTGTAGGCTGGCACATACACATGCACCAAGGCAGCACTGTGGGCTGCCATGCTCCAGTAAGATCGTGCAGAGTTGGGGACTGGCGCTCACCAGTACGTCAGGGCAGTGCTGTGCGTCGGCGCGCCTTGCAGCAGGGGCAGCAGCTTCCACTTCCATGATGTTGCATCTGCCTTGTTGAGGACTGTGCCAGCCTTGGGCAGGGGAGCTTGGGATTCTTCTGCAGCGGCATTGATTGGCAAGGCATCAGTCAGATTCAGCACAGGCTAGTCGCCTCATTGGCTTAGCACAGGCTACTCGCCTCATTGGCTTGATGCCGTCGCCCACACTTCTCCTGCACTGCATTCACTTGCGCAATGGCGAGGTGGCAAGGGTGCCCTTAAAAAGGCGGTGGGGCCTCCCTCGAGGCAGCACACGGGCCTCTCTCAAACTTACATCCCCTGAGGACTGCAATCCTCCTTTGGAAGCACATGGCCTTTTCCCTTTTCCCACTTGATTCAGTTAATCTAATTTCTTCTGTTTCTGGCACAAGCTCCCTTGGTCCACTAATTGTATGTTCTGTCATTTGAAGCGCATGCCCTTGATCCACTGCATGTGACCGGCAGCGGGGGCAGTGCTCGGCAGGTGCCAAAGGATATGCACTGTGCACGAGCGCAAAGCAGGGGCTGGGCGCCACTTGCTGTGTGTGTCTGTTTTGAAACTGATGCAATACTGCATCTACAGCGCGTGTTTCTTCATACAGGACCAAGTCTGCAACAAACCACAGAGCCAAGCCCGCAAAACCGCAGAGCTAAGCCCGCAATGCCCATATGCTGTGGCTCCCTGTTAGGCTGAGGGACTGCAGCGCCTGCACCTGGCACGCCCAAGTCCCACACATCCCATCAGCAAGTTGCCCAATCCTTTTGTGAGGCTTCCTGGCAGATCAAAAAGCTTTGGTATGCCGCCTTGAGCGCACGTGCGCACGCGGCGCCAAAAAGTGAGCTGTGTGTTTTTAATAAAAACTTTTTATGCAGCACCATCTCAAGTTGGTGGCCTTCCAATTGAAAGTAGCCTGGGCAAAGAACAGTTAGTTCTAAATCCCAGCATGCCTCACCCGGTTCAAGTCCATCTCTGAGCTCCAATCCCTGCACACCTGCCAAGATCTGAGGTTCACCAGCCTTGCCGCTCCTGCAGCACCAAACTCAGGCAAGGAGGCTTAGAGGCTGCGCCCGCCTGCTGGTGGCATAGTGGGCCATACAGAGCAGAACACATCAGGCAAGCTCAGGACCAAGTCTGCCTGCACATGCTTACTCTCATACAAACACGACCAGGGTAAAGTGCGTGCAGGTATGCTCCACCCATAGCACGCTCAGTGTTCAGAATACCTGTTCATGCTCCAGTTCCGTGCGTGCCTTCTGTTAAGTATGCTTGCTCCACTTTTGGACACGGGCTGTCATGAACAGAATTGAGATCAAACTCTGGACTGCCATTGGCCTCTTGGGTAAGGCACTTGTGCCCTCTCAAAATGACACAGAATACCCATCAAATTCTATGCCTCTCCCACCCAGATGGATTGGCAGTCCAAGGCAGGGGTTGACAGGTAAGGCTGCATATTGCCTACTCAGCGTACGCAGCACAGTTTGGTACAGATGGCTAGTCTAAGGCAAGGATACTGGCAAGGATGACGCGCCTGCTCTGAGTGGTCTGTGATGGCAGAGCTTCCTGGCTGTGGCTTTTAAGAGGCACAGCTGGCGTGCAAAAGGCTGGAGAGGCTGCCAGCATGCCCGCTTCTGCACCCCATGTCCTGGAGTGAAAGGAAAGCCATGTGTCTGGACATGTGTGTGTGTGCACATATTTGCGTGTATGTGCATTACGGAGCAAAAGGCAAACAAGATGCTCTTGCACGCAGATTATGTGAATAATGTGACATGATCCAATCCAGCAGAGCTACTGCTGAGCTGTACAGCCATGGTCTTGCTGTACAAACAGCCATCTCATTGGTTCCCTCTGCATTTATTCCTTGCCCTGATTGCCATTCGATGAGACTTGGTGCATTTCCCTTGCTGAGGCACGTGTGAGCTCTGGCAGGAAGTGCACGTCTAGTGTCCAAATTGTCATGCCCAACCATGTAAAGAACATTTGAGGCCTTGTCCAGAATGTTAGCCCCCACCTTGGAGCGCCTTGCTCTTTCAAAATGCTAACGTCAAAATCCAAATCCCAGGTGGCACGCACGGCTGCCCTGGCTTTGCCATCTGGCGCAGCAGCATCTGCAGTGGATGGGGCAGCACGCCTTGATTGCCTTTAAAAACTTGGTATGAAACTATTGCATGCCAGTGAGCCGAAAGATTTGAGGACCGGGGGCAAAAGCGGACACTTAAACGATGGGACAGCTCTTTGGATATCCAATCAGGGCATCAATCATCCTGCTGCTAGATCTTGCTCTCTGATTAGCATGTGCTGACTTACAGACTGCCTCTTCAAGCAGTAGACTCCCGGTCTCCAAAATTCCTGAAAGGTCTTTACCTGCAAGGGCATAGATCAGGGAATCCAGCTTGCGTGAGCTTCACTTTTGGACTGATCAGTCATGACTCAGTAGAGCCCAACGGACCCCAACTTCCTTCATTTCAGTTATAAATTTTGTTTTGTTTATTACACTATGAGAATCATAACAGGACAAAGCGTCCCTTCCTCACATTCTGTGGAGCTAGGAAGGACCGGAGGCGGGCCGCCCTCGGAAAAAGAGGATTGAGTCACAGGGTGAGGCGGCGCAGCGGCCGCTATAACACCCAGACCTTCAGGCAGCAGAATCACATGGGGCCTGAAATCTGGGGTCACCTCTTGTGCAGCTGGTGCGCTGGCTTTGGGGGCTGCGGCTGCCGGCTCATGCTGCGCTGCAGCCTGCACTGCTGGCACAGCAGATACGGAAGTCTTAGAGGAAAATTGGTTTCCCATTTTACATACTGTTACAACCGATTTGCCTCTCCTCTCACTTCAGATCAGCATTCCGCTCGTTCATCTTACTTAGCAATCACCCCAATATTCACTTTCCATACATTACTATTTTTTTGTTATTAAAGAAGAAAGATGCAGGCTCACCGCCCTCTGGGCCCTCGGAACCTGTCGAGACCACACCTTGCATCTAGAGCCAGGCACTTTGCCCTACCAAGGGCTGCTAAGCAGGCTAAGAGAGGTATTGAGAGCGTTGATGCGGCAGAGTGTGTGTCCATCATCCAGCAGCATTGCAGCTCAACAGAGGGCGAGCTGGTCCTGTCTTTTACTGCCGCTTGGTGAGGGGCCTTCCAAATATCATCCAGGGCATCTCAAAAATCACAGATTTTTGTGTTTGTCTGGCTTGTCCTTCTGCTGGCCCTGAGGGCTGTGCCTGTCAGCATGACAAGTTGCAGCACGAATTGATGGATGGCTCTGGGCATGGTTTTTTCACCGCAGGTGTGGTCCGGTAAGAGCACAGAGTTGCCCAGATTGGAGGGGCGCGGTATTCTAGGTTTTAGGTTGGGTGATGTAATGCTTGGATTTTCTTCGCTTGCATCAGCGTACCTGGCTTCAGCAACCTTGTGAAATCATGCTTTGGCGCAGTGTAAGATTGTGACCAAGGAGCTGACAAAAGTGTTGGACCAGCGTCCCAAGCTCCGTGTCTTGGCTTTGGTGCGCGAGCGTCCAACGATTTATCTTGCATTATTCGTCTTGAAGTAGGAGCCTTGACTCTTCCACCATTACTGAGTTTCAGTGTTCTCATCCATCCATCCATCCGTCCACCATGACTCTTCTCATCCAGGACATTGAGGCTGAGCCCAACAAGCAGTTTTGTGGAGACCTCGGTATCAAGGCTTTGCCGACAGTGCTGTTCCTTGGTGCGCAGTCTTGTAGCAAGCAGCGTTGGCTGACTGCCTGTGTCAAGCCAGAAACTTTTCCCTGCAACGATGAGCCAACTGCGACACACCTCCCGAGCCCTGGCTCTCGCCATCTTGCAGGGAGGGACCCCAAGAAGCCGGCGATCGCCAGTCAAGGCAACCTCATTTCTAAAGTTGTCGTTGACATCCTTGATAACCGGATCCACCTGTCAGGGGCCGACCTGAAAAATCGATTAAACTTATGAATCAGTGCTGGCCACAGGTGGCCACTGATGTGCCATAAATTCAGTCCCGAGGGTGAGGATTGGAAGACCTTGTATGGGTCTAGACACATGTGTACAACATGTCTACATTTTTTGGTTTACAGATTTTTTGGTTTAAATTTTTTGGTTTACAAATGCAGCATCAGTACTCCGAGACTAAAGCAGAAATAGCTGGAAGAAGTAGTATGCGCATGCATCTACATGCCTGGTTGCTCTGCTTAGCAACCCACCCACTCAGGATACAACACTTGAAATAGCTAGAAGTATCTTCAAGCAAGATTTCAGCCTCGTCAACTTGAAGTCCTGCAACTAACCACACATCTGTGCAAATAACAAGGGAACCTTTATCTATCCCCGGCCTGGTCTCTGCCTTTTACGTGATAAAAAGCACAAACAATCTGAGTCAGAAAATTGTGATACAAATATAAACCTACCAAATGATCAAGATAACGCACCAGCTCAATGCGTCCACCTTATAGCTGGCAGAAGACTGCGTGAACCAAGTTCACTTAGCCTACATCAGCAAAAAAACGCAACTTTAGATGATACCTTCAGTTATCACCAGCAACAATCGTTCCTCCAAGAAGAGGCAGACCAGACAAACTAAAAAGATATTGATATTGGCATTCCAGGTACGAACAACAAAAGGCCACTAAATAGCCGTCTACCAGACAGCCATTGTCCGAATAAAACAAAACAGAAAAGAAAGAAAACTATGCAAGCAGCAAAAAGCTCCTCATATCAATTAAGGAAAAGGGGCCACTTGGGAAAAAAAGCCCCTTCACCAGAAACAAGACAAAGCACAAGGATTAGACAAGCAGGAATCAATACAACCAAGTGAGTACACACCCTGGATGTGTACAATCCTCCCACCACTGGTGGGAACGGTTGACCGTTGATGCAGGGCCCTCTTCCTGACACACTCAAACAAGGACACAAACTCATGATTCAATTTTGTGGTCTTTTGAACCTATGATGGGCTCTGAGAAGCAGTGATGGAGGCTAAAAAGACTACCTTTACCCAAGAAGCATGCCCCAACCTCCCGGAAAGAACTTGTAAGGCGTGACAGCTCAGACCTAGCATCCTCTTTGGAACTATGAAAAGGGCAAGGGAGCACAATTGAACGACCCAACAGAAATGTTAAATGCCATTTACCATTATCACCTTATTAAGGTAGAATTGTGCAAGGCTGTAAAGAGTCTACACCAGAAGAAAAGGAAAATTGTAAACTGAAGAAGCACTAAGTCAAAAACAGTACTTGATAGAGTACGAGCCTCTGGAAGTGGAAAGATGGGCACTGCCATTTATAAAGAAGGCCAAAGATACTCAGATTACAAGCATGACAAACACACCTAGAAGCTGCTATGAAGATGCCAGCTGTGGAATATGCTGAGATCCGCAAACTAAAGCGGAGCAGGTTGACCCCACAATAGACATGTTTCAGTGAAGTGTCTATGCAGGACACTGGCAGTGCCTCTGACACATCGCTGTGGCATATTTGATGCCAATGAGGGGCTGGCCACTTGGTGGGGGCACTCCATCCAGGAAATGCCTGGTGAAGGTGTCGCTTCGTATTGCTGCTTTGGCTATTACCCATAATGCTGTCCCCCTGCATAAAGAAGGCAGCCTCAGCGAAGCGCCGGCTCTCCCTAGCTGCTTTCTGCAGCTAAGTTGCTAGGCTGAAACGCTGGTTCTAGAGTGCTGTGCGCTTGTGGTCCTGGACCACAAGCAAGCTGCTGCTGCTGCTTTTAGGCGAGCGCTAGGCTGCACTGCTGCCTCCCCACTGTTTAATTGTACCAAGAAACGCAGCTTCCCCAGCTAGTTGGGAGGTTGCTGCTGCACCTGTGAGATGGTATTTGTCCAACAGCCCGAGACCCTTGCTACCCCCTCGATCGTCGGGTCACATATTTGATGTTCGGTGCTTTGGCACGCAGGTTACGGACAGGTCGCAGGAAAAATCTTTCGAATCTGTCAGAGAAAGCTACAGTTACGTCGTAAGACAATCATTTGAAAATCCATCTCGCCACGGATATCCTTTAAGAACCCTAATATCTGAATCACTCCTCGGAAGCTACTTGCAAGTTATCATAACTGATAAACAATCTTCTGAGATTTTAATATCATAGGTAAAGATCAGTGTATATGCGTGGTCCAACTTGATCAAAATGTCGATCGTACTAATATTCCTTACTTATTGCTCAAACAATTACATATCACTTTGTTGCTCTAGAGATTGAAACGCAATCTGTGATTGTGTGTGTTTTTCCAGATGATTTAATCTTTTCAGGTGATTTAAAACTTCTCTGCTTCACATTTCGCACCAAAAGACTGGGAAGTTTCAAACTTCGACACTACCGTAACAGAGCCTGGACAACATGGCTGCGACCTTCGATCCTCTGCAGCCAGGGTGAGCCTCGTGGATATCATTTATGTGCATCTATGGCTTAAACCAAGCCCGGTGCCTTTCAGAACTTGAACCTGCATTTCATGCTGGGACATGTGGTGCCAGAGATATGCCACCTTTTGAAAGGTGGCTTGATAAGTCAAGCCACCTTTCTTTCGCTCCTCTGCCGAGAAAGACAGACAGGTTGAAGGCAGCTTGCCATAGACTTTGGATTGGAACTTGAAGCCGCATTCGATTGAGTCCTGAAAATGAATTCCAGCACTTTCTTGCTTCCTTTTGTTCCTCTTGTGTGCACAGGACTGTTGCCCTTGAAGCCAAAGCGGATTACATGAAGAACCGGCAACACAATTATGACAGCAAGGCCAAGAGCTTACTGTATGGTGGGGCATCATTCTTTGAGGGACATTTTGTGTGTGTTAGTGGCGTCTAAAAGTTTTGGCTTCATTCATCCCCCTTGACATTCTGTTCCCCAAGCTACAGGCCTTCCTTCCTGACTGGTTCACTGTGGGTTTGCTGCAGGTGGAGGCCCGCCACCAACACCTCAACACCAAGGAAAGCGCGGTGAGCGCCAGTGGCCGAGGTTCTTGCTTTTCTAGTGCAGTGTGCAAACGTGAGGGCGGTGGAATGTGCTTGATCATGCTGAATTATGGTATGAAGCATCATCCATCTAAAGATAACAAAGGAAGGTCAAAAATAACTCAAAATTTGTTTAAATGCACATCTACGCGCCGCAGGTGTGCAACACGCAGGGTACAGGAACACAGCAGCTCCCTTTGCCACCTATGACCCAAGTGTCAATGTCAATAGCACTCAAGGCGGGCAAGTGTCCAAGCAGTATCAGGCCAAGAGCGGGCAAAAAGAGGGTGCAGGGAAGGTGCGAACCTTGCATCGCAAAAGGAGGCTGATGCAACAGAACAAGCACGTGCCCCTTGTCAGAAGCATAGGCTGTGTTGCATCCAAATATTGAAGGTTCGACGGAAGAAGAGGATTAAGGGGTACCTCAGGAGAATAAAAAGGCTTGCATTTGCATTACCCTTGGTGTTCGGGTTTGGAACTGCTTACCAGATACTCGTTCGAACAGGGTTCCAACAGGAGGAGGGGAGCCTTACATAAAAGCCTGTCAATTCATGTTGATTGGCACATGATGAAGGATCAGGGGGCAGGGAGTTTCATTGTGTCCTCATTTTTTTTATCAAATGCAGGTATCTGAAGCAACCTTTGATCCTTCAGTGTACAGACAAAATCTTGAGTACAATGCCAGCAACAGGACAGCTCAGCGCATGCGCAACTGGTAAGTGCTGAGCTAAGTGCCCAATGAATTAGACAAATCATTGTTTTGCCAGGGTAACCCTTCTTGCAATAGCATGCATAGGTACTCTAGCCATGCTGCTAATTTACTCAATTCTCAGGGGAAATGGCAACATCACTGGATTTAAGGACCAACAACAGCAGCTCGAGGAAAAAGAGGAAGAATTGAGGCAGCTTCAGGAAAAGAGCCAGCAAGAAGCGCAGCCTCCTTACTGAGCAAGGCTCGCCACCGCCTTTACATGCCTGTGCTTCCCTGAAGCAAGAGCTGCTCAGCTTAGGATCAAGCTGTTCTTCCATTTGATGCACAGCGTGTATGTTTTTGGTGGCCCAAAGCAGCCAAAAATGAGTTATGGATACACCCATGCTCATGCGCATTTGCAAAATGCTGCATCATTGCAAACCTTGAACTCCTGCTCTTACCAGAAAGTGTATCATAAGAGACTGTACTGCCCAGTGTAAAGGCCTTGTCACTGGCCTACTTACCTGAAGCAAGTCCTGCTTACCAGGATGAGGTCCCTCATTAAGGACCTGGAACATAGTGTGTGTCACACCAGATTAGTGCAGTGCCAAAGTTGTGCTGCATTGTGACCCGGAGGTCGGTTGAGTCGGTTGGTGGAGTGTGTTATGGCCATGCTCCGAGTCTGATTTGGGTGCAGCAGTCTCTCGGTGTAACATGTGTTTAAATCGTGTATTCCAGGCTGCCTACATCAAGGCAGTATTAGATTCCAGGGCAGAACATTGTGAGTATGACTAATGTTCTAGTAGTGAGGGTCTGACTGGTGCTGGCACCAGGTATATCTTCTTTCATTCATGCCACTGGGGTGATCCCTGCTGGCATAGCCTCTCTTCCTTTTTGTCGTATGATCACAAAACAAGATAATTGTGTTTAAGGCAGGTCAAGCTGGGTAAGGGCAGCTTATTAGGCCTCACATCTATAGCTAAAATCCGACAGTAAGCAACTTCTTGTACAAGGATTACAAGGATTAGGCCTTCAGTCAAGAAGTGCTTCTGCTAGCCTGCTCATAGAATGCAAGTAAATCATGAAGCAACTTGTGCACATGTTGCTCTGTGTCTGCCAAATGAACACGCAAACACAATCTTGCCTTCAAGCTACAAGGTTTACAAGGATAAGGCCTTCAGTCAAGAATTGCGACTGCTAGCCTGCTCATAAAAAACGATTAATTCATGAAGAAAAAAAGGAAGTTTATGGTTGTTCTGGTTTAAAAAAGCGGACACA
>LKMJ01004899.1_pt1 | contig 12626 bp, 8 predicted proteins | sample 643391 | NCBI WGS metagenome assembly LKMJ01 (sample SAMN04112250, study PRJNA286221) | soda lake metagenome | biome: soda lake; feature: Kulunda Steppe; material: water; isolation source: sample PL-Br10 brine of Picturesque Lake | place: Russia: Kulunda steppe | collected 2010-07
ATATCTGGAGCCCGGGCTCCTGCCTCTTTGCTGCTGTCTTCTTTATAATAGGGTACAGTTAACCTTACCCATATGATAACCCTGGTAACTTACTGGCTCTGGAAGAAGGCTAATTTTCATGATGAAAAATTTCCTGCAATTATTTTAGCCAATCTAACATGCTAATTCGAGATATAACAATATAGGAAAGACATGTCTGCAATAATGAAGCCTGCTAAAGCTCCACAATTTCAACCCGTCTGTTCCTGGCCCGGCCTTCTTCAGTTGAATTGCTCATCACCGGTGCCGCAGGCCCAACTCCGACCGGAATTAGCTGCTCCTGATTTATGCCATAGACATTAACCAGCTCTGCAACTACCGCTTCTGCCCGGGCCTGGGATAGCCTTAAATTCATGTCATAGCCTCCCATGCTATCTGTATGTCCCACCACCAGATATCTCTGGGAGTGATTGTCCTGGAGGAAACCGGCAATGGTGGTCAAAGCCTCTGCTGATTCTGCCTTTACCCGGGATTCACCGGTATCGAAGAGAATATTATAAATGGCTATCCGTCCCTGGACTGCCAGTCCCTGCTGTAAGGCTTCCATGTTAACCATGTCCATCTCCATAGCTTCAAGCTCCAGGGTGACTATCTCATAATAAGTGTCCTCACTCTGTTGGGCCGCCCAGTGCCCTCTTCCTGCAGCAACGATCACATAACTATCTCTTTCTCCTGTCCTGACTTTGCCGACCAGATATTCACTCATTTCTCCGGGGAAATGAGTGTAGGAGAAGACTCTGGTTGCTAGTCCGCGGTCCTGCCGGTTTATCTTGAAATAATCGGAAAGCTTCTTCTCATCAATTTCTAGAGATTGAGGCTCTCTGGTGCTGAAGATAATCTGCCCCTGGATGTTTTCAATGGCACTCTCGAAGTTTCTGATAATCTCATAGGGAGAACGTCCTTCAGGAGCCTTGCACCAGAGGCGGCGGAGATTCCCTTCCTGAAAGATTACTGAAGTTTCATTTAAGATAACAGGAATTTCTTCAAAGCCGAAGAGGTCATCATAGATAATTTCACTGCCTTCATAGATAGGTATGATATCATCTTCAGCTCTGGCAGTTACTGTTAATGATAAAACTGTTAAAGAGAGGCCAATAATCAGCAGCAAGATGAATAATTTTTTTGAATTCTTCATGATAGTCCTCCTTTAATTTAATTTGGTATTTGATTTTACTTTTTGTACTAGAGTTATGTTTTCCGGACTTGTGTTTTGATTTCTGGATTGAAGATTGTTTTTCTTTGTTGCTTTCTTTGATGAGATAATATTAATAATATTAACCGTTAGGGGTTTTTGTCCTGCATAAGAATATTTATTTTGCTAAAATTAATATTCTTTTATCAGGGATAAGGAGATTTAATGCAGTTTGAGAACAGTTCTGATATGTTCTGGCTATAAATTTTTTATGACAAATTTATAAAATTCATGTATATAGTTTCTTGTAAGTTGGGTTAGCAGGGGTTGTGAAAGTAGGGATTGGGGCTGCTGGAACTGGAATTTTAAAGGAGGGAAATAATTTTTCTCTTGATCCAGAGTACCATAATTGCCTGGGCCCAGGAAAAAGGACTTATCATACGATTATTCCTGGTTTCATAACAAGATATAACAGGCCAATCGGGCTTTTTGGAGTTATGGGGGATTTTATGCAGCCTCAAGGGCATGTACAGCTTATAATGAATATTGCTGATTGCAATTTAAACCCTTATAATATGATTTTACAAAGGAGAAATACTTATGGAATATAGTCTACCACTTTGGGTTGCCTCTTCTTTGCCTATTATAGCCCTTCTCTTTATGATTTCATACTTAAAAGTTGAATCAAGAAAATCAGCTTTTATTAGTTTTATTTTGGCTGCTGGTATAGCTTTAATATTATTTAGAATTTCTTTTGCTCAGCTTATTATTTCTATTCAAAAAGGCGCTGTCTTAAGCCTTTATGTAGTGTTAATAATAGTGGGAGCCATCTTTTTATATAACATAGTTGAAATTTCTGGTGGATTTAAGGCCGTAAAAAAATTCATTGAAAATCTTCAAGGTGATAAAGATTTAATGTTTCTGGGTTTGAGCTGGGCTTTCTCGGGATTTATTCAAGGAATCACGGGATTTGGTGTTCCTATTGCAATTGTTGGATCTCTTCTAGCAGGCATAGGTTATAAGCCTATACCTGCTATGATGGCAGTACTTGTGGGGCATTCCTGGGCTATAAGTTTTGGTTCAATGGGATCTTCTTTTTTTGCCTTAACTCTTGTAACCCAACTAAACCCTCTGACCCTGGGTAAAATTCTAGCAGCATTTTTCTTTATTCCTGTGTTTTCTACAGGGATTTTTGTTGCCTATATTTATGATGGGTTTGAAGCTGTAAAGAGAAATATCAAGTATATATTACCTGCTGCATTTATTATGAGTTCAGTCCAGCTAGCTGCTGCGGCCTTGGAATTTCCTCATATTGGGGCTTTATTAGCCGGAATCTTTGGAACTGCTTTGTTTGTATTTTTAATTTACAAGAAAACTGATATTGATCTTAAAAAAGCAAACAGCAAAAATGTCATGCCCGTTTCAATTTCCCTATTGCCGTATGGTTTACTGGTTATTTCCGTATTAATATTTCAACTACCCTTTGTAAGAGGTATTTTGCCAGAAATTCAGCTGGATTTTTCTTTCCCTGGATTTACCACAGAATTAGGCTACGAAGTACAGGCTGAAGAATCTTATTCTCCTATTGCTCTTTTTACTCACCCATTTTTCTTTTTAGTAATATCTTCATTGATCGGCTCTATTGTATATTTTAAAAACCAATATTTAAATTTTAAAAAGGTAAATGAAGTTTTCTCAAAAAGCTATAAAAAAGCCAGCTCCTCGGTATTGACAGTTTTTTTGTTAATGATAATGGCGCTGATCATGGATAATTCAGGGATGATTTTTATGTTTGCTGATGGTATGGCCAGAGTAAGTGGTGCTACTTTTCCTGTTATTTCTCCCCTTATAGGAATACTGGGAGCATTTTTAACCGGCAGCAACACAAGCTCCAATGTCCTTTTTGGCTCTTTTCAAATCAGTACAGCAAATATGTTAGGTTATTCTCCTTATGTTATTGCCTCGGTTCAATCAGTTGGGGGCTCTCTGGGGTCAGCCATTGCGCCGGCTAAAATTTTACTGGGAACCTCTGTAGTAGGGCTTATGGGAGAAGAGGGTAAATTAATTAAAAGGTGCCTTGGTTATACTTTGATTAGTGGTGTTTTGGTTGGAATAGCAGCTTTGTTATTAGAAATATTTGTTTTATAAAAACTCCTTGGGTTTTCCAGTAAGGAGATTTTGCCTGTTTTGCTAAACATTTATAAAAAGATAACAAGTTATCTAAAAGATATGGCTGTGTTTGGTAATATAAAAGATATGGTTAGTTTTAAAGCAACAGTAAGGTGACCAGGTTTAATTATTGCTATTTTACTTTATAAATTTAACCAGATTATCCTTCTCTTTGATTTATTTTATGGTTCAGCTGCGAAAAGTTATTTCACTGGCAATTTGATTAACAGGATGTCTGATATGATGGGGATTATAATTTTGAAATTTGATGATATCGACTTTATGCAGGACAATCATTTTATTACTTAATTATGATATAGTTTATGATATAGTTAAAATGTCAATTTGGTTAATTCAAAATTGATAGCAGACAGCTAATGATAAGTTTGCTATTTTTATTTGTCGAAAAATCGGGGGGAACCCGGTACCACCATGTTAGAATTTGCCCTAAAAAACAAAAAAATCTGTCCTTTCGGACAGCAAAAAAGCCTTATAATCCTTGATATATCAATGGCGGAGGGAGGGGGATTTGAACCCCCACACCTTTCGGCTTCACCGGATTTCAAGTCCGGCCCCTTACCAGATTCGGACATCCCTCCTCATACTCTTCTGACGGTTTAAATTTTACTATATTAATACCTGCCTGTCAAGACAGTCTGCCTGTTTTGCAGGTTTTTTTTAATTGATGCAGAACTCTAATAGTAAGCAAAAATTCACCGGATAGGAGATAAGTTTATTACAATTTTTCTTAAGAACTGTTTGAAGATGAGGAGGAATAGGTATGCAGTATTATCGCAAACTGGTAGGTGAGAGGATTTATCTTTCTCCCCTGAGCTATGAAGATGCCGAAAAATTTACCGAATGGATCAATGATCTGGAGGCTTCTCTGAATCTGGGTAATGCTCACCAAATTGTCAATCTCCAGGATCAGCAAAAGTTTCTGGAGGAGTTGAATGAAAAAGGTCATCATTTTGCCATTGTGGAAAAATCGCTGGATGAACTAATGGGGAGCTGCGGGCTGATGGATGCAGATCAGATTCATTCCACCGCTGAGCTGGGAATTTTTATTGGCAATAAAAAATACTGGGATAAAGGTTATGGCAGAGAAGCTGTTAACCTGCTGCTGGATTTTGGCTTTAATATTCTTAATCTCCGCAATATCATGTTGACAGTCTACCAATATAATCCCAGGGCAATAAAATGTTATAAAAAGGCCGGCTTTAAAGAGATCGGCCGGCGTCGTAAGGCCCGGCAGATTGGCGGCAGTTTTTATGACGAAATCTTCCTGGATATTCTGGTCGAAGAATTTAGTGAAAGTTATATTCTGGATAAAGTGAATTTATCCAGCGAATAGCAGAAATTTATCAGGTGAATAGCAGAAATGAAGGAGCGCATCCTGGCCATGGAAAATCAGGACCAGAATCCTTTACAGAAATCATACAAGGAGATATACGAGAGAGATAAACGCTACTCCATTCTGGATGGCATGTTCAGCCATGTAATGCTCACAGTATTTGGAGGCGCCTATCTGACCGGTTTTGGCCTGGCTCTGGGCATGGAACAGTATCAGATTGGTCTGCTGGTTGCCCTGCCGGCCCTGGCCAACCTGGTCCAGCTATTGGGTCCGCTGTATATTAGGAGGGTGGGAGGAGAGAAACAGGCCTGTCTCCTGGGAACCGGAATGTTCCGACTTAACTGGCTGATTATAGCTCTTTTGCCGCTGCTTTTCTACCTGGGGGCCAGTCAGTCAGCCATTATTACAATTTTTCTGGTACTGCTGGCTCTTTCCGGGGTCTTTGCAGCTCTCAGCAATGTTTCCTGGATGGGCTGGATCAGCAGCCTGATTAAAAGAGCTGAACGGGGGCGATTTTTTGGTCGCCGCAATATGTATACCGGGATTTCGGCCATGGTATCGGGTCTGCTGGCTGGTCTTATCATTGATAACTGGAGAGCTTTCTTTCCTGAATTGGAGATCTGGGGATTTTCTCTGGCCTTTCTGTTGGCCCTGGGCTGCGGTGTGGTTTCCTGGCTTTTTTTAAGGAAAATCAGTTCCGGGATTGCCGAGGGAGGTTCACTGGGAAAACCAGTCGAACTGGGTTTTTTGGAAAGTTTAAAGCTGCCCCTTCAGGATCAAAATTTTCGCTATCTGGTAACTTTCAGCATGGCCTGGGCCTTTGCTGTGGGGCTCTCTGCCCCCTTTTTCAGTGTTTACATGATTGTTGATCTTTCCATTCCCTTTACAGTGATCTCCCTACTAGCCCTGGTAAGTGGAGCAACCAATATTATCGGGATGAAGTACTGGGGTCAGTTTGTGGACAGAATTGGCAGCAAGAGCCTGCTCTATTATACCTCGCTGGGAGCTGCCGGGCTGCCTCTCATCTGGATAATGGCCGGACCTCAGAACTATAATATTCTCTGGGGAGTTAACTTTTTCGCGGGCCTGATCTGGTCCGGACTGGGCCTGGCAACCTCACTGCTGTTAATGCAGCTGGCCCGGGAGGAATATAAAGTTGCCTATTACGGCCTCTTTGCTGCAGCAACCGGTATGGCAGCAGCTGTGGCTCCTGTAGTTGGCGGAGTGCTGGCCGGACTGACTTCTGAAATGGCCCTTCAGCTAAATTTCCTGTATTTTGAGGGGCTGCATTTTATCTTTATCCTGACCTCTGTCCTGAGGGTTTTATCCCTGAGTCTGCTGATCCGGGTAGAACTGGAGGAACAGCTCAGCATCCAGGAGCTAGTAACCAGGGGGATGGGCGATTTTTATCCCCTGCAGCGTGTCAGACACCTGACGGTGATGGGTGTGCAGTCGGTAGAGAACCTAAACCTGACGGTCAGCAGAGGTTTGCTGTACTGGGAATCTCAGCTGGAGGATTTTTTAATTAAGAGCCGAAGGATCTGGGAAAATACCGGAAACAGAGCTGAAGAACTGGATAACAGACTGGAAGATATGGTTAGCCGGACTGAAGAAAAGGAAAGCTGGCTGCTGGAAAAAATAGCTGCCTTCTTCCAATGGCTGGATCAGCTGGGCGAAAATGATGAGCAGTAATGACTGAATGACTGGCGATAATGTCAAGATCTATGAAAAGCGGTTGAGAATGGGAGGTGAGAATATGCTGGCAGAACTTTATCAGGAACTGCTGGATTACTTGATAGTATTTCTGGAATATCTGCCAACCCTGATAACCGGTCTGGGAGTTTTTCTGGCCGGCTGGCTGACGGCTCTGCTGGTGAGAAAAATTGTCAGGATGCTGGTGCGGATGGCAGGAGTGGATGTGGCTATTTACCGGGTCTGGTACGGCAAGCTCAGCGAACAGGAACGTCGAACCCGAGAGAAAAGCTGGAGTCCCTCCCTGCTAATTGCCCAGGGGATTTACTGGTTGATTATTATTACCACCTTGATGCTAGCTGCCAATGTGCTGGGCCTGACAGCAGCAGCCAATCTGCTGGAAAGCTTCATCTCTTTTATTCCCGAGATTTTAATTGCAATTATAATTCTTTCTCTTGGCACCTTCATTGCTCGCCGGGCTGCCCGGCTCAGTGAAAACTTTGCCATCTCTCTGGGAGTGAAGTATGGCAGAGAGATTGGACTGGTCGTTAAATTCTTTATAATATTTATCACCCTGCTGTCAGTTTTTGATTACTTAAATTTTTTCAGTTTTATCTCGCTGGCCGGTTTCACCATTATTGCAGGAGCTATAACTGTTTCCCTCTTTATAATTCTGCTGTTCTGCGGCCGGAGAATTATTGCCTCCTACCTTTCTCACCACAGTTTGAAAACCTATCTTCGCCGGGGAATGCTGATTGAGTTTGAAGATATTTCCGGCAGGGTTCGGGAGATCAGAAATTTTGTTACGGTAATTGACAGCGGAGAGGACACTATTTATTATCCCAACCAGCTTCTCCTGGAAAAAAATATCCGCCAGCTCAAATACGAAAGAGAAGAGGATAAAACTAAGTAATTTGATGTAATTATTTAACATCCCGGGCCTATTATTTGACAAAGCAGGACCTATCAAGTACTATATTAATGAATGTATATTTAATAGAGTAATGAATATCAATAAGGTTTTTAGGGGAAGCTTAGATGGGTATTAAGGATTAATTAACAGGCTTTGCTTCCTGCAATGATCAGGAGGATTAAGAGATATGAAAATAGGCATACCCAGATCGTTGTTGTTTTTTTATTATTACCCCTTCTGGGAGGAGCTGTTTAAAGAGCTGGGTATTAAGGTAGTCGTTTCTGATCAAAACAATGAAAGAATAATGAATAAAGGTGTTAAATATTCCATTTCTGAAATCTGTGTTCCTATGAAGGTATATGTGGGCCAGGTGCTGGATCTGGTGGAACAGGGGGTTGATCTGGTTTATGTTCCCCGGATTGTTAGCATTCAGAAGGATGTGACCATCTGCCCCAAATTTCTGGGGCTGCCGGATATGATCAAATATTCCCTGGAGGGCATGGAAAATAGGGTTTTGACCCATAAAATTGAACAGGAAAGTGATGATATTTCGAACTGGAAGGATTACCAGATTTTTCTGGAAATTTTTGATATCAGCAAAAAGGAGCTTAAAAGGGCTCTAAAAAAGGCCAGTGAGAAATGGCAGGAGTACCGGGCGATGCACCGCAAGGGCTTTACCAGCGATCAGCTGCTGGAAGATATCAAACGCACTCCTGATACGGGTGATTTAACCATTGGAGTGCTGGGTTATGTTTATAATGTTTACGATAAATTTGTTAACATGGATCTGCTTGGCAAACTGCGGGAGATGAATGTCAACATTGTTACCTTTGAAATGATTGATGATGAAGTAATTCAGCGGGAGGTTGATCAGTTCGCACCCCGAAAAAAGATGTTCTGGGAATTCAGCAATAAACTACTGGGTGCCGGTTATCACTTTCTCAAATCAGATGAAATAGACGGAGTCATTCATGTCACCGCCTTCGGCTGCGGCCCGGATTCAATCCTGGGTCCCTTTCTTGATATTGATTCCGACAAATATGATACCCCCTTCATGACCTTAAGAATAGATGAGCAGACCGGTGAAAGTCATCTCTTAACCAGGGTAGAGGCTTTTGTTGATCTGCTCAGGCTGCAAAAAACCAAAGAAGCAAGAAAGTGTGAGAAGTAATGAAGGTAAGCTTTCCCTACATGGATACCCCGGTACTTTATTATAAATTGCTGGATCTGCTGGGGCATGATATAATTATTCCACCCAGGCCTACCCAGCATACCATAAACTTAGGCGTAAAATATGCTCCCGAATTTGCCTGTTTTCCTCTCAAGGTTTTGATGGGCACCTATCTGGAAGTTGAGAAGATGGGCGCTGATACAATTGTCACCAGCGGTGGTCATGGGCCCTGCCGGGCCGGGTATTACGGTAAACTGCACCAGAAGATTCTTGATAATGCCGGCCTGGATGTTGATATTATTGTTTTTGATGCTCCCAAAGACTGGCGGCCCTTTTTGCAGAATTTAAAGAAAATTAAGCTTGACAACTCCTGGTTTAGGGTAATGAGCGTTATCAGAACTGCCTATACCCTGGCTCATTCTATGGACAGGATTGAAAAATTAATTCATAAGAATCGGGCTCATACCCTGGAGCCCCGGGAAGTTTCCGATGCCTGGGAAGAAATTCAGCAGAAATATATGGGGATAGAAAATCGTCAGGACATTGCCGCGGTCGAAAAATGGGCCCGGGAAAGACTGGCCGGACTGGAATATAATTTTCCCACCCCGGATCAGAGAATCAAGATCGGCATCATCGGAGAAATTTATGTGGTGATGGAGGGTTCCACCAATAATGATATCGAGGAGATGCTGAATGAGTTGGGCTGCGAGGTGGAGCGCTCTCATTATATTTCGGAATATATCGACAGCCACCTGGTGCCCTGGAAATGGAAGGAATATCAACATATTTTAGATAAGGCCGATAATTATCTGGAGATAATGATCGGGGGTCATGCCAAACGCTCGATTGGCCACATAGTGGATTATAAGGAAAGAGGTTTTGATGGTGTAATACACCTCAAGCCCTTTGGCTGCCTTCCAGAACTGGTTTCTCAGAGCCTGCTCGACAGGGTTTCCGAGGATCTGGATATCCCAATTTTATCCCTCTCCATCGATGAGCAGATGGCTAAAGCCAATATGCTGACCAGAGTGGAGGCCTTTCTGGATCTGATAAAACAGAAGAAAGAGGAGGAAATAGCATGAATGATCTTTATATCGGTGTTGATATTGGTTCGGTTAGCATCAACATCGTAGGCCTTGATGACAGTAAAGATATGCAGTTTAAATTATACAAGCGTAACCCCGGTTCTCCGGTTGAGGTGGTTAAGGAGGGTCTGGCCAGCCTAAACAAAAAGCTGAAGGACCGCTTTAAAATTGCCGGAGTGGGAGTTACCGGCAGCGGGAGACAGCTGATTGGCTATATCCTGGGGGCTGATATCGTCAAAAATGAGATTACCGCCCATGCTACTGCCACCATCGAGCAGGTCCCTGATGTTAGAACTATCTTTGAGATTGGCGGTCAGGACTCCAAATTAATTGTCATTAATAATGAGATTGTTACGGATTTTGCCATGAATACCGTCTGCGCTGCTGGCACCGGGTCCTTTCTGGATCATCAGGCTGAGCGGCTGGGGGTAGAGATTGAGGAATTTGGCGATCTGGCCCTGCAGGCTACCAAGGATGTCAGAATTGCAGGACGCTGTACGGTTTTTGCCGAATCGGACATGATCTCCAAGCAGCAGTATGGTTTTACCAAGCCGGAAATAATCAACGGATTATGTGAGGCTCTGGTGAGGAATTATTTTAATAACCTGGTCCGGGGAAAAGAACTTCACCCCCGTTTTGTCTTTCAGGGTGGGGTAGCAGCCAATGCCGGCATCAAGGCTGCTATTGAGAAGGAGATCAATGACGAAGTTATAATTCCTGATAACCATGATGTCATGGGTGCTATCGGGATTGCGCTTTTAGCTCAGGAAGAGATGAGGGAGAAGGATGAGCCCAGCAGCTTTAAAGGTTTTTCCATTACCCATGATAATTTTGAAACCTCCAGCTTTATCTGTGAGGATTGTGCCAATGAATGCGAGGTTATTAGAATTCAGGCCAACGGCAAAACCATTGCCATGACCGGCGACCGCTGCGGTAAATGGGCCAGCGATCCCCGGGATATAGATGTCAAAGATGAGACCTCAGCCTGAAAACAGCTCAGCTCAAGATTCGACTCAATGTTTAAAACAGCTCGGCTCAGGAACCGGCTGACTGGCCGCTGCTTCTGGCTGTTAGTTCCTGTTCTTCTGACTGCCGGGGTGCCAGCTGGTCCTTATACTGCAGCTGATAGAGGTCATGATAGATGCCGCCCCGGGCCAAGAGTTCCTGATGGTCTCCCATCTCTCTGATTTTACCCTTATGCATAACGACTATGCGGTCAGCATGCTGGATAGTGGAAAGCCGGTGGGCGATTACAATTGTGGTGCGATTTTCAGTCAGCTTATAAAGGGCATCCTGAATCAGGAGCTCGGTTTCGGTATCGATATTGGAGGTTGCCTCATCCAGCACCAGAATATCGGGGTCATAGGCCAGGGTGCGGGCGAAGGCAATCAGCTGCTTTTCTCCGGCAGAGAAGGTAGAGCCCCGCTCCTGGACCTCATGTTCGTAGTTATTTTTCAGCCGGGATATAAAGCCGTGAGCGTTGACATATTCAGCAGCCTGTCTGATTTCCTCCCGGGAGATATCATCCCGGTGCAGGCTGATATTTTCGGCCACCGTGCCGGTAAAAAGGAATACTTCCTGGAGGACAACCCCGATGTGTTTTCTCAGTTCCCGGCGGTTAAAATCCTTGATATTGTAACCATCGACTGTTATTTCTCCCCGTTGAACATCGTAAAAACGGCTGAGAAGTTTGATCATAGAGGACTTACCGGCCCCGGTTGCTCCCACCAGAGCAACGGTTTCTCCGGGTTCAATATCGAGATTAATATCCCTCAAAACCCATTCGTCATCATCATAGCTGAACCAGACATTTTTAAATTTAACCCGTCCCCGCACTTCCTGAGGAAGCGGCACAGGCCGGGCGGGATTTTCTATTTCTTCTTCAGTGTCAAGGATGGTAAAAATCCTTTCAGCCGAAGCCATGGCAGACTGCAGGGTGTTATACTTCTCCGTCAGGTCGTTGATCGGCTGGAAAAAGCGCCGGATATAATCGGTAAAGGCATAAAGAATCCCAAAACTTAAAGTTGACTGCAGAACCCGGCCTCCCCCGTACCAGATCAGGATGGCCAGGGCCAGGGAATAGAGAAGATCCATCGATGGTCGGAAAATGGCATAGACCAGAATGTGCCGCATGGTGGCATCGTAATAGCTTTTGTTGATCTCTTTAAATTCCTGAAACTTGCGCTTCTGCTGATTAAAGATCTGAATAATTTCAATTCCCGAGATATTCTCTGAGATGGTAGCGTTGATCTTTGCCAGCCTGACCCGAACCTTGCGATAGGCCTCCCGGGCATAATAGCGAAAAATGATGGAAACCACCAGAACCAGCGGCATGATGGCAAAGGTTACCAGAGTGAGCTGGATATTCATGGCCAGCATGATAATAACGATTCCGGCCAGCATGAAAATATCTTTAAAAAGGGTGACAATAACCTGGGAATACATATCATTTAAGGTTTCGGTGTCATTGGTAACCCGGGTAACCAGCCGCCCCACAGGGTTTTGGTCAAAATATGAAAGGGACATATTCTGAAGATGGGAAAAGATTTCCTGGCGCATGTTGTAAATAATCTGCTGGCTGGTTTTGTGCAGTAGATAAACCTCCAGATAATGAAAACCGAAACCAAAAAGCATGATTGTCAGGAGAAAGAGGGCGATTCTGGTTATTCCAGCAAAGTCCTGCTCCCGCATTTCAGCCAGCTCTTCAGCTGAAAGAATGCGAGCCGGATACTCCTCCTGATTGACTTCAGCAGAATAATTTCCGGGCTCACCGGTTACCGCAACAGTTTCAGGATTGGGGGTAAAGGTAGGAATCAGGAAATAATTTCCTTCGTGCCTGATAAATTGATAGCGCTCCCGATCGGGGTAATCACCCTCCAGCTGATTCTCCCGGGCCAGATAGAGGCCATCCAGCTCCAGATACTCCACCTCTTCCGGGGGAGGCTCGTTAAAGACCACCTGGGGAAGGTTCATAACATTGATATGGTCATCAATAGCCAGGCGGATCAGGTAGGGCCGGGCCAGCTGCACGGCAGTAACCACCAGCAGCAGGAGAATACAGAGCAGCAGGA
>LKMJ01004900.1_pt1 | contig 12626 bp, 13 predicted proteins | sample 643391 | NCBI WGS metagenome assembly LKMJ01 (sample SAMN04112250, study PRJNA286221) | soda lake metagenome | biome: soda lake; feature: Kulunda Steppe; material: water; isolation source: sample PL-Br10 brine of Picturesque Lake | place: Russia: Kulunda steppe | collected 2010-07
TGACTAGAATCATCCGGATAATGCCTATTTCGCTCGATCGACCAGATGATTCAGATGCGGTATCGCTTAGTTTTGCAGTTATTACTGCGGTCGCCGATCGGGAAGGTATCGATCCGGTTGATCTCGAACCACCAGAGTACGATACGTTGTATTCGGTTGTCAATCCAGAGGCGCTCGATTCGTTGTTTGCGCCGGTGCAGGACACCCGAACGGCTGGACGAGTCGAATTTCCGTTTTGCGGTTACGACGTCGTGGTCACGAGCGACGGTGACGTCGAACTATCCGAACGAACACACGTCCAAAAATAGTACGTTCATAGTACGTTCTACTCTCTCTGGGCGGCAGTTCCAGCAGACAGTGTCGCTTCGAAGACCCGCTCGTGAAGCCGATCGGTGACGATCTCCATCAGCGGTTTCATATTCTCCGTATCAGCCCGGTTGTACTCGATGAGTGTGTCGAGTGCCGCCTCGTCACCGCCGTCGTACGCATACCAGAGTCGAACGGCATCACGCCCACTCAGATCTGGCAGCTCTCGGCCGATCCCCAGTTCGCGTTCGATCGATTTCAGCCCACCGGTGAGTCCGATTCGGTTACACAAAGACATGAGATCGACGTGTGGTGTCTGCACGTCGACGTCGAGACAGGTTTCGAGAAACGGCACGTCGAACCGTTTCCCGTTGAACGTGACCAGCAGTGACGCTGCTGAAAGCTCCTCGGCCAGCCGATCGCCCGTAAGATCGCGGCCGTGGACGAGCGTCGTCGTCTCACCGTGTTGGTGAACGGAGACCGTCGTGACGTCGTTGCAACTGGCGTCCAATCCGGTCGTCTCGATATCCAAAAAGCAGGTTTCCTCGCGTACGTTCTCATACAGCCGCCAGCGGCTCCCAGCCGGCAGTGCCCTCGCAAGCGGCGCAACGTCACCACGGGCCAACCGAGTGCGTCCATCGTCGATGAACGCCTCGATTCGATCGGCAAGCGTCGGGCCGACGACGCTGCCGTCGAACTCGTCCCAGTGTGTCACTCCGTGTTCCCACAGTCGTCGTTCGGTGTGTTCTCCAACCCCCTCGACAGGAATGAAACTGTTCTCGATTCGCACACCAGCCACAGGGACCGGCGTCAGCAAAAAGGTGTGGATCGCAGTCCGTGCCGGTCGCTGCCGATATGTGCGTTACAACTCCAGCCACTCGGTTTCGGTTTCTCGATCGGGGAGCTCCCATCGCTGCTCGTAGCCTTCCGCGGTCGATCGCACCTCGACGATCGCATCGAACAGCGGCTCAAAGAGATTGACGGCATCGTGGTCCCGATCGAGCGGGAGATGATAGTGACCCATTCCGTCGCTGTGGGCGACTTTCGCAGTCATCATATGAAGCAGTCGAAACACGTTCTCGGCGCTGTGATCCTGTAAGAGCGACACGAGCGAATCGACACAGACACGCAGCTCCGACGGGGCCAGTCCACCCGCTTCTGTTTCGACTTCCTCGATCGCGTCGATGAGTTCGATACCGATTGCGCCAAGTGGCGAGTTCAGGTCAGCGTCCACCGCAGCTGTCGGCGGATCGATCGTCGCATAATCGATCGTCTGGGCCGAGTGAATGCCCTCACCGTTCCCATGAGACGCGCTTCGCGTATCGCCGTTGGTAATAAACACCCGATACCGTGACTCCGTCTCCCCCAACAGCCGGTGGCAGATGGCGTCGTGTGCATCTACCGTATCGGCTCCGACGAGCAAGACGTTACTCCCCTCTTTTTTGAGCGTATCGAGCGCCTGGGAAAACTCCGCGTGCGCTGGGGTCGCTGTCTCTGGCTCATTAGCCATTCTGTTTATTAAAAAAACTCGGTTTCACGATAAACATTGTGGCCATCCATTCCACCGTAGCCGGTAGAGACAGCGTTGGGAGGGTGGTTTCGAACCAGCTGACTGACGACGATAACCCCTATCAGACCGGGGCTCATAGACAGCCGTATGGACGACCACGACGACGAGCTTGCCGAGGCGATCCGGGAGCTTACACGAACGATCGACGAGCTCCGATCGGAACTCGATGACTCGCGTCAGCGCTCACCAGTTCGGGGGCCGACACCGCGCCCACCGACTCCACGCGAGTTCCTCCGACTGGCTGACGAGGTTGCACTGCCGGCCCTGCTTGCCGGGCTCGAAGCGAGCATCCGAGCGCTCGAAGCGTTCCAGCGCGGACTCACGATCGTCCGAACCGAACGGGAGGTCCGCGATACAGTTCGTGACCGCGACATCACGACCCAGCGCGCGAGCGATCGAGCACGCGACCTCCGCCAGAGTACGCTCTCACAGCTCGATACCGTTCTCGAACAGCTCCAGCGAGCCGCCTCGGAGGGCTCACTGCCAGCCGACGAGGACGCCCGATCGCTTCTCTCGGAGGCACGAAAGCTGCGCAACGATGTCGATGCGCGACTTCAACAGGTAGCCGACGACGAGGAACACGATACGACCGAGATCAGTATCGACGGGCCGGACGCCGATGCGGACGGTGACGAGAGTGACGACGACGAGACAGGTGTCGATGTCGATGCCGAACTACGAACGCTGAAAGATCGGTACGCCGATGAGGATCAACCGACGGCGTCTCCCGCTGACACCGGAGACGAAACGGCGGCCGACGATGACGATGATGACGACGATCAGACCGGTTCGAACCGGTAGCCGTCCCACTCGTGGCTCTCGGCTGCTCTGATTCCCGCACCGGGCTCTCTGAGCTCTTCGACGTACACCGGGCGAACCTCATCGCCCGTCTCGATCTCGTCGGTCGTTACCTGCCCGATCGCTCGAACTGACTCGTCGTCTATCTCGAACTCGACGATCGCGATCGTGTTCGGCTGGCGGACGCCCGGCGGCGTGGCCGTACTCGTCGTCCACGTAACGACCTCAGCTGTGTACTCGCTCAGATCGATCGTCTCGATTGGCTCTGCGCCCGTCCGACTCACTGGGTGGCCGGGGTAACTGATCGAACCGTCCTCGTAGCGGGTTGCTTCCATCATTGTGCTGCCTCCATGATCGTGGTAATCACACAGTTGCCAAAGCCACCGACGTTACAACAGAGGCCGACATCCGCGTCGACCTGTCGTGGCCCGGCTTCGTTCGTGAGCTGTTCGTAGATTTCGACGGCCTGAGCAACGCCGCTGGCACCGAGTGGGTGACCTTTGGATTTGAGCCCACCGGAGGTGTTGACCGGCAGTGTGCCGTCTTTTTCGGTATAGCCGTCTTCGACGAGTTCCCACGCCTTGCCCTGGTCTGCGAAATCGAGCCCTTCCATCTGGAGGAACTCAAGGATGGTAAACATGTCGTGGAGTTCGGCGACGTCGATATCCTCGGGGCCGTAGCCGCTCATCTCGTAGGCTTGCTGGCCGCTTTCGACGACCCCACCCATGACAGTCGGGTCCTCGCGCTCGTGGACGACGTGGGTGTCCGTCGCTCCGCCGATTCCCGATACGACGACGTACTCGTCGGGGTCGGCGTACTCGTTTGCGACCGACTCCGGACAGAACAGCAACGCTGCCGAGCCGTCGGTGATCGGACAGAAATCATAGAGCCGAAGCGGATCGGCGATAATCGGCGAGTCGAGAATCGTCTCGATACCGACTTCCTTCTGGAACTGGGCCTTGGGGTTGTCGACACCGTTTTTGTGATTCTTTGCTGCGACCTGTGCGAGACTCTCCCGTGGCGCGTCAAACCGTTCTAAGTAGTGTCTCGCGGTCAGACCCGCAAACGAGGGCAACGTCAGCCCGTGTTTGTACTCTGCCGGATGGGTGATCGAGGCGATGACGTCAGTCGCCTCGCCGGTCGTCCGGTGGGTCATCTTCTCGCCACCGACCAGCAGCGTCATCTCGCTTGCCCCGCTCGCGATCGATCGCCACGCGGCGTAGATTCCCGCCCCACCGCTCGAACTCGTCTGGTCGACCCGTTCGGTGTACGCCGGGATTGCGCCGAGGTCGTGGGCGAGGCCGTTCATAATCCCCGTCTGGCCCTCGAACTCACCGCTTGCCATGTTCGAGACGTACAGATGGTCAATCGCCGAGGACTCGACGCCCGCATCGTCGAGACACGCCGCCCCGGCCTCTGCGAGGAGATCGAGAATCCACTCCTCGCGCTGTCCAAACTTGGTCATCGAGGCTCCGAGTATCGCGACACGTTCCATAATTGAACGGTCACCGCTCAGCAGGTTAAATGGTATGGATCCGTACTACGCGGATTCGGCCGCCGCCGTCTGCAGTTCGCTCGCTCGGGATCGCGCCTGCGAGATCACCGCTGGGCGGGCCTCAAACGAGACGAGGACGTCCTCATCGCCGTAGGTAACGTCTTCGATGTTCGTATTGTCGTGGAGCCACGAAACGAGACTCATCGTCTCGTCGGTCATCGGCAGTACGAGCCGTTCCTGTTCCCACTCGGGGAGTTCCCGATCGATCCGATCGAGCAACGCGGCGATGTTCGTTCCATCTCTCGCACTGATCGGGACGGGATTGGGTGCAAGCGCCGAAAGCGCCGCTCGTTTTTCGTCGAGTTCGTCGTCGTCGATCCGATCGATCTTGTTGAGGACGGTGACGATCGGGGCCTCGTTTCGCTCATAGAGCGTGTCGTGGCAGGTGACAAGCTTCTCGTGGATATCTTCGATCGGCTCGCTGATGTCGACGACGAGTAAGACGAGATCGGCCCGGTAGACCGAATCGAGCGTCGACTTGAACGACTCGACGAGCCAGTGGGGAAGATCGCTGATGAAGCCGACGGTGTCGGTTACGAGGACATCTCGTGGATGGATATCGGCACGCCGTGTTGTCGTTCCGAGTGTGGTAAACAGGTTGTCTTCGGACTCGGCTGTCGGGTCGAGGTCGGCGTGGAGCCCCTCGTTTTCTTCGACAGTGAGGTCGTCGGCAAGCTGGCGAAGCAGGGTAGACTTCCCGGCGTTTGTATACCCAGCAAGCGCGACCAGATCGAATCCGGAGTCACGACGGCGCTGCCGGCGCTGTTCTTCCGTTTGCTCGATCCGTTCGAGTTCGTCGTTGATCCGGCTGATCTGGTCTTTGATGTCCTGTTCACGGCTCTCGTCGTACTCCCCAAGCCCCATGAAGCCGGGATGCTCTTCGCGTTTGGCCAGACTCGTTTTGGCCTCGGCTCGCGGCAGTTCGTACCGGAGTTCGGCGAGTTCGACCTGGAGTTGCGCCTTCCGAGTCTGGGCTCGCTGGCCAAAAATCTCCAGAATCAGTGTGAACCGATCGATCACGGAGACGCCTTCTGGCAAGAGCTGCCCGAGGTTGTACGTCTGATAGGGGCCGAGCCGGTTGTCGAAGATGACCGCTGTTGCACCCGTCTGGCCGACCAGTTCGGCGAGTTCGTTGGCCTTCCCCTCACCCAGCTGGAGAGCCGCATCGGCGGTCCGCGACTGGGTAACCTCGCCGACGACATCGTAGCCAGCCGCCGCTGCGAGATCACGGATCTCTTCGGTGTCGGGGACGCCGGAGTCCACGCGTTTTGCGATGACCGCCTTCATCGGTGGTCACCCACTGCTGCTGGCACCAGCCGTGGCTGGGGCCGTGTTGCAGTCTGCCGGGTACAGAATCCGCCGTCGGTGCGATCGATGCTAACGATGCCTGTCAGTCACCTCGGTTAGCGTGACGGGAATCATAGTGACACATACACGCCCACCCATCTTGAATCCAGTGCACAGTCACGACCGGGGGCTCGTATCAGCGACGATAGGATTCAGTATCTACGGGCCCCGATCATCGGTCGGCGTCGGCTAGCCGCTCAAGTCGCTCATCGAGGCCGGTCGATACGAACAGCTCACACAGCCGATCGCCGTCGACCACGTTCGCGTCCATCTCCGACCCCAGTTGTCGCGCACAGTCATCGAATCGACCGTTGGTCACGATCAGGACCGAGTCGGCGTCGGCGGCGTATTTGATCTGTCCCGTCTCATCGGTTACCTCCTGACTGGTGACCGGTTCGTCTTCCCGCCGGTGGATCGTCCGGAGTAACTCGCGAGTTCCGTCATCCGTGTGCGCAAAGACATCGATCCACGGCTGGGCCCCCGACTCGCCGATGGTACACTCACGGCCCCACTCCCGGCGCAACGCCGCGACAGCGTCGGCGAACGTCTCCGAATCCATCGCGGCGAGCGTTCGTTCGATATCGCTTTGGACCGGTTCACTCCCTGTCATCGAATCCACACTCGAACTCTCATCAGGTCCGTCCCCAGGAGCTTCGTCACGTTCTTCGTCCCCATCCCTGACGGTCACTGTCATCGGTTCGAGGCCGTGTCGGTCTTCGATCCGCCGAACGCGATCGGAAATCGGCGGCTCGATCGCGAGCCGCCGCTGGATTCCGTTTTTGATCTCGTTTTGGCCGAGGATGGTAATTCGATCGGCGTACTGGTCGTACACACGCCGAACAGTATCGGGGTCGACGTGTGATGTCGCGAACGCGTCCGTCCGGAACACCGTTCGTCGCTCGATCCGGGAGAGGCCGACCAGCGTGACCAGCGCCAGCCCACACACGCCGATCCACTGGAGGCTCGTGTTCGGCCCGGTGTTGATACTCTCAAACGAGAGGAGCTCCCCGAGAAGGAATACTACTACTAGGATCGCGAACAGCCCGCAGAGAAAGATAAGAATGCTTTGCTCGTAGAAGTATCGCCTGTTCTTTTCGTCTTCCGAGGCGAGAAGCGCCGTGAGCTCCGCGTCGCTTGTGTTCGAGAGCAGCGACTCCTGGAGCAGGAGCGTTCGGGTCCTGCCACGACCGAGAAGCCTGACATCGAACTCCTCGTCGGGATCGTCGAAGACGATAGTCGTCGGTGGCGAGCGTCCGAACCGATCGAAACAGTCCGCGATCCGCCTGCGCTCTCCGTCCGTAGGATCCCGAGCCCGGTACGCGTAGGTAACCAGCGAACTCCGGCCCACCAGCCAGACGAACACCAGGACGAAGTAGCCGGTGACAAACCAGATTCCGATCTGACCGACGGCGTACAGCAACAAAACGAGAACCGGCATCCCGAGGAGGAGGACGCCGTGGAGCATCCAGAGGCGGTTACGGTACCGTTGTGGCACTGTATACTGCTGCTCGAGGATGTCTTTGATCGCCGATCCGAAGCCTCGATGGACGACGGCGACAACCGTGAGTGCGGTGATCCCCATTCCGAGTCCCTGTCCAAGCGGCCAAACGAACCATACCGCGTCGGTCGTGACCACTTCGAGCAGCGGTGTGAGAGGCGCGTAGATGGCAAACAGGATCACTCCGAGAACCGTTCCGATCACCATCACGGCGATACGCGACCAGGCCGCGATTTTCTTCAGCTGTTGTGGTGAGGGATCGATCGGTCCGTCGCCGGTGTCGATCCGTTGCAGTCCGGCGACAACAGCCCGGGAACACGCGTATAGCCCAAGAAAGAGGACACCGAGACTGCCGATACCGAGAACCGTTCCAGAATATAGCATTTGGCATTTAATTATAGTATACTAACAAAAATATTTTGGTCGATTTCGGCTTGTACGGTTGATCCGGCCGACGGTCCCCGCGAGACGGAAGCGATCGGGTGTACAGTCAGTGGTCACTATACTAATCGCACCACAACAGTCATTGTCGGCGTCACGAATCCCCTCGTAATGATCGATCTCGACCCGACGGCGCTGGCTGTGGAGTTTCTCGGTGGCGCAGTGGTGGGTGGCTGTATCGGCTTTGCAACCAAAAAGATCGCAAAAATCCTCGCGATCATCGTCGGCGTCCAGCTGATGGGGTTTCGGTATCTCGAATCGCAGGGAATCGTGATCGTCGACTGGAACCGGCTATCGGCCGGTCTCTTCGGATCGAGTTCCGTCTCGACGGGCGCTGATGTCCACTGGATCGAGTCGATACTCGCGACGCTACCGATCGGAATCGGGTTCATCAGCGGCTTTCTGATCGGATACCACCGCGGGTAAGTTGGGTTCGAAAAAATCGCGACGATCGATTCCAGACGCCTACCGGGTCTTCAGATCGTCTTTGTCCTTGATGATCTCCGTCTCGGCCTCACCGCTTGTGTGTTCGTTGACGACATCATAGAACTCGTTTTGCATTCCTGCTGGGAACGTAAGCACGCCGATCCACGAGCCATCGGGCTGCCACTCCTCGCGTTCGAGGTCGCCAAACTGGCGGACCTGTGCCTGTGCGCTGCCGGCGTACTCGGCCGGAATCTGGACCGCGATCGTCACCTCTTCGAACCGGATCGGGATCACCGGCCGCAACGCATCGAGTGCGTCGTCGACCTGCGATTCGACAGGCTCCATCGGATCGACGGTCACACCGGCCTCTTCTAAGGCGTTCTCGATCCGATCGGGTGGATGGGGGGCGTTGTCCATCTGTGGGTTGACCGCGTTGCGCGCGATCGTATCGATCAGCTGTTTGCGTTTCTGTTCTTGCATCTCACGACGCTGGTCGGCCGTGATCTGGATCTCACCCTGTTTGATCACCTCAGGGATGATTTCGAGCGGATCGGTCGTCTCGAAGACGGTTTCGAGGTCGTTTTCGGCGGGCCGATCGCCACGCGAGGCGTCCTCGAAGACGTCTTCGGCAGCGATGACGGCCTCGAGATCGCCGTCGAACTCGTCGCGTTTGATCGCAAGCGCTGCATCCGGATCGACCAGCACCTCGAAACGCGCCCCGTGAGATTCGAGTCGCGCCGTCACCGCCTCGTCGAGCGATATCATAGCTACTGGTTTCGGGGCCAATGAAAAGAGTGTTTCCCGACGGTCGCTTCGACCTTACTCTTCGTCTTCGCCCGTATCGAGCAACTCGTTTTCGGACAGGTGGCTCTCGATCCGATCCTGGTCGAACTGCTCGAACGACTCGGTTTCGACATCGACCGTTGCGAGGCCGACTTCGCTTGGTAACAACGAGCCATCGTTGACCGAGGCAAGGGCATCGAGTGCAAGCGCGATGCCGCCGTCGAGGTCGGCTTCCTCGTCGTAGTTTTCTTCTAAGTACTCCTGGAGTTCGCCCCGGTCGGAGCCGACCGCGAGGGCTTTCCACTCGTAGGGGGTGCCCGACGGATCGGTCTCGAACAGGCGTGGTTCGCCGTTTTCGACACCGCCGACGATCAAGGCGACACCGAACGGACGAGCACCACCGACCTGCGTGTACTGCTGGATGTGGTCGGTGACCTCTTTGGTCAGGGTCTCGACGCCGATCGGTTCACCGTATCGGAGGTGGTTGACCTGCGTCTGGCGACGGGCAAAATCGATGAGCTGGCGTGCGTCGGCGACGTGGCCAGCGCTTGCGATGCCGATGTGGTCGTCAGCTTTGTGAATTTTCTCGACGCTTGAATCCTCAAGCAGCGGGGAGGGAACCCGTTTGTCGACGGCGAGGACGACACCGTCTGCCGTCCGGACACCGATACTCGCTGTGCCTCGTTTTACCGCCTCGCGGGCGTACTCGACTTGATAAAGTCGGCCGTCCGGCGAGAAAATAGTGATACCTCGGTCGTATGCCTGCTGTTGTTGTTGTCCCTGCATAGTCTCACGCGAAATCGTTAATCGAGGTCTGTCGCGCCCACAAACGTTCCGTCGAGCCGTACGTCTACAGATTCATTTCTCACGACGGCGACTCGCTCAACGTTGTCGAACACGACGTTTCTCTTCTCGAATCCTTGCCCGCGGCGTCCTAAATACTTTTCACTCGCGGCACGGATCGTGCCACTCGTTCCTCGGACACGGAGACCGATCGGCTCCCCGTCGACCGAATCGATACAGGCAAGTGCTGCCCGAGCCGGCTCACCCTCGCCGTGGCGGACCCTGACGATCGCCTCACCCTCACCCCCGGCAAACGTAAACCGGATCACCGTCAGGTCGGCAGCCCCACTCCCGGGATCGCCAAGCAGGTTCTGTCCGGCATACCACAGCTCTCGCTGGAACGCCCGCCGATCGATCGTCGCGTCGGGCCAGCTTTCGATGCCCACGGCGAGATACCGCCAGCGGGGTCGGAGATGTTTCGGGAGGTGTTTCACTGCAGATCACTGGGTGTGTCGGTGGCTCCACTACGCTCAACCATCATCGTCATATCTGCCATGTTCGACACCCGGCTCAATGAACGAATCGGAGCGCACGCGACGGTTCCGATCGGCCAGACATCCCCATTCGGCCAGCCCGTCTTCGACGAACGCAGTCGAGAGGCCAATCTGCTCGCCCACTGCCCGAAGCTCGCGTGGCCCGCGAAGTTCAAGATGAGAGGTGGGGACACCGCTTACGACGTACGGTGTGTCGTAGTAGTCGACGATCTCGTGCAGTTTTCGCAGGGACTGAATTGCCCGGACGCGACGGCCGCCGCTGGCTCGAAGCACCTGAGAGAGATCGAACTCGATTCGGACGCCGTTGTCGACTGCGGCGTTTGCCAACACGTGATTGAAATCTCCCTGGGCAGTCATTGGCCCGGCGAGAACGTCCACCTTCTCGTTTTCAACGGCAAACCGGTTCAACGCCGTCGTCCCACCTTCGACTGCCACGATCGTCGTTTCGGGCCGGTGGTTGCCGACCGCACCGCTTGCCTGCTGTGGATCGTCTGCGCGAATCTCGACACCCGCTACAACGTCGATGCCGTAGGCCTCGCTAATCCGATCGGCATCGTACGCCGCCCGATCGGTGGTGTGATTTCGCACGACCACGCCCTCAAATCCGTACTCGGCAGCCGTTTTGGCGAGTCTGGCGACCGTACTCTCTCCGTCTGGGTAGGCGTGGACGGCTTCGTACATACAGCATCTCTCTCAGGGCGGTGACTTGGGGTTTGTGTCATAGTACGGATAGCGCTCCGTATCAGTCGACGGTTGGAACGGTACGATCTCAAAAACAAACGCAAAACGAGGGGTGGTCAGTTGAGGATCGACTGAGCGACCGTTGCGAGCTGGCCGTTGTCGGCTTCGCGGAGCCGGTCGTCGCCGATTTTCAGACGCAGGCGTGGGCGGCCGACATCGATCGGGACTTTTTCGGTGTCGATCAGGCCCATATCTTCGAGTTTGGTTTTGGTGCGGCTGAACGTCGCCTTGGAGGCGATGCCCACGTCTTCGCCCCACTTGCTGATGTCGTACAGCAGCGCCTCGTTTCTCGCAGCCACGAGCAAGGAGATGGTCACCTCATCGAGCCCGTCGCCGTCGCCGCGAGCGGTTTCGAGCGAGTCGAGAATCGAGGAGAAGTCTGATTCGGCTTCCGGACTGATCTCCTCGGAGAGGGTGCTTTTGACGGCCGAAATCGGTGGCGTGCGAAGGTTGAAGTCGTCTGCGTCGTCCCAGTGAGAGGCGTAGGTGTCGTAGGTATCTGCGACGAAGCTCTCGTCGTCGGTGACGAGGCCGCCAACGCGGTCACCGGCGTGGACGATCGCGACGATGCGGTCTTCGGTGATCAGCAGGGAGTTTTCTGGTGCCTCGTCGATGGTGCGCAACTCGAGTGCCCCCTCCGAAATGAGGTCTGCAGCGTTGGACGCCACGATAAAGTCGTCCATGACATCTTTGAGCGTGCGTTCATCAGCGAGCATGTAGACGGTCGGAAGCTCGCCATCGAACGATGTGGCGACGGAAACGAACTCTTCGATGGCTTCCCAGGAGGGGTTAACCATGTAGATATCGCTGGTGGCATCCTCGAGAACGGAGCCGAGGATATCGTCAATCTGATGGTTGAGTAAATTCGAGGTCATGTCTGTACAGAAGTAAACGAAGGCAGATTACTTAATTTTGGTGGCCGTTTGCACAGCACAACTTCTCATCTACGAACGATAGCGGTAATCTTTGTCTAGAAAGTAGTCATTATTCTAACTGTACTGTAAACCATTGCGTTCTGATTGGTTAACAGTTTCCGGTTTTGGATCCAGTGCTACAACTGTCATATATATTATAGCAAAAGATAAGTATGTACACTCTGGTATTATAGAATTGTATGGGTATCAGGAACATGCAGCTGTGGTGGACTGCTCGTGGCGGGTATGACCAGTGGAGTCGGCTCCGATCGGTTTCGGTGCGGGCAAAACGGGTAAGCACGTACGGCGGCCCGTAAAACACGAAACCGCGCCGTCAGTTTTCGAACGCAGATGCGAGCGTTTTCGACCAGTAAATATCGCCGTCGTAGATCACTGATGCCTCCGATTCGCGCAATAGCGACGCGAGTTCGGGTCCGGTGAGCGCAAAGTTCGATTCGTTCCCACAGAGATAGGCGTACTCGTTGTCTTCGGTATGAGGAAAGTAGTACGACCCAGTAACACGCGTTGAGTAACAGTCGAACGTAACCAGATACATGTCGTCGTCCGTTTCGATCGGGTCGATCTGGATCGTCGTCGGTGTTCGAAGCTCACCCTGTGTCAGTGAGTGGGTTCCGTCGCCGACAACTGCATAATCTTTTCCCATCATGATGCGCCGACGGGCGAGACGCATCGCCCGTTCGATGCTGAATCCGTGGACGAGAAGTTTTGCAAACGTCGAACCGACCTTGACTGCGTGGCTGTTGAGTACTTTAGTAAATGTCACCGCGCCCGCGACGCTGCCCGTTTCGATCAGCGACTGGCCTTCGTAAAACGAGCCACAGGCGTTAAGAAAGAACGTCTGAACGTTACACGTTCTGAGATTTGCTGCCGAAAGGTACCCATTGGAACA
>LKMJ01004902.1_pt1 | contig 12626 bp, 27 predicted proteins | sample 643391 | NCBI WGS metagenome assembly LKMJ01 (sample SAMN04112250, study PRJNA286221) | soda lake metagenome | biome: soda lake; feature: Kulunda Steppe; material: water; isolation source: sample PL-Br10 brine of Picturesque Lake | place: Russia: Kulunda steppe | collected 2010-07
ACACTTCCAGTCTACCCTAATACTAATGAAACAGAAGAAATGTTTGTAGACCGAATAATAGACATAATAAATAAAGACTCGGTTAAATATGTAGATAAAAAAGTACCGGTAAAAGTAGTTTTTGCCTAACTTAATAAAAAAAAAAGGGAGGTTTTAGTTGCCTCCCATTCTTTTTCTTCCTATCATAAAGAAGAGTTAATCAATCACAACTAAAAATAGAGGTTATGAATACTCAACAAGATATAGTAAATACCTTAGAAAATAAGCCATTTCTATCAGAAAATCAGTTATTTAAGGAAGCTTTCGGGTTTGACCGTAATAATTCATGGGAAAGTAACAAAAAATATGCAGATTTGTTACGGAGAACACGAAAATCTGGAAAGATCGATAGAGTTAAAGCTAGTGTTAAAGGAAATAAGTCACGTTATTTCTACTTTGTAACTAAATAATTAAGGAGATAATATGTTTTCATGGCACTTAATTCAGTTTACTACCGAAGATAAACCGAGAGTAACCGTTAAGAAGTTTTTAAACGGTTCTCTTATAGAAGAAACCACTTATGCAAATGCTATAGTTCAGCATGGAACCGAAAGTGTAGATATTGTGAAAGCCTATAATAGAAGTAGAGGTTTTATCTATTCAGTTCCTAGAGTAAATACTTCCATAGAATGGGAATAAAAGTTGGTAAGTAACCCAGACTTTCATATATTTAAGTAAGTTAATCAATCATAATAAACAAAGGAGCTAAAATGGTTACTTTTAAACTAACACATAATAAAAGATCTGACCAAAGAGGAGTTTATTCTCGATTTTTTGTAGGAGAATGTGCACTTACTGAATTGGCAGATGAATGGTTTCTAGATAAGGAAATACATACTCTCAATTTCAAGTGTAAAACTTGGAAGAAAGTAAAGAGAAAAATCTCTGATATTCATCGACCACTTCTTATGGATGAATTAGATGCAGATAAAATAAGGTATTCCCGGAAAGCAGGATGCCAATGTGGATGTTCACCAGGATATGTCGTAGAGTCTAGTAACTATATAAAGAGATGGTTATATGGAGACTTCGAATATACTCAGGCAGATGTACAAGAATTCAAAACCTTCTTAAGTAAAATGGAGACACTCCTTGAAAAAGAAAAGGAAAAGCAGTTAAAGACTGCATAAACTAAAGGGGGATCTAGTTGGTCCCCTTCTTTTTTATTCGTATATTCTTAAAAGTTAATCAATAAATGGAGATTAGTATGGTTTTTTCAATCGTTGATATTTCAATAGACAAAATTAAAGCTGATATAATTAAGAAGATGGAAAAGAAAGGATGGTCATTAGATGAAGAAGATGATGACGGATATATTTGTTTTATTAAATCAGGAAAAGATTCTGATGAAGATGAATTGAATATAAATTATCCGATAGTTCCTGATGTAGTTGAATAACCAATCTTAAAATAGAAATTAAAATGACTAGAATAACACCGGAACAATTGAAAGATCTAGTAAGTCTAGAGAAACAAGATGTCGACATTAGTGAGTATATTAATGAGATTGACTCTTGTTTGGAAGTAGGACAGGTTAGAGTTCCTATTGAATTTCCTTATAAAAATCACCCAGTGCTTGCCCATAAAGTAAAAAGTCATTATATTGTAGAAGGTTTCAAATGTAATTGGACTAGAGTTCCTGGATGGAGTACTTCATTACAAGAACTAGAAAATGGAAATGTTAAAATGTGTTTAGAGTTTTATATTGATTGATTAACTAACAGGGTATAGGTTGTGAAGGGCCTATACCTCTTTTTATACATTCACTAGACAATTAAGTATGTTACATAAGACAGACTACGAAAAAGCAGAAGAACAAATGAGAAGGGATGTTTGGTACGGAAGACTAATTGAGGTATCTAAATTAGGATTTATAGCTTGGGTGGTTGTTCAAGTTTTGAAACATTTTTCTATCATCTAGTTGCTTGTCATCATAATTCTTCTTATCTTAAAGTAAGTTAATCAATTAATTAATTAAAACAAATAGAGGTTATTATGACAATAGTAGATTTAGAAGTCTCAACAGTACAGCATGAAACTATAACGATTCCTCATCAGCTTGAAGTTAAAAATGGAACTCTAAGTTTGATGCCTGCAGGAGGATTTGCAAGATATAAAGATGTAGCTCCTGATGGATTAGTTTATGAGTTTTATAACGAGAAGCTTTCAATTCATGCATTTAAGAAATAAGTTGGAACTTAGTAAATAAGTTCATATATTTAAGAAAGTTAATTAATCGCAATTAAAAATAAAGGTTATTATGTACAAAAAAATAGAAGATCCTAACGATAATCTTGGTATAGGAACTAGTTACAAAGGTTTAATATTAGATACTACTTATCAGGATTTAGTAAGTGTATTTGGAGAACCAACCTATCCTGAACCATCTGGGGATAATAAAGTACAAAAGGAATGGGTATTTAAGGATAGTCAGGGAAATTTCTTTACTATATATGATTGGAAGACTTATGATGAAAATCATACTGAAAATAAACTTGAAGTTTGGCATATAGGAGGTGAGAAGTATGCTGGAGATTTTATTAACTGGGTAGAGTCTAGTGTTTCTAGTGTTAAGGTTTAGTTAAGAGAAAGGGAGGATTTAGTTGCCTCCCATTCCTTTTATTTATATATTTAAGAAGAGTAGTTAAACACAATCAATCAATCAAATAAAGGTTAAAGATTATGGAAACATTAGAACTTACACAAGAAGAATTAGAAATTATTCGTGAACGCCGGAAGAGTTACGACGTAGAAAAAGTTAAAGCTGAAGAAAAAATTACTAAAAGTATCCAGAAAGAAGTTAACAGTAACAAAGAAAAGATATTTGAAAGTATTCAAACCAATAGAAAACAGTTAAAAAGTAATAGAGAGTTAGTTAGGGAGTTAAATGAACAAGCTGGTGAAACTCTCTTTAGACTAGAAGTAACCAGAAATAGACGGATAAAACAAGTAAGGAGGTACTACTATACTGATGAAAACGGTGTACGTCATTCTATTTCCTATAAATCTAGTTACTCTGATAACGACCAGAAATATGGACCGGAAGTTATTGAGTGGGAGAAAGAGTATACTGAGTTACGGAGTAAAGTAGTTCATGTTAAGTATCCTTTTGTGTACTTAAGTGAAGATACTTATACTCGACGGGAAGGTAGGTACTTCAATATATCCGGGTTTGGATATGATATAGAAAGACGATCACTAAAAAGATTATCCAGTATTGTAGACAGGGTAAAAAAGTTAGTGGAGAGTAAACGTAGTCATTTAGATAATCGGGCTTTTAGAGAGGAATGTCAACAGGAGTTTAGGAAAACAATAACTAGTTACTTAGACCAGGTTGGTATTCAAGATAGATCAATTTATGACAGTTCTGTAGGGTTTAATCTTGATAACGGAATTGAGGTTAGAGTAAAACTTGTGATCGACTACGAAAGTAGAGAATGGACTACGAAGGTAGAGAATGTTTACTATCCTCTCGTAAACCTTTCAGAGAATAAAACTCTACAAGAGGTAGTAGGTAAATGTAGAAATTGGAAGCCCTTAAAATTTGATTGATTAACCGAGGAGAGGAGGGTTGATAGCCTTCCTCTCTCTTTTTATACTAAAACTAATCATAATCTTATGCTTTCAAGTTATATTATAGGGCTACTAATTGTAGCATTTTCTTTATTCATTAGTGGAGAATCACCTGAGACTTATGGACATTTAGAGCTAACAGTTTACTATGCCGTTATAGTCATCTTCTTAGAGAAGGTGGGAGAGAGTTCTAGAGAGAAACAAAGTTAGTAACTTAGTTGGAGCTTACCTGAATGGTTCATATCTTTAAGTAAGGAAGTTAATCAATCAACAAAAATAAAGGTTATACAATGAGTAAATTTAAAGTTAAATACACTCCGAACTGGGAAGAAGTTTTAGAAAGAGAATCTCTAGTAGCTGCTTGTTTTAGTGCTTTAAAGGAAGTTTGTGAGATGATCGAATTCAATAAGAATTATATGAATTGGGAAGTTAGAAGTACTTATGATGGTACACTTCTTGAGAGTTATGGAAGTATGTGGGATGAGGAAGGAGTCTACTTAGACCGAATGAAACGATATGACATTAAAATTGAGGAGGTAAAGTAATGTATACAACCAAAAAGATTTCATTCAAAGACAAAATCCTTCTGTTGATTATTCTAGGGCTAATTATTCTTTATGCTAGAGTAGAATATCTAACTGCTCTTCACTAACTTGCCTATTTATGAGAAAATGGGTGAGTATGAAATTTAAAAAGTTTGTTGACTGGTTGGTAGATCAAGAGTCCTGGAAGGGATTAGCGGCTCTGGTCTATCTTTTTATTTGTTTATTTGATTTCATTGTAGTACCTATATGGATAGGAGTTACTAGACCTTCAGCACTAGAGCTTCTAATGCTATCACCTGATATAGATACAACAATACTTACCCAAGCTCTTCAAATAACTTACCAACAGCATCAACCTTTCACATTACAAGGAGGGGCAATGTTTCATCTTGCCTTTGGTGCCATTCTTACAGGAAGTATTATTAAGGGTAAGTTGGAACCCACAAAGTAAGTTCGTATCTTTAAGTAAGAAAGTTAGTTAATAACAAATAAAGAGGAAAAGTAATGGTGAAAATGACAGCAGTAAAACAGGACGGTTCAATAGGAATAACTAATGAAATAGACCTTCCCTTCAACACCCATACTTTCAAGGAAGGAGCCGAACTTGTTACCTCAACAAAGAGTTACAAGTTTGTAGTATTCACCAATATAGGTGTAAAAGAAGAGAAGAAATAGTAAAGTTGGTCCTTTGCTATCTAGTTCTTATATTTAAGTAAGTTAGTTAAAGATCAATTAAACAAATAGAGGTTATTACAATGAAAGAAGATTTAACAACTATAGAAAAGTTTGAGTATATCGTTGAAGATCCATTCTTCTCTTCCATTCACAGAACTATAGTTAAAGTAGATGATTTTTCAAACCTCTACTTTAAAGACTCACCTAGATCAGATGATTGGAAGCTTCATTTTGAGGGTCTTACAGATGGAATGATTGAAGTGCTTTTCAATGAATGGAAGAGATATCAGAAGTTTATGGATGAAGTTAATGAACTTAGTTGCCTTTGAGTGACTAAGTTCTTATCTTAAGGAAGAGAAGTTAATCAACTAACATTAATAACGAATAAAGGTTACAAAATGAACACAGACATGCAAATACTTACCAAAGAAGAGATCGCAAAGCAAGCTCCTGTAGTTCTAGCAGAGGGCCCGACAGCAGAAGTTTCAGATCAGTATACGTTTGCTAGCACAGAGACAGTGATCGATGACTTGAGTGAATTAGGATGGTACCCTAACGAAGTATCACAGAGAAAGAGCCGGAAGAAAAGCACCTCTTTCAGTCCTCACATGGTAAAACTCTTCAACCCAGACTTGAAGATCAATAAGGACGAAGGTGGAGAAGAGAATATCTCTTACCCGCAAATCATCCTTAAGAACCGTCACGACGGGTTAGGGAAGTTTCAATTCATGTCAGGGATCTACCGACTGGTTTGTTCTAACGGAATGGTAATCGCTACTCAGAAGTTTGGGGAAGTAAGGATCGCACACAGAGGATACTCCTTTGATGAGATGAGAGATATCGTTCGCACTAGAACGGAAGCCATCCAAGAGCAAATTGAAGTGATGAATGACATGCAAGTTCGAATGCTTGATCAAACCGAAAGGGAAGAGCTTGCAATGAGAAGCATCATCCTTCGATCTAACACTCAGGCCGGAACCAAAGAAGCTAAAGAGCTTATCAAGAGAGTTGATAAAGTCACTCTTAAGGAGCTGTTGAGTCCGGAAAGAGAGGCCGATCGTGGAAATGACCTTTGGAATACTTTCCAAGTAGTACAGGAGAAAATCACCAAGGGTCTATTTCATATGCCTCTTGGAGCTCAAGCAAAAGTGAGAAAGGTTCGAGAGATTAATTCTTTCGAGAAGGACCTCGAGTTCAACAAAGAACTCTTCACAACTGCTAAGAGCTTTTTAGAAGCTTAAGAGAGAGAGAGAGAGAGAGGGAGATAGGATTAGGTTCTTATCTCCTTTTTTATTATCTTTAAGTAAGCTCATCATAACAAATAGAGGTTATATCATGGCAGTATATAGAGAAGGTTACTCAATGATAGAGACAATCGGTAACAATCTTCAGCTGGTCTACACTTATGTTGGTAACATAGGCGCCTACTTCGAACAGTTAAGAAACTGATCGGAGACTGTTTGGAGACTGATCGGAGACTGTTTGGAGACTGATCGGAAACCGTTGAGGCCAGAAACTGATCGGTAGATCGATACTGTTAAGCAGATTGATCAGATTGGTTTCTACCTTGACGTTACTTTTACTTAGTGTAAAACTATTCAGAAGACTAGGAAAAGTTACAGTACACAGACAAATAAATCATCAACCATTAGCACTAGAGAAAATCAACCAAGTAGCACTGTAACAATTATCTAACCTAGCAACACTAGAGATAATACCCCACACAATAATAACCATCCCAGACTATTTAACTTTAAAGCTAGGTAGTACATCAATAAAGTCAACACATAAAGCCTCTAAGGGATAGATAAGGACGTACTAAAAGGATATTTTCCAACTTGGAGATGCTAACTTTACTGTTCTATAACATGTATGTAATCCTTCTCTATAAGGCCTGTCTATTACGTACGTATAGCCCTTCCCTCTATAAGGCAGATATAATATGTATATAAAAGGAAAGGTAGGGGAGGGGATAAATTGAGAGGGAAATTATTTAAAAAAAAAGTTGTAAGTTAGAAGATTTATTTTTATATTTAAGTAAGTTAGTTAATTAAAATTAAATAAAATAGTTATGGAAAATATTATAAAAAATGTAAATAGTTTTATTAGTAATATTGAAGAAAATTTAGAAAAAGAATTGAGGGGGAATTTTGAAAAGTTAGATAAGGGGTATAGTGGTGAAGATTTTTTAATAATGTATTTTGGTGATAGAGGAGGTGTGGATGTTAAGTTAGAATTTAGTGGTGTGAATGATGATGAAGAATATAAAGAGATGAAAGAAGGAGAGGAGTGTATAGGATATGTAGAGGATGGAGAGTTTATTTTAAAAAGTTAGGGTTAAATAGTATTTAAATGAAATAGTTTGAAAATATAAATATTATTTGTATATTTAAGTAAGTTAGTTAATTAAAATTAAATAATAAAGGTTATGACATATTCAAATAAAGAGATCAAAGCACTTCTTGAAGATGAAAACAACACAGTTGTATTCGAACTTGAGCATCTTCCAAAGTATGAGTTTGTAGTTACTACTTTTAGAACTGCTAACCACACCTACTTCTCAATCGCAAGACAAGAGAAAGGATTGGACTTCTTAACAAATGAATCAATGAATGTAGACAAGTTTACTCCTACCCAGGTTAAGCTTTATACTTTTGATATGCTTGATCGTCAACACAAAGCATCTATCAAATATTCAGACATGAAAATCACTCATGTTCAAGATCATTCAGAAGAGAAGTAAATAAAGAGAGGGAGGTAGTTATTGCCTCCCATCTTATTTTTTATTATCTTTAAGGAAGTTAGTTAAAGATCAATCAACAAAAATAAAGGTTATGGATTCAATCAAGCATATTGACTCAAGTGAACTAGATAAAACTAGTAAGATTGCTAGAGGAGAAAGGAATGATTGTGTTGTAAGAGCATTTACTCACGCCTTTGATATTCCTTATGATGATGCTCATTCAATCTGTAGGAGAGGCTTTGGAAGGGTAAATGGAAAGGGAACTTATTTTCAAGGATATTTTAGTTCAGGTAAGAGCTTAATTGAAAAGGAGACTGGATATACTTTAGAAGATGTAACACAAGAGTTAGGACGTACTTACTACCCTTCCACTAGAAAGACTAGAAAAAAGACCACTGGAAGCCTAATAAAAGAATCTAACCCAGGTACATATCTACTACTAGTAAGAGGACACATGTTTACTATAAAAGATAATACTATAGTAGGAAATAAATTAGATGCTAAGAGATTAAGAGCTAGAATAGTAAAACTATATAAGGTAGTAGAAAAATAAACAAGAATGAATGAAGGGCGGAAAAATAGACCGGTGGAGGTAGGTCACGGTGACGTCAAGGTAAGGTCAAGGTGACGTCAAGGTGAGAGCACACTGATAGTTAATTTCCCTAAGGGTGGTGGAAATGGATGATTTTGCCTATAGTAGGAAATATAAATCTGATGATTTTTCATGATTAAAAACATATATACACTTTTAGTACACCAAACCCTCCCCTTTTCCTCCCTCCCTCTACCTTTACTTACTTCTTTCTCTATACCGTACATATTTATAAACACCTTAACCATTTAAAGAAAAAAAATGTCAAATTTCAACATTAGAAAATTTTTAACAGAAAACAAGTTAACAGAAGCGTCTCGGTCTAATAAAGTAACACAAACGGTTTGGACACGTCAAGGAGATGACCCAGTCCACGACCCATATACCGGTAAAGGAATGTATATTCCAACAATTACCTTTAATGGAGAAGAATATAAACTAGATTACGATGATTCTGAACCCGGAACCGATTCCGGTACCGTCCTCATGACTTATACAACCGACCGACTACCCGGATATGAGTTTACAATCTTAGGAGCTGACTACGGTCCTAGTTATGTACTAGATCCAACATACTATGATGAAAACGATTGGGATGTCTTAGTTCCGTAACTTAAAACACTAAACCTTCGAATATTAGCACTGCCATTTGATACTCCCCCAGCCTTAACGTATTATTTTGTCGGTATTCCCAGGGGTCTCCCCTAATATTTGAAGGTTTTATCACCTACTCTACATAAACCCCTGCTATCTTCTTTACTCTTCTGAAAATTCCCCAAAAAAACAGACCAGCTATGGGAAAAAATTCGGCAAAACTTTTGGTACACAAAGGATATATACTTTCTACCTCCCCGGCAGGAGTACCTAAGGTATATATACTGGGATCGGGCTTGTACTTCAAGGGTATTTGCCGGTTTCTGGGGGTAGAGTACTTGCTAGGTACTGGGCGGACGGTTAGTGGAGACTGGGAAGGTAGTGTTTTTTCTGTAAGGATGGGAGGATGGAGAGGAAGAATCTAGGGAAGGTGCGCGGGAGCGGGGGCAGGTCTGCTGGTAAGGTTGTCCTTGTGGGTTTTTTACCTTATTTTACTATTTATTACAACTATTATATTTCTCTATGAAACTAACTAACTTAATATTAGAGCAGCAAAAGATCCTAGTTCCCAGACGGTCCAAAGAAGAACGTCAGAAGAACTATATAATAACTACTCAAAAAAAGATACAACAATACATTAAAGATGGAGATGGAGGTACTTTAGATTTAACAGGTACTCCTATCACTTCATTACCGGATAACTTAGAAGTAGGAGGGAGTTTATATTTAAACAATACTCCTATTACTTCATTACCTGATAACTTAAAAGTAGGAGGAGGTTTATACTTATACCGTACTCCTATCACTTCATTACCTAATAACTTAAAGGTAAGAGGATCCTTAAATTTAAAAGGTACTCCTATTACCTCATTACCGGATAACTTAAAAGTAGGAAGAGATTTATATCTAAATGATACTCCAATAACCTCATTACCGGATAACCTAGAAGTAGGAGGATATTTATATTTAAACAATACTCCTATCACTTCATTACCTAATAACTTAAAAGTAGGAGGAAGTTTATATTTATACCGTACTCCTACCTCAAAAAAATATACTGAACAGGAAATAAGACAAATGGTACCAGGAGTAAAAGGTACTATTTATATTTAATAAAAACTAATGAAACTAACTACCTTATTTTTAGAACAAGAAAAGATATTAGTCCCTAGACGGTCCAAAGAGGAACGGCAAAAAAACTACCTGATTGCCACTCAAAAAAAGATACAACAATACATTAAAGATGGAAATGAAGGAGATTTAGATTTAAGAGGTACTCCTATTACCTCATTACCGGATAACTTAAAAGTAGGAGGTACTTTAGATTTATACAATACTCCTATTACCTCATTACCGGATAACTTAGAAGTAGGAGGGGGTTTAAATTTAATAGATACTCCTATTACCTCATTACCTGATAACTTAAAAGTAGGAGGGGGTTTAAATTTAAGAGGTACTCCTATCACTTCATTACCGGATAACTTAGAAGTAGGAAGAATTTTATATTTAAATAATACTCCTATTACTTCACTACCTAATAACTTAAAAGTAGGAGGAGGAGGTTTGTATTTAAGGGATACTCCTATCTCAAAAAAGTACACTGAACAGGAGATAAGACAAATGGTACCAGGAGTAAAAGGAGAAATCTTCTTATAACTACATCTCAAATACAACCGGATTATTAACCGGAGAATGTGTCAAATCAACCATACTAGCATTAATAAACGTAGTTGGGAGAGTACTTAGTTGAAATTTTCCATTATTTATATTACCCCTTTCGTTATGAACATGTCCAAAAACATGAACTTTAGGTGCAATCTCCTCATTCTTAAACTTCTTAAATAATGATAGGTCTCCTACATGTCTAGAATATGTACTATCTAGGATATACTTTGGAGGTCCGTGAGTAATTAATAAATCTACATCTGCTGGAATACTTTTCCAATACCTCCCAATCTTGTCTCTGGGAACGTTGAAAGCCCAATTGTGAAATTCTGGAGTATACGGACTGCCGAAAATTTTAATGCCTTCTAGTGTTGTTTCTTCATGCTTTAGAAATGTAATATCTGGATAATCTGCCGGCCTTACTAAACCTGCTTCTAGACTTGTATCATGATTACCTCCAGTAAAGATTTTATAATCAATAGGTAGAGTAGAGTACCACTCTAAGAAGTCTCTTAATTCAGATTCATTTCTTACCGGGTCTCTGGTATTACTACCGTCTCCGGCATGTACGATACCTTGTATATCGGAATATTGATCTAATAAAGTGTAAAGACTAGGAGAAATTTCTCCATGTCTACCATGGGTATCTGATATTGCTATTAGCTTCATATTTTACTTAGTCGTATTACTTTCATATACTGTGAGAGATGTTAGCACACCTGTTAACTTATTACTGATATATACATCAGGTTTGAGAGGGTTTACGGAGGTCATAATACAGTGCTTTAATCTTGTCGTATATCCATGTTAACATACCTAACAGTCCGAAAAAAAGTATTAAAAATATAACGATTACTAAAAAACTGAGAATAGGTCCTAGAATAGGGAGAGATATAATCCAAAACCAGCTAATGTTTATAAGTTCTAGTAGTTTTAAGACCACTAGAGCTACTGTAAGTAATCCAAAAAAACTTATTCCCAAAGTGTTACTATTTTTACTGTCCTTCATAGTATTGTTTATTATAAAGTTTTTGAAATTTCAGTTATTACTTGTCTGGCGGTATTGACAGAGACTTGGAAGAACTCTTTTTTATTATTAACTCTATAATTCTCTAAATACTTATGAACTGCTTTCTCAAGTGCTTGACCATTACTCGTCCTGTGTACAAATTCTATGTTGAAAGGTATAGGTACTCCGGTACTTGAACTAATTTCCTTACTTCGTATACTAGGTTTTTTAGAAGTATAACCAATTTTAAGTAAACCAGGAAGTGCTGGGTTGGAAAGTAGATAAACAAATTCTTTACCTTTGCTTTTGCTTTTACTTTTATCTTGTGTTAGTTTTTTACGGTTAAGAAAATACGTAACTTTTTCAAACCCTCTTTCTCTTTTAACAGGATCTGGGTGAGGAGTTAAAGAAAAAAATCTTGCATCCTTTACACTAGAGCCCCCAGTATAATCTTCCTCTACCGTGATGTATCCTTTATCCAAAGCGATTTTATGATCTATTTCAATAAATGTATTCAAACTATCAATTTTATTTAAGTGTAGAATGTATATTGTTTTATATTAGGTAAAAATTAATTAAACTACAACTTTTTATTTTAATTTATTTTTTATATATTTATTAGTATGAAACAAATAGACTACAGTAAAATATCAGACATTTTTGAGAAAGGAGACTTCGAAATTTACTCTAAGGAGAATATACAAAGCCTATTTAATGATAAAAAAGTTATCTTCGGTACTGTTGTACGTAGTATATTAAACTACGAACTTCTTAAACAAAGTCAAAAAAACAAATTCAAAGAACAGTTTGAGAAGATCGAACCTAATATTAAATTTAAATACTACTCTAAGTACTATAGCTTACTAAGTTCAATCGGTAAGGTTGATATTAATCACATTTCTCCTACTATTTCTGATATTGGTTATAAAAAAGTTATACAAAGTCTAAATACTTTATTAGAGTATTTTATTAGTATAGAACTATATGAAAATTGTATACTTATCTACAATTATATCTCTTTCATAGAGGAAATCTATCCATTAGATAGGTAAATAATAGTTGCCTCCCTCCTTTTTTTATTTGATCTTATATGGTATAAGAGGTACCAAGGTACAATAGGTACTAGAAAATAAATAAATAAATAAATAAATAAATAAATAAATAAATAAATAAATAATTAAATAAATAAAT
>LKMJ01004903.1_pt1 | contig 12625 bp, 20 predicted proteins | sample 643391 | NCBI WGS metagenome assembly LKMJ01 (sample SAMN04112250, study PRJNA286221) | soda lake metagenome | biome: soda lake; feature: Kulunda Steppe; material: water; isolation source: sample PL-Br10 brine of Picturesque Lake | place: Russia: Kulunda steppe | collected 2010-07
GAGAGAGAGAGAGAGAGAGAGAGAGAGAGAGAGAGAGAGAGAGAGAGAGGCCTAAAGACCACGTTGCATGGAATAAAATTAAGAGATAGCAAGAATGCCAGGCGTGAGAAGTTCTGATTGCAAGGAGGCCGGGACCTTGTCCACCTTACTTGGCATCACTGCAGTCATGGAGCAGGAACGAGGTTGCTGGGACTTTGCTGCAGTCCTGGCCATTTAATTTCACCTGAAGTTGCATGCAACAAGCACGCTAGAAGTTTGCAAATTGCCACGTTCAAGTCTCAGGCAAGATCATGGCATGTATGGCTAGGAAGCTTGGGGCCACATGGTAATGGATTCCACCACTTTGAGGCAGCTCTGATAGACTACATACGAATTTGCCCGCGAATACTTTGCGAGGGAAGCTGTGGTATGAGATGTGCCTTGCAACATCTCGCTCCCACCTACCGCGCTCCAGTCCAGGCTAGCATCCTGTGTGGCACTGACAGTTGTCTTTCCGTCAGGATAGGGTGTCATGGCAAGCGAGAAGTTAAGCATTCCGCCATTCTCTGGTAGCCAGGCAGCTTCAGGCGCATTGACCAGACGAAAGGGTGAGCCGGTGCCTGCAAGCGCATTGACCAGACGAAAGGGCGCATTGACCAGACAAAAGGGCGCATTGACCAGACGAAAGGGTGAGCCGGTGCCTGCAAGTATTTGCAAGTGCTGCGTAAGGAGGCTCTGCTCGCATGTCAGGGGAACATGCAGCTGTAAGCAGGCGTGTTGCAACCTGAGGAGTTTGCTTGATCTGCACACGTCATTTGCAACCATATGTTCATCCCAGGCCGGGGGAGAAGCCTGGAGGAGGCAAAGAGAGGGCTACCGCAATTCCACACAGCATCAACATCTGTCATCTGCACCCTCGCACCTGCTTTGCCAATGATGAGTGCGCCCAGAGCAGCCTGGAGCTCAAATTGTGAAGGCAAAGAGACACCTAGCTGCCAGCCCAGTGCATCCTCCTGCAGAAGTTGAGATGCCAAGCATGGGTGGTAGAGAGCAGTACCAGGCCTACTTTGGGCCAGCCTCCGCAAAGCAGACGCCCAGGCTGTCCATCTCAGGCGTGCGTTTTCATTGACACCCCAGATGCATGCCGCATTGCATGTTCCCCCTTGGCTGGCCCACACAGTTTGAGCGCACGACAAAGCCATGCACTGCACTGCTACGCCTCCATGCCCTCTCAAGTGAGGGGATAGGCACCACGCCTTGCAGGCCAGAACCTGGGCATGCTTACCTTCCTGTTGTTGGCAATGAAGGATGTGCTGCACACTCCAGGCCTTTCCGCTGACTCCCAAGAGCCGCCCAGCTGCACCACGTTTTTTACGACAAAGGGGCAACCGCGCAGCGCTGCAGAGGTTGCAGGGGGTGGAGCCAGGTGTGGTATGAGCAGATATCCAACAAGATCACAGATGCAATGCTGCACTGAATGCCTGATGCAAGGATGGTTTTGAGAGTGGTTTAAGCATGAAGGCCCCCGATCATGTGCCCCATCCACCAACCTTGCTGCTCCAATATGTTTTGGGGCAGGCTGGACAAGGGCGCAGGGCAGGTGGGGCTCGTCCGCTGTTGATCCCCTTCGCGTGTGTGCTCGGACCCCTGCCCACCATTTGCCTGCGCAGCACCCTGGCCCTCATCTGCATCCACCCTCGCAAGTTGAGCTTGTACGCCACCTGGCTGCTCCCCACCAACCTGCCCCATGGGGCTGGCTACCTCCTGGCCCAGCCCAATGTCCAGCAACTGCTGAAGGTGCCGCGCCGCGCTCCCTAGTGTGCATGCTGCTGCATTGTTGCATATGGCATGTGATAGGGTTGTTGTCCCTGGAACAGGTAGCAGGTGGGAAAAGAATAAGCCAGTAGGCACATTTAACATAGAACTCTATATGCATGCATGACCGGTGCATACATGTGCGATCTCACTGGTGAATTCAGCACCGGCTCAAGCTGCGTACTGAATTGCAAATATGCTTGAGGATAATGCAGGGGGCAATTCTTACAATTTTCTGAATTGGCATGGCCTATTGGCCAACCATGGGGACGGGGAAGGGCATGGATGCATTTTTCATTGGTGTTGGATTGCAATCGAATTGGGAACCCTACCTGCCCTTGCCATGTGTGCCAGGGACGCACACTCCAACAGCACCAAAACTCCAAGGAGACGGATGGCTCGTGAGCTCCAAGGCTCCATCACAGATCCAGGAGCTTGCACACCAAGTCTTTATGTGAATTAACTGCTTCTTATATGAATCACTTAACCTGATAGTCACAGTAAAAGATCTGCAGCAAGACGAAAGGTTGCACCTCTTTGCAAAGAAGATCACTCTCCCTAGCGCACATTTTGCTGAGGCACTTCCATATAATTCAAAGTGAATGGAATCATATTCAATGGACAGGCGATCGAAAAGAATCGGTCCAAGTGGCAACGCGAGCGCCTCAATTGCACGACAGGCAGGTAATATGGTCCAAATGCAGAAATTCACAGTGAAATTGAATATATTAATCGATTGAAAATATTGTAAAAGAGTTGTGACATAGAGCACCAAGTATGAGCTGCCAATTAAAACGAATAACATGATAATTTTTCATAATCTTGGATCAGCGTGCCTTCCTAATGGATTGCATGTACAAGCATCGCTGCGTCCTCTCCCTCGCTTCCTGCTTCTGACGAGGTCTTTCTGCCTTGATCTTGGCTTCTTTTTCCTACGCGCTTGGCGCGCTTGATGACCGATCGGGCAGTCAAGATCAGAAGCATCACCATCACCCTCTGTGCAATCTTTGATCTCATTGCTCCCCACATAGCCCGGGCTACTTTACCCCCTTGATCTCCGATGGTGTGGTGAGTTCTAGTCGATGCATCCAGCGCATGCCCAAATCCTGGCGCGCTGACGGCGGCAGGCACAACCTCGTCAACAGGGCCTGCAGGCGGCTGTGCTGCACTGTGCCCCCCACTGTCGCTCCAGCTGTGGGCACCTGGTTCTTCACCACTGGAAGCACCATGCTGTCCTTGGATCTGTGCCTGCTCACACAAGGGGCCACCCCCCACAACTCTTTCCAGGGGCGCCATTCATACTTATCAAAGCAGGATGCAACCAAGATTGGAACATTGGCCCACCTTGGTGGAGAGCTTCACACTGTACCAAGTACAACAAATTTCACAGCGTGCACAATCCTGCAAGAGGGAATGTCTTAAAGTGAAACACGACTTACCAGGTGGGGAACAGGCAAGCACAAAGGCCCGTGTGCCCTCACTTTATGTGATAGCCCAGCGCCGTCACGAAGATTAATCTGCTGAACAATGCCTCTGACCCTGCCAATACTGTCGCCGCTCTCCTGCTGCTGCAGCTCAAGTTGACAGCTGAAATTATGGCCATAACCTGCATCGTCACAATCAGTGAAGGCCGGCCGCATTCCCATGTCAATGACCATCACAAGAAGTGCCTTTTTTCAGCATAAGCATCCTTTCTCCGTCTTTGCTAGATCCACATCCAAAGTATCAGTGGTCTGTTTGGCAAATGATGCTCGGCATTCCAAATTTTCACAGGGCACTTTGGTGTGAGCACCGTGTGGGTCAAGCGCACCAGTTCAAAATTTCACAGGGTACTTTTGGTTTAAGCACCGTGCAGGTTAAGCGCATCAGCTCAACATTTCACAGGGTACTATTGGTGTACGCACCGTATGGGTCGAGCGCATCCGGAGGGATCCCACGGGCTCGCCTTGCTGCTACGTACGCAAATAGACCATCTGTCTAGCAGCACAGGTCCCCAACAGCACACACATGAGCTCAATAAGTAGGTCAATTCCTCACTGGCGCCGTGGCTTCATGTTGCAACGCAAAAGGCTTTCTAACTAGAGCTGTGTGTTTTGTAATGCTCTACATGCTGGTGCACAAGACCTAACGCCACACCCGCACAACACGCATCGCCTGCCCAATGCATTCCCCATTCCCACCAGCGGGTGCAGGAGCACACAACACCATTTTGCAGGGACCCACATGGCAATATGGCAGCAAAGGGGCTCTGGGGGAGGGCGAAGACACCCAAAGCACAGGTCCCCCGCCTAAACTGAAGAATGAGAGTCAGCATTTATTGTGAGCACCTGTAAGTTCTTTAACAAAGCTTGCCATCCCAATCTTGACGGCCCAGCGAGCTAGTGTCTCAGGTATCTGCAGCGCACAATTTGTCATCAGGTCAGCATTCAGCATCTTTGCTAATAAGTGCATTATGAGGCGCTTGATGTACTTCCTCAAGCATAGTATGCAATAAGACTGAGGACAGCAAGGCAACCCATGAAATTGCAAGATATGCGGCGGATTTGAATTTTGCACCAGATCTGTGAGACTGACCATTTCAAGCTGTACAAGAAAGGCACAGAAAGGAGCTTCTTCTTGCATCAAGCCTCGTTGATTCTTGAATTTAATCTACATCTGCAAGCTTCATGGCTGGAATGTGCTGGGAGCAAAATGTGCTCACCCTGATATTTTCGCTATGCAGCAGGACAACTTCAGCTGCTGATCCTTTGTCCCAGGGCACAGACCTGCCGTGGCCAGGAAGTGCATACTTTGCTGTAGAATAAAGACACGTGTTAACTCAATCTGCCCAACAAGTGCGTTATTTCGTGTGCTTGAGCACTTTCTAAGCCTTCCAAAGCATTCCTTGTGCTTTCCAACCATTGCACAAACAATAAAGGTAACAAAAGAAAATAGCCAAAACAGATGGATGTTACCGTTGTGTGACACTTCCTGATAGACCAGGGGCTTTGTTGAAGCAACAGCAGTTTAAGCATGCCCCCTCAGGCAAAGGCTTGCCTGCAGCGCCAATTGCTGTTAAAGCCTGTCACACGCACACGCCCGCTGTCCGCTGGCAGGCATGGGTGGTCATCTAGGCCTCTGCATGCACAGAAGGCACAAAAGGCGCAAAGGCACCCCACCAAATGCCGCCTGTCACGCCTGCTGAGATACATGAATGTTTAAGGATATGAATAATCTGCTGCACACATCCAACAGCATTTACACCTGCTTGTACAGCACAGAATAATCAACATGGTGTTTGAGGGTCTTGGTAACATGGGTGGGATAAAATCATGGAGTTCACATGAACTCCAATTCCGTCATGGCTCTTGATTGCACACATGCATGTAACATGAGCCTGTTTGTGCTGACCTGGTGCAGGCATAGACCTCCCATCCAGGCCTTGCGGCCGAAAAAGGCAGCAGCTGATCGCTGTTGGGGTCCAATGTGTACAGCTGGTTGGCAATGATATACTCACGATCTGTGTGTGAGGAGTTGCACGCTTTACTTGTGCAACCAAAAGTGCGTCATCATTGGAAAGGCTATTCCTCATTTGTGATAACAGAGTGAAGGAGAAGCTGCACATCTTTCCTTGCTTTATGCTTTTTGCGCTCTCACCAGTCAGGAAGTGGAACGGAAACCTCCTCACCCACTTGACAACCTGGAAAAATCAGTGGAAGTACAGGCCACACTGTCTCTTCTCTTTTTAACACTGTGCCACTCCTGCTCTTTCCCCTATTTCTTGCACCACTTTGAGCAAACTGCGCACCTGCTCGCGGTGGTGCAGCCAATTGCCTTGCTCCACAATTGATACCTCTTGAGAGAATGACTCCCAGTTTTTCCTGAAGGGATGGTCATTATGCATATAAGGCAAAACTAACGTGCACACGTGGATGCACATGTGGGTGCAAGGCAAAGCGGTGAGGGGCCCATCAAAGCTCTTACCTTGCACTGTCATCCAGGAGAAACTCAGAGAACTGCATGCAGCATGGACATGATTTTGCTGAAAACAAAAATGTTGGTTCGCACACCCGGAAATCAGAGGTCAAGGAGAGCGTACAGCCAGGTCAGGCAAGTGCCTAGTGATGACACCTCACCTCCAGTGTGGAAATTTCTGGGACTGTTGTGGTTGTCCGATACTCAGTGAGGCCGTTTGGCATTATCCTTTTGTATGCCGTGTATCTGCATGATCAATGATGCCAACAACTAATCATGGTGCTTCATGCACTGGAGTCTGTCAGCATACCATCATTCCTAAGCCCAGGATCAGTTCTGGATCCGATGACTCACTTGAAAAACCCAGGCGTTTCCTTTTTCATCATCAAGTTCCACCCAACCTGCAGTTGACGTCAGCAGGCAGCAAGGAGGCGGCACAGACGGACACCCTGGATATGAATGCAGGTCCTGTAGACCTCTTGCAGCTGCTCAAAGGTTACTTGAGCGTGACTTGTGTGTCCCTGTCAGTTACCTCCATGCCAGCGTCCTGCGATCGCAGCCGTTGAACCAGGCTTCTGGCGTCAAGAGGAGACAGATACCAACTCGATGACGCCAAGCCTAAGGGGACCTGACTGGAACAAGCCTCCCTTTCTGTCAGGCTTGTGCCCTCATCAGGGTCATCATGTGCGGACTGCTGCTCGACCAGATGCTCCCTCCCATTTGCCTCTTGTGCAAGATCTCGTGTCTCCTGTCCGGGGAGGCCTTGCACAACTCGTTGGGCACCTTTTGGCGCCCAAAAGCCGTAGATCAGAGCAAAGAACCAAATGATCAACAGCAATGGGGCAAACGCCACGAGCATGCCAATTGTCGGCTGACGCAGATGGCGGGAAAAGCCCGGGGCAATTGAAGTGGATTCGAGCATCACGCACAACACATAAAATTTAGATGATTTACTGATAGCATGGTGTCCCTACCTCGCCTCGACATGCAGTTATTCTTACGTAGCTGTCCTTACTCACCATTGCCCCTTATCTTGTCTCCCATTTGCAGATGCAGATTCCATGTGCTTTATGGAACAGCGGCTGTTGGTGTTGGTTTGGCTTCCTGCTCAACTCTAGCTTTCAGACACTACCTTTCTCATGTCTGCACCTTTCAGATAAGGTCCAGGCTGCAGGCCTTCTGGGTTAGCTGCCCTCGTTTGGCGGTTACAGCTATGTAACTTAATCTATTCAGCTGGCTGTGGAAGCGCGGCTCCTGAACTTTGAGCCAACTTGCCCTCCGCCCCCTGAACTACACTAAGAAAGAATAGAAGAACTACACCATGATAGGCAGTGAAAACACTCTGTACATCAATTAAGGAAATAGAGACACATTGACCCATAGCCGTGAGTCTCCTCCACCAGGGAGAATGAAGAACTAGTGAGGATCTGGAGGGTGACAAGCCACTCCCTGCTCCAGACCAAGACCTTGAGAGCATCTGGATTTTTCAAGAGCACGTCTAGTTGTTGTCAGTTTGTGCGCATACTATGCTCTAGTAGAGCACAGAATGAGCATGTAATTTAAGGGCAGCCTTATGGGCTTTTGTGTATCAAGGCCGAGCTCTTTGAGATGATTCAAAGTGTGTGAGGAATATATAGAGCTTCTAATCATTCGATTAGAACACTATGATAGTGTTGCTGCAGTTTTCCTCTTTCATTCAGATCCAGAAATTTTTATCCGCAATCCATAGAGGAATTAGGATAAGAGCTTGGCTTCCCAGCATGCTCTTATTGAAGGGGGTTGGCACTAAAAGCTTCAAACACTCGAGCAGGCGGCGGGGCACCTGCGATGGGACGTTGGCTGTCCACCCCCGCAACCTGTGGGTTCGTGGTTCAATCCTTACTAGAGGCTCACAACCGGCCAAGCGGCCCTCGTTCGGTGGATACAGCCTCGAAACCTTGAATCTTATTGAAGGGGGTCGCCCCTACCACCAATTAAGACATCAGCTTGCGAGCCACCTTTCTGGAGCTGCTGCATTGAAGTACTTTTCAACCGGTCCAGCTCCGCACGTGCTTCGCTCAGCTGCCGGACGCATTCTTCCAACTGCAAGCAGGTAGGAGCATAGGAAGGTCTACTTGTGCTTTTCACATCTGTAGCTTGGATCAAAGGTTCCCAGGATCAGAACAAATTGCACCCAGCTCTTTCAGGAAAGGATGGAATGCGCCTGCAATGCTTTTCCACAACATTATATGCCTTGGAGCAGCGACTGGCAAGCCATACTTCCTTTAGAGCAAACTTGCATGCAGCAATCATGTTGAGGAAAGTCAAAGAAAAGCTTGAAAGGGCACCCGGCACATTATATTGCGCACCTGGTCGTGAAATATTTCTCGGCAATCCTTCAGATCCTCCTCTACTTGATCTAAACGTTCATTCCTCTCCCCTGCGGCAGAAGGTGTAATACCAGAGTGCGAGGCACATGCGTGTCACTCTACAGGGAGAATGACCCATAAATGTTAGGTACAGTGGAGCTGATCCACCATTGGGCTGCAATTGACGGGCTGTAAATTGCAGCGTGAGGCATTTCGAGTGAGACACAGAGAAGAAGCTCAGAGGTGCTGGCTATAGAAGCACATCGATAAGGCTCAGCATGCTCACTAGCAAACCAAATCGTGACCTTTACCCAGCAAGCCGCCTCTCAAATAATCACCAACCTGCAAAAGTTGCATTTACCATGAGCACATACCTATGATTTCTAAAGCCACATCACAGCGCTTCTCCATTTCAGCCAGCTGCTGCCGCAATCCGTCTGTGGAGGCCATACTTGCCTGTGGTGTGGACAACTCAATTTTCTGTTTTCCTTTTTCTGTTTTTGCTCAATAGGTGATGCTGCTTGCTTCCAGAAATGAGCTTGCATCTGTGCCTGCTGTATCCACAGCAGCCAGGCTTGCAACAATAATCACGTGTTCTATTTTTCTATCTTATTGGAATCACGAGCTTGCATTTGTATATGGCAACAGCGCGTTCAACCTCCACACAAAAGACGTCAGTTGGTTGTACACTCCAATCTTCAAGACAGTGGCATCCTCTGGTGGCTTCAATGGTGCTTGCACTTTGTCCACCTTAAAAATTTGAGGCATGTACGCTGTGAACTGAAGTTCACATTGCACACAGTGTCAAGCCCACAAGCACAAAATTGTAGCCCGACTAGGGCTGCATGTCTACAGCATGAAGGTAATGCACCCTCCATGGCACTGCATCCCCCTCTGCTTCTGCTTAGTGAGTGCTGCCAGGCTCAGCTCACCTGCAGGGCATCGGCATGCTGGAATGCCCGGAACAGCTGCTCTGCAGCACTGTCCCGCGCCTTTTCTGCGGCGACCATGCGGCGCTGCAATAACTCCACAGTCCTTTGGAGCTTGCCTGCAACACAATGCAGACATTGGAGGCCAGCCCTGCATTAACTGTTCAGTCTTATGCAGTGTGTCTGGCACGAACAGACATGACAGCGTGCCTGGCATGAACAGACATGACTGCGCGCCTGGCATGAACATAATGCAGCGTGCCTGGCATGAACATACAGCCCCACAGCCCCACCAAGGTCCAATTTGGTCAACCACAAACAAAAGAGTGCCGTGGACAGCAGCCGGTGCTGTCAGCGGTGCTACTAGAAGCCAAAAAGAATTGGCACCTGTGTTTGCCCAAACTCCTATCCCAGTCAGCAGCTTGCTCAACTTCTAGTCAACACTCCACATTCTAAATACATACTTGACACGTGCGCACCTATGTCAATCTCACGGTTCGCATCTCCGCTGCCATTCCCCCACAGACCAAAGATACTTCTGCTGCCTGGTTTGAGCCTCTGCTGCTCAGCTGCAAAGGAAGCTGCTGAATCCTGCATACAGGCAGATTAAGAATAGAATGTTCCTCACTTTGGCCATTTGCTATACCTTGCCCTCCAAGGATGTGTACACAGGCAGGAAATGGATGCAAATATGGACAGAGCGTCTCTCGCACATCAATTCCGTAAACATAAACCTTTTATCCATAGTCCGTCACTACAACTTCAAGTAGCGTATACGCTAGTTTCTGCAAGTACACATTTACAACACACTCCAGTGGAGCATCGGAATCAGATACGACAATGAAGAATATGTTTATAGGTATGGTCACGTGTTCACTCTTAGATTGAGAATGAGTGCTTACCGAGAAGGACTGCAGGAGTAGGTCCAGCTCGTCTTCTTGCTCATCATCCAATCCATCACGGATCGTTCCACCCTCCCCTTGCACCTCTCCCCTCTCCCCTTCTCCAAGGGTTCCCCGCCCTAAACCATCTGGTGTGCTGTCCTCTACACGGCTACTGGCCTGAACAGAGTGAGGCAGGCAGCGCAAAAGTATTAACACACCAGTGATGCAATGGGAACGCAAGAGGGCAGGCACGTGTAGTGTAAAAGGCACAGTAAGATTCAGGAAGCCATCTCAAACGACACGTCCCGTCCCTGAACTGCTTCTCTGCGCTGCAGCGTGTCTGGCTCTCAGCTGTCATTAGAAAATCTTTCCAAACAGACAAAACAGACACGTGACAGTGCAGAACTGCAGGGTGGCAACTACAGGCCGCTGTATTTTGCAGCCAGCAGGTGCAGCTTTGACTTTTAAAATCTGCAGCCTGAGTACAGACATCTCACCAGCAGCATCAGCACACCTGGTCGTGGTTGCTGGTAGGCAGTTTCAATTGCGAAGCAGCGGGTGCACAATGACCATCTGCTCTGTCGGATCCAGCAGGTGGGTGTGCAAATAATAGGACCTGCGCCTGGTTGGCCTCAATCCTCTCTAGGAGCTCCCCATTCTTGACCTGCAGCGCCCTGCAAGGGCCGCAGGAGCATGGCTCTTGACTCAGGAGGTAGATAGGCTGCCCGCTTACACCAAAAATCTCATCAGAAATAAAAAAGCTATTGAGCATCTTGGTACAGTCAAGCCCATCAGATTACTAAACAAAAACAATATTCTGGCCCACGCCAGAACACACTGCAGCACCAGGTATTGGTCACCATAGAGAATCCGAAGTATGATTAACAATCAGCCACACTCAAAGCGGAACAGCAAAGTGAATGCTGAAACCTCATAACTAGCTAGCAAACTAATTACACTGCCTAGAGCTCTCTTACAGCTAGAACTAGTATGTGTTGCATCTGATCTGATTTGCAAGAGTGGTACTGTCTGCTAACAAAACTGACTTGTGCTGGCATGGGTGCTAGCCCACAGCTGTGCCCAACAGCCAGGTATGCAGCAGGGTGCCCTAGCGCATCATGCATGCATAACACAAGCTTAAACACAAGCTTAAAGCTGCATTTATGTGTGCTTGGCATGTGTCTGCTCTGAACCATGCATGTGTGCAAGCTATTAAGACATGTACGCACATAACCTTTCTTTTCTTAGCAACCAGACACGAATCCATGGCACAGCTTCTATCGACACGTGACAGACACCAATATCATCCATGTTCCCACATTATCTTATGAATATAATCTCATTAATCTTAATCTTACTTTAAAAACTTCATGGGCTTTCCCCTGTTGGACAAGGACATGCCTTCCGCACATGCACTGTTCTTTTAGCTGCCTCTCAGAAGACTTGGTAAGAGAAATTGCAGTAATCTAGGATCACATCACATGACATGCTTGCACATTTTGTGCGTATGCCATGCGCACACCTGGCTCGTTGCTCTGCATCCCACAGTTTTTCTGTCAGGTCTCGCTTCATGACCTCGGCATCACCGCGTGCGCGTTCAAGCCGCTCCTGCTCACAATGGACAGCAGCCACCATAGATGCTCAGAGAGAAACAGGTTAGGCTTTTAGGGCTCTTGGGAAGATGGCAATGATGGCCAGGAATGATGGCTAGAAGCTTCAGGCTGGATCTGTCCCTTATAAACCTTCTTCCAAGTTGTGCATGCTGTGTCAGATGCTTGCCCCAAAGCTGTAAAAAAGTATGCAAATACACCCGCCTGTGCGCGATGAAAACACTCACACCCTGGCCATACACAAGACATGACGTGATGATTTGGCCTGCTTTAAGCTGTCCAATGAGGGAGTCTGGTGTGCGCAGGCCCACGAGCTCATATGCATGCGTGCACGTGAGCTCGCTTTGTCACAGCCACACTTTTCGCAAAAAGCCGCCCAGGCGTACTTGCGCCTGAACATTGCAGTCATGCACGCGCTGCTGGACATGCTGTGCGCAAGTACCTGTGTTGCAGACAGGCGCTCCTCAGCTGCACCCTTCTCTGCTGCGAGCGCCCGTGCCCCGCGCCTCTCTTTCTCTAGAAGCCCGTGCAGCTCCACTATTTCTGCAGCATCACACACAGGGAAGGAGCTGCAGCATAGCCCAAGCCTAAATCATGGTGGTTGGTATGACAAAGCTGAGGACGCATGGCTTCACCCAGCCAGCAGGTCACAACCACTTGGTGCAGCTTGCCGCTGCTCATGACATTGCTCCTACCAAGCAAGGCTGCCCTTTCTGAGGCGGTGCAAACAACCATGATGCATACGCATGCACATGCACGCGAGCACGCAGACTGCTAGTGGCTGCCAAGGATACCCTGCCCTTTGGTATCCACGCTGCACCGACACATAAAAATGTGCACTGGGTCCCTTCAGATTGAGCTTGGCTGTGCTGCGCTGCATCGCGCACCTGCAGCAGCAGCTGCAGCGGCCTCTCGTGCTGACGACACGGCAGCCTCCGCAGCCGCGGCACGGCCTACAGCCACCCGTTCAGCCGCAGTCGCCACAGACGCAGCAGCTTCTGCCGCTCGCAACCGCTGCAAGAGGCAAGGCAAGTGGCAGGGTTGGTACGGCAGGTGAGGGGGGTGGCAGAGTGACTGGAATTGAGAGAGAGAGAGAGAGAGAGAGA
>LKMJ01004905.1_pt1 | contig 12622 bp, 7 predicted proteins | sample 643391 | NCBI WGS metagenome assembly LKMJ01 (sample SAMN04112250, study PRJNA286221) | soda lake metagenome | biome: soda lake; feature: Kulunda Steppe; material: water; isolation source: sample PL-Br10 brine of Picturesque Lake | place: Russia: Kulunda steppe | collected 2010-07
ATTTGAGTTCGAGGGAATTGAACCAGGGAATTATGAATTCGAGTTCCATGTCCGAGATACTGTTGCTTCAGATAGTTTAGATATTACTGTTGAAGCATTTGAAGAGGGTGAAATTAGCTTCGCAGAAATGTTCTTCGATTCAGCCCGTGGTGACACAGCAGAGATTGATGTTGAATTCACCTCTGGGGCAGATACAGCCCAACTCAAAATCGGAGATGAAGACGAAACCGGATATGAGATTATCGCAGACCTTGAACGAGAAAATCCTGGTTCAAGTAATGTATACACAATTGAATTCGACACATCTATTGCTGGATTAGCGACAGCGGATTCAGCGGATGTACTCAGCCCACACGAAGATGATGAAGAGGATATCACCGTAACTGTTCAAGAAGAAACAACAATCCCAGACGGATTCAGACTTGTCCAGTCACGATACCTCTTAGAAATTCGAGACTCTGATGACCAATTAGCTGACTTGGCTACATTACGGCATCAACAAGTGGGCGTGAATGATGCGAGCTTCCAACCGATTCCGTTTAATGTTCCAAACCAAGATGTCTTTGAAGTCCCAGAAGAGGTTGTTCAGGATGGAATCCAAGAAGGTGATGTCTTAACTGACGGAGGTCCGGGCTTCCTGGTCTTTGAAGTCGCTGGATTACAAAGTGTTCTTCAAGACGAGACACTCACCGCTGGTGACTTCGCAGAAGGAGCTAGCTTGGAATCTGAGGGTATCCAACTCACAATCGAACATGAGAACCCAGGGACAAATCAGTCACCACAAGACCTTGATGTATCCCAACTCTCATACGCATACGATAGTGAGAATAACCGTGTAATCTTCACTATTGACTCTAACGATATGCCAAATATCCAAGAAGATGGAGAATACACAGCAGTACTCACATTAGATGAAGAAGAAAGCGAATTCATCGATGAAGATGCTGAACTTGAACAAGAAGTAGGATTCACCCATGAAGAAGTATTCGTTGACTTCGACAAATACGAATACGGAGATGATGGAGAAGAATATGTCCTTCTTGACGATGGAAACGAAGAACAAGTACTTGGAGAGACCAACATCCCAGATGGCAGTGAAATCGAAATCCGAGCATTCAGCGAGAGTACATTCACACCATTCGTACAGTCAGAGACTGTAACAATTGAGGATGGTCAATTCGAAGCCTTCTTCGATACAGAAGGACTTATTGAGACACGAGAATCCGAATTCCCAATCTGGGAGGGTGAAGAAGTATCCACATACGATGACGCTGTGGATATCATGCTCCACGCACACGGATATGGAGATACACAAGGTCTTGTACTCCAAGAAGCAGACATCATCAAACAAGGCGAAGACCCTGACGCAAGTTCCCTTGAAGTAGTCGTTCAAGATGAAGACTCCGAACCAATGGAAGACATCACAGTCAACCTTAGCGATGAAGAGTCACAAATGACTGATGAAGACGGGACTGTCCTATATGAATTCCTCGATGATGGTGACTACACAATCACCGTGGAAGAAGAAGGATATGAATCCGTCTCTGATACAATCACTATCGATGGATTCGATGTTTCACGAACTATCACGCTGATTGAAGAAGAGGAAGAAGAGGAAGAAGTCGAAGATGAAGAAGTTGCCGATGTCCAAATCATCTTCACCAACGAAGACGGTGAACGACTAAACGGTGAATTAGATGTTAACGGTGAAACATACACAATCGAAGACGGTGAACGAGTGATTCAGTTAGATTACGACGAATACACCCTCATCGGAACTGCTGAAGGATACGACGACCCTGTTGAACAATCAGGAAATGTCTCCGAGAGCAGTCTTCGAATTGAATTCGAATTCAGCGATGAAGAGGAAGAGGAAGAGGAACCAGAGACAGATGACACTGAACCAGTACAACCAGACGACGGAGAAGACGAAGATGAGCGAGCGCCAGGACAGCCAGGATTCGGAGCAGTAATCGCACTCCTCGCAGTTCTTGGAACCGCTCTGGTAATCGCACGCCGACAAAACTAAAGTTTCACTCCGCTATTCGGAGTTTTTTGTACGACAATACAAAACCTTTTTATTGGAACTCCTCTAACAGTACTAACAGATGAATCTTCAAACTCGTAAACACCTCCTTGAGACTGTCTGTTATGGAGGGAAAGAAGACTACCTCCGAAATCGGCTTAATATAGAATTTCTCACTTCTTCTCTTTCCGAACATCAAACCAATCGAATTGAAAACTCTCTTTCTCTTAAGAGTTCTATTATTCCCGTTTCTGATACAATCTACACAATTAAATCGCATAAAGATGATAAAGTTGATGAATACACAATAAATCTGAATGTCCCAAGTTGCACCTGTAGTGACTTCTTGTATCGTTGTGATTATACAGATGGTGAAAAATGTAAACACATCTGGCGAATAATCTTTCTCACAAAACTAAACGCATTACCGTCGAAACAAGAAGACCCAAAACCTTGGTTATTCTATGAATTAGAACGAGATAGAATGTTACTAGAATCAAAAGGACTCAGAGAGTATAGTGAAGACATTCAAGAAACACAAGATTATGTCCGAACAACAGCACTTCCTGAAATATCATTTGAACGAATATTCTTCCGATGGCTTACCCTTATAGACGACGCATTAGCCGAAAATAACAACATTTAAAACCATCTAACGCTATTATACAGGCATGTCCGTATCAGGTAAATTCGTTGATTACACAGGAGAGGGTGGTCGTAATACAGTCATCGCAATTGAGCATAAGTCAGGAACAAAAGCCTCAGAACAAGCAATCGATTATGACTTTAATCTGAATGAGATTACTCTTGCTGACGAATACCCAGACTATGACCCGAATGATTCAGTTGTTGTCTGTGTATATCCTGAACAGGCTGAAGATTTCGTAGATATCGATTCAGATACTCAGGAGCTATCTCAAGACCAAGTAGAGAAAATTAAGGACGCAATAGACAGGAACAAAACAAAACCATACCATTTCCATTATAGCCGACTATTCTAACCGTTTAACACACCATTTTCAACCAGTATCTCAACACAATCTTCATACACAGAATCTAAATCTTGTTCAGCATCAACACGCACAAATCGGTCTGGATGATTCGACGCCCGTTCATCATATCTTTCAGCAATTTTCTCTAATGTCTGTTTCTTGTCAAACCGTTCATCAAACCCTCGTGTCGAAATTCGTTCTAGTGAAGTTTCAGGAGACACTTCAAGGAGTATTGTAATATCTGGAACCGTCTGAAACCCACCGATATTCTGAATTGCGTCCATTTGTTCCATTAATGGAGTTGAGTTTCCAAACGGATACTCGTCCAAGTATTGTTCCAATTCAATAGACTGATACACAAAACACGAATCGTAAAACCTATCACAGAATACGGTTTTACCCTCTTCCAAAGATGGTCGGACTGTATCCTCTACATGGATAATGTGATTTGACATAAACAAATAAAATAACGACGCAGGATTAACATCATCCTGTGCTAGTTTTTCTCGGATAATCTCTCCAGAGATATAGTTTGTATTCGGTTCAAGTGAGAAAACGAACTCTCCTGTATCACCAAAATCTTCTTGCAGTCTATTAATAATACTAGATTTCCCAGACCCTTCACTTCCTTCAAAAGTCACTAACATACACTTTGGTACTACTCACAGAACAATAAATGTTTTGAATTATGGGCATTCAGTTTTTGTCGGCGCTTCATATACATCCCAAACATACACTTTTGTTAGGCATCCCGTCATTGATGCTTGTGTTTTAATCTCAGCTTCAATCACATACAGATTTCTATCTTTACGAGTTGATTCGTAAGCATCTTGAAAGGAACACGAGGTACAGCAAAGTTTTTCTAACTCAATCTCGCCAGAGTATGACTCTTCAGAGAAAATAGCAAATACATCCTGACCCTCTCGTATATCGTTTCCATCGTGTGTTGCTGAATCACAAGAGAACCGTGGCGGTGTAGATTGAACAACAGGAAGGGGATAATTCACAATTTTCTGAATTATAACATCGTCATCTAATACCATTATACTATACTTTAAAAACTGAGTATATAAAGATTTTTCTAGAATACAGACGACCGAAGATTTTTAATAGAGATATATGTATTATATAAGTAATGAAACGACGAGTATTTATTCTATCTAGTGTCGGTTTAACAACGGCATTAGCAGGGTGTTCAGATACAGACCCTGATGATGACGATACAACACCAGAACCGTCCGAAGATGAATTCCCAGATGGATTTGAAGAAGACGGTGATATTGCGGAGTCAGCAGTAACTAATCATATAAACCAGTTAACTAGTGAAAACACATTCACTGTTGAGTTAACCCGAGAATTCCCAGATGAAGAACCCGAGATTATCCAAGGGCAGAAAGAAGGAGAAACTCGGTCTATTTCAGCATATCGAGGAGATACACTAATCGAGCAGTTAGTCTCTCAAGATGAGGCTGTATATACTCGGTATACACCAGATTCAAATGTATCGTATTCATTTACACCAGACTCACAGATTAGAGAAGTTGAAGTTATCCAACGGCGAATGCTCCGATATATCCTTAACGGGATTACTGTTGAATTAGACACCCAAAGCGATACTGAATTAGTATACACAATTACAGGTGTAGATAATAGAGAAGAATTACAAACAGTCTTTAAAAACAGAACATCGGAGTTTGATTCAGTCTCGGGTGAATTAACTGTGGAACAATCAGGAATTATCACAAGTATTGATGTAAGTATGGGCGAACATTCGCTTACTTATGAAACCACATTAGAGTCGAATATCGATACTTCATGGTTATCTGACGCACAAGAAAGTTCAACAAATATTGAAGCACGGATTAGCCCTAATATTAATGCTATTACTATTGTGAATGGCGGAGAAGAATTAGCAGAAGGGTCTTCTGTACTAATTGTTGATGCTGATGATGTTGTATATGAAGTAGAACTAACTGAATCATTCCCATCCGAGACTGCAATATATATTGCGATTTATAATGATGGTACAACACAAAAAACAATGGGTAATATTCCAAACCCTGTAGGCGATGACTTAGATAATGGGCCATATAATGTTGTTTTATTTGATGAGAATGGTCGTTCTGTTGGGGATTTCTCTGTTGATAACTGAATAGACTACTTTTCTGTTATTGAATCATCTACAGAATGTGAGGGAGAGTGCCTTGGGGTCAAGCCCCAAGGTCGTTCACACCTCAACCCTATCCGCAAACATATTTAACCTTCGCAAAAGAATTCGATTATAAGAGTATATATGCTGCCTGACAGTTCATTACAAACCAAAACAATAACAACCGCCCTATTAGTTGCGGTGATTTTAATCGCCTTTACAGCGGGGGCAGGAACAGTTAGCGCAAACCCTCTCGATACTCCAGGGGATGATGGAGTAGAAGATTGGTGTTTGACAACAAGTACAAGTAGTGGTGGGTCTCCTGAAGATGTTACAAATATTTGTGGTCCATCCTCAGCACAATCCCCTCACCAGGTTGTACAAGTAAGTTATGTCCGAAGTACATCACCAACCCACCCTCAAGTACAGACAATCATCCCAACGATTAAAACAGACACCCGAGAAGATGTTAATATCGAAACAAACCTCGTTTACGAAGGCAGCGGCGAGGTGTATGAATCAAACGCACTCGGAGAAGTACTAGAACCAGTAACAGATACGACATTTTTACAATCCCACACATTAGAAGGAACTGACAGAACATCCTTTGTTCACAGAGTTCAATTAGAAGAAGGTACAGTGAATCCAGAAGACCTTCGGCTTGAGATTGAAGTATATGATGAGAGTGAACAGTTAGTCGCATCTATGACGGGTAATGACGCACTCCCTGTTGGGGGATTCTATGTTTCAGCCCCAGCAGAGACTGAAGAAGATGAAGAAGATGAAGAAGAGGACGATACAAGACAGGACGCAACTAGTTCTGGTGTGATTTCATCAAGTGACCGAACAATTGCGATTCAAGAACAGTCGAACGACATCTCACGATTCGTTGATGGTTCAACCGAACCACGCCCATTATACGATGGTTCACTTCCACCAACACAGTATCAAGGTGGAAGTCAAACTGGATGGGCTGTTGGAAACGCCACTAATGTAGATTCTCTTCAAACAGTTGAAGAAGATAATGTCTTCGAACAAGGAGCTGTGATTCTTAGTGGAACTCATCCGAACAGAGACACTGAAGCCATTAACTTCGGTACAGCAACATATGGTATCCCACAGGCTAATGACCACTACCTCTCTATTTCCTACGCATTAGCTGTGGCTAATACAAACACAAGTGTTGAAGTGAAATTAACTGATTCACAAGGGAACCCAATTGACCCAGACGCTGAAACACGAGAGTTCGGACACACAATGTCCAGCACTCTAGAGGATGGAACTACAATCAACTTCAGCTCCCGTGAACAGTTCGAAAATGCGATTGAAGATGACCTTCTTTCCACACAAACAGAGGAATTCGAATTAACACCTGCTGAGACTCGATACATTAACAACAATTACGAAGCATACATCACATACGCCGCTGAAGGAGAATCAAGCTTAGTTCTCTTCCGAAGCGCAGTTGTCTCAACTGACCAAGAAGGTACAATTGGACAGCCGATTCAGGTAAGTCCATCATACCCTACAGTTGGGCAAGATGTTGAAATTAATAGTAACCTAGGAACTGCGTATGATGACTATGAGAATGTTCAAGAAGTCTGGACTATTACAGATGATGTCTCAGAACAAACCCTTGGATATGATTCAACACAAAACGGAATCACAACAGAATTCGCTGACTCTGACTCAAAAACAGTTCAGTTAGAAGTTATTTACGATGAAGATGTTAGTGATGAGGGTGAAGAGGCTGATTATGTCACCAGAAGTGATGAGTACGAACGAACAGTTCAAGTTCAAGGTGTACAAGACGAATCCGCAACATTCGATATTTACTATGAAATTAATGAAAACATCGATGAGAGATTCGGTACGGTAAATGTTGAACCGGAAACAGAGGAACTAATAGTTCCAGTTACCGTCACAAACGATGGAGATACTACAGTAGAGCGAGATATTGCTCTATTAGACACGCTCACACGAGACTATGGATACACAGACCGAGTAATGGATGAACGAACTGTAACAGTAGAACCTCGTAGCGAAAAACAAGTAAACCTCCGAGTATCCTGGGAAGCTCATGAATTTGGACACCACGAGATTAATGTTGTTGACGGAAGTGGTGATACGGTCGATAGAATAGACGCATCCAACCCCGACACAGATGTATATGTCTACCAACCAGCAACTTTAGAGATTGAGAATCTTGATATGCCATCCACATGGCTTGTTGAGAACAACTTCACATCCAGAGTAATTGTCAGAAATGTTGGAGACTTATCCACACGACACGAAGCCTCTGAAAGTATCATCTCCTCTGAATTCGGAGAGTTCTGGAACGGAACACAACGAGATGTTGAACTAGCAGGCGGTGATGTCCGAGAAGAACAAGTCGGTGAAAACAGAGAAGTTATTTACGACCGAGAAGGGCTTCGATACTCCCCACTATACCCAGAGATTACAGTTAACGACCGTGAGGAAGTAAATTCCCCATATGGAACAGAAACAGGAGTCTGGGAATACAAAGCAGAAACTCTCCCTGTCTTTATGCAGTCCAACCAACAACTCTATGAATCATACATAGATGAGGAAACTCAAGAAGTAGAACTGTACAAAATGGAAATTCTTTCCACAGACCTCATGATGGGAAGCTATAATGATGTGGAACCAGAATTCGATGAGGATGTAATCGGAGACGAATCTTGGTACGCCTCTGCGTATCCATTTACAGACAGACATTGGACAACCTCCGAACACTGGGCTGTTAAGGATTACTTTGACCGTATCGACCAAGTTCGTGACGCTGATACACCAGTAGATTTCGAAGACAATAACCCCGACGCAATTCCAACAACAGATATTGAAGACATCCAAGGGCCTATCCGACAAGGCGGAGATGACTCTGAGGACAGACTCTTTATGAGAGTTTCAATCCTCAATGACGGAGGGGACTGGACAGGTAACGCACGAGTAGTAGTTGTATCTGACCAAGAAATCTATTACCCAGCAGATGACTTCTCACCAGAACAAATTCCAGCTAACCGACCACTCGTAAATGACGAATGGGAAACACAGACTAGCGAGTACTATGAACAAGAATACTACAGCTCGAATGTTGCCGGAATGTCAAGTATCCACCTTGACGATAATGACTCCCAAGAAGTATTCGTCCCAATCGTTATCCCAAACCATGAACAAAACGAAGGCGAACATACACTTACAGTACAAGTCCGAGATACATTAGCCGACAAACCAGACTACCTTGAACGGCGAAGCGAAGTCCTAGATGACGACGGTGAAGTAATCTATGAAGCACCAGACCACCTCTTCCAACACACAGTAGATATTGATGTATGGGGTGATTCAGTATTAGTCGAAACTGAACAACATCAACAAAGCGTTAATCAACTCTGCGACGAGATAGGATTAGGAGACTGTGACAACGAGGACGCTGAAGAGTTCTCCTTCGATGTTACATACAAGAATATGGGTGGAGACAACATTGACCACACAATTGACGCCCACATATACCACACAGGTGGCCCTGTCCTTGACCCAACTGAACACCACTTGAATCGAGCAAGCGGTACAGATGACCATCAAGACAACTCCGTTCCAGAAGGCTGGTATAGCGGAGACAGAGGTTCAAACCAAGACTACCTCACAAGTGATACAACAGTAGGAGTTGGTCTCACAGGTAGTGATTGGGCTTCAGACCATGAATCATACTGGGCACAACCAGTCACAGAACCAATCGCACCACGAGATACACACACATGGACTTTCGAAAATATATTCGAGCGACCTGGTGAATACAGAGTTCAACTCACACAGAGCCGAGTCAACCATGAAACAGACCAATTAGAAGGGTACAATCACCCAGAAGACCAGTTCGACTACACAGATAATGTTGAACTTGAGGTAATGGTATGGGATGTAATGGACCCAGTTGCTGAGTGGCATACACAAGATGTAACTGGACGAGAAGAATCCCCTGACTCAAATGACCGACATGTTGAACTTGGTACAGAATACCTCGATGACGAATACGCAGGATTATCCAGTACAGCCACAGTCGGAAACTACGATGTCTGGGAAGGAGGCGCTCTCCGACTTGACGGCCAAGAACGATGGGGCTGGACTCCAGATGAAGCCACCAATATGGATGTCTCACACGATAATGTCGGAATCCAAGACTACAACTGGACAATCGACGACGCTGACCCGAACCGATTTGAAATCGACGGTCAAGCAATCCACAGATTCGACGGCTCCTACGACAGAGAAGCACACCTTCAAGTCTGGAACTATGATGAATTCACAGAAGGAGACGGCAACCAGTTAACAGATACTGAATTCCGAGACATTCAAGTCCGACCAGACAATGACGCACCAGACCTTGGAATCGACTATGATGTCGAACATGAGAACACAAATAACCCAGGAGATTATGTCTGGGCTGGTTCACCAACAGACGCTGGTGGATACTTCACAGATGTTCTCTGGACTGTTGACGGTGAAGACCAAGCAATTGGTATCGAAGATGGACGATGGACAATTGAGGAAGATGGAGGAGCAAACAACAAAACTGGAGAAAACAGCGACCTCTGGCAATGTCGTGACTTCTGGATTGCGAACAACAACCCAGATGTAAACACAGACGCAATTGACACATACAGTCAAAACTACAGCTCCTGTACAGAAACAAACAGTTACCGAGGTAATCAGACAATTGCCGCAGATAACGCAACTTGGGATGCTGTAACTGAATGGCAAGACCGAGATGATGGTACAGAAGGAGGTGTCACAACAGTAACCCGATTCACCGCAACAGACTTCGCTGGGAACGAATCATTCATCGAGGATGATATTGATGTCTATGTTGACCGAACAGACCCAACAGCATACCTCGAAAATGAAAATAATGACCGAAGTGTCGATGACCGTGTATGGGGCGCATACTCCGGTCAAAACTATAGCGGTGAACAAGTCGCTTGGGATGCCTGTGACTCCTACAATAATGGACCAAATAACGGCGGAGTTGGACTTCACGGAAGTACAAACTCTAATACAGGCTCAGATGCCGATACAGCCTTCCAATTCACAGCTCCACCAGGAACTGGATGGCAAGACTGTACATTTGTCTCAGACCCATACGATGCTCCAGCATCTGGAGGTGGAACTTATAGTGAACGAATTGAAACCGAAGATGTAACAGTTCGAGACTGGTACGGAAACACTGAAACTGTATCCGAGTCAATCAGAGTAATTCGAGATAATGTTGACCCAGATTATTACTGTGACCCAAGCGATTGTCACAACTCTGACGCCAACCTAGATAACTATTCCAGCGATACAAGTGGAAGTAGTTCAACAGCTACCTCCTCAAATTCTGCGAGTGCCACAACCTGTGTTACATTCAATAATAATGGATACGATGGTGGTGTTGGTCTAGATGACCTCAGCACAAGTGGTGACAGCACATCCACACAAACCTTCAACTCTGAAACAATTGAAGTCTGTATCACAGCAAGTGCGAGTGCTAGCGCAAGTGCGAGTGCGAGTGCTAACGCAAGTGCTGACGCAAGTTGTTCAACTCCATCCGCATGTGGAACCTGTGATAGCGACTCTGACGATGACTATGATTCTGACTCTGACAGGGATGATGATTACGATGATGAATATGTTGAAGCAACTGTCACAGTAACAGACAACCACGGGAATACATCGAGTGAGACAATCTCCGCATACGCTGAAGCAGACGCAGAAGCATACGCATTCGCTGAAGACTCTGATTCAGACTCATGTGAGGAATGTTCCGGTTCCTGTCCAGAACCAGAACCCGAACCATAAACAGTTAAGGTTCTATTTCACCCAAATCTTTATAAAGGTGAATTGTGTAGTGTAGAGTACAATGGATAGAAGAAAATTTTTATTATCCTCTGCCGCTGCTGTATCCACAGTAGCAGTAGCGGGATGCGCTGATGAGAACGGGGAGAATGGAGATAATAATGGAACCGATGATGAACCAACAGACGAATTTGCGGATGTAGACTTCCCAACTGGGTTAAGTGGGAGTGGGATTACTGATGTTGACGCATTAGTGGGTGATGAAACAGGAATTCTATCGACATCCTCTGTTTCAATCGATATTGCGTCACAGTTCCCGGAGACAACAGAAAATACTGACATTCAAGCAGACCAAGAATCTGAGGAATCGATGATTGTTAGTTCTGTTGAAAGTGAACAGGGTGAACAAGAGCAGATTCAGTATGAATCTGGTGGTCAGATTTATATTCGGTCTGTAACTCCATCCCCTGACGGTGGTGATGACCAAGTAGATTATCAAATTCAGGATGCTGATTTTAATGCGGAATCGGTTTATGCTGCTGGATTCGTTCGAGATGCTATGGAAGATGTTGATTATGGAGCGCCTGACTCAGTAGAAGGTGGATTCACTTACACAGCTGAACTATCGGATATTGGGAGTGAGAACCCGATTAGGCAGTCCTTTGATGGGAATGTTCAAGTATTGGATATTACAGCAGTATTCTATGAGGATGGGTTAGTTGACTCGGTTTCGATTGATATTGAGACAGATGAGCAACAATTGACACAATCGCTTGATTACGATGATTATAATGAGACGGAAATTGTAGCCCCTGATTGGTTAGACGATGCAGAGGAACATGTTGCTGAGGTTGAAGCAAATGAGCCAACAGGAGATGTAAGCTTTGACCAAGATGGTTCAGATGTGGTTGTAACTATTAATGAGTTAGAGAATACAGAGGAAGTCACAGTTGCGGCAGGGTTTGACCCTGTTGCTGAAGGACTCGGTGTTGGGGAGAGTGTAACTGTTACAGAAGAAGAGTATATGATGGAAGGTCAAGTGTCGGAGATTCTTGTTCTCACAGAGTATAATCAAGAGTTTGTTGAGATTGCGAGTTATACTCCCGAGTAGAGTTCGCTTGTAACTCGTATAGATAGTTTTTTATAGGCTGAATAAGTATATTGTGGTATGACTTTAGAGACGACTTCTCACCCTGATTTCCCTTTTTACACAGAGGCGAGAGAAGCCTTATCAGACAAGTATTCACTTCAAGATGTTTTTACAGAGGATATTTTAGAAGTCAGTCTTGAACGAGTATTATCTACGATTTCACGAGAGGATATGACAAAACAGTATGGTTCGGAAAATCAATTTAAGACTTTCATAGGAGCTAAAACATTACTCTCTGAAATAAATAATCCGCTGTATGCGTATATGTTCTTCAAAGGTGATGCGGAACGAATTATATCTGAATATTCTATCAGAGAGATTTCAATCGCAACATCCATTCCTGTTACGAAAGTTTCTGGTGTTGACTCAGAAGTTTTATTGGAATCAGAGTTTAGTGACGCATTTAGCGATGCCACAGTCGAACAATTATCAAAAATGGGTGATAAATACTTTGA
>LKMJ01004906.1_pt1 | contig 12622 bp, 15 predicted proteins | sample 643391 | NCBI WGS metagenome assembly LKMJ01 (sample SAMN04112250, study PRJNA286221) | soda lake metagenome | biome: soda lake; feature: Kulunda Steppe; material: water; isolation source: sample PL-Br10 brine of Picturesque Lake | place: Russia: Kulunda steppe | collected 2010-07
GACCTTCTCTTCACACATCGCGCGTGTCAAGAGCCTGGTCGAGTTCGCCGACGATATCGGCCGAAAACCGGTCCTGTTGGGTCGCTCTATGGAGAAGTACTCCGGGACTGCGGAGCGACTTGACTTCGTCGAGTTTCCCGAGGATCTTGGCATGTACGGCCACCGCAAGTCCGTCGACCGGACGTTCAAGCGCATCATGAACGAGGGCAAGGAGGAGTTCCTGCCAATCGTCACGGGCCATCAGGGCGAACCGCGCGCGATGTTGACCCGGATGGGCCGCGGCGAGACGCCGTACGAAATCGACGACGGTGACAAGGTTATCTTTTCGGCACGTGTCATTCCGGAGCCGACGAACGAAGGACAGCGCTACCAGGCAGAGACGCTACTCGGCATGCAAGGTGCGCGCATCTACGACGACATCCACGTCTCTGGCCACCTCAACCGGGAGGGTCACTACCAGATGCTGGATGCTCTCCAGCCACAGCACGTCATCCCGGCCCACCAGGACCTCTCCGGGTTCGCACCGTACGTCGGCCTCGCGGAGGACGAGGGACACCGTGTCGGGCGTGACCTCCACATCACCCGTAACGGCGAGATGATACAGCTGGTCGACTGAACATGACACGACAGCAGGCAGTCGAAGAAACAATCGCGCGGTGCCGACAGCAGGTCAACGCGGCTATCGAGGAGGACCTCCCGGTCGCGCGCCCTGAACGGCTCTACGAGGCATCGCGATATCTGCTCGATGCTGGTGGGAAACGCCTGCGACCGACGATTCTCCTCCTCTCGGCGGACGCACTGGCCGATGTCGAACCCGGCTCCGAGGACTATCGTCAGTTCCCGGCGGCCGACGGCAAAGCTGTGGACGTGCTTTCGGCAGCGGTGAGCATCGAAATCATCCAGTCGTTCACGTTGATTCACGACGACATCATGGACGACGACGATATGCGCCGCGGAGTTCCGGCCGTCCACAGGGAGTACGACCTCTCGACTGCGATTCTCGCCGGAGACACGCTTTATTCCAAGGCCTTCGAGAACATCCTCAGGACGGGGGCGCCAGCGGACCGATCAGTCCGCGCGCTCTCGGAACTGGCGACGACGTGTACCGAAATATGCGAAGGGCAGTCGCTGGATATCGAGTTCGAAACCAGAGAGGGTATCACACCCGAGGAGTACCTGGAGATGGTGGAGCTAAAGACTGCGGTGCTGTACGCTGCGGCAGCGAGCATTCCGGCGGTTTTGCTGGGATACAACGACGCGGTCGACCCGCTTCACAGCTACGGGCTCGACATCGGGCGGGCGTTCCAGATTCAGGACGACCTCCTCGACCTGACGACGCCGACGGAGAAACTCGGCAAGCAGCGCGGGAGCGACCTTGTCGAGAACAAACAGACGCTCATCACCGTTCACGCCCGCGCACAGGGCGTGGACGTGGACAACCTGGTCGACACCGACTCCGTCGACCAGGTGTCCGAAGCGGAGATAGAGCGGGCTGTCGGCATCCTCGAAGATGCCGGAAGCATCGAGTACGCTCGCAAGACCGCCCGCGAGTTCGTTACCAGCGGGAAGGAGCGACTCGATATACTGCCGGACAACGAGGCTCGTGACCGACTGTTCGATATTGCGGATTACCTCGTCGAGCGGGACTACTAGCCCGCCCCGGCGACGCTACTGCTCACTTTTCTGCTGACAACTGGTCTGTGCCGGTGTCGGTTGACGCGAGATACCCAGCACGGAGTTCGTAGCCGATGACGAACAAGAACGTCCCGCTGATAATCGACCAGATGACTGCCCCCTCTGCCAGTGTTGCGTCTGCAGAGACCACGCTCCCGATGACGAGGAACAGGACGAGAACGGTGCGGACTCGCCACTGCGGCGGGACAGTGTCGTCGGTCCGCGCCAGGTACAACTGCGGGACGGCGAGGCCCAGCACTGCGACGATGACGAATATCGCCAGACTCGTCACCTCGGCTGGAAACCCGTACGCCGTATCGATAGTTGCGAAGACGAGAAACGCGACAAAGCCCGGGAGGAGACCCAGCGCGATTGCGCGGGTTTCGAGAGAGACCATACAGCCAGTCAATGGTCGAATTGCTTATAATACCTGTGGCTCTGTCAATCGCTGCTAATCGACCAGGTCACCTTTATCAGACCGCCCTTGAAATATTGGATAATGGACCCTATCGAGTACGAGATTCAGGACGACCGTGCCACGGTGACGCTAACCAACCCCGACCTCCGGAACGCACTGACACTCGATACGGCCAGGGCACTGACCGAGGCGTTCGACGATATCGAACAGAGCGATGTCCGCTGTGTCGTCTTACAGGGTTCCTCGGGAACGTTCTGTGCCGGGGGAGACATCGAGTTGATGATGGAGGGGCTAACCAGCGAGCGCGACACCGAGGAGTTGATGGAGGAGGCAGCGTATCCAATCAACCGGACTGTCCAGCGTGTCTACGAGTGCTCCATTCCGACGATAGCGAAAGTCGACGGTCCGGCCTACGGTGCAGGAGCGTCGTTGGCAATCGCCTGTGATGTGGTGCTGGCGAGCGAGGAGGCAGAGATCAGCTTCGGGTTCAGACGCGTGGGTCTCTCGGTCGACTCGGGAACGTCGTATCTCCTCCCGCGGATGGTCGGCGAGAACACCGCCAAGGACCTCGTCTACTCGGGAGACTTGCTGGACGCGGACGCGGCCGAGGACCTCGGGCTGTTCAACCGCGTGTATCCGTCCGGGGAGTTCGACGAGGGCGCCGAGGAGTACGTCCAGAACGTGGCTACCGGGCCGACCGTTGCGCTGAAACATTCGAAGCAACTCCTCCAGCGCGGGCACGAGCGCTCGTTCGACGAGGTCATCGAGCACGAGGTCGATGCCATCGGGAGGGTTTTCGAAACAGAGGACTTCGCGGAAGGCGTCGAGGCGTTTCTCGAACAGCGCACGCCAGCGTTCGAGGGCGAGTAGTTCGGAGGGTCAGGACACCGCGCGAGATACAAACAGCGCCAGAGCTACGAGGGAAGTACTCGAAAATCGAGAAGCGTGACTACAGTTTGTTCTCGGCGTCTTCTGCGAGCTCTTTCATCCGCTTGCCGACGCGTCCGGCGTCGGAGAACTCGTCGTCGCTCATCGCGTTCGCCAGCGCATTCCCGAGCACGAACACGGCGTGTTTGTGCTCGCTTTTGGACATGTGCACGTCGTCAGGAGTGACGTCGATTTCCTCGTACTGGTCGAACAGGGAGTCGTCGGTGTTCTCCAGGCCCTTGAAGTACTCCATGATGATGACCATCTGCTCGTGAAGCTCCAGCAGTTCGTCTTTGTGCATTGTTGTGTCCAATAAAGAGGTGTCGGTTCAAGTATGTTTGGTCTTTGCTTGAACCCATTCAGAGGGCGATTCACACTGTCGACCGAACGCAACTCGAAGAGCTAGAAGACGTACTCGTCGTCGTGACCCATCATACCGTCGTCTTCGTATCCAGGCCCCCCCTCATCGTCGACTGGACCACTCGTTTTGTACGCTTTCAATCCAGTGGCGACGAGTTCCTCCACCGCTTCCTCGCGGTTGAGAAATTCCCCCTCGTCGACGAGTTGGGTAATCTGCATTTCGAGATGCTCCGGGATAGTTATCTCTACTTTTGGCATCGCAACGTGAGTGCCTTTGCCTGAGGGGTATTTAAAACTGACGGGGATTGTTTCCAGTGGCGCAAGAAGAGATAGTTCAAATTAAAATTTCTCTGCCGGTCACCGAACAGGAGTTTCGATGCTAGCAACGTTCCCAGCCGGTACCGCCGAGCGCACAATAGTCAGGCTCAAAGGGCCTGCGGTGTAACAACGACAGAAATGGAGTCTCGCCGGAGCGAGGAGGCGGTTGTCGGTGATAGAGCCACGCGCGCCGTCCGTGGCTGTGCTATCGAGACCCCACCGCTTCGATCGTTGCTCCAGTTATTTGATGCGCCACGGCTGGCGTGGGCTTCACCGACGACGTCCGTCGTTGCGGGAGGCGCAACGGCCACGCTCACCGCGACGGGAACAGGTCGATTCAGCCAGCTACAGACGACCGCCGAGGAGCTGTTCGACGAACTCGATACTCCCGGCTCGCTTCCAGCACGGGCGCGGCCTCGGCTGTTCGGCGGCTTCTCTTTCAGTCCCGGAGAGCGTAGGACGGATGATCGAGGCAGTCCGTGGGAGGGCTACCCCGACGGTCAGTTCGTCCTCCCCGCAGTGCAGGTGAGCGTGAGCTCTGACGGGACGTGGCTGACTGCGACCGCCACAGGACCGGACGCAGAGGGGAGTGCACGCCGCCGACTTGACCACTGGCAAGCCCGAATCGAGTCACTTCCCGAGCTCGACGTCGCCTCGTCGCCGGGTGTGAGCAGTCGACGACACGAACCTGAGCTATCGGAGTGGCAAGACAGAGTCGACGAGGTCGTCCAGCGGATACAGCGAGGTGACCTCCGAAAGGTGGTTCTCGCGCAGTCGCTAACCGCGAACCTGGAGACTGACATCTGCGCCCCCGACGTACTCACTCGCCTGGGCCGGTCCTACCCCACCTGCTATCGCTTCCTCTTCGAGCCCACGGCCGGTGGAACGTTCTTCGGCGCGACCCCGGAGCGCCTGGTCAGACTCCGCGATGGGACAGTGGACACGGAAGCGCTCGCCGGCTCAATCGGCCGCGGCGAGACGAGAGACGAAGACGACTGGCTGGAACAGGAGCTCCGAGAGAGCGAGAAAAACAGCCACGAACATGAACTCGTCGTCGAGGCGATTCGACAACAACTGGACGGCGTGACCGAGCGCATCGAAACGGGCGGCCGGACGGTCCGGAAGCTCTCCAACGTCCAGCACCTCCAGACGCCGATGCAGGCGACACTCGACGGGGAGCGACACGTCCTCGAGTTGGTCGAGCGACTCCACCCGACACCTGCAGTCGGCGGACTGCCGGTTGACGAGGCGACGCGGACAATTCGTGAACTTGAGCAGTTCGACCGGGGATGGTACGCGTCGCCGGTCGGCTGGATAGACGAACACGGGGACGGTACGTTCGTCGTGGCCATTCGCTCTGCGGTCGCCAGGGGAACGACTGCGACGCTGTTTGCCGGCGCGGGTATCGTCTCCGACAGCAATCCAGACGAGGAGTGGGACGAGCTTCAGTTGAAGTTCCAGCCGATTCTCGACGAGTTGAAATAAGATGAGTGCACCAAACAGGAACACACTCTGGGCGGAGGTCCTCGTCGACGAACTCGTGGCCTGTGGCGTGGACGCCGTGTGTCTCTCGCCGGGGTCGCGTTCGACGCCGCTCACCGTCGCGTTCGCGGAGCACCCGGACGTTGAGACGTTCTCACATCTCGACGAACGGTCGAGTGCCTTCTTCGCCCTGGGTCGCGCTCGGCAGACGGGGAAGCCGACGCCGGTCGTCTGCACCTCCGGTACTGCTGCAGCGAACTTTCATCCCGCGGTGCTCGAAGCCAGCGAGAGCCGTGTTCCGTTTCTCGCGCTTACCGCCGACAGACCGCCGGAGCTGCGCGACAGCGGCGCGAACCAGACGACCGACCAGGTGAAGTTGTACGGCGACGCTGTACGGTGGTACCGCGAGCTTCCCGAACCCGAGGCCGACGACCGCAAACTCCGGTCGCTCCGGGTGGCCGTGGCTCGCGCGCTTGCGGCGGCGACTGGAACGCCATCGGGACCGGTTCACCTGAACGTGCCGTTCCGAAAACCGCTGGAGCCGAAGCCAGTCGAGGGAGACGTTCCCGCAGACATGGAAAAAGACGCGTCGCTGGCAGTCGATGGGCGTGACGGTCCGTTCGTCGAGACGACACAGGGGCCACAGACCGTCGACATTGGGGAACTGGGTCGTCTCGGAGATGCACTCGACGCCGACCGAGGACTGATTGTCTGTGGTCCCTCCGACGGCCCGACGCCCTCACAGGACTCGCTGGTCGAACTGGCAGAGGCGACGGGCTTTCCGGTGCTCGCTGACCCGCTCTCGGGCCACCGGTTCGGTGTGAGCGTCGGCCGCACGCTTGTCTGTGGAGGATACGACTCCTATCTCGCAGGCTGTGACTGGCCGGTGCCGGAGGTCGTCATCCGGTTCGGGCTGTCGCCGACGTCGAAGGTGCTCCGGAAGTATCTCGCCGAGGTCGACGCCAGACAGTTCATCGTCGACCCCGCAGGCGGGTGGACCGAAGCGGAGTTCACCGCGACCAATCTCGTCGTCGCAGACCCGTCGTGGCTCGCCTCGGAGCTGGCGGAACAGGTCGAGAACACGACGACGGCGTACAGGGAGCGCTTCGAGGCGGCCGAACGTCGATACTGGACTCTCGTCGAGGACGCCCGCGAGGAGCGACTGTTCGAGGGCGGTATCGTCGCTTCAGTTGCCGAGCGCTGCCCCGAGGGTGCAACGCTGTTCGTCTCGAACAGCATGCCGGTCCGCGACCTCGACCGGTTCGGACGCCCTCGTCCGGAGGCAGTCACAACCTTCGGCAACCGTGGCGTGAGCGGTATCGACGGCATTCTCTCGACCGGACTGGGCGCTGGCAGTGCAACCGACGGCCCGCTTGTCATCGTGACGGGTGACCTGGCGTACTACCACGACATGAACGGGCTGCTCGCACTCTCGCGGTGTGACGTCGACGCGACTATCGTCCTCATCGACAACGACGGCGGCGGTATCTTTCATAAACTTCCGATAGAGGCGTTCGACCCGCCGTTCACCGAGCAGTTCAAGACACCCCACGGGCTCGATTTCTCGGCCACTGGTGACCTCTACGACCTCGACTTCCAGCGAATAGCCGGTCGGATGGAGCTGGAGGACGCCTTCGAGCAGTCGCTTCGCCGAGACGGGACGCAGGTTCTCTCGGTAGAACTCGACGGCGAGGCCAGCCACCGCTTCCGGGAGGAGCTTCACGACCGCGTGCAGTCCGGGCTGTAGTCCTATTGCGCGAGTGTACTGTACTCCTATGGCGAGAGAACAGGCGAGGGAGCCACCTCTTGCTCGACGGGTTCACGAGTCCGATTCGAGCACCAGAGACGGATATAAATAAAAGGCGATAGCCACTCCGACGCCGGCACCGGCGGCCAGAAGTGCTGCTTCTTCCCAGGGATTACCGAAGGCTACGGCGTTGACGAGCAGTGAAACTGCGGCAGTAATTACGAATCCAACAACGGCCAGTCGACCTGGCGACTGATTCCAGCCCAGAGCCATGTCTCACCTATGTAGCATCACGGCTTAAAGCCGGGTGCTCACGCTCGTACTCTGGGGGCAGGACCAACCGCGGGTTCAAGGCCGAGGTATTTTGAACGATGCCGACGAACCCCTCCTCATGGGAATCGCGGTCGACGGTCACGAGGAGGCGACGGTTACGCTTGCGCTCACACTTTCAGCGCTCCGGGAGTGCAGCGACCCGGCGGCCGTCGTCGACGACGCCAGGCAGTGGAGTCGCTACGTCGCAATCGTCGACCGGAGTCCGGCGGCAGTCAAAGACTTCGCCGAGTCGCACGACATCGAGTGGGAGTTCGATTTCGACGGGGACAAGTGGGAGACGATGGACCGAATCCGGGCGACGACACCCACTCCTCGGCACGTCTTCGTCGGCGTCACCGACGGCGACCGGACGATAGCGATGCATCTCGACTGGGAGTATCTCTCTATCGACGAGGCCGCCGAGAAAGCTGAGTGGGAGCTAGTCCGCGACGCGGCCAGCGACCAGGGTATCAGGGAACGCATCGCCGGTCTCTGGCCGTTCGATTGAGCCGGGCTTTCGGACCAGAGACACCCTACTGGGTTTCGGTGACGGAGGACTCTATCGGACCGCCCTCTGTGACCCACGCCGCGAAGCCGCCTTCGAGGTGTGCGACGCGTTCGAGACCCAGTCGCTGGGCCTGTCGGGCGGCGAGCACCGACCGCGGACCCGTAGCGCAGTAGAACACGAGTTCCTCAGCGTCATCGAACTCGCTCCGGTAGCGTGGACTGTCCGGGTTCAGGTGAGCTTCCAGACACCCTCTGGAGGCGTGAACTGCGCCGCGAACCATCCCTGTCGCCAGCTCGAGCGCGTCGCGGACGTCCACGAATACGACTCCGTCCTCGTCGAGTACTGTGACCGCTTCCGCAGGTGAGTACGCCCCGACAGCGGCTTCAGCCTCCACCACCAGCTCCTCGTATCTGTGCGCAATCTCGTGCGTGCTCGGTGACATAGTGACTGCCGTGTGCGGAGCTAAGACGCGAGGTTACTCGCTCGCTCCCAGCTGAACCAGCACGTCCTGCGCGTCGAAGTACGCCCGGTTCTCCTCGACTTTCCCGTCCACGATGGTCGTTTTCGACATTCCGCTGAACGACACCTGGCGGCCTGTCGGTGGCTGCTCCATCCACTCGCCTTCGTGCGTACCGGTCAGCGTCCACTCCCACATCGCGACGTCGTCCCCCACGAGCATCTCACCCACCGTTAACTTCACATCGGGAAACGCCTGCGCCTGTTCGTCCTGCATGGTAAGCAGTTCGTCTCGTCCGTGAATCTCACCCAGCGGGTGGGCGAACGTGAACGATTCGGAAATCGCGTCCAGGTTCGACAGGTTGCCGCGCCGCACGGCAAAGTAGTCGTTCATCAGCTGCTCTACGTCCGGTGTTGTTGTTTCTGGCATAGTTCCCCCCTTTCGACGAGTATCCGCCGTTCCAGTGCCCGATTTGCCGTATCAGTGCCCAGTGCATGATTTGCTGTATCAGTGCATGTATCTGTGATTTGCCGTATCAGTGCGTCTACCGCTCGGTAACGAAGGATACTCGCCTCTAGTATGTCCTGTGTCGAGTTAACACTTCCCGAGGTCTCGTGACAGGTCAGTCTGTCGATAGCAGGCCCTCTCGGTCGTCGAAGCCCACGGACGACTCCGGGTTTGAGCAGCATCACTCGCCGCCTTGGGCCTCCCACAGCGGATACAGCGCGTCCCTAATCGGTTCGGTCATCGGCGTGCCGTCCAGAATGAGTGCTCCGTCCCCCGCCTCGACGTTTCCGATAATTGCACTGTCGATGTTTGCGTTCGCGAGCTCGTCGAGTGCGTCGTCGACCTGTTCTTCGGGAACTGTCGCCAGCACCGCGCCGGAGCCGAACATGCTGAGCGGGTCGACGCCTGCGGCCTCGGCTAGCGCCTTCGTTTCCGGTCGAACCGGAATCGCGTCGCGGTCGATATCGAGGCGAACGCTCGCGGCGCGAGCGAGTTCCTGCAGTCCTGTGAGGACGCCGCCCTCTGTCGGGTCGTGCATCGCCGTCGCATACTCCCGGAGTACACGGGCATCCGGGACGACGCTAATCTCCTCGAGGAATCTCTCTGCGCGCTCACAGACTGCGGGGTCGACCCCGAGTTCGTGGCCGAAGTCAGAAGCGAGAATCGCGGTCCCCTCGATTCCGGCGGCTTTCGTCAGCAGGACGCGGTCGCCGGGTCGCGCACCGCTGGTGGGAACGAACTCGCCAGTGCCCATCGCGGTCAGGCAGGCAAAGGGACGGTCGCGGCTCTCGTCGAACTCGCTGTGGCCGCCGACGATGGCGACGTCGAGTTCCCGTGCGGCAGCATTGAGGTCGCGCGTGATTGGGTCGAGACTCGCCTCGTCGGGGACGACCAGCACGACGGTGAGCCAGCGCGGGTCGACGCCCGCGACGGCCACGTCGTTACAGGCGATGTGAACGCCGAGCGTGCCGACGTGTGCGGCGGCAAGCGAGATGGGGTCGGAGCTGACGACGAGCGTTTCGTCTCCAATCCGCAGCGCTGCGGCGTCCTCGCCGTCGGCCGGGCCCTGCAGAACCGCATCGTCCGGTGCGCCGGTGCGAGCAAAGACGTTCGACAGCAGGTCGTCGGGACCTATCTTGCCGGGCATACGCGCTTATGGGACGATGAGGGGTTTGTAGCTATCGGCATCTCGGGAAGGCGAGTCGTGCGTGAAAAAGTGGTCAGTGAATCGAAAACGCCTCGACAGTGACCCGAAAACACCCCTATTCAGTTGCAGACCGTCACTCGAACCATGGGACGACCGGCAGACATCTACAACGCGTTTCGGCGGCGCATCTACCCGTCCTTTCACGGGCTACTGGACGTGCTCGTCGGCGGCTACGCGCTGAGTGACACTCCCCCTGAAGAGTATGTGGGAACGCTTCATTGCTCCGAACCCGAAGTCGAGGAACTGCTGAATTCGCTCGGATTCACCCGGAATATCGTGGCCTCGCTGAAAGTTCGGGTCGACGGAAACGTCTCCGACGGCTCGTGGGTTTACCGGGAATCGCTGCTAGCTGACCACCAGCTACACGTCATCCTCCACGAGACAGACACTGGCGTCGAAACATACGCCCACTGGGAGTACTCCTCGATTCGCCACCCATACCGACATTATCTAGCGCGCGATTATAGCGCCGAGAAGGGTGTCCGGATGATGCGGTCTGTGCTGGAGCGGACAACGGACGGATACGGCATCTCCTGGACGATCGAGCCGACCTACCAGCGACACACGTGGTACCTCAGCCTCCTTCGCTCGATTTCGGATGACCTGGCTCGCAAAGTTGTCGGCGTCCGCGAGCAGTTCAAAGGTGGGCTGACCGAGGAATCCCCCGGCGTTATCCAGCGAGCCAGATCTGTCCTCCGGTGAGGTTGCTGGGGCGACGTGAGATATCGGCCGGGAACATTTTACGTGACTGGAGCGATGTGACGAGCAATGCGCGCAGCAATCCTCCGCGAATACGGGAAACCACTCGATGTTACGACGGTTCCGGAGCCGGAACCGGGGCCGGACGGCGTGGTCGTCGAGGTCGAAGCCTGCGGGCTTTGTCGAAGCGACTGGCACGCTTGGCAGGGCCACGGTGAGTGGAACGATGACCTGGTTCCGTCGGGTCAGATTCTCGGGCACGAACCGGCAGGCTCGGTCGTCGCGGTCGGCGAGGACGTCGACCGCTTTGCCGAGGGAGACAGCGTCGTCGTCCCGTTCTCCCTCGGCGACGGCAGCTGTCACAACTGTCGGTCGGGACACGGAAACGTCTGCAAAGACGGTCTCGCGCTGGGGTTCGAACCGGATGCGCCTGGTGCGTTCGCAGAACAGGTTCGGGTTCCAGCGGCCGAGTACAACCTCGTCCACCTGCCGGATGGCCTCAGCCCCAGAGACGCGGCTGTCCTGGGCTGTCGGTATATGACTGCCTACCATGCACTCGTGGACCGCACCCCACTCGAAGGTGGGGACTGGCTGGCCGTCCACGGTTGTGGTGGCGTCGGTCTCTCCACCGTTCAGTTGGGCGATGCACTCGGGGCAAGAGTACTCGCTGTCGATCCCAGTGAAAACGCCCGTAACCGGGCGAGCGAACTCGGTGCAACTGCGACGCTCGACCCGAACGAGGTGGACCCCGTCACGGCGATACGCGAGCGAACCGGCGGTGCAGACGTCTCCGTCGACGCACTTGGCATCGCAGAGACGTGTCGTAACTCCGTCCGGTGTCTGCGCGAGCGCGGCACGCACGTCCAGCTCGGGCTGACGACAGCGGACGAACGCGGTGAAGTATCGCTGCCGACCGACTGGATGACCCGGTGGGAGATATCCTTCGTCGGGTCGAGAGGGATGCCACCCACGCGCTACGACGCGCTGTTTGACTTCGTCTCTGCCAGCGACATCGACCCAGGGGAACTGGTCGGTCGCGAGGTATCACTCGAAGCGGTTTCGGACCGACTCGCGGCGATGGGGAGCTACGAAACTGATGGCGTCGAAGTGATTACGTCGTTCTCCTAGCTCCTACAGCAGGAAGCGGTCGGTGTTCTCGCTCATGTTCGTGAAGTTGTCGGCTGCCTCTCCGAGCGATTCCGCCATCGACTCCTCGAAGCAGTAGATTTCGACCCTGACGCCCTCGTGCTGGAGGTGACGGACGAGGCGGGTGAAATCACCGTCGCCGGTACACAGCGCGATGGTGTCGACGTGATTGGCGAGCGTCACCGCGTCGAGGCTGATGCCCACGTCCCAGTCGGCCTTCTTGCTACCGTCGGCGAACGTCCGGATGTCCTTGATGCGCGTCTCGAACCCGATGTCGACGAGCGCGTCGAAAAACGACTCCTCCTCGTCGGCGTCGGCGCGGATGACGTAGGCGATAGCGCGGGTGAGTCTGCGGTCGTCGACCGCCTCTTCGAGCAGTGCGGTGTAGTCAATATTCCGTGAGTAGATGCTCTGTGCAGAGTGATAGAGATTCTGTGAGTCCGCCAGCACCGCAATACGCTGGGCGGGGTGAATTTCGCTCATACGTGAACGTGTGGGGCCTAGTATAAAAGCAATTGTCAAAGCGACACCACTCTCATCCGGGGAGACTGCCGGGAGCGGTTACATCGAGCGAAGGCGCTCGATACGCTTCTCGGTCGGCGGGTGAGTCGCGAAAAGCGTTCCGAGGAGACCGCGCTCGCCACCGAAGATGCACAGCGCACTGACGTTGTCCTTTGCTTTCATCTCCTTGCCTTCTGCACCTGCGCTGATCTTCTCGAGCGCGCGGGCCATCGCCTGCGGGTTGCGCGTGTACTGTGCTGCGTCCTCGTCGGCGACGTACTCGCGGTAGCGCGAGATAGCCATCAGGAACACCGTCACGATCATCTGCGCAATCATGGAGGCGACCCAGCCGACCATGA
>LKMJ01004907.1_pt1 | contig 12621 bp, 9 predicted proteins | sample 643391 | NCBI WGS metagenome assembly LKMJ01 (sample SAMN04112250, study PRJNA286221) | soda lake metagenome | biome: soda lake; feature: Kulunda Steppe; material: water; isolation source: sample PL-Br10 brine of Picturesque Lake | place: Russia: Kulunda steppe | collected 2010-07
CTCGAACCCGCGACCTCCGGCGTGACAGGCCGGCATTCTAACCAGCTGAACTACCGCTCCAAAACCATAGCCTTTTCAGGCGTTTTCCTCATCCGTACGGCATTTGCCGTGCGAATGAGTGGGGCATTTTAAGCATTTCGCAGCGCCTGTCAAACGCTTTTGGGAAATTTTCCTCTCGAATGATACCGAATGCCTACTCGGTATCCCTTGAGACAACCCGCAACCGGGCGCCCCGGGAGGTTCCCGCGGACCCGCTGCGCTGTTTCACACGCTCTCTGCGCTCACGGGGTATCGCCCTCTCGGCCAGCGAACGGTTCAATCGATCAAAACGCTCCAGCGCCTTTTCCAGACGCTGATCGAGCTCCTGGGTAAGACGCGGCGGCAGGCGCCGGGCAAGACGCCGCACCTGCTGGGCAAAGCCCTGGTTATGTCCGGGCCCGGATGTCATTCTGGCTTCTCCTTAATCACCGGTATCCGCCTCTCAGTCACTGATCCTGTCCGAGAGACGATCCACACGCTCGCTGAGCTCCACGAAACGGCTGGTCAACTGCCCGCGGGAGCGATCCACGGATTCCACGACCTCCTCAAGCTCCGCCACCCGATCAGACAGTGCAGCAATCTCATCATCGGCGTCCGAGCCGGGCTCCATACCATCCACTTCGCGCTCCAGTGCGTCCAGACGTGCAGATGCTTCCTCCAGAGCCAGACGCCGATCCCGCTCAAGGCGGTCAACCCGATCACTCAGCTCCTGCTCAACGCGGCCAACCCGGTCATTCAGCGCCTGCTCCAGGCCTTCTCGGGCCTCAGCCTCCTCGCTGATCATGGCCGCCACGTCCGGGTAATCTGACACTTCATCACTGAGCGCCGCCAGCCTTTCTTCTGTCTGCTGCAGATCACCGGAAAAGTCCTCCTGCGTGGATTCAAGGCGACTGAGCCGCTCGCCCGCCTCGTCCCTTTCCGATTCAAGGGCTTCAATCGCCGGGCGATTACGCTCATGGGCAATCACCCAGAGCTTGCGCATTTCCGAATCCAGAAACGCCAGCTGCTCTTCCACCGCCTCACCGGTTTCACTGCGCTCGTGGTCAACTGAGGCGAGCTGCATCTGGCTGGCCTGCAACTCCCCCTGTATCCGCTCAAGGCGCTCCTGGACCATCACAAGCTGGAGCTGCTGCTCCCAGAGCTTCCACCCACCCGCGCCTGCCACAACCACGACCAGAAGCAGAAGGAGCCACAGGGTCGTCTGGCGTGCCCCACCGCCCTTGTTCCGTCCGCCACCCGGACCGGAGCCCGAGCCGGAGCCCGCCCCCCCACCGGGGGAGTCTGCTCCACGGCGCGCTTCCAGCTCATCTGCATCCGGCGTCAGGGATTCCTCCATCCGCAGTTTACCTCCAGCGTTCATTCATCAATTGATCGTTTCCGCATCATAACGGGCAATAACCTGCAGACAAAGCTCAGCATGACTGGTCAGCATTTGCACTGCCTGCCCGCTGGCAATAGAATGGCGCGTTTTCCATCCCAAAGATCGAGGCGGGACAACAATGACAGAGCAGGTTCAGGTTGGGCTGATCATGGGTTCAAAGTCCGACTGGCCCACCATGGAAAACGCGGCACAGATGCTGGAGCAGCTTGGCGTTTCCTACGAAACCCGCGTGGTCTCCGCCCACCGTACCCCGGACCTGCTGACGGACTACGCCAAGGCCGCCCAACAGCGGGGGCTTCAGGTCATTATTGCCGGAGCAGGCGGTGCCGCCCACCTGCCCGGCATGGTCGCCGCCAACACGGCACTGCCCGTACTGGGTGTGCCGGTTCAGTCCAAGGCACTGAGCGGGCTGGATTCACTGCTGTCCATAGCCCAGATGCCAGGTGGCATCCCCGTGGGAACGCTGGCCATTGGTCAGGCCGGCGCCCGTAACGCCGGCATCATGGCTGCACAGATCATTGCCCTTCAGGATGAGCAGGTGCGCGAACGCCTTGAAGCGTTCCGTGCCGAACAGACCCGCCAGGTTCTGGACAACCCGGATCCGACTGACGACAATTAGCCCCATTGCTGCGGGCCCCAGGCCTGGTGCCCCATTCTCTCCGGTTATCCAGACGATAAAGGTGATGTATGCAGATTGGTATTCTCGGGGCCGGTCAGCTGGGCCGGATGCTGGCACTGGATGGCTTTCGGCTGGGGCACGAATTCAGCCTCTATGATCCGGCCGGGCGTCCAAGTGCCGGCGTCGGCACCATTTACAGCGATCCCGACTGTACTCAGCTGGATACCTTTCTGGAGCAGGTCGACTGCGTCACCTATGAGTTTGAACACCTGCCTCTGCAGCTGGTCCGTGACATCGCCGCACGAAAGCCAGTGCATCCCTGCCCGGAGGCGCTGCGCGCCTGCCAGAACCGGGCTCTTGAGAAGAAGCTGTTCCGTTCACTGGGAATTCCCACAGCCCAGTTCCGTACCGCCTCCTCACCGCAACAGCTGGCCGCTGCGGCTCATGAGCTGGGCTGCCCGGTGGTGGCAAAATCCACTACGGAAGGCTATGACGGCAAGGGCCAGGCCGTACTCCAGTCAGCAGAGGAAGCGGCCGATGCCTGGGAACTGATCGGTCATGACCAGCTGGTTGTGGAGCGGTTTGTACCCTTTACGCGGGAGCTCTCCATTATTGCTGTCCGGGCCAGTGATGGCGCCATCGCCTTCTACCCCATGGCTGAAAACATACACAGCGAAGGGATCCTGCGCTTTTCCATTGCACCGGCGACCGCGCTGACCCCGGAAGTGGAGGAAAAGGCCCAGGCCCACATCAAGTCCCTGATGAACGAACTCAACTATGTGGGCGTGCTCGCTCTGGAGCTTTTCGATACTCCGGAGGGGCTGCTGGCCAACGAGATGGCGCCCCGGGTACACAACTCCGGTCACTGGAGCCAGAACGGTGCTGTGACAAGCCAGTTCGAAAACCACATACGCGCTGTTTCCGGCCTGCCACTGGGCGAAACCGCCGCCTGGGGGCCCACCTGCATGATCAATCTCATCGGGCAGACCGGCCCGGTGGAGAAGATTCTGGAGCTGCCCTATACCCATCTTCACCTGTACGGTAAATCCGAAAGAGCGGGCCGCAAGGTGGGCCATATCAACATCCGCGCCGATTCCATGGAGGAGCTGCGCTGGCGGGCAATGAACACAGCCAGCCTGGTTCCGGACTGTCCGGATTTTGACTGGCGCCCCTGAAAATCAACCACTGAGTTCCCTGAACTTTTTCGCTTTTCAGGTATTGCTGCTACGCTTGAGTGGTGTCTGACTGATCCCGTTGTTGAGCTGCCCATGATCCCGGAAATGATTTGATGCGACAGCTGTTCACACCAGAAAAACATCTTGGTTACCGCATCCTGCGCTGGGTATTACTGACCGCCCTTGCGGCGGGCCTGATCATAGGCAGCATCCAGATCTTCATCGATGCCCGCACCGTTTCCGAGGAAGTGGACACGCAGGCCCACCAGACCCTCGCACTGGTGCGCGAAGCATCGACCCAGGCTGTTTACAGCATTGATGAGGATCTCGCCCAACAGGTGGTCGACGGACTGTTCGAGCAGGAGAACACGCGCGGTGCCGCAATAGAGCACCCGGACGGGACCGCGCTGGCTGAACGTGAGCGTGAATTCAAGCGCACCGGTTACCGCAACCTCACTGACGCCATCTTTGACGCCGAACGCCGCTACGAAGTCGAGCTCACCCGCTCAGAACCGGAAACCGTTCAGTACGGGACTCTGGTGCTGCGCGTAGACACGGCCCACGCCGCCGGGCTCTGGCTCGAGCGCGCCGCTCTGATTCTTGCCTCCGGCATAGCACGTGCCGTTGTCCTTGGACTGGTGCTCTATCTTGTCTATCACCTGCTGGTCAACCGCCCCCTCTATCGCATCGTGGATGACCTGGCGAACGTTGATCCGGCCGATCCGGGAAAGAATCTCATCCGCACACCCAGCGGGCACGATCGGGACGAGCTGGACGCCTGGGTTCAGGCAACCAACGAGCTGCTCTCGTCCATCTCGGAAACCCAGAAAAAACATCAGGCCGCCGAGGACCGCGTGGCCCGGCTTTCACGCTACGACACCCTGACCGGTCTGCCCAACCGGGAGATGTTTCTCAGTCTGCTCAACACCGCACTGGATGGTGCGCGCCGCCAGCGCAGCATGCTGGCTGTGTTCTGTGTCGGCCTGGACGATTTCAAGAGCATCAATGACCAGTACGGGTTTTCAGCCGGGGATCAGCTGCTGGAGATCACAGCTGAGCGACTGATGAGCAACGAACACGACAACCTCATCAACGCCGGACGTCTGGGCGCTGATCAGTTTGTGGTGATTCAGGGCAACATCTCCGAGACCTATCAGGCGGCGGCCATGGCCGACTGGCTGCGGCATGAGATCAGCCGGCCTGTGAGCGTGGGCGGTACGGAATTCAGCGTTACCGCCACCATCGGCATCGCGATCTACCCTGACGATGCACTGCAGTCGGACAAACTGCTGCAGAAATCGGAACAGTCCATGACGCTGGCCAAGTCCGAGGGCCGCAATCACTTCCAGTTCTACGTGGCCAGCGTCGATCAGGCCATCCGCGACCGCAAGCATCTGGAGCGCGACCTGGATCTGGCTCTGGCCAACCGCCAGTTCCATCTTCTCTATCAACCCCAGGTGGATATGGAGAACCGGCGTGTCACGGGGGTGGAAGCACTGCTGCGCTGGACCCATCCGGAGCGCGGTTTCATTCCGCCGGATGAGTTCATCCCACTGGCGGAACTCAATCACTCCATCATCGACATTGGCTACTGGGTGCTGGATGAAGCCTGCCGTCAGGCCAGAGTATGGATGGATGAGGGGTATATGCTGCGCATGTCCGTCAATCTGTCCCCAGTCCAGCTGCGTCAGGACAACATCGTTGAGGTGGTAATGGGGCTGTTGCGCCAGCATGACCTGCCGCCCTCACGGCTGGAGCTGGAAGTCACCGAAACCAGTTTCATGCAGAATCTCGACGACGCCATCGGCAAGCTGTCACGGCTGCGCGACGAGGGTGTACGCATCGCCGTTGACGATTTCGGTACCGGCTATTCCTCACTGACGTATCTCAAACGGCTGCCGGTGCATCACCTGAAGATCGACAAACAGTTCATCCGTGATCTTCTGGCAAACGAGGAGGATACACAGATTGCGAACACCATTATTGATCTTGGCAAGAGCCTGAACCTCGAAGTCATCGCTGAAGGCGTTGAAACCGAGGAACAGAGTGTCTATCTCATACATCGGGGCTGTAACATGGCGCAGGGATTCCACTTCAGCAAACCGGTGGATACCGAGGCAGTGATGGCCTTCATGAAAGAGTTCCAGGAAACCAGCGACAGGGAAGCATAAACCATGGATATGAACACGCTTATCGGACTGGCCGTGATTGCGGTGGTGGTCATTCTCACCGTCATGATCTACAACCGGCTGGTCAAGCTGCGCAACCGTTTCAAAAACGCCTTTGCCCAGATTGATGTGCAATTGCAGCGGCGCCACGACCTCATCAACAACCTGGTGGAAACCGCCAAGGGCTACATGAAGCATGAGCGTGAGACGCTGACCCAGGTCATGGAGGCGCGTAACGGTGCGGTCAGGGCCCAGGAAGAGGCCGCTCAGGACCCCGGCGACAGCAGCCGGATCCAGCAACTGTCGGGCGCCGAAAACATGCTGACCCGGGCGATGGGAGGCTTCCGGGCCACGGTTGAGAACTACCCGGACCTCAAGGCCAACGAGACCCTGCAGCAACTCATGGATGAAATGGCGAGCACAGAAAACCGGGTGGCTTACGCACGACAGGCGTTCAACGATAACGTCATGGCCTACAACACCTACCGGGAGCAGTTCCCGAATAACCTGATGGCCGGATTCTTCTCGTTCAAACCCGCCTCCCTGCTTGAACTGGAAGATGAAGAAGCCCGCGAGGCGCCAAAGGTGAGCTTCACCTGATCCGCAGCCATGAGTTTTTTCGAAAACCAGGATCGGGCGCAGCGTAACACCCTCGTTCTGATCATGCTGTTCATTGCAGCGGTGACTGTGATTCTCCTGGCAGTCACCGGGGTCATCTATCTGCTCAACGGCTTTCACCAGCCCCTGCCCGGTTTCGGGTACTGGCTCACCACACCGGCTGGCATGACCTCAGCGGCGATTGTGCTGGCGATCATCGCTGGCGGCTCCATTCGCCGTTACCGTGAACTTGCAGAGGGCGGTGCCAGTGTCGCGGAAATGGCGGGTGCCCGCGCCATCGACCCGGACACCTCAGACGCTGACGAACAGCGCCTGCGCCGCATCGCTGAAGAGATGGCCATCGCCAGTGGCACCAGTGTGCCCCGGCTCTACGTCATGGATCAGGAGCCGGGGATCAACGCCTTTGTCGCCGGCTATCACCCCACCGAGGCGGCCATGGTGGTTACCCGGGGCATGCTGGAAAACCTGGGTCGTGATCAGCTCAAGGGCGTGGTGGCCCACGAGTTCAGCCATATACTCAATGGCGACATGCGCCTGAATATCCGTCTCATCGCCCTGCTTGGCGGCATCCTTGCCATTGGCCAGCTGGGACAGGCACTGGTTTCGACAGCAACCCGGAGTGTGTCACGCCACCATTACCGCGACTGGCGTCGCAGCAACCGGAACAACGAACTGGCCCTGCTGATTCCCGGTATAGCCCTGATGCTGGTGGGCTATGTTGGACTCTTCTGTGGCCGGCTGGTGAAATCAGCCGTGTCACGCCAGCGGGAGTATCTGGCCGATGCAGCCGCCGTTCAGTTCACACGCAACCCGGAAGGCATTGCCTCAGCGCTTTACCGCATCAATCTCAATCCAACGGGGTCACGACTGAGCAGCTCCCGTCGCACCGAGGATCTGAATCACATGTGCTTCGGACAGGCCATTTCGCTGCCTTTCCAGAGCCTGCTCGCATCCCACCCTCCCATCGAGGCACGGCTCCAGGCGATCGATCCCTCATTGCCCGCGCTCATGCGCGCCCGTTACGGCAGACCCGGAGCCCAGACAAGCGCTCAGGCTGAAAGAGCCTCGCCGCCCGGCGCTGCTGTTGGTTTCACTGCTTCACAGCACAACAGCGCAAAGCCCCGGCAGCGCGAACCCGATGTTTCCGGGTCCCTTTCTCCGGAAGCGGGCGATTACGCCAGCCAGTTTCTCGCTCGCCTGCCCGGAGGGATCGAGCAGCAGCTCCACAGCCTCTCTGGTGCCGTACACTGGTGTCTCGCTCTTGCGCTTGAACATGCCGATCATGACGGGATCAGCAAAGCGGTGGAAAGAATGCCGGCCATTGGAAACGTCGAGCCCGATGAGCTGGCACTGCGACGCCTGATCCAACTGCTGCATGATGAAGGGCCGGCATGGCGCCTGCCCCTGCTGGAGATTGCCCTGCCGGCACTGCGCCAGCTCAGCCCGCAGGGGCGCAGGCAGTTGCTTCGCACAATGCGCTCAGTGATGCGCCACAGTGGCCGTGTCGATCTGAGCGGTGCTGCAGTGCTGGGACTGCTTCAGCGACACCTGAAAGCGGATGCCGGGCGCCGACAGAAAGTACGGTTCCGACGTTACAGCGCCGTCATGCCGGAAATCCGCATTCTGCTCTGGGTCATTGCGCGCGCAGCCTCCGATGATGACCACCCGGCTCCCCAGCTCTACCAGGATGCCATGAGCGGATTTGAGACACCCACCCATTACCCCGAAACCCCATCCGTGTCAGTCCGTCAGCTTTTCCAGGCACTGCAACGACTCGCGGCACTGAGCCCAATGCTGAAACCCGCCCTGCTCCAGGCCAGCGTTCACTGTGCACAGCGTAACCAGCAGATCTCAACACGCGAGTACGAGCTGTTACGCATTGTTGCAGACCAGCTCGACAGCCCCCTCCCGCCTGTCCATTGTGTAACTTCTGTAACAGATGTAACCACAGGTCAACACGCACCAAACAGTCCTTAACATCCGCTGCACGCCTCAGACACTACCTTTTGGAACAGGTCCTCAAAGTGAGAACCAGTTCAAATTATGGTGTGCTTCAGAGGGAACATCAGGACACAGAATGACGGAACCGTAAGCCACGCCTCACGACTGGTCAGTGTCGGCCTGGTGAGTGTGCTTGCACTGGTTGGCTGCATGGGTGAAAGCGACTCCAGCAGCTCTTCCAGTGCAGGGGATGGTGGACCCCACTCCTCCGCCTGCAATGGAAATGATGTCGTCAATCTCCACGAGGACGAACTCAGCGATGTGACGGTCAATCTGCCCGACTGCTTTGGAGGCAATCACAGCTCGATTGAGACGGGGAAGCATCTGAGTGACGCCCATTACAGCAATGGACGTGTCGCCTTCACAGTGGCCGAAGTGGATCGCCCCAGCCAGGACGCCATTCAGTTCAGGGGCGCAGGTGGCGAGACCCTGCTGACCATCAACGTTGCCATCCGCAACCTGAGCGGCCAATCCATCGAGCGCAAGGCAAAGCATCTGAAAGGCCAGAACGAAAGCCTTCTCGCACTCGAGGAGGACAGAGAGCTTTACCACTACCTGCTGGAGGTTGCCTACCTCAATGAGGAAATCGACTGGCCGGAAAAGCAGTCGTATCTGGCTGAATGGACGCCGGAAGACGGCAGCCACTTTGAACAGCTCAGGCAACGCCTCCAGGACAGCGATGACGTCCTGGAGCAGTATCGTAACGGCAAGGCAGGTGAGCGCGAGCTGGGCCGCGCCACCTCCCGAGCCGTTCAGGCGCTTCCCCGCCACGGCCAGTTCGGCATGGAACAGCTCCGGGATCTTGCCAGCGAGCTGGACACCCCGATCCCGAACGTTCATGACGGCACCCTGACCTACCGCAGCGATGCCGAACGTGTCTCTCGACGCGTGGGCAATCGCAGCTATGGCGACTTCACCGCAGAGGGCACCTGGCAGTTCGACCGCCGCTACGAATTCATCAATGACGTTGTAACAGGGGAGAAGGAATCTTGAGACGTCGCCCTGCACTCGCCCTGATTGCTGCCATGACCGCCTCCATCGCAGCAGATGCTTCGGACCAGACGCGCACCACCGCCAACCCTTTTCCAGGCGATGCCGGGCTGATGACCGCCGGGGAACAGCAGCAGGCCAACCTGGCCTCCCTGGTAATCCGGCGGGCATCGGAAACCGGTCCCGTGGCGAATGTGGTTGGCGCGAAAACACTGCGTAACTGGCAGGACCATGAAGTGATTATCGTCCCCCGGGACGAGCTGGAAGCCGTCCGCGCGCTGCTGAAACTGCACCCGGATGTGCGCTCTGTGGAAGTGGATTCTGTCGTGACACCACCTGATCCGGAAGCAGCCCAGGCGCCATCCCGGCCCCAGGCCCTGCAAACCCAGTCGGGCGGCGCCAATGACCCGGAGTACCGTTATCAGAACTACTGGCACTCCAATGATACCTATCAGGGTGCCTCCGATATCATGGCTGCGTTCGAAGTCAGCGCCATGAACGAGAAGCTGGATATTGTCGTCATCGACGGCGGCTTCGCGCAGCACCCGGACCTGGACTGGGCCGGAGGCACCGATCTGGTCGGAGATGGCCGCGGCCCTATTTCCCATGACGCCAGCAGCTGTGAGAATTACCACGGCCAGAGCGTTGCCAGCATCATCGGCAGCATCACCAACAATGGCGACGGCATGGCCGGCATTGTGGACGCCAATCTGTACGCGGCGCGCGCACTGGCCTGTGACAACACCGGGCACATGTCTGACGTGGCAAGGGCCATCCGCTGGGCAGCCGGGGAAGATGTGGGTACCGGCAGCACGCTGGATGAGCCGGCTGATCTGATCAACCTTTCACTGGGGGCCTCCACCGCCTGCAGTCACTCCCTGCAGTCAGCCGTGGATGCAGCCAACGAGGCCGGGGTTACTGTCGTGGCTTCAGCAGGTAACAACAGCGATGACGCCAGTGACTACGCTCCGGCAGGGTGTGATGGTGTTCTGACGGTGGGTGCCGTGACTCTTGCAGGCAACCAGGCCTCTTTCAGCAACTACGGAGACCCTGTGGATCTGAGCGCACTGGGTCAGCAGGTGCGGGTCCAGGCGTCAGACGGCTACCGCTGGATGAATGGCACCTCATTCTCCGCGCCCATTGTCACCGGCATCCTGGGACTGCTTAAACAGGACATCCCAGAGCTGAAACGCAGTGATCTGGTCGATCTGGCTCTGGATTCGACAACAGAATTCAGCACAACCAGCGAAGACATTGGTGAGGGGGTTCTCAACGCGCCTCTGTTGCAGCGCAATGCTGCCTCACTGTTTGGCAGGGAGGGGCCGGGACTGCACCACGCCGTTGGCATAAGGGCGAACAGTGACAGTAACGCCTATTGGGATCATGTGAACGATGAGCATCTGTGCGCGCTCTATGAATTCGCCGCCAACGGTCAGGAGCGCAACGCGGATGAGGAGTATGTGGTCTTCAGCGTACCTGAAGGGGCCGCCATGAGCGTCAGCAATGGGAACTCTGAGGGTTCCTCCCCTGATCCCCGATTCGTATTGGCCGACATGAGGCCCGAAGGCAACGATTATGGACTTCAGCTTTGTCGGGAGGGATCACCCGATGAGTGTCGGGACGAGGAACTCATCGAGCTTCATACCAACCGCATGGCGCAACCGGGGCGATGTCAGCCATGACCCGCCTCTGACCCCATCCCCTGGCCTCAGCGGGCCGGCAGCATGGGGTTACCCTCGAACATCTCATCCATATCGGGTGCTTCCGGCGCGTCCTCGCTGTCCTCGCTGAGCCCCAGATTCACATTCCACAACCGGTTGAACTGACGTTCGGCCATCTCCTGACCTTCCCCATGCTCACGCAGAATGGTGGGTCGCAGAAACACAATCAGATTGCGCTTGGTACGCTCCTGGGACTCACTTCGGAACAGCGCCCCCAGGAAGGGAATGTCACCCAGAAACGGCACCTTGTTGACCTGGGTGCGGTAATCCTCATTGATCAGGCCACCCAGAACGATGGTCTCCGTATCGTCCGCCAGTACCGAGGTCTTGATCTCGCGCCGATTGGTGATCAGATCCGCGGCGTTGGCAACGGAAGCCGCAATGTCTTCCGTTGTCTGCTCCACGGCAAGCCGCACCACATCATCTTCGCTGATGCTGGGGGTCACTTTCAGGGTCAGGCCCACATCCCGACGTTCTATGGTTGTGAAGGGGTTACTCAGACCATCACCGGTCTGGGCGGTCTGACCGGTCCGGAACGGCACATTCTGGCCGACGATGATTTCCGATTCCTCATTATCCAGAGTGATGATGCTGGGGGTGGACAGCAAATTGGCCTTGGCGGAGCTTGAAAGTGCCTGTATCAGCGCCCCCCAGGAAAAACCGGATCTATCCCGCTGACCCGCAGCCAATGTTCCACCTGTGCCTGGTGCTATAGCCTCATCCGCCTGGACGGCACCGAGTATCTCACCGACGCTGACTCCAACATTTTCAAAGTTGGTGCCAGCCACCGGAGAAGACCTTGCGGACTCATCGCCAAGTACCCACTGGACACCCAGATCCTCACCCGCATCATCACTGATCTCGACAATGGCCGCTTCGATCAGCACCTGTGCACGGCGGACATCAAGCTGTTCCACAATGAACTCCACCTCGTTCATCATGGCGGGCTCGGCGCGCACGACCAGCGCATTGAGTCCTTCATCGGCATGGACGGACACCTCATCATCGCCAGCCGCCCCATTGTCCGTTATTTCGCCCACAATATTGCTGAGCAGATCACTCATGTTGCTGGCGTCAGAGTGATTGAGCCGTATAACACGGGTCGTGCCTCGGCTGGTACTGGGGGTATCCAGCTTTGCAACAAGATCCCGCACTATTTCCCGAAAGGCACTGGTGCCTCGCAGGATCAACCGGTTGCTTCGCTCATCGGCAACCACACTGGCAGTACGGTCCCCTTCCCCCGGGCTTTCACCCAGCTCCGCAGGGCCCAGCTCCTCGAGCATTTCCACCATGTCGCCGACCCAGGCTTCCTCAAGCTGGAGCACCTCCATTTCATAGTCCGACGGACGATCCAGGTCACTGACAAGACGCTCCATGCGCTCAACGTTGGCGCGATGGTCGCTGATGATCAGCGCATTGGCCGAAGCCACTCCGGCCAGATGCCCATAACTGGCGACCATGGGGCGCAGGATGGGCACCAGCTGAAGTGCGTTGACATTCTCCACGTGGATGATGCGCGTAATGAGCTGTTCCGAAGGGACGTCGACAAAGCGGCTCAGGTTCTCTGCGGTCTGTTTGGCATCACTCTGCTGGATGACCTTGATCACCCCATCTCCCGGCTGGGCGGTAAAGCCATGGACATGCAGGACGGACAGAAACAGGTCATAGACTCCCTCGCGGGTCAGTGGCTCATCCGAGACCACCGTGACCTTGCCCTTGACCCTTGGATCCACCACAAAGCTGTAACCGGTGATATCCGACACCTGATCCACCAGAGCCCGTATGTCCGCTTCCTTCAGGTTGACAGTCCAGGTCTCTTCATCCCCATCACCCTCTTCCTGCTGCACGCCCTCTTCCAGTTGAACCTCCTCCTCAGCCATAGCCGGAAAAGCGAAGCAAAGGAACACCA
>LKMJ01004908.1_pt1 | contig 12618 bp, 14 predicted proteins | sample 643391 | NCBI WGS metagenome assembly LKMJ01 (sample SAMN04112250, study PRJNA286221) | soda lake metagenome | biome: soda lake; feature: Kulunda Steppe; material: water; isolation source: sample PL-Br10 brine of Picturesque Lake | place: Russia: Kulunda steppe | collected 2010-07
ACTGAGAGGACGGGCTGGCTGGCGTACAACAGGGTGTACTCGGCGGCCTTTTCGAGGACATCCGGTTCGTCGGTCTGTGCTTCCCGCGGGATGACGAGAAAGTCCGCACCGTTCTCCTCGGCAACGTCGAGGACGACACTGCCGGGATGTTGTGTCTTGCGCTGAGTCGAGAAGCCGTACGCGACCATTGTACTGACAGGGACGTCTTGATCGGCGGCCATCTCTTCGACCGTCTTCAGATATGTTCTGTTGTCCTCGGCGACGGCGTCCCCCTCGATCCGCTCCTGTTCGATAGCTCGGACGACCTCCTCGCCGAGCACGTAGAGCACCTCCAGGCTGGCATCGTACCGGTCGGCGATCGCGACCGCGTACTCGACGGCCCGGGTCGACTCCTCGCTGCCGTCGACCGGGACAAGGACGGTTTCGACAGTCGGTACCCGGTCGGGGTCATCGACAGGGGAGTCCTCGAAGCTGGATCGAGGCTGGGTCGAGCGTGGTGACATACGGGGACGAACGGGGGCCGCCGTCAAAAAGCCACCTGCCACCGTTCGCGATTCGGTGGAACACCGAACGGCTGACGGACCGGAGATTTATGCGACCCGCGGGGGAAGGGGTAGGTATGATCGAGACAGTCGTCGTCGCGACGGACGGCTCCGAGAGCGTTCAGCGTGCGGTCAACGTCGCGCTGGATCTCGCAGAGCGGTTCGACGCAGAGGTCCACGCGCTGTACGTCATCGACGAGACGGACGTGGAGGGATCACCCGATGAGTTACGCGACGACCTGCGGGACGCGCTCGAACGGAGCGCCGAGGACGCCTTCGAGACGGTCCGGGGGAGTACCGATCGGGAGATCCACACAGCCCTCAGAGAGGGGCAACCGGCGAAGGAAGTCTGCGAGTACGGCCGCGAGGTCGACGCCGACGTGATCGCGACCGGGACCCGTGGTCGACATGGCGAACATCGGTTTCTCCTGGGAAGCGTCGCCGAGCGCATCGTCCGCTCCAGTCCGATTCCCGTTTTGACCGTCCGCCAGCTGGGATAACGCGCCACGCCGCAGAACGGATCCGTGGATCGGCGGGTTCTTTGAGCAGGGACCACAGGAGAGCGTATGGACGAGTCACTCATCGACGACAGCGAACTCGCCCCGCCACGACGATCCGTGCTGCCCGGCGAGGGGTTTTTTGTACCGGATTCTTTCGAAGAGGAACTCGAAGCGCAGGAGGCTGCCGAGGAGCTCGACGGCGTCGAGGTCGCCGTCGTCGCCGATCCGGACGCCGACGGGCTGGCCTGTGTCGCCCTCCTGCAGGAAGTGTACGGCGAGGCGGCGCTGATCCCTGCCAGCCCCCACGACCTCGAAGATGGGATGGAGTACGTCGCCGAGTACGGCGAAGAGGGAGTCAAAGCCTTCGTCTGTGACCTCTGTCCGGACAGGTTCGAGTACGTCGCCGAGGAGCTCGACGCGCTGCTCGACACCGCGGACGAGGTCCGCTGGTTCGACCACCACCAGTGGGATGAGGAGGTCGCTGCTGCCGTCCGCGAGGCGGGTGTCGATCTGGTCGTCGGCGACTCCGACGAGGAGTGTACCGCCGATGTCGCCCTTCGCTCGCTCGACTACGACTTTCCCGAGTACATGCGCGAGCTCGCCGTCGTCACGCGCGATCACGACCTCTGGATCCGCGAGGACGAGCGTAGCGACGACCTCGCCGATTACTCCTACTGGTCCGAGCCCGGGGAGTACGTCGCGACGGTCGCCGAACACGGGCCGGACCTGCCCGAAGCGGTTCTGGAATTCCTCGAAGAACAGCGCGTCGAGAAGAACGACCTGATCGAGCGTGCCGTGGCCCGCGCGGAGTTCGTTGAGATCGGCCCGTGGATCGTCGGCGTCACCTACGGCCGGTGCTCCCAGAACGAGGTCGCAGAAGCGATGCGCGAACAGGACGCCGACGCTTCCGTGATAGTCAAACCCGCGGGTTCGGCGTCGATCCGCGGCACCGACAGTTTCGAGCGCTGTCACGAGGTCGCCGGACAGGTCAACGGCGGCGGCCACCCCAAGGCCGCGGGCTGCAAGCCCGATATCTACGACGATATGCTCGATTACGCCCACCACTGGACGAGTCGCGGCGCGACGACGAAGCAGGTGATACTGGACGCGTTCCGGAATCTGGACTGGGACGAAGACGAGGCAGCTGAAGACGAATCGGACGAAGACGTCTAGAGCAGGTCGCGAACGAACGCCCGGTGGTGCCGTGCGACCGTTTCTCGCTCCTCGGCCGTCGCGTCGGCGAGCCAGTGTGGGAGCCATCGCATTGCCGAGAGCTCTGTATCCAGTAGATAGAACTGGCGTCGTTGACGGAACGCTTCGTCCCGGTCGAGCGGCCGCTCGCGATCGTAACCTGCGTAGAGCCGTTCCCGGATGAGTTGGCGGCGGTCGTCGCCCGGTAGCGTATGGCCTGCGAGATGCTGTTCGGTATTGACGATATCGTACTCCGCGTGAGCGGCAAAGGCAGCGCCCCAGTCCAGAATCGCGTGTGTCTCGCCGGTCTCTGGGTCGAGCAGTAGATTTCCGACGCGGTAGTCGTTGTGTGCGAGGATCGGGTCGAACGACGTATCGAGCAGATGGATCTCGGCCTCGAAATACTCGCGTAGCTCGTCGTGGAGGTCCGCGAATCGGCTGTCCTCGAGCTCGGCGAGATCCCCCTCGATGCTCTCGCGGCGAACCGATGGCCAGTCCCGGCCCGGCTCCGCGACGGTGAGTGCGTCGCCCGCACCGCCGAGCGCGCCAAAGCCGTCGACATCGACCAGCCCGTGGATCCGTGCGAGCGCGCTCCCGGCAGTCTCCGCGACCCTCCCGAGGGCGTCCGGCGAGAGCGCCGACGCGCCACCATCGGCTAGCGCCTCGCCCGAACATCGTTCCATCAGAAAGCAGGGAGCGGGCAGGTCAGCGTGCTCGTCGAGGACGCCGTACACCGCCGGAACGGGAAGTCCCGCGTCGCCCGCGAGGTCGAGCAACCGCGGCTCCCGGCGGAACCGCTCGGGATCGACGAACTCGGCGGCTTTCAGGACCGTCTCGCGGTCACCTGAGGGCGTCGTTGCCGTGACGAAGTAGATCGCGTCGGTTCCCTGTCGGCAGGGCTCGATCCCCTCGACCGTCCAGTCGGGGCGGATCGTCTCGACGGTCGCACGGACAGTCTCCACGTCGTATGGATCGGTCGCACCGAAAGAGGACATTTAGGGGTCCTCGCTGGTGGTTCGGCCCCGGCCGCTGTTCATGTTCTCGGATTCAGATGCTGATGAAAAAAGTGCTTCGTGTCAGTCTCGCCCCATAAAGCGCAAGACGAGCTGCAGGACGTGGACGAAGACACCGGCGATGGCGATGTAGACGCCGATCGCGCTGAGAAACTCTGACGTGCCACGGCGCTCGCGGATCCGCCAGATCTCCCAGCCGAGCCGGAGCAGGAAGCCGAGGAAGATGAAGACGAAGCCGACCAGGGAGACGACCGGGATCAGCATGCCCACCCCGACGCCGATGACGCCCAGAATGAACGCGCCGTTGGCGTAGGTGCTCCAGCGGTCGAAGCTCTTCGATCGGGCGTAGACGTAGGTCGCGATCAGGAACGTGATCAGGACCGTGATGACGCCTGCGATGCCCAGCGCGGTGACCTGGACGTCACGCGGGACGAACGAGAGGATCCCGGCCCCGAGCGTCCCGAAGGCTAACTGGAGCAATGCGACGCCCGCGAGTGCAGTGCCCATACTGCCGTTTTTGACGCCCTTTTCCGCGATGATTTCGCCAAGCATCAGCGCCGCACCGTAGACCAGCACCCCGACGATCGGCGCGGCAAAAAGGTAGTCGTTGACGACCGCCAGCGGCGTCAGGACGAAGGCGTACATCAGGGCGACGTTGATCGTCATCAGGAGCGTCGCCATCCCGACGATCCGCCACTCGCGGCTGTTCATCAGGAACCCGCGCCCGGTCGCCTGTGGGTGCTCGCTCATGCGTCTCGCTCCCCGACGATCCACTTGTGTGAGTACGCCGTCCCGCAGGTACACTGGGCGTAGGCGTGGATCACGTCACCCTCGGCGTAGATCCCGCCGACCTCCTCGTTCTGGTCCTCCGCGAACGCGAAGACGAAGCGGACGTCGTGGTCCGCGCCGTCCGGACAGATCCCGCCGGTGAGCGAGCGGTCGATTTCGCCCTCGGTGCCCATCGCTTCCTTCGCAAAGCCCATCGCGTCGGTACCGGTCGCCGACTGGAACGCCGCCCGACCCGCCTCGCCGTCGACGATCAGCAGGTGTCCCCCGTCGACGCGCTCGCCGAACCCGTCGAGTTTGTCCGGTTCGTCGACCGCCTCGTCGGCCAGGAAGAAGGCGACGTCCTCGGTTCGCTCGCCCGCCAGAAACTCCGCGCGTGCCTCGGTCATACCCTCACTTCTCTTTCGACATTCAAAAGGACCGCGACAGCGAGCGGGATCGGTGGAAAGCTCCCAGTACTTCGAGAACTATAGCAAAATACTTCGAATAATATAGTACATAGCTTCGAAAACTGTAGTGGGCTGTGGACCTCGATTCACCCTGTTTTCGACGGGACATGACCAGCCGATCGAACCGACCCGAACCTATTTCGGATCGGACGGAACTATCTCATGTATGCCCTCCGACACGTCTCGATCACGGGTCCTCGAAGCGGCGCTTGCGGTCGGCCTGCTGGTGCTGATCGCGATCACTATCGAACTCGTCCCGGGAGTTGGGCTACTGGACGCCACGTCTGGCACTGTCTCCGCCCCAGCCGTGCTGGGACCGGTGCTCATTTTCGCTCCACCGACCGCGCTCGCGATCGTCGCGCTCGCGAACGCGCTACTGAATGGCCCGAGCGTTGGCTCTGTTCTCACCGCAGCGCTGGCGGTAGTGACCCTCGGGTTGACGGCCCTGAGTATCGCAGCACTGGTTTTCCCGACAGATGGCGGCGTTTTCATGGGCCATATTCTGGTCGCAGTCGCCGCCATCCCGCTTGCGGTCGTCGTGCTGGTGCGCCCGGTCGTTGATCGCGTCGTCCACGAGGAGTTGACGCCACGGCTTCGCAGTCGACTCGGGCACTGACCGACTGCGGACGTCGATCGGCCCGCACCGCGTCGGTGGCGACCTCGTCGTGCTCGCTACGGCATCCGCCACCGGCGCGCGTGAGCCAGCGATCGCCCGGAGCGGCGCTCGATTGCACCGGGTGGCCGGTGACGCGCGAGAGGACCGGAGAAACTCCAGTTAATTCGGCTTAATCGTCGGGACAACCAGTTAATTGCCGCAAATTCGGATTGAGCGCTTCAGGTGGTTAAGTGTCTGCCACTCCCCGATCCGGATGCAATGAACGCTCGAACACTACTGACGGTCGCGCTCGCCGCGGTCGTCCTGATCGGCGGTGCAGCGGCAGTCGGAGCCGCCGCCCCCGCGGACGCATCGAACGCAAACGAAACGGCAGACGATCACGCAGTCGAGGACCCTGGACCGGCAGCCGGTGACGACGCCGGACTGCCCGGGTCGCTCCCCGAGCAGGTGCCTGACCACGTGAGCGAGATCCACGACACGATCGGTGAGCATCTCGACAGCGGGACCGACAGACTCGGCGACGCGGTGAGCAGTATCGCCTCTTCGGCCGACGACATCGGTAGCGGTGACGTCGCTGACGACGCCGATGACGAGTCCGAGGACGCCGACGACCGAATGGCGTAACGCTGGCGGAAGACACTTTCAACCAATCCATTACTATCCAACAGAATGACTAACGACACCAACACGACTGATAGACGCACCTATCTCAAACTAACCGGCGGCGCAGCGGCGATCGCCACGACCGGACTGGCCGGCTGTCTCGGCGACGGGACGGGGACGCTCGCGACCAGCGTCACCGACCAGCCCGAGGACATCGGCGACTTCGAGTCCTGTATCGTGACGATTGAGGGCATCTGGCTCGGTCCCGAGGACGCCGACGCTGGCGACACCGGGGACGACGAGAACGGGGAGCCCTCCGGGCGCGAGTACTACGAGTTCGACGAACCACAGGAAGCCGATCTGGTCCAGCTGCAGGGCGAGAATACCCAGCTGATCGACGAGCGGGACCTCGACACGGCCGAGTACGAGTTCCTACAGCTCGACGTGAGCGACATCGAGGGGACGCTGGAGGACGGCGAGATAGCCGAGATGGAGACCCCCGGCGAAGCCCCGCTGACGTTCAACGAACCGTTCGAGATTCGCGAGGATGTCCGGACCTCTTTCACCGCGGACTTCGCGCCCGTCCGACAGGGAGAGACGAACCGGTACATCCTCCGACCGGTTCCGGAAGGAATCCGGGTCCATTACGACGACGAGGACGACGAATAACGCCACAGTCCCGCTGGCGCTAACGGCTCTCCACTCGATTTTCAGGACGTAGTCGCTTGCGAGCGACACAGAGGTCGCTCGCCGTGTTGTTCGCTCAAACTGTAGCGTCCGGACGGAGTATCGCGTGAGCCGTCGCGAACGCGATGCACGGGCGACCTGCAGTCGCCCGGAGATTTGAACTCGCTCAGACGTGCTCGAGTTGCTACGCGCGGCTGATCTGCTCAAATCTCCTTTGTCGTCCTTCACGGCGAAAGCTCCTCGCTACGCTCGTCGTTTAGCGCCGTGAAGAACGTCCGGACGGAGTCTCACGCGAGCGTAGCGAAGCGTGAGGCACGTCCGGTCGAGAACGAAGTGAGCGTCCGGACGGAGATTTGAACTCCGGTCCCTGGCTCCGCAAGCCAAGAGGATAGTCCACTACCCTACCCGGACTCATCTCTACGTACCGCCGAGCCACGTAAAGCGGTTACGATCCAAGCCGTCTCTGACAACGCCTGACGGAGCCACAGTTTTATACGCGAGTCCGGGACAATCGGAGGATATGCAGTTCCAGAGTAGACCACTGCGTCCGTACCCCGACCCGGGGACAGCAGCCAGGAGAGCGAACCAAACCGGCAGACAGCGACGCCGCCTGCGGCAAGGACAACGCTTAACCGGGGGCCAAACTACCACATCGTACTAGAATGGGTGCTATCGAGGACGTATACGAGGATCTGGAGGCGGACGTCCCCCAGGAGAAGTTCCGCGAGGCCGTCGAGGCCAAGGTGGAACAGATGGGGGGGCTAGCGGACGAGGAGACCGCTGCGATGCTCGTTGCACACGAAATCGCGGACAGCGAGGTGAACGGTATCGCGGATATCGAACCGGGGATGGACGAGGTGAAGTTCATCGCCAAGGTCATGGGCATCGGCGAGGTCCGGACGTTCGATCGAGACGACGAGGAACAGCCGGAAGGGCAGGTCGTCAACGTCGAGTTGGCCGACGAGACCGGAAGTCTGCGCGGGGCGTTCTGGGACGGACAGGCCGAGGCGGCGACCGAGGAGCTGGAAGTCGGTGACGTATTGCGCGTGAAAGGCCGCCCGAAGGACGGCTACAACGGGCTCGAAGTGAGCGTCGAGGACGCCGAACCGGACGACGAGGTCGAGATCGACGTTTCGGTGACCGACACCTACCGGATTGAGGACCTCTCGCTTGGCCTCTCGGACGTCGATCTGGCGGGACTCGTGCTCGATACCGAGCCGGTACGGACGTTCGACCGCGACGACGGGAGCGAAGGGAAGGTCTCGAACCTCGTACTCGGCGATTCGACCGGCCGGATCAGGGTCACGCTGTGGGACGAGAAGGCCGACCGCGCGACGGAGATCGAGTCGGGGACGAGCGTCGAGGTCGTGGACGGCTACGTTCGCGAGCGCGACGGCGACATCGAACTGCACGTCGGCGACCGCGGCGCTGTCGAGGAGATCGACGAGGAGATAGAGTACGAACCCGAGCGGACGCCGATCGAGACGCTCGAAATCGGCCAGACCGTCGATATTGCGGGTGTCGTTCGCTCTGCGGACCCGAAACGGACGTTCGATCGCGACGACGGTAGCGAGGGGCAGGTACGGAATGTCCGTGTACAGGACGACACGGGCGATATCCGTGTCGCGCTGTGGGGCGAAAAAGCCGACAAGGAGATCGCGCCGGGCGACGAGGTGGCGCTCGCAGACGTCGAGATCCAGGACGGCTGGCAGGACGATCTCGAAGCCTCTGCCGGCTGGCAGGCGTCGGTTACCGTGCTCGGCGACACGACCGCACAGGACACGGATGCGACGGCGGATGGCGATGCGACGCTGGGCTCGTTTGACGGTGGCGACGATAGCACGGCACCGAATGATGCCGAAGCGGCATCGACACAGGCCGAAGATACCGGTGGGGCCACCGCGGGCGAGGGGAGCGCTGCGACGGCGATGGCAGACGGTGAACGAACCGAGTTTACTGGAACGGTCGTGCAGGCCGGGAATCCGGTCGTGCTCGACAACGGCAAGGAAACGGTCAGTGTCGAGACCGAGACGGACGTCCACCTCGGACAGGAGGTTACCGCCCGCGGGCTGTTACAGGACGGTCGGATCGACGCTGACGATGTCGTGTAGCGACGAGTTCCCAGAGCGCCGGGACGGAAAAGGTTAAGGTGCCGACTTGCCCGAAATTGGGTATGAGCGTTGAGTTACCGTTTGCTCCCGTGGACACTATTATTCGACGGAACGCCGGGCAGTTGCGCGTGAGTGCCGAGGCCGCAGAGGAACTCGCACGCCGGATCCAGATACACGGGGCTGATCTCGCAGCCGACGCCGCAATCGAGGCGACCAAAGACGGCCGGAAGACGTTGATGGCCGAGGACTTTGGCGTCGAGCAGGTGATCGACAAGGATGACCTCGAACTACCGGTTGCACCGATCGACCGGATCGCGCGTCTCGACATCGACGACTCCTATCGCGTCTCGATGGACGCGCGAATCGCGCTCGCGGACATTCTCGAAGACTACGCGGATAACGTGGCGACTGCCGCCGCGAAACTCGCCAGACACGCGGACCGCCGAACAGTAAAGGCAGAGGACATCCAAACATACTTCGAGCTGTTCGAATGAGATGAACTTCGGCTACAGCGAGACGTGCCTCGACCACGATACTGGCGAGCGCCACCCGGAGGCAGCCGACCGGCTACTGGCAGTTCGTGAAGGGCTCAAGCGAAAACACGGCGTCGAGTACGTCGAGGTATCCCCGGCGTCGGTCGATTCGGTCACCGCTGTTCACGACGACGCGTATATCGAGGAGCTCCGGGAGTTCTGTGCCGACGGGGGCGGTGACTGGGATCCGGATACAGTCGCCGTCGAGGAATCGTGGGATGCGATTCTCCAGAGCGCCGGGCTGGCATCGTGGGCCGCTGAGCGTGCACTTGCAGGGGATTCCGGTCGCGACACGCCGTTCTCGCTCGGTCGACCGCCCGGCCACCACGCGGTCACCGACAACGCGATGGGATTTTGTTTCGTCAACAACGTGGCGGTTGCCGCCCAGCACGCACTCGACACCACCGACGCCGAGTCGGTTGCAATCCTCGACTGGGACGTCCACCACGGGAACGGCACCCAGGAGATCTTCTACGATCGCGAGGATGTCCTCGTCGCTTCGGTTCACGAGGACGGGATCTATCCCGGCACGGGACGGGCTGGAGAGTCGGGGACGGGGGCAGGCGAGTGGTCGACGCTGAACGTTCCGCTCCCGGCAGGCGGCGGCGATCCCGAGTACGTGGCAGTGTTCGAGCAGTTGCTCGAACCGGCGATCGAGGAGTTCGACCCGGACCTGCTACTCGTCAGTGCTGGCTTCGATGCCCACCGACACGATCCCATCTCGCGGATGCGACTCACGACCGACGGCTACGGCGTACTCACCCACCGGATTCGCGATCTCACGGACAGGATCGGAACAGCGCTCGCGTTCGTCCTCGAAGGCGGATACGGACTCGATGTCCTCGCGGACGGCATCGTGATGGTTCACGAGGTGTTCGATGGACTCGAACCGTCGACGCCCGACGATGACGTAGACGAAGACGTCAAAGCCCTGATCGGCGACATCCAGACGCGCCACCGCGGCGTCACGCCGCCGAACTAGGGCGTCGGCTCGAAGTACGCGGCGAGTTCGACGCCGAACTCGTGGATGAGCGCCGTGATTTCTTCACCGACGAGCACATCGTACCCCGTTTCGAGCGCCGTCTCGACGTGCGTCCCCAACCTGACGGTAAAGAGATCATCGCTGTTCAGGAACGCCTCGGCAGTCGTGTACTCTCTGGATCGCTCGACGACGTATCTATCCTCCTCGATGAACGGCCCATACGCGTCAGTTCCCTCGTACTTGCGGAAGAAGCCTTCGGCGTGGTCCCGCACGTGAACAGGCGGGCCGACGTGACGCTCGATTCGCGGCCGTTCGGTGACAGCGAGTTCGGCGAACAGGACGGCCGTCTCGTCGGCGATCGCCATCGAACGACAGACATCGAAGCCGCGTCTGTCGAGTTCTTCGATGACGCCCAGCCGGGATCGTCTGAGCTGTGGATACAGCTGATCCTCGACAATATCAGGGGCATCGAACCTGATCGCTACTGGTGTCGTCCCCCGATTCTGGAGTTGCTCTCGGAGTGCGCGCTCGTCCAGCGGGTCGGGCTCGACCGCCGTGAACAGCTCGGCTCGTGGATCGTCGAGTAAATCACGGGCGTAATGCTGGAGCCGGGCGACGTTCTCGGCCGAGAGGACCGCAGCGACGTTCCGGCCCGGATCCGTCGGATCGATAACGGTGAGTGGATCGTCGAAGGTCACCCGGCCGTGCTCTTCGGGATCGAGTTCGATCGGCGGATGCCACTCCGCAGCGGCTTCGATCATGGGCCGGAACCCGCCGTATTCGAGGACGAGAAGCTCTGTGAGGTAGCCGCTGAACCCCTCCGTCCTGAGGTCGCTGCCGTAGACACCGATCCCGGTGAAAAACTGCTTTGCGAGGCGGACGTCTCGTGCGAGCTCGTCCGTGAGTCGTGACTGGACGTACTCGGCGTGGAACGGTGTTCGATCCACTGAGGACTTGATGTCTCCGGGATCGTCGACGTCGTAACACGGGACGAGATCGATATCGAACCCATCGACGGTACTTTTGACGTAAGGGTGCTCGGCGAACTCCTCGGTTCCCTCGGGCAACACCTCGTGTCCAACTCTGAGGCCGTACTCCTCCAGCTCTTTACGGTCGATCGAGGGGGAAAAGCGGACGAAGAGATCGATATCCCGGTCGCCGCTGATCCACGTCTCGCGAGCGGTGGAGCCGACGCGAACGACGTCCGCCTCGACCGGTAGTGTTTGGATCGCTGCCTCGACTCGGCCGATCAGCGCTGTCGCCACCCGTTCCATGCGCTCTACCTCTTCGGGCGACGGATCGACCGACTCGCTGACGGCAGCTACGACATCCTCGAACGTCTCGGCCTCGCTCATCATCGTCCAGTTCACGCTTGGTGAGGGAAAGGATACCGGTGTACGGCCGGGTGAAAACGAAAGCCATTTCAAAAGACGTCGACTACTCGGAGATGCGTACAAGCCGCCGTAGCTCAGTTGGTAGAGCACCTGGTTGTTACCCAGGTTGTCCCAGGTTCGAGCCCTGGCGGCGGCGTATCTTCTCTGGACCTCGGTGATCGTAGTACCTACTGTCGATCAGGAGGCGCGTTCGGATGCGACAGGTCTTAGTTTCAGGTCCATCAACTGGTGACCGAGGGCCCGTATCTCAGTCTGGTTAGAGAGAGCGGCTCATAACCGCTTCGTCCTTGGTTCAAATCCGAGCGGGCCCACTTCCTTCGGAAGCGTTCAGTAGCTGCACACGATTTAGGAGCTACAGCACCTACAACAACCGAAATCGACGTTTCACGGGACTCGGATTTGCCGCCCTCTATGCGAAGTTCGCTTCGACGCGAAGCGGTGGCCGATCCCGTCGTGCGATACATATAGCCGAAACCGGGGGGTGGTTCTCGTGTTGAAACTCGTCACCGAGAGCGACGAGTCCGCTACCTGCCGGAACTGTGGCGCCCACGTCTCAGAGGACTTCCGGCGCGTGTTCGGCGACGGTGACGACGTTGCCCACCGATGCCCCGAGTGCGATACCAGCCGACGACTGAGCCGCGGAAGCGCCGCCGGGAGCGAGGTCGCGGTCACTGATCCTGAAGATTCGGCCGCGCATCGCAGTAACGATCAGGCTGCGGGGTGGTCGGCATGAGCCAGGCGACGCTCGCCGAGTTCGCTGGCGTCTCACCACAGGCGCTCGACGAGCTGACCGAAGCCGAGCGGAAGGCGTACGTCGCCTGTCGGATCAACGGCGTCGGCGTTCGCGAACAGGCTCGCTTCAGTGATCGATCGCCCGGTACGGTCGGGAACTTGCTTCGGCGTGCCGAGAAGAAGCTCGACCAGCGGGGTGACCGATGAACCTCGAGCGTGGGCTGTGGGCAGCACTCGTCGCGCTCGCTGTCGGTGACGCCCTCACCACGATTACGGCACTGACGATGGGCCTTCCCGAAGCGAACCCTCTCATTGACGCGCTGGTGGCCTCTCACGGACTCGTCGCTGTCCCGCTGTCGCAGATCCTGTACGTTGGGCTGGCGAGCGCGGTCGTCGCCGCGGTCGAGCGGGGCCGCCGGACGCCCGTGTTGCTTGCCGGAGTGATCCCGAGCGCCCTGGTCGTCGCGAACAATCTCGCG
>LKMJ01004910.1_pt1 | contig 12616 bp, 17 predicted proteins | sample 643391 | NCBI WGS metagenome assembly LKMJ01 (sample SAMN04112250, study PRJNA286221) | soda lake metagenome | biome: soda lake; feature: Kulunda Steppe; material: water; isolation source: sample PL-Br10 brine of Picturesque Lake | place: Russia: Kulunda steppe | collected 2010-07
CCTCCATGGAAAAGGATTGGCAGAAAGGGAAGAAAAGGAAAGAGCACTTTCTTCTGAGAGAGCACACAAACAAGTCTTGACAGTGGAAAAGAACATGCACCTCATTTTGAACAGCAGCACAGGAACATTTGTCACAGTGGCCATTTCCACCGCGACAAAAACGTGCTTCTGGTAAGCTTACAAGGTTTCACAGGAATAGGCCTGGCCCCTTTACCTTAATTGATGTGAGGAGCTTTTTGCTGCTTACGTAGTTTTTCTTTTCTTTCTGGTGCTTCTGGTAAGTTGACATAGCTGTACCTGCCAAAAGTGAGCAGCTGAGCTGAGACCTGAAAGGCCTGCAACTTGAAGCAAAACTAGTCTGGTGCTCATGTCAGAAAGAATCTTTAAAAAATGCTTTTGAAGGGAAGTCCCTGTTTCAACCAGTGTGATGTGTGGTCAGCTATCAATTGTAATTAGAGTGCCTATATTACGAATAGTATTTGGTGGCTTTTCCTCGATTTGTTTCCTTTCCAATCCCCGCAACATGACTGGTTTAGCCACTCCTGTGGCTGGGTGAGGGCATCTCTTCCTTTCCCTCCTTCCCCTCCTTCCCTGAGTCACACAATATAATCCTGTAGCTTGCGCAGTTCAGAGGCTTGTTCAACCATGACGCCCTCGCCTGAGGGTGTAGAGCACCGTGTTCTGGTGCCCTATAATGGTGCCCATAAAAATTTCATACATGCACTTTAATCTGGCGGCATGATGGAGGACTCCTCCATCATGCTCACTCGGAGTCAGATGCCGCAATAGGGGGACCATGGCAGGAGATCAGGCTGGTCATGACGAAAGCTGCTTCTGATAGTGAAGAGGGGAAATCTGTGACAGTGCACCCATGTCCTTCTGCAAACTATACATTATGCAGTGTCGCCAAACAGGAATCATTAGCTTTTAATGATGGTAAAGCCAACGAAATGAGGTCAGCAAAATAACATAATAGCCCTCCAACAACAGTGACTTCATGGCAGTGCTTTTGTTGCCGCATGCCTGAAGCCTAACAAGACGATCGTCTGCCACAGAAAAATGTATGGGACAGCTGAAAAGCTAGGAGCCGGGCTAGGTGAAATCACGTAAGACATGATGCGCTGCAACACAGGTGAGGGACCGTGAAGCTTTTATTGTGAAGCTACCTTCAGGATAAAGGCTCCAGTACCTGCTCTATCAACAAGGCCCAGAGCTTGGTTGCATCAATAAGAAAGCTAAAACGTGACCTACGAATCGCCCAAGGTACAACTACAAACTAATCAGACCCATCCATGAAAGAGAGGAACAGCCGCAAGGCTCCATCCTGCACTGAGAAGAGTTGACTGATTTGCCTTCCATTGTTACTGGATGGCCAGCAGATGCATGCATGAAATCACAGACGCAGCAATGGACCTGGATCACAATGATATCATCACTGGGGCAGAGGGGGGCACAGGCCTGCCATCTGCACCCAAGACAACTGGCTCCCAGCCATATTGCTTTCCCCAGTTGTAGAGCTCCTCCAATTTCTCCTGCACAGATCATGGAGACGAGTCTGTGCTGCTTACAGGCGTGATGCAAGGGCCGTGCAGCTGCACCTGGTGAACATTTGCTCCAATTGTTGGTGCCAGTGTCTTTACAAATGCTGGCGTGCACCGACTTGACGAGAGTGCCCCACACCACTTCGCACCGCCGAGTGGCACTTGCAGGTTGCCTTACCTGGAATGTGCCCTCCTCAACAAGCTGCCGGTACTTGAGGTACAAGCGAAGAGCAGTGCGCGCATCCTCCACAGAATCGTGCACATTTGCCTGTGAATGTGTGATTTCAAGGTTCTAATTACGCATCCTGGTAACATGTCAGCGAGTGTGGGAGCTAGCAGCTTCAATCTACTGTGAGTTTATGCAGTGAGGTAGGGAAAGCCAGCATGCAAAGATAGCAAGCAAGGACAGAAAGACGCATAAACAGAGGGGTTTGTGTGTGTGTGAGAGAGAGAGAGGGAGAGAAGGGGGGGGAGAGGGGTAAGATGTACGTATATCTATCTCCCTCTCTATACTACACATGAATGTCTAGAGTGAAAGCATCTTTGGCAGAATTTGTAAATACGGATATGCACATACACAAACATATGCACCTGGATGTTGATGCCCAGAAGGTAGGAGGCCAGGAAGCGCAGAGACAGCTTGCGCTTGCGCTTGAAGCTGAACAACTCCACGGTGTCTACCAGCTGCTCAGGCGGCACGTAGATGTTGATCATGCGAAAGTCCTTGCACAGCCCATGACCCACAAACACGCAGCCGCAGTCCACCAGGTACCTGCAACAGGGCGCTGGCATGCTGGGCCATGGGGGGCACGCATGTGCACATTGCATGCCTACGTAAACCAATGCACACCTGCAGTCCACCAGGCGGACGCAGCATGGCTCAGGGCACAGCAGGCACACCAGGGTCTGTGGACCTGCATGCCTGGGGGTGCGCGTGCATGCCCCAAGCAAAGCATGCAGCCGCAGCAATGTACCAGGGAGGGTATGCGTTTGGGGGGGGGGTTGGCAGCACTCAGCACGGGATTGTGCATGTCTTTGCAGTTTTCCTTGCAATCAAATCCTTTGATAGGAAAGACTGCAGCTGGTGAGGGGAGACAAATGCCCGCTGGGCGCATGTGGGCTCTGCTTTGATGCTCCTCACTCAAGACCCACTGCTAGCCATCCAAAAGCGCCTGGTGGCACTGCCTTTCTTAGGGAAATGATCATCAGCCTCTGTCCTTGTAGCATGAGCAGCTTTGTACGTGCAGGCGCATGGCCTGGGGCATCAGCATCGCCCGCGTGCGTGCTTGCATTAAGGCTGGCATGTACACACAATCCCCTTGACCACGCCCCCATCTGCCAGCACCGCTGCCGTACCAAATGCCTCTGGCACATGGCCTGAACAGGCCACACAGTACAAAACATGAGCATCACAGATGCACACATGCATTTGGCCTTCATGAACACACGCCTCTTACACACCAACACACCTCAGCTTGAGGTACGCGTGCTTCATGGTGGTCAGATAGTGGGTGGTGGTCGTCGGGTCCAGGTCGCCAGGCACCAGGCCGCTGCGCGCACAAGCACACAGCACCACATGCGCATAAGCACACAGCACCAGGTCGCCAGGCACCAGGCCGCTGCGCGCACAAGCACACAGCACCACACAGCAGGTAGGTGGGCAGAGATGCCCCTTGCCTCGCATCCAAAAGCAACTTCTGGCCCAAGGGTTTAGGTCCAGGCCTTCAGCCCTCTAGAGGCCCAATAGCCATAAGGCTCAGAGATGACCGACTGCATCCTGCGGCACAGAGACCCTTAACAAAAAAGCCAAGACCCATCCAGCGAACTGCATGCACCTGGGGGATGATGCAAGCTGCGTTGAGGCTAGTGGCCACTTTTGAACAGCCACCACGTCTGCTTGGTCTCACGGCTCTCCCAGCAGCTCCGCATGCGCGCCTGGATGTGTGCTCATTGGCATATGCAGGTGCTGCAACCCTTTGCGGCCAAGACCCATCTGTAGTGCTGAGACCCATCTGTAGTGCTCAGACCCACCTGTAGAGCTGAGACCCACCTGAAGTGCTGAGACCCACCTGTAGTGCTGAGACCCACCTGTAGTGCTGAGACCCACCTGTAGCGCTGAGACCCACCTGTAGCGAGTAAGGTGGTCAAACACGGGCTCGACGGCGCGCACGTAATCGTCGATGCACGGGGTGCCAAGGCGCGGCCCCTCGCCTCTCAAGATGCTCACCCGGGCCAAGCCCAGCCTGGGTACCCCAAGGAGCCGCGCAAGGACACAGCAGGTTAACGTCGCTGGGCGCAATGCGCACCAGAGGGCAGCGCAAGGATGCAGCATGCACGAGCCTTTGGGTGCAATGCGCACCAGAGAGCAGCGCAAGGGCGCAGCAGGGCCCAAGCCTCTGGGCAGCGTGCATAAGAGCATGAGCAGCAACATCTTTTGGTGATCAATGAGGAGCAGGTGCAAGACGGTCGCCGGTTTGCGTGCTGCGTGGCTGAGCGTCTCCAGGCGTGACTGAGCAGGCATGCAAGCACGAAGCCCGGCACCAGAGCCTGCATGGGGGAAAAAAGCCTCTACACACCCTGTGCACCTGCTGATCCTGTCTTGCCACAGTTCTTTCCAAGTCAATCCCCAGCTGAACATCTGTCAGGCCACCCTCAAGGCTGTTCGCAGCCATCCCTGGGCAACACAGCAGTCACCCCTGCTTACTGCTCCGGAATTGCACAAACATATGCGCCTCACAAGGGTTGGGTGAAACCCTTGCACTGAAGGCAGATTCACACCTAGCCCCCCTCAATTCACGCCTAGCCTTGTGCCTTCTTGGTTGCCTGAACAGGGTGTGCGCATGCACAATGTGCGCCGCACACGAACCTATGCCCACCCCACACACAAGCAAGGACACATGCTGTGCAACTTGTGCATGCAGCCCAAGCAGTGTGTGTAACTGTGTGTGCCCAAGAGCGCGCACCTGCTGTTGCGCGTCAGCACCTCCATGCTGCGCTTGACGAGCCGCTCGGGGGGCTGCACCATAACGAACTCAGCATCCAGCGCCAGCAGGAGCCCTGGTCGGGGGGCCTCCTTGCTCGAGGGCGACACGTCCAGGGGCACAAACTTGAACGCGTTGTGCGGCTGCGTGCGGCACCAGCAGCATGGCCAGCTAACACCGCGTGAACAGCAGCGGTGGTGAGAGAGCAGCGGTGGGTGCAGGTGTGTCAGGGACAAAGGTCTTTGGGGCTGAAGTAGTGGTCGCTGTGTCAGGGACAGAGGTCTGGGGCTGAAGCAGTGGTCGGAACGACCGCTCAACAACTGCAGCATCTCAAATGATCTGTCCGAAACAATGCCCACACGGTATGGCAGGCTGGGTCCCCTATACCCTGTCACATCCACAGCTTTTCCACCTTGTCACACCCACACCTTTTCACCGTGTCACATCTACACTTTCTCCACCTTGTCATGCCCAACTTGCCCACTTCCCTAAAAACAGGGATACCTGTGGGAGAGCAGCAGCAGGCCAGTCACCAGGATGCTAGATGCCGCCTATGCCTCTGGCAAAACCCTGGAGTCCTGACCTGCTGCCCCTCCCTGGGCTCTGCTGGGGTGCGCTTGGACATGTGTGCCCCTCCCATGACATGGGAACCTTAGCTCCTTCTGTCTGTGTGTATGTGTGCCTCCCTTGCAGCATGCGAACCTCTCCCACGGCATGTGCACTGCTCCATTCACTCATGGTGTGTGTCCCACAACCCAAAGGGCTTCACCCTCAGCAGGAGGAGAGCTTTGGCAGAGGCATTCTTGCAGCCCGCTGCCTCACCTGGGGTCCCTGCAAGGGAGGCGACAGGCACAGCTGCTTGAACTGCTGCTGGGTCAGCACAGGCGGCATCAGGGGAGGGGGCAGCGGGAATCCCCGCTCCGCTCCTTTTGTGGCATCGTCCCCAGGGCCAGCCGCCGCCGCTGCTGCGTCCATCGCTTCTGGCGGGGCATTCCCAGAGGCTCCTGCATCCCCTGGTGTGGCACCTGGGGCGGAAGCGGCCTCTGGGGAGGCGTTCATGCTGTCTGCTGCAGGCGAGGGTGGGGAGGACCCATCATCCTCTGGGGGTGGGTCGACCTGCAGGGCAAGAAAAGGGTGGCGAGGGCTTCTCACTTGATGCAGTGCTGGGCGGGTTTGGGCGGCATGTGAGGTAGGCTGGGCGCGGGGCAGGGCTGGCAAATTAGGTCTGCGGCCGCGTGATGGCTTGTGGACTGAGCTGCACCCTTCAAGCCTGTGGCTATAGAGGCCGTGCAATGACCTGTACAGGGAGCCGCCAACCCCGAAATGCTGTGGCCACGGTGGCCAAGCAACAATCATTGGCCAAACAATGACCATTGGCCAAGCAATGACCATTGGCCAAGCAATGACCATTGGCCAAGCAATGACCATTGGCCAAGCAATGACCATTGGCCAAGCAATGACCATTGGCCAAACAATGACCATTGGCCAAGCAATGACCATTGGCCAAGCAATGACCTTTGGCCAAACAATCACCATTGGCCAAGCAATGACCATTGGCCAAACAATGACCATTGGCCAAGCAATGACCATTGGCCTGTGGCCGTGCAATGACCTGTACAGAGAACCGCCATTCTTCAAAAGTCTGTGGCCGCACAGTGGCCTGTGGACAGAGCTGCACCCCCCAAGGCTGTGACCACTGCGGTCTTGCAATGGCCTTTGGTCTGGCAGCGTCCTGCGGCCGTGCAATGAGCTGTACAGAGGACCGCCATCCCTCAAAAGTCTGTGGCCGCGCGCCGACGTCTACAAAGAACTGCAGCCCCTGACTTTTGGGCATAAGTGGCCTGCCACACAACGATCTTTGGCAAGGAATTGCAGCATTCTAGTTGGCGGCCACAGGAAGAATCTACACAATCCCCAAGGCATCTGTGGCCGCGCAGTAAACTCTGGAAGGACCACACAGCACCTTCACCCCCCTGATGCACATGCTCTCCAGGGCTCAGTTTAGCCATGCACATGCTCGGAACCAGCATACACTGACAAGAGATGCGGTGGCCTGCTGCACACATGCACACACACGCCCTCCTAACACACGTGCGCGCTTGCGTCCTCCACGGCGGAAAGCCAAACAGCACAGTACAGCACAGCACATGAGGTCGCACAACCCTGCCTGCCCTTTTCAACGCGGGGCCACGCACCCGGGTGTAGTACACGAGGCAGGGCAGCTTCTGGCCGCCGTACGACGCCCTGATCTCGCAGCCGTCCACGCGGTTGATGGCAAAGTCGTTGAACAGCAACCATCCCTCTGACGCCTCGCCGTCTGCGGCCTCAGAGACCCCTGGACCATTGCCAGCCACATTGCCCCCTGCGCTCTGAGGCACAGGCTGCTGGGCAGCAGCGCCAGCGGTGGCTGCAGGGCTGGCAGAGCGTGCGTCGGCATCAGGCAATGGGGCGGCATCCGTGGCAGTGGCGGCACCGCTGTCCCCCTTAGCTGGCGGCCTGCCTCGCTGGCTTTCATGAGCACCGACGGGGCCCTGCCGGCTGTCAGGGCTAATACCCTCCACGGGCCTGGGTGGGAGGGCGGGTGCTGCGGCGGCGAGGGGCGGGGCTAGGGGGGCGGCGCTGCGGGCTTTGTTCATGGCGGCTGCACGGGGGCGGGGGTAGACCGTGGTCATGGCCCCCAGGGGAGGTTGCGTCAGGCTGGGTCGTAAGGGGGCCTCGTCCCAGTAGCGGCTCGGGACCTGCAGGCAAACAGGCAGGCAGGCACGCGTTTGACCCCATGCCTGTTTGTGTACTTCTGCCGATATGTTTTGTGCTTGTGTGTACTGCTACCTTTGCTGCATGGGCATCATGGCAGCTGTGCAATACCAGATGGATTTGCTCCTCCCGGAGGCGGGTGCTTCACGCGCGCTGGTTCAGAGGAGGCAGCGCCAGTCCTTGGGCGCCCTCATCCAACAGCACTTGCGATGCCAGCACAGGCTGAGTTTGTGCGTATCCTCTATGCAGCGTGCCTGCTCTGAGCACCATCCCACGGGAAGCTGCTTTCTCCCCCTGGCTTGCCCCACCTTGATCAGGGACACCAGGTGGCCCTCAGGTGCAGCCACCTCCCCAGCTGCCACACGGGTGCTAGTGGTGGCAGACCTGGCCGCCGCAGCTGCCGCGACCGCGAGGCGCTCGCTCGTGGAGGTGGCGCCCGCATCCTCCTCGTCCAAGTCTTGGATCTGGCAGATCATGGCGGACAGCGCGTACACGGCACACGGGCTGCTGCTGCTGCCTGCGTACACGGCGCAGCACGTGGCATCAACCGGATCTGCTTCAGCCCTTCTCTGTCGACACGAGGCCATAGGGATGTGTTTCCCACAGCCAGGCCCTGTGTGCCACCATTCCCGGGTCGCAATAAGTCTGCAGCGGCTCTTCCTGTAAGTTGAAGCACCAGCGTTTCAGCTTGGCCTCTGCCAGCTGCAGTGTGCCCTCTGCTCTCCCTGGTGGCGGACCACCGCCAGAAATGCAGCCATGCCCCACTGCAGGCCACGCTGCCGAGTGACAATTCGCCACCCACTGCAGGTCACACTGCCGAGTGACAACACGCCACCCACAGCGGTGCTGCTTGCTGAAACGCGCATGGCTGGCTCAAAGGAAAAATGCACCTGTCTGATGGGTATCCAGGCTACCTCCAGCTTTGCTCAGGACACACGTAAGGTCACGTGCTTGCATGCTTTGAGCCTCAAAGTTTTGTGGCGTGTGCAAAATTAATCATATCACACCAAATAACAAAATAAATGATGGAAGCTGACCTCCCCTGGGGCTCTAGTTGCCCAGTGCTGTATTTGGAAGGCACGCAAGGCAGAGCCATCCTGTTGAAATTCTTATTGGCCCACACCGCATGAGCCTCTGTCTGAAATACAGCTGCACATGCTCCTCACCTCCCCCCACCCCCTCCATACCACATACCTCCTGGCAGACGCTGCAACTGCTTTGCCGAGGGCCCCTCTGTTACTCGCATATCCTGCTGCTCTGGTAGGACCTCTATGCGCAGCGCCCATGGCACTTGGCCTGCACCCAGCTTGGCCTCGCGCATATCTTCAGCGAGCACGCCAGGTTGTTGCTGCTGCTGCTGCTGCTGCTCTGAACCTGCACGGCCATTTCATTGGAGCGTGAACACACTCACACATGAGCACCAGAGGCCAAAGAGCGCCCTTTGCAGGGTTTGTCAGGAAGCCTGGGGAGACATCCAGGTCAACATAGGGCTGACGTGAGGTTACCTAGCGCAGGCATATGCCTTTTCAAGTAAATGGTGAGGTGCATGAAAACGCCAGGAAATTGATGAACATGCATGTTTCAGTGTAGATGCATGAGTGGATGTTGTGGGCGTGTGCAGATGAGTACCAAGCAAGAATGCGCAAGTTTTGACTAGTTTTGACTGGTGCCTGAATGCAAGCAATACCTTCTGGAGCCGACGCAGGCTGGCTGCCCTGGCGTCCAGCTGCAGGGGCGGCTGAGGGATCTGGTAGCCACCAGGCAACCTCACTGGAGTTTTTAACGGAGCAGTCAATGGCCAGCACCTGTATATGCAGGGAAGAGCACGCTTGTGGGGGAGCAAAGAAGCAGCGCGAAGGAGAGCAGGCTTGCATAGCTGGGGACAGCCCCTGGTTTAGGTGCTACTGCCTCAGGTGCTACTGCCTCCAGGGGCCCCTGGGCAGCTCCGTCCAGGCGCTGTTCGTCTCCCCCTGTTCTAGTGTGGTGAACGGAAAAGTGCGTAAAAAGCGGCCAGTGTGTGAAGAATTGTTCCTTTCTCCCTGGTCTTGAGTGGAGAGGACGACTGAGCATGCAAAGACCGACTGAGTGTGCAAAGACCGACTGAGTATGCAAAGACCGACTGAGTGTGCAAAGGCCGACTGAGCATGCAAAGACCGGCTGAGCGTGCAAAGACCGGCTGAGTATGCAAAGACCGGCTGAGTGTGCAAAGACCGACTGAGTGTGCAAAGACCGGCTGAGCGTGCAAAGACCGGCCAGTGTGTGAAGCACCCCACCGGTCAGCATCCTGCAGACCAGCACTGCAGAGACTCTGCGCGTCCAGAGCTGTTTGGCAGGATCACGAGTGGCGAGGGCAGAGAGCGTCTTGGCTTGAGATGGTGTGCACACAATTGTGCATGTGCGCGCGTTTAACACGCGTGCCCACCTGCAGCAGCGCAGTGGGCATCCTGCCCTCTAACGCACCACCACCCCAACCCATCACATCTTGCTTACATTGTTCGCACCAAGCATGGGCAAAAGCGCCACATCTTGCTTACATTGTTCGCACCAAGCATGGGCAATTGCGCCCACCTGCAGCAGCCCAGTGAGCAGCCTGCCCTTCACCGTACCACCACCAGAACCCCTCCAACCCCAATGAACAAACTCACTCAAACTCTTGGGCCACCCAAAACTTGAGTCAGAGTATGGTCAAGTGCCCACCTGCAGAAGTGCAGTGGGGGCCGCCTGCTGCAACGCACCATCACCAAAGCCCCTCTGCCGCATTGGATTCACCCGCCTGAGAGCCCTCCAGGCCAACAAGGTCTGAGTCACAGTATGCTCAGGCGCCCACCTGTGGCAGCGCAGTGGGCAGCCTGCTCTGCCGCACCATCGCGTAGCCGCGCGCCTCGTTGAACCACGCGCGCGTCTCGCTCACAGCCAGCATCGAGGTCCGCAGCAAGTCGCAAAACAGGGGCTTGGCACTGCCAGCCTCGGCTGTGGCAGCAGGCGGCGGGCTGTGGCCGTGGGCCTCAAGACTTGAGGTCCCACCCAGCTGCTGCTGCTGCTGCTGCTGCTGTTCCTGCTGCTTTGGCTGCCGCTCAGCCTGCCCCTGTCCAGCTGCAGTCGCCTCTCCAAGCGCGGCTGCTTGTCTGGGGTCGCCGCCAGCCGGGGCTGGTGCACAGTGCAACACCTCTGCGGCAGCCTTGGGGATTTTGTTGAAGCCCAGGTGGGTGGCGTCCGCGGCCAGCTTGGCTGCTTTCTCACGCTCCATTGGGTACTGCAGATCCACCTGTGCGCATGCGTGCGTGCGTGTTTCCATGCTAGTAGGTGAATGCCCCAGCGTTTGCGCGCATGTGCGCGAGCACCTGCATGTTGTTTCACCCGTGCGCACGTAAAGCACTCGCGGGTGCAGCGAACGATGGTACACATGCATGAGCAGGAAATCAACAAGGGCATGAATTGGAACTGGGCAAGGCAGAGGCTCAAGTGCGCAGCGTGCTTATTCATCAAGCGCCACGTGCGTCACCTGAAACACCCTGTCCTCACGCGTCTTCTCCTCCTTGTTGCCCCCCAGGCACTGCGTGCGCACCGCAACACAAGAATGTGCAGATGGCATGCCATATTGTGTGTGGCACGATGCATGAGGACATGAAACGGGTGGCATAGCATACTGTGTGCGCCGCAACACAAGAATTAGGAGATGGCACATTCCAGCACATAACGTAGCAGGCAATTAGCAGGAGTGGCATTCAAGCCGTGCAAGCTGTGTGAACTGAGCTCCAGACCGTCTCAAACAACTGAAACACACATGTTCAAGGCATCATGTGCACGGGCAGCAAATGAAAGAACACGCGCTTGGTTGCACATTCAAGCAGACACGCTTGCACGCAGGTACAAGCACACATGCTTGCATGCACATACAAGCACACACACAATCAGGTACAAACACACATGATCAGGTACAAGCACACATGCTTGCATGCACATACAAGCACACACAAGATCAAGTCCAAGCACACACGATCAGGTACAAGCACACATGCTTGCATGCACACATAGGCACACACGACCAGGTACAAGCACACATGCTTGCATGCACATACAAGCACACACGATCAGGTTCAAGCACACATACTTGCATGCACATACACAGCTGGCGCCTCGCTGTGTGCAAGGTCTCCAGGCGCCGCTGCAGAAGACATGCATGTACGCGCAAGCCCCCCCCTCATCCCCCCGTCTCGCACACAACCACTAACACAGACACGCACGCACATGCACACACACAGGCGTGTGCTCATGAACACACAGACGTGCGCTCACAAACACACACAGGCGTGCGCTCACGAACACACATACACACACAAAATGCATGTTGATGTACAAGCCACACCGCAGGGTGGACGGGCGTTCTTGCAGGGGAGACACGCGCATGCACACCACAGCAGCACGCAGCAAACCAGCGCACCTTGAGGCGCACTGTGTGGGGCAAGGCAGCCAGGCGCTCCAGCAGAGGCCCTAGCGCTGCATTGGCGGGCACAGGCTGCGGGCTGATGCTGCTTCGGTTATGCTGGCCATGCTCCGAGCCAGGCTGCAGGGAGGCCTCCCTGTGCACCATGTATGGTGTGGCCATTTGCCACAGCAGGTGCAGCGGCTTGCAGCAGTGCAGCGCGTTGTGACAGAGTGCCTGCTGGTGGAGGTGTGAGCTACATGCTTGCAGGCGCTCAGGTCGCAGTGCAGCAGCTTGCTGTTGTTGGGGGTTGCCATCAGCTGGGGCTGTCCAGCAACAGCAGCTGTGGGGACTGACCATGGCAATGAGATACAGGGCTGCAGGGTCGTGCCAGCAGCGGAGCTGGTGTGGGACCTTGAGAGGTCAGCCGCGAGGGATCATAAATAATGCAGCAGTGCAGGGCCCTAAGGCCCCCCTCGGCTTGTGCATGCGATGGAAGGCGGGAGCTTAGCAGCAACACAGCGGATGAATTGCACGAGCGCTGTTGAACATGCCGCCCTCCTTGTGCGGCCTATTAGTGTGGCTGAATGTGTGTGATCATGTGAGGGATAATTGTTACAGAGAGGGACTGCAGTATGGCCAGACACATGCCGGCAAGCCAAGTGACGTTCTATGTACTGCATGTCGAGAGGCTGTGGTCCAAGGCAAGTCAAGGCAGATCTATTGCGGCTTGGCCAGACACATGCTGGCAGGCGAAGTAATATTCTACGCACAGCATTCTTGTGAGGCTTTGTGGCCCAAGGCAAGGCTCTGTGGCCCAAGGCAAGGCTTTGTGGCACAAAGCAAGGCAAGCATTCTTGTGAGGCTTTGTGGCCCAAGGCAAGACAAGGCAAGGCAAGGCAAGGCAAGGCAAGGCA
>LKMJ01004911.1_pt1 | contig 12615 bp, 9 predicted proteins | sample 643391 | NCBI WGS metagenome assembly LKMJ01 (sample SAMN04112250, study PRJNA286221) | soda lake metagenome | biome: soda lake; feature: Kulunda Steppe; material: water; isolation source: sample PL-Br10 brine of Picturesque Lake | place: Russia: Kulunda steppe | collected 2010-07
AGACGACCAGTTTGGCGAACGTTCCGACGGGATAACGGGGGTCGGGGTTTTTCATCCCTGCGACATCGTGGATAACTGTTGCGACCTCATCGGGTTCGAGTGCGAACGGCATTGCTCCCGCGGCGATGTTCGCATCCTCGATGGTATCATAGAGCCACTCGTATGCGGGCGTGCGGTCCAGTTCATCGAGTTCCATTTCCAGTCGGTCGTTGAACTCGGTCTCGACGGGGCCGGGTTCGACGATGACCACGCTGATATCGAACGAGTCAACTTCGGCACGGAGCGCGTCGCTCATCGCTTCGAGCGCGAACTTCGAGCCAGCATAGGCGCCACCGCCGGGCGTCGAGAGCCGACCGTAGATGCTTGAAAGGTTGATGATCGTCCCGTCTCCTTGCTCCCGAAACAGTGGGAGGACTGCACGGGTGAGTCGGTGGGGTCCGTAGACGTTTACGTCGAACTGGTTGTGCAACTGGTCGGCAGTAACGTCTTCCAGCGGGCCATAGAGCCCGTACCCGGCGTTGTTCACGAGACAGTCGAGTGCGCCCACCTCGTCCTCGATTCGGGAGACAACGCGGTCGATATCCTCCTGTTTGGTGACATCGAGTTCGGCCGTGTGACAGCCAGCCTCCGCAAGGTCCGTGATATCTTCGGTATCGCGACTGGTCGCATAGACCGTCCAGTCGCTGTCGAGAAACGATTCGGCAGTCGCCCGGCCGATTCCCGACGAACAACCCGTAATGAGCACCGTCTTCTCCATCATACCTCGGCTAACGACCTCCTGATAGTTAATTGCCAACGGTCTGGGTCTGTGGAGTGGCACCAATCTCGGTCTCGAGATTGTCGCCGGGGCGAACACTTTTTATTACTAGGTACTATTACCTAGTTGTATGTCCGAATTCGATTCGTTCAGCAACGTCAGCGAAGCGGAGGTAACGCGTGCAATTGGCCAGGAATGGACCGAAGAGTTCATGGAAAACACCGACACCGACGTTATCGTTCTCGGCGGCGGCCCGTCAGGACTCGTCGCGGCGAAGGAACTTGCAGAGCGGGATGTCGATGTGATGATTGTCGAGAAGAACAACTATCTCGGCGGCGGCTTCTGGCTGGGTGGCTTTTTGATGAACAAGCTAACGGTTCGTGACCCGGCACAGGAGGTGCTTGATGAGATTGACGTGCCGTACAAACCAGCGGAGGACACGGAGGGGCTCTATGTGGCCTCCGGCCCACACGCCTGCTCTGGTCTCATCAAAGCCGCCTGCGATGCGGGTGCGAAGGTCCAGAACATGACTGAGTTTACCGACCTCGTTATCCGCGAGGACCACCGTGTCTCAGGGATTGTAATGAACTGGACGCCGGTGCATGCACTCCCGCGCGAACTCACCTGCGTCGACCCGATTGCAGTCGAAACCGACCTGGTTATCGACGCTACCGGCCACGACGCGATGGCTATCTCGAAACTCGACGAACGCGGCGCGCTCGATGTCCCCGGACTGGAGAACAACGAGGGGATGGACAACAGTGCAGACGACCAGTACGGCGCACCGGGACACGATTCGCCCGGTCACGACTCCATGTGGGTCGGCCAATCCGAAGACGCGGTCGTCGAACACACCGGCGTCGTCCACGACGGGCTTATCGCGTCCGGGATGGCGGTTGCAACAGCCTACGGCCTCCCACGGATGGGACCAACCTTCGGTGCGATGTTGCTCTCGGGCAAACGAGCGGCGCAGACGGCACTCGACGAACTTGACTTCGACGCCTCGCCGGTCGATATGAGTCCACAGCCAAGCCCTGCTGACGACTAATCGCTCGGTTTTATTTTTCGGTAGCTACACTGCTGTGTTGTGACGAGGACAGCGAAAGCGAACGCTCAGCACGGTGACCACGCCGAACCAGCCGCCGTCGACGAGTCGACACGCTCGGAACCAACGGCACCGGACGAGCGGATTGTCAGCCTCGACGTGCTCCGTGGCGTTGCCATCTTCGGCATCCTGATTATCAATATCCAGTCCTTTTCGATGCCGAGTCCCGTACGGATGAACCCGACCCAATATGGCGAATTTACAGGGGTCGAACTGCTGGTCTGGCTCGCCAGCCACGTCCTCGTCGAACAGAAGTTCATCGCGCTGTTTTCGATTATGTTCGGCGCTGGTATCGTTCTCTTTCTCGAATCGAAACAGGACCGAACGTACTCCGGATACTTGCTCCATTACCGGCGAACGGTGCTGTTGTTGCTCATCGGACTCGCGCATGCCTATTTGTTCTGGGATGGGGATATTCTGGTCATTTACGCGCTCTGTGGGCTCTGGGTGGTTATTTTCTGGCGGGCGTCACCGCGTCGACTGTTTGCCATCGGCGCCATCCTGATTGCCGTTCCGACTGCACTCACGGTCAGCGCCGCGTTCAACATTGGTCTCTCTGAAACCCACGATAGCTGGGTTGCCTCGGAAGCTGCCATCCAGGCGGAACTCGACGCCTACCGCGGGAGCTGGGGCGACGGCTTTGCCGAGCGCGCCGAAGCTGCATGGAACGCTCATACAACAGGCTTTCTCGCTGATTCCGGCTGGCGATACAGCGGCTTTATCCTGTGGGGGATGGCCTTTTACAAGTCGGGACTCCTGACGAACGACTGGTCGAAGAAATCCTACTGGACGGTGATTCTCGGTGGCTGGCTGATTGGATTTACGTTCATTCTGGCTGGCGTCTGGACCGCCTTCGCCTACGACTGGAGTGGCGGTGCAGGCATTCTCTCCTGGGAGCTAAACAATATTGGGGCGCTGTTCGTTGCACCTGCCTACGCCAGTCTCGTGATGGTTCTCTGTGCACGCAGTACCGGTGGCATTATCCACACGGCCTGTGCTGCGGTGGGTCGGACGGCACTCAGCAACTATCTCTTTCAGACCGTCGTGGCGACGACTATCTTCTATGGCTACGGGATAGGCCTGTTCGGACACGTTACTCGGGTCGAACAGATTGCTATCGTCTTTGGCATCTGGATACTGCAGGCAGTACTTTCCGTACTCTGGCTCAGACGGTTCGAGTACGGCCCCGTCGAGTGGCTCTGGCGGCGAGCCACGTACGGCAACTGGCGGTGAGTTCGCGTTTCTGACTGTATTCCGAACACCAATATTTGCCTTTGAAGGAAATATAATATGTTGCCCACATAGGAAAATATTCCGTTATTTATTGCCTACGAAGGAGTTATTACGTGGATTAGTGTCCATGAAGGGTTTATTGCGCGTTGCTCCAATTCACCCATCTTCGACGGTCACCGCCACATCTTCGCCTTCGAACGAAACACCATCCTGTTCGCGGAAGGCTGCATGCAGGCGGTCGTAGGTCTCGGTGACAGCCTCAACGATGACGGTCGTATCGCTGACAACGGGCATGAAGTTCGTGTCACCCTCCCAGCGCGGGATGACGTGGGCGTGCAGGTGTTCGGCAATCGAACCACCGGCGGCCCCGCCACCGAGGTTGTAGCCGACGTTGTACCCGTCGGGAGCAAGGGAATCGTCCATCGCATCAAGCGTCCGTTGAATGAGTCGTTCTTTCGCAAGGAGCGTGTCAGGGTCGAGGTCGCGGTACTCGCCGGTGTGCTGATACGGAATGACCATCGCATGACCGGGGTTGTACGGATAGTTGTTCAACAGCACGTACGCGTGTTCGCCACGTGCGAGGAGGTTATACTCCCGGTCCTTTCCGTTCTCGGGAATTTCACAGAAGACACACTCATCGAACTCCTCGTTTTTTGGTGACCGCTCGACCCAGTCGATGCGCCACGGCGCAAACACCTGCTCCATGCCCGTGGTTGGACCCTCCCGCACAAAATGGTTCGCGCTTCGATTGCAACACGTCAACTGGCGTGGCTCTCTTCTCAGAGCTTCGTTATCTCCCCAACCGCCTCATCAGCACCCGCAGCAGCCGGATAGACGATGTGGTCGATGAACTGGAGATGCCCCAGTTCTTGCTGGCCATCGTGGGCGATTCGGACGATGGTTTTCGCATCCGGATTGACCGCCCTGGTGTGCTCGGCCAGCGTCCGATTCGTTTCGGTGTCGTTGGTCAACCCTGCAACGACGGTGGCGTTCTCGATACCGGCCTCTTCGAGGACGCTCTCGTCCGTTCCATCGCCGCAGATAACCTCGTCAACATCGTAGCTCGCCAGCGAATCACACTTCTTGCTATCTTGCTCGACTATCGTCACGCGGTACCGTTCGGGTATCAATCCCTGTGCGGTGTGTCTCCCGACGCGTCCGCCACCGACGATGAGTACTTCCCGTCTCATTGTCCTCCTCGAAATTCTGTGTGTTCCGTCAGTTGGATACTGTTACCACAGTGCATACTAGATACTGGACGCCGTCAGCAATATACTCCCTTGCAACGGCAAAAACTACCCGAACCTTATTTTGTTGTCACTTCACAACCGTCTTCGGTGACGATGACGGTATGTTCTTTCTGACTCACATAGTAGCCTGGTTGTTCTTTCAGGACGGGATAGCCGTGGATGATGTTCTGCTGTTTGAGGCGGCGAAGCGCCAGTTTCGGACGGGTGGCATCGAGCCAGCGGGTGGCAAACGGCAGCGTTCTGAACTCCTCGGTCACCTGTTTGAGCACTTCGCGTGCCTGTCGGTCACGGATTGATTTTTCCTGTTCGAGGGCGAAAATCTCCTCATCACTTCCTTCCTTGACTTTGCCGCCACCGTCGGTTGCGAACGGTTCGATGGCGACCACATCACCGACCTCCAGCGTCGTTCCCTGTGGGACCTTTCTGTTCGGGATGTTGGGTGTGGTGTGCTGTTCCCAGTGGCCGAGTCCGTGTCCGGTGAGGTTGACAACGGGGTTGTAGCCGTAGCCGTTGATTGTTCGGCCGATAATATCACCGAGCAGCGCAGTGTTGACACCGGGTTCGATAGTGTCGATCGCTGCTTCGAGCGCTTCGGCGGAGGCTTCGACAAGTTCGTCGTTCCCGGAGAGGTCGACGGTGATGGCGGAATCTGCAAGCCAGCCATCGACGGCAACGCCGATATCGATATTTATCATCTCCTCGCCGAAGGTCGAATCGTCGTCGATACCCGGGGTGGCGTGTGCGGCCTCCTCGTCGATGGAGATATTCATCGGGAAGGCAGGTTGTCCGCCGAGTTCGCGGATGCGGTCTTCGACATGTTCGACCAGTTCGAGATGGCTGGCACCGATCTCGATGCGGTCGACTGCCTCCGCCCGGACGGTCTTCAGAATCTCGCCGGCTTCGCGGTGTTTCTGATACTGCTCGGAATCAAGGTCCACGTCGCTCATACCTCCCTTTGGACACTTGCCGTCAAAGGCGTACCGTTCCCGAACGGGCGCTCTCCGGAGCGCTCACTCGCCAGTAACAAACGGTTGCCGCCCCCGTCAGGGTTAACATACTGGCCGTCGTATGACGGGATATGAGTACGACCGAGGACACTCCCCAGCAAGCGACCGTCTCGGTGACCGAGGAAGCTGCCGAGGAGGCGCTCGCGCTTATCGAAGGCGAGGGCCTCGACAGCGACGTTGCCGGTCTTCGCCTGTACGTCCAGCAGGGTGGCTGTGCTGGGCTTTCCTATGGGATGCGCTTCGATGACGAACCGGAAGAGGACGATACGATTACGAACCACCACGGCCTTCGGATATTCGTGGACCCCGCGAGCATGAACTACATCGACGGCTCGGTGCTCGATTACGAAGGCGGGCTACAGGGCGCTGGCTTCCATGTCGAGAATCCGAACGTCGTCAGCGAATGCGGCTGTGGCGAAAGTTTCCGGACATAGTCGCTGTTTTCACTGCTCGTTTGCGAGTTCTCTGCCGACAACGTAGCCTGTCGTCAACGCAATACCATCACGCGACCCCCGGCGTGTCGACTCGATATCGGCAAGACACCCGCCGACCGCCCGGAGATTCTCGTAGTGCACTGTCCCGTCTGCCGCAAGTGGGCGGAACTGCTTGTCGGTCTGCAGGCCAGCGTGCTCGAACGGCTGGCTGTCGAAAAACTCCTGCCCAGTCAGCGATAGCCGGGACTGATTCTCGTCCTCCGTTCGTTCTTTTCGCTCGTCCGGCCCCCTGACGTGACAGTCAAAAACTGGCTCCCAGAACGAAGTGTGGCCCTGTCCATCTCTTGTTGCCCGTATTCCACCTGCTCCAGCGCCGCCCGTCGCCAGGACAAACGCCTCCGCCTCGTAGGTTTCCTCTACCAGCGTGAGTTCCGTCACCTGACCGTTCTCGACGGTACATTCAGTCACGGTACAGTTCTGTTCGACCGTCACCCCGGCATCCGCAAGCGCGGTGAACAACTGTGTCTGTAACCGCTTCCCGAGGACGCTCGGGCGTCCGAGGGGAATCTCGAACGGGTGAGCGTAACACTCATCCTGTATCTCCTGGCGGATGGCCGGTGCTTCGGTCAGTCCAAGCACGGCAGGAAGCCCGACCCGGGACTGGGTATCGAGTTCCTCCTCGATGCGCTCGGCAATCACTCGACGCAGCGATTCGTTCTCATCCAGCGCGTGGGCGACTGCTGTCGGCGTTGCCCCCTCGGCCAGCACTACCGGCAACTCGATTGTAGTTCCATCCACCTCATAGGGGGAATACTCATCGAGGCGGGCCGCAGCCAGTTCCGCATCGAACTGCGGCAGGTCATCGAACCCGACCAGTAGCATGGGCTCGTCCCGGCTGAGCAGCCCTGCCTGTACGGACGCCGGGTAGCGGAGTGCCGGTGAGAGCCGGCCATTGCCAACCGGAAGGAGACCGTTCCGGTCGTCCGTCCCGCGACAGTACGCCGAAACCGCTTCGTCGAACAGGGCCAGCGCATCGCGGACGCTCTCCTCGCCTGCGACGTGATACGGATGGTGGTCCGAGAGCGATTCGAACGCACTGAACGGGTTGCTGACGGGTTCGGACGGGAGTGTCTGCTTCGATTTGGGTTCCTGTCCGGCCTCGCTGTAGCCCAACACGTCGATGAGTCCACTGTGGCCGTCAAATCGCTCGTCCTGTACGGCGAGGACATGGACAGACGCATCGGGATTTTGCTCTGCGATAGTGAGCGCGGTGAGACAGCCACCGACGCCTGCACCGACAACGACGATATCTGCGCTTGTCCGGTTTTCGTTCCCAGTCATCGCTGGTCACCTCCGAAATCAAACGAAAGGCCATTCGAACCTAACTCGTCGACGTCGGCCCACTGTCCCATGTTCCGTGCGCTGAATGGCTCACGTTCTGCCCGGTCTGATTCAATGCCTGCATCGAACGCTTCGAGCGCGTCGAGTTGCGCCGGCTGTCGGCGGTTGAGCCATCCTGTCTGTGTCTGATGGGTCCGTGCCATCGTCGTGAGCCGTCGGTCCCACGCAACCGCACGGTAACCCGGCCAGTAGTGTTCGAGCATGTCCACGAGAATACCGTCGATAACTGGCTCCTCGGCAGGCGGATAGCGCTCGGCTACAAGTGCGTCGAGACAGCCATCAGCGGTCCAGAACGACGACTCGCAGCCGGTTCGGATACAGACATCCAGCAGGTCGAGCTGGTTGCCATCGGTGACTGTGTCGTGTACCTCCGCGCGTGTCAGCCCACAGTCGGGACAGAAAACGGGGTTTTCCTTTGCTGCAAGTACTGACCGCGTTCTACTGCCAAGGCGGCGGGAACTCGCTTCGACGACTGACTCGGGCAGGGTTGGTTTCGACTCGGTTTCTGCGCTCTCGGTATCGCAGCCGGGGAGTGGAATGTCGGCGGTCTGGCAGGGACGGGAGATACCAAACTCGGTACAGACAGCATCAGCGACTCGCTCTGCGAGTAGCCTGTGTGTGGTAAGGCTTCCGCCGAGAACGGTCATCAGGCCCCAGCAATCGTGTTGTTTGCCGTGGTCGATTCGGACGAAATCGTGTTCGTTTCGCGGTCTACCGTGGCCAGCTACCGCATAACGCCGCCCGCGAGCCGAGCGGTTCGGCGTCGCTGCTGTCAGGTCTGGAACGAGCGACTCCCACGCATCGAGCACTGCATCGACTGCTTCCGGCTGGACGAGGTCGGAATACTGCTTGTCGTGTCGGCTGCTCTCGTCGGGGTCGCTGGCTGGTTCGGTTGCGGTCGTTTCGCCTGCCTGTTCGTGTTTCACCAGACAGCCGTCGCCGTTCGGCACAACCTGTGCGGAGTCGACCGAAGCGATGGGTGAAACTGGCCGGTCGACCGGAGCGCCATCCAGAACGACCCGCGCATCGTCTACGGTTTCTAGCGGAACCGAGAGGTCGGCTAACTCCGCAACAGTTTCGGCCCACGCACCCGTCGCATTGACGAGATAATCGACAGCAAGCTCTTCGGTCTCTCCTGTTAGTTGTTCGGTTTCTTTCTCGTCCTCGTTGCTGCCGCCGGAGCCCGGGAGTGTCTTTCCTTTGTGTGAAATAAGGTCCTCACGGCCGCCGTCAGTAACCGGTTCTTCGGTTCCGTCACCGGAACTGGATGGCTCGTCTGTCTCGTCATCCTTCTCGTCTGTTTCCTCCGTTTGGTCGGCTGTTTCGTCTTCGTCTACCTCATCAGCCTGCTCGTCGGTTTCGCCATCTTCTTCGTCTACCTCATCAGCCTCGTCGCTGGTCTCGTCCTCGTCCGTTTTTTCCGAATCTTCCTCCTCGAACATCGGCCGACCACGGCGACCAGTTACCCTGTCGCTGGTCGTCAGTTCCACCCGGTCGAGTGCGCCGTCGCTGAGATGGATGGCTGTCAACGCGGTTTCCGTCCGGATGGATGCTCCATGCTCCTGTGCGGAGCGGGCTGTTGCGACGGTCAATAGCTGTGGGTCGACGGTCGCATCCGGAACCTCCAGTGCCCGTTCGACGTCGTCTCCGAGCCATGGGGCGCTCTCTTGCAGGGCAGCACCGGCTAGCTCGGTTGTGTCAATTCCGAACTGTTCACAGGCGGATTCGACGTCATCAAGCGGTTCGGGGTCGTCATCGGCGTGCTCGATGAGCAAGCCGCCTGTCTCGGTGACGTAGTGACTCGCAATCTCGCGGACCCGTTTCCGTTCGACCGCACATCGTTTGGCGGTCTGTGGGTCGCTCGCCGCAAACCGTGCGCCGCTTTCGAGTAGCCCTCCATCGCGGCCGGTCGTCCCGCTGGTGAGGGTTCCACGCTCGACGAGCGTCACGTCGAGGCCGCGGATAGCGAGGTCCCGGGCGATTGCTGTCCCGACGATACCGCCGCCGGCGACCAGCACGTGTGGTGTATACCCCATTGTATCGTTGTAGGATGATACCGGACCGCACTTATCTTCCCTGTTCCGTCGACGGTGTTATTCGCTGGTGAGCGGGTCGGCATACACAACGCCGCGCTCGGCATCCAGCGTGACCTCCCGACCATCGGCAATTTCCGACGGCACTGTTGCCCCGCTAATCATCGGGATTTCGAGCTCTCTGGCGATGATAGCGGAGTAACTGGTCACCCCCTGATGGGCGTCGATGATGCCGGCAACGCGAGACAGGTCACCCGCGAACTCGTCGTCGAAGGATTCATCCACAGCGAGGATTGCGCCGTCCGGAAGCTCCGCAAGTGACCCCTCGGTGACGCGGACGAGCGGGCCGGTTGTGAAGCCGGACACGACCGAGCGGCCCGACGCAACCCGCTCGGATGCGACGTGGACTTTCAGCATGTTCGCCGTATCCAGGTCACCGGTTGCAGTCATCATTCCGGAGAGGACGACGACCGTGTCGCCGCTTTCGACGACACCTGCGTCGATTCCTGACTGGACTGCGTTCTGAATGACAGCATCAGCGCTCTCGACGGGAGCGACCTGCTTGGGGATGATGCCCCACGAGAGCGTGAGCTGTCGCCGCACCTGCTCGTCAGGTGTGGCCGCAATCACGGGAATGCTGGGTCGATATTTGGCTGCTTTTCGAGCCGTATAACCTGATTCGCTGGCGACCACCACTGCCGTTGCTCCGATATCGCGGGCGAGATAACGCGCCGAGCGAGCGAGCGCATCCGTTCTGGTGTCGCCTGCGGCTGGTACTAACCCTTCGAGAATCTCTGCATACTCTCCGCTGGATTCGACGTTACGGATAATGCGTGCCATCGTCTCGACAACGCGGACCGGATGGTCACCGATTGCTGTCTCTCCAGAGAGCATGACCGAATCTGTCCCATCAAGCACCGCGTTCGCCACATCTGAGGCTTCGGCACGGGTCGGTCGCCGGGCGTGAACCATCGAATCGAGCATCTCCGTCGCCGTGATGACCGGCACGCCCTCGCGGTGACAGGTTCGGATAATCCGCTTTTGAATCACTGGGACCACTTCGAGCGGGCACTCGACGCCAAGGTCGCCACGGGCGACCATCACGCCATCGGCGGCCTCGGCAATCTCCGCGAGGTTCTCGACGGCTTCCTGTCGCTCTATTTTTGCGATGAGTGGAATCGTTACGTCACGGTCTTCTAACTCACCGCTGATTTCGTACAGGTCGCGTGCGGACCGGATGAAACTTGCTGCAACGAAATCAACCCCGAGTTCGGCGGCGAGGTCAAGCTCCTGACGGTCTGCGTCGGTAATGCTTGGTAAGCCAAGGTCAACACCTGGGACGTTGACCCCGGCGCGACTATCGAGGTCGCCACCGGAGGTGATGCGGGCGGTCACACCGTCGCCTGCCACGTCGGTGACGACCGCCTCGATACGACCATCATCAAGGAGTATCTGGTCGTCGACTGCGATATTTGAAATTGATGCGGACAGTCCGATTCGCTCGGTCGTTGCGGTGTCGCCTTCGACGAACTCGACCGTCGCTCCGGTCGGGAGCGAGATTGGCTCGGCGATTGTTGCGGTCCTGACCTCTGGCCCTGCCAGGTCGAGTAACGTCGCCAGCGGTTGGTCCGTCTGCTGTTGTACGTTCTGGACGCGTTCGATGAGTGCGCGGCGCTCTTCCGTCGAACCGTGGCTGGCGTTAAACCGGGCGACGGTCATCCCCGCATGGGCCAGTTCGTAAATCGTCTCTTCGTCCGAGGATGCGGGGCCAAGCGTACAGATGATATTCGTACGTCGGGGCATCGGTCGCTCATCGTTTCGACCTGTATTGCCCTCTCCAGTGTCCATAGTTTCTGCTACTCGTGAGTCCCCTATCAAACTTTGTCGTCCGCTGTAACTATTCAACTCTGAAATGTCAAAACTCCAACTATAATTGCCACAGCGGCGCCGAACATGGCAAGCAGCCACTCAAAAAATTTATGTGACAGACAATGGCAAAGATTGCTATGGACTGCAGGAGCGCCACCGCGGTTCGGTTACGCAACCGTGTGTGGATGGTGAGAACTGGGCCATTGTGGACGGGGGCATCAATGGCCACCGGGGGTATCGTTGAGCGCGTGACTACGTGTCTACAGCCGAATAGCGCACAGCAGGGGAGATTTCTGCCCACTGCGCTGGCAAGGGAGCACCGACAATGAGTGACGGTTCATCCGACAACGAGGGCGCTGAGGCCGACGAACAGCGTACTGCCGTGAGTATCCTCCAGTCGGTTACACCCGACGTTATCCGTCGGAACTTCGCACTCAAGTTCGGGATTGTACTGCTCGTGATGGCGTTATCTATCGGGGCCATCGGGTTCGCTGCTACAATGTTGGTCACTGCCGAAACTGAGGCGAACGTCGAAGCGGAGTTCGAGGGCGACGCAAATCAGGAGGCAGATATCGTTGAACAGTGGATAGACAGCAATAGTCTCCAGACGGAAATTCAGGCGAACAAAGGCGAGTACGGCGAGGACAGGGATGCGGTCAGCGCCGAACTGCGCGATGACCTCGCGCGTGCTGCGGACGATGTCCATTCGTTGCATATTCTCGAAGATGACGATATCGAGGGATTGCGGGTGTTCGCGTCGGCTGATGACACGGTCGACCCGGATACACCGCTTGCCGAGTTTACCGACCGTGAGTGGATGTTCGAAGGGGCAGGCGGTGAGATTCGCCTCGAAATAACGAACCTCCAGACCGACCCGAACGACCCTGAGGCAAGCGAAGTATTCGTCTCCGATACCTACGAAGCGGATGGCGAGCGAGTTATTGCCTTTATTGCCCAGACCGCTGCTGACCCTGACCGGTATCTGCTCACTGAGGTCCGTGTCGATGACGTACAGCAGACACTCCGTGGTGCGACCGAGGGCGATGTTGGCTTCACGCAGGTGGTGAGCACGGGCAACTATCTCGGTGAGGAAGGGGACATCAACCGGGTGATGATGGATGCGCGTGGCGACGACGGGTCGTTGTTGTCTGTCTATGCTGAGAACGAGGCCACCCTTGCACCGTTGCATTCCGACCAACCGTCCGGCGTCTTCAGTGATATGGCCGCAGACCCGGATGTCCTCGATGAGGATTACGCGGTGGGCTACTCCTCCGTGGATGGCACCGACTGGGTTGTTCTGGCACACGGCCCACGCTCTGAGGTGTTCGGCTTCGTCGATACGCTGAGCACATGGGGGCTGATTGTGACTGCCTTTGCTGTCCTCCTCATCGGAGTTACTGGTGCTGGACTGGGATACAGCACCTCCACGTCTATCGACCGGCTGACACACAAAACCGGGGAGATTCGGGAAGGGAACCTCGAGGTTGACCTCACCAGCTCCCGGATTGACAATATCGGCCAACTCT
>LKMJ01004912.1_pt1 | contig 12614 bp, 13 predicted proteins | sample 643391 | NCBI WGS metagenome assembly LKMJ01 (sample SAMN04112250, study PRJNA286221) | soda lake metagenome | biome: soda lake; feature: Kulunda Steppe; material: water; isolation source: sample PL-Br10 brine of Picturesque Lake | place: Russia: Kulunda steppe | collected 2010-07
TCACCTCGCCTGTCTCGATGCCGATCTCGTTCCAGTGTTGGATATCTTTTTGGAACCCCGCCGCGTGGATCAGCGATTTTGCTGGAATACAACCATGATTCAGACAAACTCCCCCCACGTTCTCTTTTTCGATGATCGTCGTATCGAGTCCTTTCTGTGCCCCCCGGATCGCTGCCGTGTACCCCCCTGGCCCCGCGCCGATCACGACGAGATCTGTACTCGCTGGAATGTCATCTTCTTCCATCCTATTATTATACTAACAATAGCTCTCTTTTCATGGTTTGGGTTAGCATGACTCTCTGGTTGGCTTGTCAGTGACGAGGTGTGTGGGCTTCGAGCGTACCTGTATCTCGCCTCCAGCAGTACTTGTGCTGGATTGATCTGTTTGCTAATTCTAAATAACTGTCTTATGTACAGGTTTATATTATCTGAATATGGCGGATACGATCCACATTCTTCATATCGATAATAAACAAGACTTTGCCGAGACAACTGCGAAGCATCTCGAACAGGAAGAGGAGCGGTTTGCGGTCGAAACCGCGACTGGTGCTGCTGAGGGGCTGGAGAAACTCACTGCGGACACTGACTGTATCATCTCCGATTACGAGATGCCGGGGAGGAACGGAATTGATCTTCTCTCTTCTGTCCGTGAACGATTCCCCGACCTTCCATACATTCTCTACACTGGGAAAGGTAGCGAAGCGGTCGCGAGCGACGCTATTTCGGCAGGTGTGACCGATTATCTCCAGAAACAGCCTGGGCCAGAACAGTACAAGCTCCTGGCAGCCCGAATCAAAACAGCCGTTGGACAGTACCGCGCCGAACAGGAACTGGAACGGCAAAACGAACTGTTTGCCAAAACACAGGATCTCGCAGATGTGGGGGCTTGGGAGTACAACCCACAGGAGGAGGAAACGTATTTTTCGGAAAAGGTGTACGAAATCTACGGCGTTTCCCCCGACTACGACCCCTCACCGGAGGCCGATCTTTCGAAGTTCTATCATCCGGAGGATCAGGATGTGACCCGCGAGGCCGTCGAGAAGGCGCTGGAACAGGGCAAGCCGTACGATCTTGAGGTCCGCATCACCGCTGCCGATGGCACCGACAAATGGATCCGCACGCGCGCTGATCCGACTTTCGAGAATGGTTCTTGCATACAGGTCCGTGGAACGATCAGGGATATTACCGAACGCAAACAGTACGAGCAGGAACTCGAAAAGATACAGGATTTTTTCAATCAGGCCGAGCGGCTGGGAAAACTCGGCGCGTGGGAGTTCGATGCAGACGGGAACGTCGAGTGGACCGAGGGGACCCGTCGTATTCACGAGGTTGACGACGAGTTCGAACCGACTGTTGAAGATGGCGTCTCCTTTTTCCACCCGGATGATCGAGAGCGGGTCAGAGCAGCCATCGACGGCGCACTCGAAACTGGCGAATCCTACGATGTTGAGGCTCGATTGATTACAGCAGAGGGGAATCAACGGTGGGTTCGAACCCGTGGTAATCCCATTCCTGATTCTGAAACAGTGGTGCGAGGATACATTCAGGATATTACTGAGCCAAAAGAGCGCCAGCAGGAGCTTCGAAAGCTGAACAATCAGCTCGAAGCCGCAGTGAAGGCTGGGCGTGTCGGCACGTGGCTGTGGCAGGTGCCCGAAGACAAACTCGTCATGCGGCCGGAGTTTGCCGGCAAGTTCGGTGTCGACCCGGAGGATGCCAGTGAGGGTGCCTCGCTCGATCAGTTTCTCTCGTCGATCCACGAAGCTGACCGTGAGCGCGTCGCAAACAACATCGAAACTGCGATCCAAACGTGTGGGGAGTACGAAGAAGAGTACAGGGTGTGGAACGCGGATAACGAACTCAGGTGGGTCGTTGCCAGAGGAGTCGTCGAGTGTGACGAGAACGGAGAGCCGGATCGGTTCCCGGGTGTTCTCATCGACGTGACGAAACGAAAGCAGTACGAAACGCAACTCGAGCGACAGAACGAGCGACTGGACAAGTTCGCTAATGTTCTGGGCCACGATCTCCGAAACCCGCTCAACGTCGCGCAGGCTCGACTGGATCTAGCCGACGAGGAGTGCAACAGTGACCACCTCGACGATGCAATCACGGCGGTGGACCGAAGTATCGCACTGATCGAGGATCTGCAGACCCTCACTCACGAGGGCGGACGAGCCAGTGATATCGAAACTGTCGATCTAGAGACCGTCGCCAGTCGCTGCTGGAAAACAGTCGAGACGGCAAATGCGAATTTGCTCACCGAGACCGAGCGAAGGATTCGTGCTGATTCGAACCAGCTAAAACAGTTACTGGAGAACCTCTTCGGTAACGCAGTCGAACACGGCGGTGATACTGTCACGATCACGGTCGGTGACCTCGCTGATGGATTCTACGTCGCCGACGATGGCCCCGGAATCCCAGACAGCGAGCGCGAACAGGTGTTCGAAGTCGGCTATTCGACAGCAGCGGAGGGCACCGGATTTGGTCTGAATATCGTCGCGGAGATCGTTGAGGCCCACGACTGGGAGATCACTGCGAGTGAGAGCGAAGATGGCGGTGCGCGGTTCGAGATTACCGGTGTCGAATTTGTGTATGAATAATTATCTTTGTGGTTCTCCGTAACCAACGTCACGCTTCACTGATCGAGCCGTCGGGGTGACGCACTCGTGCCGATCGGTACCGCTCCCCTTCAAATCTAACGCCCTTCCAATCAGCGAATTTTTCTCGCCGACTGGATATTCTTAATACAAGCATCCGCGCGAGCGTAGTGAAGGCGAACGAAGTGAGGCCTCGAAGCGCGAATGGGGAGCGAAGCGACCCGTGAGCAGCGAGCGCGGTTCTCCGCGAGCGCGCCGTAGGCGCGACTCGCGTCTTTTTTCACCTAGCTTTTTGCCGCGAGTGGCGAGGGACCGTCGGTCCCTCGGACCGTGCGAACGGCGAAGCCGTGAGCAGATGATGCCGCAGGCACCCGAGCGGGAAAAAAGAGGTATGGACTCACCGAAAGACTCGTTTCACTCGTCTTTCGAGCCCGCACTCGCTCACTTTGCTCGCTTGTGCGGACGCCGGGAATTTGAACCCGGAGGAAGACGGTCACCTCGCTTCGCTCGGTGCTGCGACTTCCAGGGCTTCAAATCCCGGCTTCCTCGCTGAATTTTCCACTCACACTTGCCCAGCACACGCTTCGCGGTGCTGGACAGTGTGTTCGTCAGAAAATTATGGACTCGCCGGGACTGAGCGAAACCGAAGGTTTCGCGAGGGTCGGCGAGTTCATGAACGACTGAGGGAGCGTAGCGACCGAAGGAAGTGAGTGGACTCGCCGGGATTTGAACCCGATGGCGAGACTCGCTACGCTCGTCTCGCGTGGTTCAAATCCACGCGTTCACTTCGCTCACGCTCGACTCGTCCTTCTCGCTCCCTCGTAAAACTCGTTCGCTGCGATGGACTCGCCGGGATTTGAACCCGGGGCCTCTTCCTTGCGAAGGAAGCGATCTGCCACTGATCTACGAGCCCACGAGAGACCCCTGCGCGTGAGGGGCTGGGAGCGAACTCCCATACTGCTCGCGAATCGACGTTAGTCTTCGAGTACGATCTCGATGCTGACGTCGTTCGGAACCTGGATGCGCATCAGCTGGCGCAGGGCACGTTCGTCGGCGTCAATGTCGATCAGCCGTTTGTGAACGCGCATCTCCCAGTGTTCCCACGTTGCGGTCCCCTCACCGTCAGGAGACTTGCGTGCGGGCACTTCGAGCGTCTTCGTCGGAAGCGGGACCGGACCCGAAAGCTTCACGCCGGTCTTGTCGGCGATATCCTTGACCTCACCGCAGATGCTGTCGAGGTCGTCGGGGCTCGTCCCGGCCAGGCGGACGCGTGCCTGCTGCATGTTATCGCTCGTTGACCGACAGGACCTTTCCGGCTGCGATGGTCTGGCCCATGTCGCGGATCGCGAACGAACCAAGCTCCGGAATCTCTCCGGATGGCTCGATGCTGAGCGGTTTCTGCGGTCGCACCGTCACGACTGCGGCGTCACCGGACTGGATGAAGTCCGGATTCTCTTCTGCGGTCTCACCCGAGGCTGGGTCGATCTTTTTGTCGATGGACTCGACAGTACAGGCGACCTGTGCCGTGTGAGCGTGGAAGACCGGCGTGTAACCGGCGGTGATCACGCTTGGGTGCTGCATGACGACGATCTGTGCCTGGAAGGTCTCCGCGACCGATGGTGGGTCGTCGGCTGGGCCACAGACGTCACCACGGCGGATATCGTCCTTGCCGATGCCGCGGACGTTGAATCCGACGTTGTCACCGGGCTCTGCTTTTGGCACCTCTTCGTGGTGCATCTCGACAGTCTTCACCTCGCCACCGACGTCCGATGGCTGGAAGGAGACGTTGTCGCCCGTGTTCAGGATCCCGGTCTCGACACGTCCGACAGGGACAGTACCGATACCCGAGATGGTGTAAACGTCCTGAATTGGGAGTCGCAGCGGCGCATCCGTTGGCGGCTGTGGCTCCGGCAGGTTGTTGAGCGCTTCCAGCAGAATCTCGCCGTCGTACCAGCCCGTGTTGTCGGACTCCTCGGCGATGTTGTCTCCCTCGAATGCGGAGACTGGGATGTACTTGACACTGTCAGTGTCGAAGCGGACCTGGTTGAGCAGACCCTCGACCTCGTCTTTGGTCTCTTCGTAGCTGGACTGCTCGTAGTCGACGAGATCCATCTTGTTGACCGCGATGATCATCTCGCCAATACCGAGCGTCCGGGCCAGGAACACGTGCTCCTGAGTCTGTGGCTGGACACCGTCGTCTGCCGCGACGACGAGCACAGCGTTGTCTGCCTGGCTCGCGCCAGTGATCATGTTTTTGACGAAGTCGCGGTGACCAGGACAGTCGACGATTGTGAAGTAGTATTCGTCGGTGTCGAACTCCTGGTGGGCGATGTCGATGGTGACACCACGCTCTCGCTCCTCGGCGAGGTTGTCCATCACGTAGGCGAACTCGAATCCGCCTTTGCCTTTCTCTTCTGCCTCTTCTTTGTGCTGTTCGATGACGTGCTCCGGTACGTTTTCGGTCTCGTACAGGAGTCGTCCGACCAGTGTACTCTTTCCGTGGTCAACGTGGCCGATTACGGCCAAGTTCTGATGTGGTTTGTCCTCACTCATTGTTTCTCACGCGCAGAGGCGCTATATCGGATTCTTTACGCGGTTGTTCATAAAATCATTTCGATACAATCTCAACGCCGTCCGGTGATTTTGTTAGCTACCCGCACACGGGGTGGATCGACCACTGTCTCTCGATTTTCGAACGAGTTGGGCGATGAATGCCAGCTCGATTACTTGTTCAATCGGCCGATATCAGCAAAAATTGCCGAAGCTGTCTCCGGCCCACCAGCGCCGCGACCCGAGATGTTGAGCTGGCCTGCATGGGTCGTTTCGAGCTGGACAATGTTGCGGGTGCCGGTGACCGCGAGCGCGCTGTTTTCGGGCACCAGTCGCGGGCTCACACGGACGCTGCCGTCGCTGACCTCGCCGATGAGTCGGATCGTCCGGCCGTCCTCTTTTGCCAGCTCAAGCGCACTGGCTGGCAGCTCGTGGATTCCCTCGACCATCGCATCGTCGAGCGTGTACCCACTTTTACCGCCGTTCAGGACGTTCGCGATGATGACACATTTCAGTGCAGCGTCTGTGCCCTCGACATCGAAGGCGGGGTCTGCTTCTGCCACACCCAGATCCTGGGCCTCTGCGAGGACGTGTTCGTAGCCCAGTCCCTCGGCAGCCATCCGCGAGAGAATGAAGTTTGCGGTTCCATTCAGGACACCCCGGACGGCTGTAATGTGCTTTGCATCGAAATCGGCGATCGTCGAGAGGATCGGTATCGCGCCGCCGACGGTCGCCTCGAATCGGAGGTCGCCCGCGCTGTTGGTGGCTAGTTCCTGAAGCTCACCGTACCGTTCTGCTACTGGACCCTTGTTTGCCAGCACGACGTGGCGGTCACGCGAGAGTGCTCGCTCGACGTGGCCGAAGCCGGGCTGGGCATCGCCCAGCGTCGTCGGTGTCGCTTCGACAAGCACGTCGTACTCGGCCTCAAGTGCCTCCTCGACTGTTTCGTCGCCGACGACTCCCTCGGATTGCTTTCTGTCGAGTGTCTTCTCGACATCGATTCCGTCTGCGTCGATCGCTGCCGTCGTGGAGTCTGCCACTGCGGTGACGGTGTGTCCGTACTCGCTTGCGAGTTCGACCACCGAACTCCCCACTGCGCCCGCGCCGATGACTGCGAGTTTCATGCTTCACCTCCTGGGAGCGGCTCGATCACACGCAGCCCTTTGTCGGTCGTAATCTCACGGACCGACCCAAGCACGTCTTCGACCTGTCCACTCTGTGTCGCAAGCCGGAGCCTCGCGCTCGACTCGCCACTATCTCCTTCGGGTGCCGAAAGCGAAAAGTCTCGGACAGAAGAGCCAGTCTCCTCCTGAATCCGTGAGAGTGTGTGTGAGAGATCCGTATCGACGAGATGACCGACAAGGACGATTGCCAGCTCCTCGCTGTACTGTTCTGCACCCGCTTGGATGACGTTGATACCTGCATCCCGTAACGCGTCAACGATATCGTCGAACTGTGCCGGGTTGGCTTCCAGATCAACCTCAACTGGGATATCACCGCGCGGTGTTAGATTCCCCCGTTCGTGAAAGATAGAGAGTAGATTGCCGCCCTGGTTGGCGATCGGTTCGAGTGCTCGAAGCAACTCGCCTGGTCGATCGACGAGTTCAAGCCTGACAGTGTAGGCTCTGACCTCCTCGGTCGAATCGCTCATCGCTGACTCACCCGTTTCATGTCGCTCATTGGCTTGGATTCAGACGCCCGGATATAAGAATCCCGCCGTTTGCCGGCTACCCTCCGAACGTTGATTTGATCTGCTCCTGCCAGGTCTGCAAAGCGTCGATCTCGTCTTCGATCGATTCGATCTGGTCTGCGAGATCGCCCTCGGAGACTTTTGATTCGAGCTCTTCGATGCTCCCTTCGATCTCCTCGACGGCGGATTCGAGATCTTCCATCTCCGTGCTCACGCTGTCGATCTCGTCTCTGACCGAATCCATCTCGCCACTCACAGAGTCGACTTCCTCTCCAATCGAGTCGACCTCATCGTCGACATCGGAGACTGTCTCGCTTACCGACTGGAGCTCCTCGTTGACTGCCTCAACCTGCTCACTGTTCGAGCTGATCTCTGATTGCACCGACTGGAGGCGCTCGTCGAAGGATTCGAGCTCGGTCTCGAACTCCTCTATCAGCTCCTGGCCTGTCCCATTCTCTTCGAGGAACGTCTCCAGTGCGCCGGTGTACGCCCGGAGATCAGAGATATCGCTCTGGAGCTGCTCGATCCGTGCGTCGTTTTTGCCATCGTTTGCTCCATCTTCTTTGGCTGCCACATCGAGCGCTCGCCGCAGCAGTTTGAGATCCTCGCCCGAGACGTTCTGTTCGCGGATTTCGTTCGCTAGCGCTTCGGTGAGACTACTCCCTTGAAGAGTGACGCTTCTGCCATCCTCGCCGCCCTCGTCGCCAGTTGCCCCCGTCTGTTCGTCGTTTGGATCGTTCAGATTGAGCGTGATATCTTCGGCTTCACTGTCACCGTCTTCCTCGTCGTCTTCGAGGCCCGGAATTTCCCCATCACCTGCGATCGCATCCTTGACAACGTCGTCGTCGGACTCGGGAACCACGTTGTTACTTTCTCCCTCCGGGAGCGGAGGCTCGACTGCCTCGATCACTGGTTCGGTCAGAAACTGCTGGACATCGTCGCTGCCAGTTGCCCGGATTCCATACACTGTGGTGTATGATCCCGCCGCTTCGATCTCCCGCTCGAAGGTGATTGTTTCGTCATCGATCGTCCAGAACTCGCTGCCGTACTCCGGATGGAATCCGAGATCCTCGACTTCGATCCCATCTGGAACCGTATCGCTCATTCGAACCGTTACTGATTCTTCCCGCGTTGACTCGAACTCGAACGCAATCGCCGGCACCGGAAACTCATCCTCTTCGAATCGCTTGACTATTGTTACCCCATCCGAGGCGACGGTGACTTCTTCATACGCCTGTGAATCACTCATGTTAGCATGTGGGTGTTGCCGGTGTATTAAACCTATTTACTGTTCGATTGCTGATGGATTAGTTAGGATTGCCCCGGCAACGTTTATCTTTCCCGGTGCATTACCGCAATCTGCATGGCTGAGAGTCTCCGGGAGCTGCTTATCGGGGACTGGTGGCGATATACGATCAGTCTGCTCGGAACTGTGATTCTCGTCGGCGGGGTTAGCTCCCTGTTACTTGATGGGCAGTTAACTGGTGAGGAGTTGCTCCAGGGAAGTGCACTCCTCGTCACCAGTCTCGCGTTGACTGCGATCGGCTCCCAGATCGCAGTTGCAGTCCGCGAGTGGGATCAGATCGGTAGAATCTTCGGCTGGATGAGTCTTGCGGTGCTCGTCTCCGGGGTGATCGCTGTCTGGGGGGCTGTCGTCGTCCAGACAGTCGAAACCAGCTTCGAGGCTGCGCTGTTGTTTCTCACTCTCCTGACTGTCGGTGCACTCTTTGGGGCTGTTGTAGGGTATTACGATGTTCGCGTGCGCGCTCTGGTGCGTCAGGCAGGTCGGGAGCGCGCTCGCAGGGAGTTTCTCGACGAACAACAGGAGACGCTTTCGACGCTGACGGGCATTTTGCGCCACCAGATCCTGAACGATCTGTCCGTGATCAGCGGTCAAACACAGCTACTGGCGTCTGGACAGGTCGATCCGGAGCGGGCGGCCGATCCGATTCTCGACCACTGTGAGCAGATGGAGCGGACGGTCGACCGTATCGAAACGCTCGTCGACATTCTCACACATACGAGCGACGCGAGTGAGCGAGAGATAGCCACCGTTATCGACCGTGCGAGTAACGTCGCTCGTGATTCGAACCCATCGCTTACCATCGAGACAGCGATCGACAGCGACCGAACTGTCCGTGCCGACGAGCTGTTGCATCTTGCCTTTGTCGAGCTATTCGAAAACAGTGCTGCCCACGGCGGTGGGGCGGTGTCTGTTCGGGTTGCTGATACTGACCAGCAGCTCACAGTTGAGGTTGCTGATGAGGGCCCCGGTGTCGACGTGCCCGAGGATCAGCTGTTTGAGCCGAACACGCGCGGTCCAGAAAGTGACGGTGACGGGCTCGGACTGTACTTCGCACGGCTGATTGTTGATCAGTACGATGGGGAGATCCGACTCGACGATTCGAGCGACGGCGCTGTTTTCATCGTCGAGTTGCCGACAGCAGAGACGGGCAAAAACTAGTCGTCCGCACTCTGTGGGCCGCCGATCACTGGTCGTGAGACTTCACGATCCGTCGCTTCTCCGTCGACGTCGTACGGATACTCTCCAGTAACACAGCCAAGACAGAGATCGTCGTACCCGCTGTCGAGCGCCTCGGTGATCGCTTCGATCGACAGATAGGATAGTGAGTCTGCACCGATCTCCTTACGGATCTCCTCGGTCGTCTGATCCGCACCGATCAGCTCCTCGCGACTCGCCATATCGATGCCGAGATAACACGGCGCGACGATCTTCGGCGAGCCGATCCGGACGTGGATCTCCTCTGCGCCGGCATCCCGGAGCAGCTGAACGAGCTGTGTCGAGGTCGTTCCCCGAACGATCGAGTCGTCGATCAGCGTCACCGACCGCCCTTCTATCGTCGACCTGATCGGGTTGAGTTTCAGCCGAACGGCCCGCTCGCGCTCGTCCTGTGTCGGCATAATAAATGTTCGACCGACGTAGCGGTTTTTCATCAGCCCCTCCGCGAACTCCGTTCGCGCACCGTCTTCGCCAGCGGCTTCCGCGTAGCCCGAGGCGAAAGATCTGCCCGAGTCAGGCACCGGCATCACGACATCTGTCTCGATGCCAGATTCTTCCCAGAGCTTGCGGCCGAGATCACGACGAACCTCGTAGACGAGCTCCTCGTCGATGATCGAATCCGGCCGCGCGAAGTAGACGTGTTCGAAAAAGCAGTGTGCTGTCTGCTCGGTGTCCGCAAGCTGGTAGCTGTCGTAGCCACTGCCGTCGGGTTTCAGGACGATCAGCTCACCGGGTTTTACGTCGCGGATGAGCTCACCATCGAGCGTATCGATCGTCGCGGACTCGGAGGCGATTACGTAGCCGTCGTCGACCTCCCCGATGACGAGCGGTCGATTACCCTGTGGGTCTCGTACCCCCATCACTGTCTCGTCGTGCATGATCGTCAGCGAGTAGGAGCCGTGAATCCGTTCCATCGTCGACTTGACAGCACGGACCAGATCCTCTTCGAGTAGATTGCGCGCCAGATCGTGGGCGATCACTTCGGTATCGCCGGTCGACGTAAAGGCGTGGCCCAGACCCGCCAGCTCTTCGCGGACCTCACCGGTGTTGACGAGATTGCCGTTGTGGGCAAGGCCAAGTGAGCCACTCTTGAAAGAAACCGAAAACGGCTGTGCACAGCAGGCATTGACGCTGCCTGCGGTGGGGTATCGGACGTGGCCGATCCCGTTCGAGCCGTTGAGTGTGTCGAGATCTTCGGGGGCAAAGGCGTCACCGACAAGCCCCATCTCGACGTGTTCGTGTTGTTGAAACCCGTCGTGGGTAACGATCCCAGCAGACTCCTGACCGCGGTGCTGGAGAGCGTACAACGAGTAATAAAGCGGCCGCGCGGCCTCTCTGTCCGCAAGCGAGATGCCAACGACGCCGCACTTTTCGTGCATTTTATTCGCCAGATTTGCTTTGCCAGGCATAGTCACGGCGTTTCGCCGATTTTCCGAATCCACACGATGAACAGACTTTCTTCTTCACGTGATATGACTTCTCGCCACAGCGGCGGCATTTCACGTGTGTGGTGATATTCTTTTTGCCCTGGCTTGACGTTCCAGTCGTCATGGACGTATCGATACGACGTTATCCCCGCGTATAATCGTTGTGTCTTCGTCCTCGACGACGAGATTCATATGCTGGTCGTAGCCAGCAAGCTCTCCCTCGTATATCTCGCCGTCCTTGAGATGGACTGTGACAGCCTCTCCAACTGAATTCTCGAGTACGTCAAGCGGCCTGTTCCCGGTATCGCTCATACTGTTACCCGGTGCAAGCGTGTGCTTAAACGTACCGGCTTGGAACGACGTTCCTGTGTGTTTCTCTCTTCCACGGGGTAGCCAGAACTGGTCGCAGTCACTCGAAAATGCCGCTCTCTTCCTCTAGTTTTTCGATTTCGCGCGCGATGTGGCGTGCCTCGTCTGGATCCAGCGCGAGTTCGGCCGTGTTCGAGCTGTCGTCTTCACAGGTGATCTTGATACGCTCGTCGCCGAACTCCCGGACTTCCGCTGATTCGATATCATACAGCTTCGCAGTTGCGGATTTGTTCGAGGCACCGATATGTTTGATCGCACCGTCTTTCAGCTCGAACATGAACTCGTCGATGTCAACTGTGAACATACTGGACAGTGGGTCGGATCGCTAAAAACAGGTGGCAACTTGTCGATTCCTGCCGGTACTCACAGAGCGCGTACTTCGACGGGCTTTTTATTCGGGATTTACTCCGTACCAGTATGGCCGAATTTACCGTTGCCGTTTCCGACCCGGAGACGGGGATGACATACCAGAAAGAGGTCTCGGATCAGGACGCAAACCGTTTCATTGGCAAAGAGCTTGGCGAGGAAGTCGAGGGCAGTGCTGTTGGCCTCGACGGCTTCACGCTCGATCTTACCGGCGGCTCGGACAACGCGGGCCGACCGATGCGCTCGGACGTGAAAGGAGCGAACCTCAAATCGATCCTGCTCGAAGGTGGCGTCGGATTCAAACCCTCGACTGACGGCGAGCGCAAACGTGTGACTGTCCGCGGCCGCGAGATCAGCGACTCGACCCGACAGATCAACGCCCGAATCAGCGAACACGGCTCGGGAGACGTTTCCGAACTGCTCGGTGACGAGTAATCCACGTTTTGGAGCCTCATTGCTCCCGAAACAGACAACCCTATGAGTGACGCTATTCCCTCCGATCACGACGCTGTCGACTCCTACCGCGTCGAACTCGCCGCGGTTGGTCGCACTGGGCGCGCACAGCTCCCGCTCCCTGCAGCGCTGACATGTGATACCGGTGACACTGTCTCGCTTACCGTCGGCGGCGAAGCGCTGTATGCAGTGGTCGATTCGACACTCGAAGACGAGCCTGTCATCCGTGGTGCGTTCGAGAACCGCCGGCTTGCTCGGACCGAGGACGGTGAGAACCAGCTGCGGGGCTGGTTGGATGCGAACGGGTTCGGACCTCGAACGACGCTGGTTCTCGATGTCGTCACCGAGGGGTACGCCTACGGATTGCGCGAGCCAGGGAGTCGTGTCGTTTACGAGGTGACCGAGCCACCGAATTCGTCGCTTGCAGACATTGCAAACTCGCTTGAGGAGTAATCTCCCAATCAAAGAGTTGCCCTGCGGTGTCGCTGCCAGGGAGTGCCGTCACACTTTTGATTACACACGACATTCTTGCAGACAGTCGCGCTCCCTTTGCGCGTGTTCAGCCACATGTCGGAATCAGTCATTGCGGATTTCGTCGCGCAGTTTGACTCTAGCGTTGCGACCCGGTCTGAACCCGCGCA
>LKMJ01004913.1_pt1 | contig 12612 bp, 25 predicted proteins | sample 643391 | NCBI WGS metagenome assembly LKMJ01 (sample SAMN04112250, study PRJNA286221) | soda lake metagenome | biome: soda lake; feature: Kulunda Steppe; material: water; isolation source: sample PL-Br10 brine of Picturesque Lake | place: Russia: Kulunda steppe | collected 2010-07
AGAGCAGGCTCCGTCGAGCGAGGCACGTTCCTTGCGACAGAGGCGGAGCTTCGCTCGGGTGAGGTCCGACAGGGCATGTGGCGACTGGCTGTCTGTGGCAAGTGTAAGTCGATACACTTATAACAATAGCGACCCTCTATTGAAACATGAAAATCACCCAAGCATCAGGCGACTTCCGCGCATCGTTTGACCTGACTGACTTCGGTTCGACTGAGACATGGCGCGACCTGTGCGACGAGTACGGACTTGAGCGCGTCGAGGTTGACGCAACGACTGGCTACGAGTGGGTCAATGAGGATGGCTTACTGGTTGTCCAGACGAGTGCGAACCCTATCACCGGACAGAAGGAGCAGGACGGCATCGACATGTTTGGAGAGACGCGAGAGGGATACGCCTCGTATATCCACATCCATGGCGAGATAGACCAAGTGCGAGCGTTTTACAACGCAGTCCACGCTCGTGCGACTCATGTGAAGGACTCGTGGTTAGGAGAGTGGGGCGTATGAGTTTGAGTTTCGAAACACTTATATCAATAGCGACCCACTGTTCAAACACAATGAGCGACACGGACAACGTAGCACCGTTCCTCTCGCAAGGAGACACGCTGGTCATGTTCGAGGAGGAACTGTAAGATCGCCAGAATTTCGGACTATGCTTGACGCAGAAGATTTCAACATTGGCTACGAGTGGAAGCGGGATGGAGATATTCTCCACATCAATCACTTGTTCCTCGACCCTGATAATCGTGGCAGGGGGTGGGGGAGCGTGATTCTTGAGACGTTTGTTCGGTTCGCCTACTACGAGGGGGCACGAGTGATTGAAGTCTCGATAGGTGGTGGAGACGCAACCGCTGACTGCCTCGAACGGAATGGGTTTCACATCTATCGGAAGCGGGAGTACGCAGACTGGAATGAGGGGCCGGGCTATGGTGTTGATGCTGCTCGGATCATTCGGTAGACTTAATACAATGGCGTCCCTCTCTTTGAGTATGGAAGCATACTGTGGAATGTGTGACGAACACGGAGTGGTGTACGCGAATCCTCACCAGTACTCGGGATGACAATGAACAAGCACAGACCTCCTTCACTCGTATAAGGAGTTAGTCGGTACGCCTCGGATCATACGTACTCTTGAATTGATTAATAACTGAACTACCTATGTTATTAAGACCTACCACGACTGTCAGCAGACGTGAGACGTTGCTGGTGGAAGGATGAGTGCGGTGGTTGGACGAGGTTTGGTGGCGTGGGTGTGATGCTCGGACGAGGATAGAGACCTTCTCCTCTGCGAAGGTTCAGACTGCGGTGGCGTCCTCACAGTACAGCCTCTCTCCTCTGCGAATTTGTACGCTCTGAGAGTTTGGCAAGTAGAAGGCTTGTAAGAAGGATTGAGCCTGAAAGTATGGGGCCATTTTCAAAAATATGACACATTCCCCTGTATAGAGTCACCCTCCATGGAGAGCGTATTCTACCCTGAAACGACCCATGCCTCTCGCTCGGACAAGAAATCGCTCTCGACGCTCGTGCGCGCCTCTCAGGAGGGAAGGAACAAGCCTGCGACGATGAGGAAGAGCGTCACTCCGCCAAGTGCCAGCACCGCGACTGTGACTTGGATAAGGGCCGAGACGATTATTGCAAGAGTCAGTACACCGAGTGTGCCGAGGTAGTAATCAACTGCGTCCATACGGTGGACTACGGGTTGTACGAATATAAGTCTTTCCCTCGACACAGGGCACGACAGCAAAAGAGTGATGAATGCCTTGTACGAATGACCGCATACACTGTTCCCCTATTCCAATGTAAGGATCACAGTATAATATTCCCCTTGGGGATTCCCGCACCCGACTACTCCTTGTTGTACCTTACGCACTCCACCCACTTAAGTCTTTCGATTACTCCCAAGCATTATTTGGGGTAGGGGGTGTTTGGAAAAGAGAGGACCACTTCTCGCCAGAATTTCGGACTACGGACTATCGCAAAAGGAGATGCCTGCTACTTGACTGAGGCGCTGCTGCTCGACCGAGTGGCGTCTACTGGTCGCCTCCCTCGATGTGGATGAGGATCAGGTGCTGGTCCCAGTCGGCGTCGGTCTCGCCAACGTACTCACGTTCTGCTTCGAGGCCCGCCTCCTCGACGAGTTCTGCTGCTTCGAGGGCGTATCCCATGGCGAGGGTCTTGTTGCCCGGAAACGTTCCTGTGAGCGTGCGTGGCTCGTCTGAGACCATGTTGTGTGCTGCGGCAACGCAGAGGTCTGCGATGTCGTTGTCCTTGAACGAGTCAACTGCCACCTGCTCTGCTGAGTGTTCTTCCATACTCACAAAGAGGGTCGCTATTGGGATAAGTGTTTCGACTTCGTTCGAGGCGGGAGACTGAAAATCGCGCAAGATCCCGGACTATGGTTTGACAGATGAAATGTCAACTGATTGACACATGGTTGGTCGAGACTCTGACACAAGATGTGTCAACTATTTGACATGTCACTCGAAAAAAAAAGACGGCTCGAACCTCAGAGCATGTCGTTCTTTATCTCTGACAGGAGCGAGTAGTACTTGCTCTTGCCATAGCCGGTCTCCTCCTTGAAGTACTCGACCTGCTGCTCAACCGACATGTCCGTGTGCTTTCTCATGCGAAGGATGAGATACTTCTCAGCGTTGACATTGAATACTTCGAGGGCCATGGTTTCCCAGTTGTGGTCTTCCTGCTGCCCAAAGTGGCGCATTCGGCAAATCTCTTTGAAGGTGCGGATGCTCACTTCCATCGACCTGTCAGTTACGTCAGCAATCCATTCAGCCGTAGTCTGCTGTTCCGTGAGTGACAGGTTACTGAAGTCTTCCAACTTGGCGAGTTCTCGAATCAGTTCGAGTCGTTCCTCGTAGTTGAAGTCTAACTGATAGAACGTACCACGGTCCTTCAGTGCGTCGAAGTGTCGGTTGTCAGGGGTGTCGTTGAAGGACATGATGATCTTTCCACGGAAGCAGAACGTCTGCGGAATGCTCTCGCCCTCCCTGAATGGATGCTCGATATCACGACTGGACCGATACGAGACCCAGTTCTCATCACCCTCTGTGTCGGTCGCAGCCTTGAGCATGTCCACCGCTTTGGTGGCCTTTGTGATACCACTCACGTCGTCTAAGAACAGTACTGTGTCCTCGTGCTGTGCCTTCCATAAGGTCTTGTACAGTTCGAGGGGGGTGGTGAAGCCAGCCATGTGCTGGAACTTAGAGGGGTCGTCCAGTTCCTCCTTACAGATGCGCTTCACGTTGTAGGTCTTGCCGAGGCCTCCTCGTGCGTCAAGCATGAAGAGTTTGGTGTAGCCTCCTGTGACCATCTTGGTGTAGCTCTCTAAGGAGGAGTAGAATCGGTCGAGGTCAGGCGGGTTCGCCTCCGGGTCGTCGTAGTGATAGTCGTTCGGGTCAAACGTGGCAGACTTCTGACGCATCTCCTCACGTGCCCGTTCTTGGACGCTCATTGTGTTCGTAGTTAGGGGAGGTAGGTACTTAAGTGTTGTTGCACCAGTACGTGGCTCTTGCCTGTATCCATAGTTTTATATGCCCTGTTGTGAGGTTGTGTCTGAGAGTTGAGAGATTCTCGCAAAACCAGAATTTGAGGCAACTACTGGCACTACCGAAAAACTTTTAATAGGGTGAAGATCGCGCAGAATTTCTGACTACACTTTTTGGATAGAGATGTCAGTCAGGTGTCATGTTCGTTGGATGGAATGTCTTCATTACACTCATCAATCGGGATGAATGAAAGTGGCGCTTCGCTCAGGGTTTCGCTGTCGCTAATGAGCCGAGTCATGCGTTTGTATTAGGGGAGGTAAGTACTTAAGTCTTTTTGCACCATGGTGCAATCGATGTTTCAAAAAAGTGTCACTCAGTAGTTGTTGATGAGTCCTTCAACAACCCATGACTTCAACTCATCAGATGCTTCATGTACGCTGATTTCATGTATCTCATCTCCTTCGTTGATGAGTCCGTACTCTTCATCATCACGTAGGTTGTACATTCCAATTCCACCATTACCGAGACCATAGATAATCTCGACCTGTCGCTCTTCATGTATCCAAATACGACAGTAGATGTTACCACCAGTATTCTGAACAGAACCACCAGCCCATCCATCTGGTAAATCAAATGGACTCTCGTCTAATGGCTTCGTCCAACCGTATTCGAGGAGTCGTTCTCTCATACACAAAGATAGGAGAGGTAAGTACTTAAACCTTTTTGCACCATGGTGCAATCCTCATCACAAAAAAGAGTGACTTCCCTTACTCGATGAGGCCGATCTCCTCGTCAGCCACGCCGACCTCTTCGACTTCGTCCTCCTCTTCCGAGTCGTCTCCCCCTCCGATGAGAGCAGCCACTTCGTCTTCATCGGCGGTCTGAGCCTCTTCGTAGGACTCTTCGTCGGACGAGCGCAACGACAGGCCGATGCTCTCAGGTGCGTTCGTGACCTCTCCGTCGTCGTCGCGCTCGACCTCAACACCGAGGACGGACGACCACACGTCGTTGTGAATGCCGAGTCCCGTGACAGCACCACCGGGCGTCTCGAACCGAGCGTAGTTGCCAGTACCGGAACCAGTCACTCCGTCGAACTGTGCCTCCACGTCTGCCTCTTCGGACAGAGTGAGGCTAATGTACTCACCGAGTTGGTCTGCCGCCCCACGCGACAGGTAGCCGTACACGTCGTTGTCAGGCTCTTCCAACTTCGCCATGTTCTCAGTCTCTTCCGGGTTCTCCTGTCGTACTTCGATGGTATCAGTCATTGCTACATCCTTATTTGGGGAGGTACGTACTTAAGTCTTGTTGCACCATGGTGCAAACAGTCAGACAAAAAGAAGGGCCTGACCTTACCGCTCTCGTCGAACGCTTGTCAGGTTGTACGATTCAAGAAACTCAGTCATCTCATCTGAGGACATAAGCTCCTTGAAGACGTGTTCATCAGGTTCCGACACTCTCAGTTGCCCTCGCCATGAGAGCGTTTCCTCGTACTCCACGATGGCAGTGTCACCCTCTGCCGAGGCACTAAACTTGTGGTCGTCATCAGCGAACGACACAGTGAAGTTAGCCGATCCGTCTCTCTCGTCAGTGTACTGAATAAGTGTATTTGATAGAGCCATGGTTAGTTGGCGAAGCCAACGAGGCTGACCTCACACTCTGGGTCCTCCCGTCCCAGCAGGGCGAGCGTCTCGATGGCTTCAGGGAACTTCTCACCCTCTTCAATCTCCGCCGACGAACGGTCGTCGTTGTTGTCAAAGGCGAACTCGTACTCGGGCGTCAGGGTGATGTCGTCATCGGACATTGCAATCTATAGTAGGGGACATTAGTACTTAAGTCTTTTGGCACCATGGTGCAATCGTTCGACCAAAAAGAAAAATCGCAGGAGTCGGGACTACTCCCACTCCCCCCGAATGTCGCGTTCCATCTCGACGTACTCGTCGTACTCTTCAGGCGCATCGTCGGACCGGTAGTCTTCGTCCATAGTTGTGTGTTAGGTTGGTACAGTATTAAGTGTTTCTACTTGCTCCAGCCGTCCTCGCCGAGCAGTGAGTTGACGGTCTGCTTGACAGCAGCAGGCAGGACTGCGTTGCTCGTGCTGAGGCTGCCGTCAGGCTGGAAGCGTCGGATGAGACGATGGGTAGCAGCGCCGTCAGTCGCTCGTCCGAACTCGTAGACTGCGCCGTCGTCGCAGCGAACGACAGCCTTCTCCTTCTCAAGAGCGAACTTGTGTGGCTTGTAGGCGAACGTGTGGACAGACTCGATTTCTCGTGCCATACTCACAAGTAAGGGAGATACACACTTAAGTCTTATTGCACCATGGTGCAAACCTCACCGCAAAAAGAAAACCGCTGCTTTACGCGAGCGCTCGTGGGTCGGTCTTCTGACAGATAGCCTCGAACTGCTCATCCGAGACCGTACCCTTTTTCGTACACGTGCCGTCTCGCGTTCGTTCTGCGAGTACTGCTCTATCGATCCAGTACGTGACCCACGTGTCAGGACCGTCTCCACGCTTCCACTTCTCAGCAATACGGTACTGTCCGTCTCCGTGTTCGATGATAGTGAATCCGGGGACGGTGGGGTCTCCGTTCTCTGCGAAGTAGGTTCCTATTTCGTGCTCCATAGTAGTGTATAGGTTGGGTAGTTACTTAAGCCTGTCTCTCTTCCATGACTGCTGGCTCCTGTGGGGAGCGCTGTGGGTAGCTCCCGTGACATGCGTGACTGAGGTAGTCAGACACGTAGTACATGCAGTTCGGGTTGAGGCACCAGTAGCGCACCATGTCGGGCGACTCAGCGTGTACGTCATGTCGTCGGACCATTCGGTCGAACCGGCACTCGGGACAGTCGTGTTCGACTGTCTGGACCTTATAGCCGGACTCTCCGTAACCACGTGTGAACGTCACACCGTTGTACGGCGTGCTTCGCACAACAGCACTTCGGTCGTTGGCACACCATTCTCGGAGTATGGCCGGAATCACATCTTTTGCCATACACCTACTTGGTTTGCTACCCTTATAAAAGTTATTGCACTTAGTGCAAATCGCGCAGAATTTCGGACTACGTTTTTGACACTTCTTCTTTCTTTTCTGGTGACATGTCAGTAGTCTGTCACTTGTGTCAGTTGGATGATACATCTCACTACATACGTCATGTCAACCGTCTTACAGAGTTGGTGCCTACACACTACCTCAAAGTAAGAGCCATACGCTTATAAATGTTTTTGCACCATGATGCAATCCTCAGTAAAAACGGAAAGATGGCCCGTGAAGGCGCTTCCCGTTGACACACCAATGACCCTAATTTGTTAGCCACCAACCTAACTGACGGGAGAGGGGTCAACTCCCTTAGCCAATTAGGTCGCCTCATACGAGACGTATCTATACATACGGTCTACGCACTAATAAGGCTTTCGGTTATGCCTCCATCTCTCCGAAGATTGTCACTTCGTTGATGTATCCCATAGTGCCTTCCTGTTGCCTATCCCAAATCTCGTTGTGAATAGGGAAGTCTGGGTCGTCTGGGGACGACTTGAGTCCATCTATGATTGAAACACTGGGCTGATATTCGACCGCATCAAAGAGCCACACACGGGTCTCACGGACCTCTCCCGAGCGAGCGTCTGCGTGCTGTACCTGAAAGTCTGTACACTCTGCCTCAAAGACCTCTCCGTCACTTGTCACTATCTCCACGGTGTCTCGTTCTCTCACATTACGCAGGTCGTCGTTGTGTTGGCTCTGTGCCATACTTCTATTTGGGGAGGTAAGTACTTAAGTCTTATTGCACCATGGTGCAACCACTCGACCAAAAAGAAAACCGATTGCTTAGTGTAAGGTAATGTACACGTCGGGTCCGTCCGAATTGACGCATAACCGACACTCACCACACTTAACCGGACTGTCATGTCCCTGATCTTTTTGATAATCGTGTGGGCAGTGTACCGCACCTTCGGGGATATCTTCACGGGTCGGAACAGCCGAATAAAGGCGGTCCCCGTATTCGGAAAAGTCGTTAGACTGATTGACAGTAAAGTGTTCACTATCCGACCAATCCAAATAATCACTGGCGGAATAGGTGTAAACATCTATGCCAGCCGGTTGAATCAGTTTTGCGATACGGTTAACCTTTACGATATCTCCACGGTGTCGAAAGTCTCCCGCCTCGGAAAACCGGACTGCCGTAACACGGTTTCGCTTACGTCCGACTAAGGCGAGGAAAGCCTTTGCGAAAGTGTCAGCGTCTAAACAGTCCCATAGGTATTCCTGACGGCGGCGGTAAGGGAGACTCTGTTTGTACATGTTTTCAGCCTTATGTGCGTAACACTTATCCCACGGAACCTGACAGTTATCAGTGTCGGCGTTCGGACAGTCGGTAGCACTATTCATATTAAAAATAGCGACACTCTTATCAATCTTCGTGTTACCAAAACTAATGTAGTCACTAAGAATATGTGACCACGCAGTCACGTCCGAACCGGCTTCTTTCATGCGAGCCATTAGCTCATCAATCCCGTCAACACTGGTAACGTCGTAGTCCCCGTAAGTGGGTTCCATACTCTAATTAGGAGAGGTAGGTATATAAAGGTTATTGCACCATGGTGCAATTAGTAAATAGAAAAATAAATTGATTGTCACACTACAGGTAAGTTACTTGCCAGATGTTTGGCAACTAATGGGGGGACAGCATTACCAATTTGACGACACTTCTTTGTTCTCCCACTTGCTCCACTAAACATAAACCAATCGGGGAAAGATTGTAATCTTGCTATTTCACGAGGCGTAAGCATGCGAGGCTCTGTTGGATGGATTGGTGTCTTGCCATCACTAACAGTAATTGTCCATGATGGATTGTTCTTATAAAGAACCCGTGGGCTTTGCCCACCGTGAGGCGTGTCGCCCGGATTAGCAGATTTGTACTTTTCAATTGTCTGACTATTGTGGTTTCGTTCTATAAAATCTTCATCACGTGGTACGTTTTGTAAAGCATCAGAGACTGTCTGAATACTATCGGTTGTATCAGGGAATTGATACTTTCCACTTTGTGAACCGACTATGAAAACACGTCGGCGCTTTTGTGGAACACCGTATTCTTCGCATTTAATCGTTTCTATTGAAAGAGTATATCCCATGTTCTCAAACTCATTTGTCAATTCTTCAAATATTTCACCATCGTTAAATGTTTTAATTCCACGGACGTTTTCCATGACAAAATATGTCGGGTTGATGTGTGATACGTATTCAGCAAATGTGAATACAAGATTCTCCCGACCGCCAGATTCGGGACTAAGATTAGACTGGCTAAAATCTTGACATGGTGGGCCACCTGTCACACAATCAATAGAGGAACAATCGATATCATGTGTTGACATAAAGTCTTCTGGATCTGTTTCTGCTAAATTTTCTACAATTCCGGGGTGGTCAAAATTATCAGAATATGTACTAATTGCGTCACTATCATAATCTACTCCTGCGACGACAGTATGACCAGCCTCCTCAAATCCGAGGCTCATACCACCGGCACCACTAAATAGGTCAATCACGTTCATACTCTAATTAGTAGATGTAGGTACTTAAGTCTTTTTGCACCATGGTGCAAACCTTATCAGAAAAAAGTGTGACGCCTATTCGATTACCTTTACCTCAACATTTTGTGAGATTTGTAGGTGTTCGATGAATTTGTCTCGTGCCTTTTCCTCCGCATCCTCTTCACTTTCAGCAGCGACCCAGAGGATATCATCGATGGAAACAGCGTACTCGGTTTCCTCCATTAGCCGAAGATTTGACCGAGGCCTTCGTCCTCTTCAGCGACGATGTGCGCAACGATGGTCGAACCGATGCGCTTACTGCTGAAGTCGAAGCCTTCTCGTCGCATGAGGCCGTAGAAGGCACCCACCTCCTCCTCAGAGACAGTAGCACGGATACCTCCAGCGAGGTCGCTGTTCTCCGTCTCGACGGAGTTGAGGTTGGCTTTGAGCGAGTCACGGACATCCTTCGTCGTGGTGTTGTCAACCATTGCATTTCATAGTAAGGGAGATAAGTACTTAAGTCTTATTGCACCATGGCGCAACACTTCGACCAAAAAGAAGACCTATTATCAGACAGGGAAGAGTCGGCTTTCAGGGAAGTGCCACACCTTGTCAGATGACATGTTTGGATAGACACCTTTCACTACAGGGTCATCTTCTGGATACCACTCGTTGTGTTCTGCGACCGTCTTTCCTGTCTCTTCGATGACAAACTCATCAGCCCGTTTGTCAACCAGTCCGACTATCTCAATAGTGTTCACTTCGGGAGAGGCTGTTGGTTCGGTGTCATCGGTCGCATAGTCACCCACTTCAAATGAGTGACTAACTTTTTCGCGCGATTCGGGACTACCCTCTGCCAACTCTCGAAGGTCGTCTCTTACTGCCATGGCTTGATGTACGTCAATATCTGACGCACTCTCAGAGACATGTGCTTTTAGTAGTTGTGTGATCGTGTCAGCCGCTCGACGAGCAGTCTGTTGCTCCATACGTCTATTTGGGCAGGTACACAGTTAAACCTTATTGCACCATGGTGCAATCCTCGACCGAAAAAGAAAGCGGAACCTGTTGCTTAGTTGACGATACTGATACTGTCGATCACCGTTCGGACGGCGCTCTTGTCAACGGACGACAGTTTACGGGAAAAGTCCACGTACTCACCGATGTACTTGACTCCCTCGTTCGGACGGGAGACGGTCGGGGACTCACCCGACAGGATGACTTCTCGCCGCTCTTGTGCGACACGCACCACGTCGTTGAGGTAACGAGTGAGGATCTGCGAACGAAGAGACTTGTGTCCCGTGAAGACCGTCACAGCCTCTCGGCGCTCGTTGTACTCAGCGAGTTTGAGCCAGCCGTATGCGATGAGCGCGACGTTACCGGAATCGGTCTCACGGGTAACGAGGCGCTGTTTGGCGTAGCTCTCGCCGGGAGTCGCGTCGGTGAACATCTGGAGCAGTGCGGTCTTGTCGTCGGTGGTGGTTTCGACCATTGCAATCTATAGTAGGGGAGAACAGTACTTAAACCTTTTTGCACCATGGTGCAAACCTCGCCACAAAAAGAGAGACACTTAAATTATCTGATAGAAGACATCATGTGTTGATATCTCACCCCGCTGATAGTCGAACACGATCCACTGGAACATGAAGGGTGTGGTAAGGGCTTTCATGGTAGGCATTTTGTTTCGGATTCGTGACACTATCGACTCGTATTTGTCAACGACAACAGTTGTCGGATGACCATCAAGTCCAAATGCTGAAACGATGTTGGTATCGATACACATCTTTTCAGTAAAACCGAGCATGGACAAAACGAACGGTGCCTTCGCTGGACCGACTCCTTTCAGGTTGTCGAGTATGAATTTATGTGCGGTGTTGATTCGACCATCTTCAAGCATATCAGCGACCTCATGCCATAGGTCTTCATGCTGAAGTGAGTGAACGATGTACTCACTCTTTTGTCTATTGTAATTAACACTTTTGAGAGCCGTAACAATGTTCTCTTTTGACATGTCATCGACTTTCCATAAGCGTTTGAAACCCTCTTCATGGATGTGTACGGGCGTTTGAACACTAATCACGGCGAACGAGTGCGACTTTTGAAGCATCTCTATCTGCTGCTCGCGGTCTGCCGACATGAAGCGCTCGCGCGTTTGAGCTAACCTACTCTCGATCTGCTCGTATGAGTCGCGGTTTCGTCGGTAGTGGTTGGTGACGTTCGCGGGTAGTGTCTGCTCCATACGCTCATTTAGTGAGGTAGGTACTTAAGTCTTCTTGCACCATGGTGCAATCCTCACCACAAAAAGATAACTAACTGTGAGCGTAGCGAACCTATCCGGTCGGAGTAGACTTCTTTTTCTTTCCACAGTGTTGACACTTGTATCTCGTTGCTATCCGAGCGTTTCGACGGTGGTGGGGGTTCAAGATTTCATAGTCATGTGCTTCGCTCTCGGGGTTCTCCGAACACTGTTTTTCGCTGTTAGCACAATCCTCGCACCTGTGTCCGGCGAAGTGCCTTCGTTTGACCTTATCGGAGTCGTAGAACGAATCACAATCCTTACAGAAGTACACGCTCAACTCCGCCATAGCCGCAGCCATGGCCTTTACTGCGTGCCAGCGTTCGCCAGCCTCAAGGTGACGAGTAACCTTTTCACTAACCGGAGTCTCATCAATGTGAGACATAGCTCTATCGATGTAGCCAGAGTACCCGTCGAACCACACAACAACGCTGCCACCCTCTTCCGACTGTTGTAGAACAATCTCATGTCCATTAACCTCATACTTCTTATCTCGGTGGGGCATACTAAAACATAGGGGAGACTGGTACTTAAGTCTTGTTACACCATGATGCAACAATTTGAAAAATAACAATCAAAAATTCCGCAGAATTTCGGACTACGTTTTTGATACTTCTTTCTTCTTCTCCGGTGACATGTCAGGTGAGATACGCATAGTTGTTGACATATCAGTACGAACAGGTAATGCTATTGACAGACGGATCAGTCGATACACTGGTTGTAAGTAAGGGAGGTAGGTACTTAAACCTTTTTGCACCATGGTGCAACGGCAATCTCAAAAAGAGATTGCTATCAGTCGCGTCCGAGTTTTCGCATCTCCTCGCGGTAGTCCTCATCCGATAGCGGATGCGTCAGCGAACCGGCTCCACCCGTCCGGCGAGTGGTGGGCGGCGTCTCACGATGACCGCACTCCTGACACGTGTCGTAGTACATCGATCCTTCACAGCTCGGGATTGGGCAATCAGTTCCCATACTACATCAAAAGAGAGGTAGGTACTTAAATCTTTTTGCACCATGGTGCAAAGACAATCTCAAAAAGAGATTGTTACCTATCGACCGTTGAGACCACCCGACTCGATCCACTCGTTCACGGTCTCCTCATCGCCCCAGCAGATGGACGGAGCGTCGTTGAAGAGCCACATGGTCCATTCCTTCATGTGTGCCTCATTCGCCGCGTCAGCGCGTGAGAACGCTCCCATGAGGTCGTTACACAGGACTGCACGCATGAAGCCACCCGGTGGCCGACCCGTCTCCACGTAGGAGCGTGCGCCTTGCTGCATGTGTTCTGGTAGCCGTTCC
>LKMJ01004914.1_pt1 | contig 12612 bp, 11 predicted proteins | sample 643391 | NCBI WGS metagenome assembly LKMJ01 (sample SAMN04112250, study PRJNA286221) | soda lake metagenome | biome: soda lake; feature: Kulunda Steppe; material: water; isolation source: sample PL-Br10 brine of Picturesque Lake | place: Russia: Kulunda steppe | collected 2010-07
ATCGGGCCGACCACGCTCGAGGGCTACCGGGGCAACATCGAGCGCTACATCGTCCCGCGGGTCGGTGACCTCCCGCTGCGTGCCCTCACCCCGCCAGTGATCAACCAGCTCTACGCGGACGTGCGCGAGAACGGCCGCACCCGCGGCACCGGACCGCTGGCGCTGAAGACGGTCCGGGAGGTCCACGTCACCCTGCACCGGGCGCTCGAGGACGCGGTCCGCTGGGACTACCTCGAGACCAACCCCTCCGACCGGGCGAGCGCACCCTCGGCCACCGCGGCCCGCAACGAACGCCGCCGCCGGATCCGGACCTGGTCCGCGGCAGAGGTCAACGCCTTCGCCGCGTTCATCGAGGGCCACGAGCTGCACGAGCTGTGGGCGCTCGCCGCCTCGACCGGGCTGCGACGCTCCGAGCTGCTGGGCCTGCGCTGGATCGATGTCGACCTGGGGCGGCGGCTGCTGTCGGTCCGTCGGGTGCTGGTCCTGGTGGGCGGGCAGCCGCAGTTCAAGGACGCACCGAAGTCCGCCCACGGGTTCCGCACGATCAGCCTGCCGCCGAAGGTGACCGAGCTGCTCGTCGAGCTACGCGACTGGCAGGCCCAGCAGCCGCGGCTGCGAGCGATCCCGCCCGAGCAGGCGCTGGTGTTCTGCCGGCACGACGGTGCCCAGTGGCACCCCGACCACGTGACGGCGACCCTGCGGGAGCTCATGATCGCGAGCGGGCTACCACGGATCCGGCCCATGCAGGACCTTCGCCATACGCACGCAACCCTGCTTTCGGCGAGGGCGGCGTCAACGTCAAGGTGGTTCAGGAACGGCTCGGCCACCACTCCCACTTCTTCACCGCCGACACCTACCAGAACTCTCGGGTATTGCGCCAGCCGGTTCGACCAGCTCGTGTTCGGGGAGGACGACCCCGAAGCTGCGGAAGGTGCTGGGCGGCCGGTCGACGTGCCGTGAGCGCATTCGGTCCCGCTCGTCCTACACGTGCGACCCACCGAAGGGAGCTCGGTCCTCAGCCACGAGGACATCCGCGGCCGCTGCCCGGGCCTCGCCGCTGAAGACCTCTGTGCCGTGCCAGGTCAGGTACTCCGATGCCGGAAGGGGTAGCCCGCGCTGCGGGTGATGGAGCGGCTTACCAGCGAGGTCGGTGACCAGTTCACGTGCTCGGCCGCTGCCGTTGAACCTGCGGGAGACGAGAATCCGATGGTCAAGCGAGACGCCTACGACGCCGCGGTCGAGCGCCCGGTGGTGCAGGGCGCACAGGGCGATGCCGTTGTCGATGTCGTCCGGTCCGCCGTACGCCCACCACTGGACGTGGGCAGCATCCAAACCGACAGAGACGGTGTCGAGACGGCCGTCGTACCCGCACATGGCGCAGCGGTACTCGTAGGCGCGCAGCACCTCGATCCGGAACTCAGGATCTCGGCGGGCTTGGTCCGCGATGTGCGTCCGGACCCGTAGTCCGGCAGCCGTGCAGATGTCCTCGTGGAGCGATGGCGGGAAGTGGCTCTCGAGCAGCACCGCCACGACCTGCTCGAACAGTTGGTCGTCTTCTAGCAACAGGCTCGCGACCTGTAGCGACAAGCCGCCTCGAACGTCGTGCCTACGCAGGCTGCTGACCCTCGGGTCGCCCGCCTGTGTCGTATCGACGACATCCTCGCCTTCGATCTCCCACAGTTGTCCGTCGAGGCGGAGCCGCCAGAACGGGTACTCCGGATGCTGACGCCGCCTGGGAGGACCGAACTGCTTCAGCAGCATTCTCAGCGGCTCGGCGGCTTCATCGAAGAGCATCAGCCGCTCGCCCTGTCGTTGCAGACGGCCCAAGGCGAGAAGCAGCAGGAGCGGCTTGTGCGGGGCGCGCTGCTCTCCGGCCCGCCACTGCCGCAAGCCGCGGACCTGCGCGAGGACCTCGTCTCCGGTCATCGCCACTCGGCTGCTCCGTCCTCGGCCGCCATGAGGACGTCATCGGGAACCCCAAGGCCGCCGAGCTCGAAGACGGTCGCGACCTCCTCGAGGGACAGCGACCGGCCACTCACGATGTTCTGTGCGAACGAGATTCCGTTCGCGCGCAGCTCTTCCAGCGTGACCGGCCGATCGAGCTCGGTGATCGACTCGAGGTGGATGACCCCGATCTGTCCGCCGGGCTGGATGTTGAGACGCTGGTGGAGTTGGTGGAGATCGCCCACCCCAAGGAGGCGCCCGTAGCGTCTGAACAGTTCCGCGGCGAGGCCCACCTCGTAGTCGCCGGGGTAGACGGAGTAGCCGCGAATCGCCCGGAGCTCCTCGGGGACCGACCGGTCCTTGACGAGATGGAAGAACACACCGCCGGTCGCCAGCGCCTTGAAGCCCTTCGTGTTCCGCCGCCAGAAGAGGGCACGGTCGGTCTGGTCCCTGAGGTGGAGCTGCAGCTCCCACCAGTCACCGTTGGTGATGCCGATGTAGCCAGGCGCCGCTCGCGTGGAGCGGCGGGCCAAGGATCCGACGAGTTGGCCAGTACTGGCCTGAAGCCGGGTGAGTCTGCGCCGGTCCTCGCGCTCCAAGAGGCGGCGGTCACGAGCCCGCTGGCGGTACCGGTCCCAGTCACCACTGCGCCGAAGCAGACCCAGCGGGGTGCCGTGTTCCCAGACGAGCTCGTACCGCTCCCGCTGCCCGTCCGCCTCCACAGAAGGATCGGGAAACGAGAGCTCCTCGAACTGCTCGACGTTGGTCGTCCAGCCTGCTCCGGTGAGGTTCGCCGAGCCGGAGATCGTGCGCAGCTCGCCGCGACGCTCGACGAGGTACAGCTTCGGATGGAAGGTCGAGGCGGAGACCGCCCCGTCCGCCACGACCCGCACATCCACACCGGCGTCGTCGAGCTGCTCAACCGCAAGCGGATCGCTGATCCCGAAGCCCAGGCCGACCACCGCGCGACTGCCTCGAGGTGGCTCCAACTGGAGCAGCTTCGAGGTGCCCGAGGACTTGGCGTAGGCCGCGGCGATGTGAACGCGCTGGGCACCGTCGAAGGCTGCGCGCATGCGGCTGTGCAGCGCGACCTGCTGGTTCAGCCCTGGTGCGTACCTCATCGGCTCCCCGTTCCCGGAGGCAGGCTAGGCGAGCAGCTCGGCTGTGGTGCGCATCGACACCACTACGCTCACCGGCCGGCGATGGGGGTCGATGTGGCGGAGCTGTACTGGGGCACGACGAGCGCGTTCGTGGAGCACACGAAGCAGAACGAGATCGCGGACCGGCTCAAGCAGGCGTTCTTCGACCACTACGGCTGGAACCCGCCGGAGAGCGAGGTGCGTTCCTGGCGCAACTCCCTGAAGGCCCTGTCGAACGCGATCGAGCTCGGTGGGCTCGACGACCACGGGCTGCTGCTCGAGTACCAGCTCCCCCTGACATCGAAGCGCCTCGACGCGATGATCACCGGCCACGACCGCGACGGTCGGCCAGGCGCGGTGATCGTCGAGCTCAAGCAGTGGACCGACGACGTCGCACCGTCCCGGGTCGAGGGTCTCGTCACGGTGCGCTACGGCTCGGGCCGCAAGGAGACCCTGCACCCCTCGGCACAGGTCGGGCAGTACCGGCAGTACCTCGCCGACGCGCACGAGACCTTCCACGAGGGCAACGTGGCCCTGCGCGCCTGCGCGTACCTGCACGACTTCTCCCACGACGACCAGTCGGAGCTGCTCTCCCCCCGGCACGCGAACGTGTTGGGCCTGTACCCGCTGTTCGCCGGCGACCGGGTCACAGAGCTGGTCGAGTTCCTGAATGACCACCTCGGCGACGGCCACGGGATCGGCGTGCTGCGCTCCGTGCGCGAGGGGAAGTACCGGCCGCACAAGAAGCTGCTCGACCACACCGCGCAGATGATCCATGGCGAGCCGTCCTACGTGCTGCTCGATGAGCAGCAGGTGGTGTTCAAGTCGATCCTCGCGCGTGTCGCCGAGGCCCGCGACCTCGACACCAAAGCGGTGTTCGTCATCCGTGGCGGGCCCGGCACGGGCAAGTCCGTGCTCGCGCTGAACCTGGTGGCCGAGCTCGCAGCCAACGGCTACGCCGTCCACCACGCGACGGGCTCCGCGGCGTTCACCAACACCGTGCGCAAGCGGGTCGGCAGCCGTGCGGCCGGCATGTTCACGTTCTTCAACTCCTACCTCAACGCCGAGGACGACACCCTCGACGTGCTGGTCTGCGACGAAGCGCACCGGATCCGCAAGCACTCCTGGGACCGGTTCCGCAAGAAGGACGCCGTCGACCCCAACCGCCCGCAGCTCGATGAGCTGCTGTCGGTCGCCCGCGTCGGGGTGTTCTTCATCGACGACCTGCAGGCCGTCAAGCGCGACGAGATCGGCAGCTCGCACGACATCGAACGCCTCGCCGCCCACCACGGCGCCGAGGTGCACGAGTTCCAGCTCGAGGCGCAGTTCCGGTGCGGCGGCTCGGACGGGTTCGTGCGCTGGATCGAATCGACCCTTGGGATCCGCCGGACCGCGAACGCCCTGTGGACCGGGGACGACAACTTCGGCCTCGACATCGTCGACTCACCGCAGGAACTCGAGGCCCTCATCCGCCAGCGTGCCGATGAGGGCCACACCTCCCGGCTGGTCGCCGGCTACTGCTGGCCCTGGTCCGCACCCCGCGACGACGGCACCCTGGCGAACGACATCGAGGTGGAGGGTTGGAGCCGTCCCTGGAACGCCCGACCGAACGCCACCGGCCTGGCCGAGGGGATCCCGAAGTCCTACTTCTGGGCCAGCGAGCCGGGCGGGATCGATCAGGTCGGCTGCATCTACACCGCCCAGGGCTTCGAGGTGGACTACGTCGGGGTCATCTTCGGCAACGACCTCGTCTACCGGCCACGTGAGGGCTGGATCGGCCGCAAGGAGTTCTCCTACGACGGTGGCCTGAAGCGCGGCACCAGCGACGAGGATTTCACCCGGCTGGTGAAGAACACCTACCGGGTACTGCTCAGCCGCGGCCTGAAGGGCGCCTCCGTCTACTTCGCCGACGAGAAGACGCGTGACTTCGTCGAGAGCCGCATCGACCGCCTGGCGGTGCAGCTCGCCGCCGAACAACAAGCCGACTACGACGGTGGTCAACGATGAGCGAACTCTCGGTGGACGCGCTGCGCCTGGAACTGCGCGAGTTCGCCCGCGAACGTGACTGGGAGCAGTTCCACAACCCGAAGAACCTCGCGATGGCGCTCGCAGGCGAAGTCGGCGAACTGCTCGAGATCTTCCAGTGGCTCACCCCGGAGCAGGCCACCGAGATCATGGACTCCGGCCGGGCCGACGACGTCCGCGACGAACTCGCCGACGTGACCATCTACCTCGTGCGACTCGCGGACATGCTTGGCGTCGACCTGCTCGAGGTCGCACACACCAAGCTGGAGCGCAACCGCGGCCGGTTCCCGCCCGGCGATGTTCGGGGCCGAGCTGACGTCCCGCCTACAGCCACCTGATTGCCGCCGGCTCGCGGCCCCGGTATCCGAGCCGCGACTCGATCGTCGGTGCGGCGCCCAGAGCCCAGAGCGAACCCGCGATAGGGAAGAACCGCCCCGAAGGGTGGCTCTCCTGAAGTAGAGGGGGCAGGATCCGAAGCTTCGACCTCCGGGTTATGAGCCGCAGTCAGGCGTTTTCGGCCGGTTTCGCCCGATGCCGCCCGATGCCTGAAACCCCGTCTGAACAGGCATTATGCGTATCGCGTATGTCAGCAGTTCCGGGCCGTTCCTGTCGCTCTCAGGGATCATGGCACCCATGATGGCACCCATAGACCCCGGTCACAGCAGCACCTGCAGGTCCTCGCGCAGCCGCGCCAGGGCCTTCGGGAACGGCGCCGCCGCCTCCAGCAGTCGCGACGGCTGCGACCCGTGCTGACGCAGCCAGGCCTTGAGCGCCTCCCTGCCGAGCTCGTCACCCTCGAGGTGGCGCAACCGGTACGCATCCACGATCGACCGCTCGGGTGAGTACAACCCGAGCGTGTACCCGCCGTCGAGCGTGATCACGTCCCGGCCCAGGTCGAACGTTGCTGGCGCGAACCGATGCCAGCGCACCGGCGCGGACACCTTCGGTGGACGTGTGCCCCGCGGGAGGGCCACATCGATGCGACGTGGGATCTGATCGGTCAGATCGTGCCGAGCCAGGGCTGAGGTCAGGCAGATGGTCGAGCGGTCGTTGGCTGCGGCCACCACCAAGAGGTCCAGATCGGCCACTTGAGCTTCGGTCTGGAGGTAGAGCCCATGGCTGATGCGCTCCAGCTTGCCGTCAGCCAGCAGCCGGTGAACGGTCGGATCCGAAAGACCTGCCCGCTGCGCATCGCGCCAGCGGAACACTGGCCCGAGCTGCTTGAGAAGATCCGCTCCGGTTGACATCCGGTTCCCCAGTCTCAGCTCCTGGCACGTAGGTTTATGTAGCCATAATGAGCATGTGTGGCAACGAAACCCTCAGCCAGCCGATTCCCGATACTCGCCGATTCCGCTCGGAGTGGGATCGCTGGCGATCGCCTGATGGGGTCGTTGCGAGATGGCCACAGCGCGCACAGCACGGCCCACCTTGGGCAAGGCGTTTCACAAATAGTTTTGTTTCGCGTAGTCTGAAACGAAACGACTTATGGAACGCCCATGCTGGCACAACGCACACCAACCGAGCGACGCCTGGCGACGGACGCCATCGCCACGCTGCGCCGACTCCTCCCGCCTGGGTGGGAACTCGCCGCCGCAACCGGCACTGGACGCGATCGACCGGACATGTTGGTCAACGTAACCGCGCCGGATGGTGACCGCGTCACATTCGTCGTGGAGATCAGACGCAGTGGAATTGCGTCGGTAGCCCACGACGCCGTCGAACAACTGCGTACCTACGCGGAGACGGTGCCCGGGGCACACACGCTCTTCATCGCACCCTGGCTCAGCCAACGCTCCCGCGAACTACTCGCCGGGGCCGGCGTCGCGTACATGGACGCGACCGGCAACACTCGGCTCGTCGCCGACCGGCCAGGCTTGTTCGTCCAAGCCGTGGGCGCCGACAAGAACCCCTGGCCTACGGACAGCGCGCTGAAGTCGCTCCGAGGCAAGGGCGCCGCCCGGGCCGTGAGAGCCCTCGTTGACCTCCGGCCGCCGTACGGCATCCGAGAACTGGCCGAGCGAAGCAGTGCCTCGGCCGCGACCCTGTCACGAGTCGCGGATCTCCTCGAAGGTGATGAACTCCTGAAACGAGACCCTCGGGGACGCATCACCGAGGTCGACTGGGCCGGGACGGTACGGCGCTGGACCCAGGACTATGACGCGCAGGTCAACAACGACCTCGCCGCCTGGCTCGCCCCACGCGGTCTCGACAGCCTGAAGGACGCGCTGCGCTCGTCGGGGCTGCGGTACGCCCTCACGGGCTCGCTGGCGGCGAACGAGTTCGCCCCGTACGCGCCAGCGCGTCTCGGGATGCTCTACGTCGACTCTGTGGCAGAGGCGGCAGAGGCACTCGACCTGCGAGCCGTTGATGCTGGAACCAACGTATGGCTGATCACGCCCTTCGATAACGTGGTCTACGAACGGATGCTGGAGCGTGACGGCCTTGCGCTCGTGAACCCGAGCCAGCTCGCCGCCGACCTGCTCACGAGCCCAGGCCGCTCCCCCAGCGAGGGTGAGGAGTTGCTCCGCTGGATGGACGGGAACCTCGATGCCTGGCGAGCCTGATCCCCTCTACGTCCTGGCGCGGCGCGTTCTCCTCGATGGGCTGGAGGCACTCAACCCGCACATCGAGGCACTGATCGTCGTGGGAGCACAGGCCGTCTACGAACACACCGGCGCGTCCACCCTGGCGGTCGCCGAACTCACCACGGATGCCGACGTCGCGGTCGCTCCGGAGCACTTGGCGGAGGCCCCCGAGATAGCCCAGCTCCTGCTGAGCAGGGACTTCGAGTTCCAGGGAGATCCGGGGAAGTGGATGACGGCCGACAAGGTGCAGTTCGACCTCCTCGTCCCAGAGGGCGTCGCGGGCGTCGGAAGGCGCGGCGCGCGTCTGGCGGGCCACGGCAAGCACGCCGCGCGACAGGCGAAGGGATTGGAGGGAGCGCTCGTCGACAACGAGATACGTGAGCTCGGGGCGCTCGACCCTACGGACCCGCGGAGGTTCCGAGTCGCGGTTGCCGGCCCTGCCGCGCTGCTGGTCGCCAAAGTCCACAAGATCGCGGAACGGGTGGAGGTGTCCGACCGACTCGTGGATAAGGACGCCCTAGACATCCTGCGGCTACTGCGCGCGGTTCCCACTGACGGTCTCGCGATGGGCCTCGCACGACTGAGGACGACCGAGGTTTCGCGGACGGTCACGACCGAAGCCATCGAGCTCGGGAGAGAACTGCTGGCCGATACCAACGCGGCGGGTGTCGCTATGGCCGTCCGAGCCGCCGGACCGGCCGAGGACGGCGAGGCCATCGCCGCATCGGTCGTTGCGCTCTGGGGCGATCTGGTTCGCACGCTCTGAGAACCGCAAGGCACTCGGGCCTCGAACCGGCCTGGGCGCGGCCGCCGCAAGCACGGGGGTGCACCAGCTGTTCACCAACTGCCGGAGGGTCGTTGGCGCGTCGCGGTAGTCGGTGAGCCGCCCCACGGGGACTGCCCGTAGCAGCCAGGTCACCGGGAGCCGTGATCGCGTTGCTCGAGGATCCGCTTCGCCGGACGCCGACAGCCAGAACGCTTCGTGCGATCATGACTTCACTTCGCTGGACCAAGTGCGGCGCGCGCGAGGGCGATCCCGTCGGGGGTGACCGTGCCCGGCCAGCCACCACGCCGGTCACGTTCGAGCGTGCCGAGTTGGCGCAGCAGGTGGACGTCGGCGGCGATCAGGCCGGTTACGGTGCGACGGTCGATCGGCTGGCCGTCCCCGACCGCCCAGCCCAACCCGGTGAGCAGCGTAGCGATCGTCACCTCGGCGTTGTCGGTCTCGCCGGATGCCATCAGCGCGAGGAGGAGGACACCTGCCTGCCACTCGGGATCGTTCACATCGCGGCCACCGACGGGCAGCGCACCGGCGAGGTGCCACCACAGCCCGACCGGGTCGCCGGCCAGGTCGCGTCCTCGGGCGGTGGGGACGAGCCGGCCCTTGTACTTGCGGAGCAGCTTGAGCTGCTGGGCGGTCTCGCGCAGCTGGAGGACGGGGATGGTCAGGTCCTCGCGGTTGCCTTTCCCGATCCACTCCTCGCCCATGTCGAGCTCGTCGAAGATCGTCTGCACGACCGCCGGGGGGAGGTACCCGGCGGCGGTCAGCTTCACCCCGTCACCGATGATGTCGAGGAGCACCGTGAAGGGCTCCACTGTCCGGGCGGCGGTCGCCACCTCGACGTCCGCCGCGGCGCCCGCCGGTGACGCAAGCGCCCGCAGCTGTCGCTCGGTGTCCGCGTTCCGGACACGTAGCAGGAGGGCAGCCAGCTTCGCGCTGACGCGGTGGGGGACGGGCGGCCGGCCGGCCAGGTCCAGGGCCTGCAGCTGCTGACCGAGCGGTACCGGATCGAACGGCACCAACCCGAGATCGCGCTGCGCGACCTCGTCGCCCCACATCCGGGCCACGTCAGTGCGTGCCTGTCGGTGATCGGGATGGGTCGCATCGGACGCGGCGACGATCATCCGGTAGCCGTGGATGCCGCCGCAGTCCTCGGGCGGTCCGGCGCCGGCGCCCTCCAGCAACCTCGCCCGGCCGGGCGGGACGTGGCCGTCGATGAGGTCCTCGACCTCCAGGGTCAGCCACCAGTTGTCGCCGTAGTCGTACTGGTAGTGCAGCCGCTCACCCGGCTCGGTGAGCAGCTCATCGACCCGGACATCCCAGGTCGGTAGCGACGCATCGTCCTCCCAGGCCTCCGCCAGGTCCGCTGTGCACGCGAACGCCGCACCCGGGTCGTCCTGCGGACCGGTGGTGAACCGGTGCAGGTGGTAGTCCTCCCAGCCGAACACCACCTGCAGCACGGCATGCAGGTCGTCGAGCCCCAGGTCGGAGGCGACCTCGATCCGTCGCCACACCGGCGGGAACGCCCCCTCGAGCTTGACGTACAGCCGTAGCGTCACGGGCACCTCACGTCGCGGATGCCGTCTCCCGGGTCCCATCGGCGCGGTCACGAGGCATCTGCGGCAGCGGGGACCTGACCGCAGCACTTCTTGTACTTGCGCTCCGATCCGCACCAGCAGGGCTCGTTGCGTCCCGGTGGCCAGACGACGGCGTCGCCCGCGGCAAGGAGCGTCGCCGCGTAGGCCGACCGGGCCTCGCCACTGCCGGGGTCGTTGCCAGACTCCTCGGCGTACGCCGCAAGGCCGTCGACGGTCATCGCCGTGACGTGCAGCCGGTGCCCGGAGGCGTGCCGGGAGATGCGCTTGATGCGCGCTTCCGTCGCATGGCTGTAGTCGAGGTGGTCGGCGGGAAGGTCGTCGAGCAGATCCGGCCAGCGCTGGAACGCCTCGGGCCACTGGTCGGCGGGGAACCAGCCGATGGCGAGCGCGACCGGTCCCGGGAGCCGGGTGCTCGGCTCCGGGCCGAAGCCGGCGTCGAGGCGGGCCAGCGCTTCGGGCAGCTCGGCCTCCAGCAGGCGGCGTCGGTTCCGTCGGGCGCGCTCGTCCAGCTCGGCCCGGCTGGTGTCCGGCCGGTACCCGCAGTGCGTGCACGGTCGATCCTCCACCGGCGGCACCTCGCCCCACGGGCGCCGGGAGGGCGGAGGCGTCCACTCCTCGCAGAACCGTTCCACCCGATCGACGAGCTGCTGATCGACCGGTTCGGCCATCTCCCCCCAGGCGTCCTCCGCGAGCTCGAGCAGCTGCATCACGACCTGGTCGGGATCGCCGGTCGCCAACGCCACCTCGATGCCATCCAGCGCCCACCGCAGGGACGCGGCGACGTCGATGCCCGCGTGACTGTAGGCGGCGGAGTTGTACAGCCACACATCCTCAGCATCGCGCTCACGCAGGGTCGCGAACAGCGCGTCGGCCTCCTCGATCTCCCCAGCATCCAGGAGGCACTCGGCGATGTCCGCCTCCGGGTCGGGCACCGACCGGTAGCCAGCCGCGATCGCCTCACGCTTCGCGGCGATCGCGTCCTCGTAGTGGCCCGCTTCACGGAACGCGCGATGGACCTCGTCGAGGATCTCGTAGGCCGCGACCTGATGGTGCGCACACGGATGAGCCAGCACAGCCCGCCACCGGTCGACCGCCTCGTCCGGTCGGTCAGCGTCCGGATCTGACGCCACGACTCCTCGAGGGTGATCTCGGCCATCGGTTCCAGCCCCACAGGTCGGATGAGCGACGTCGCGCATCGTAGGGCTGAGCCGGAGCAGCCCGCCGGTTCCGGAGGATCAGGTCGATGCGGCACAACGGCTCGCGGCCCAGATGAGATCCTTCATCTATCGAGCGGTGCGGATGCCGAGCACGGGGCGCTCGCGGGGAGGGCCGCGGTCATCCCCAGCATTGAAGACCGAGCAGCGCTAGCGAGCCTGCTGGATCGGTCAACCCTCGCCCGGAAATCCCCGTTGCCGGCGGGTCTCCGCCCATCCACAACGCGCGGAAACCTCTGCCACTGGCACTGCAGGCGCTGTACACTTGCTGTAACTCGTGATGTACAGGAGGGGAATCGCATGGCGGAGGTCGGGGTCGCGCAGCTCCGTCGCGAGCTGAAGGATTGGCTCGACCGTGCACAAGCCGGCGACGAGGTTGTGGTCACTGACCGCGGGCGCCCCGTCGCCAGGCTGAGCGGCATCGATACCACCTCCCTGCTCGACCAACTGACCGCCGACGGCCAGCTCAGTCGACCACGACAGGACAGCCGCCCCAACGCGCGAGGTCGACGACGGGTGTCCGCGACGGACGATGTCTCGGCTTCCGTGACGACCGAACGTGAGCGTCGCCGATGACCCTGGCGTACTTCGACTCCAGCGCGCTGGTGAAGCTGGTCGTCGAGGAAGACGGCAGCCACGACGTGGCCACGCTGTGGGACGGCGCGGATGCTGTCGTGACCAGTCGCGTCGCCCATCCCGAGGTCCGCGCCGCTCTCGCCGCCGCTCACCGAGACCGACGGCTGGACGACACCGGTCACAACGCCGCGAAGCAGAGCTGGCGAGAGTTCCACTCGGCGCTGCGCATGGTCGAGGTGACCGGATCGCTCGAGGACCGTGCTGGCGGCCACGCCGAGACCCACGCGCTGAGCGGGTTCGACGCGATCCACCTCGCCAGTGCCCTGACGCTCGCAGACGCACCATTGATCCTCGCCACGTGGGATCGCCGACTCCGCAACGCGGCACGAACTCTCGGGCTCGCCACGCTGCCCCCTGGCCCTTGACGCACCCGCACATCGTCACGGTTCGGTGCGCGATGGCCAGTACCCAGGGCGGCGACGTGTGAGCCACCGCGAGAGCTCGCAGTTCCCGGGATGTCACCAGGTACGCGACGCGGTAGGGGAAGCGGACCACTGGCGCCTGGCGCACCTTGAGGTGAGCGGGCACACCGGGCACCAACGTTCCAGCTTCAGGCCAGGTCGTGAGGTGGTCGACGGTCTCGTCGACGGCCGCGAGGAAAGTCAGCCCCAGACCGGATCGCTGAGTCTCGTACCGCAGCGCCGCTGCTTCGAGCTCGTGGGAAGCTTCCGGCGCAGGAGACCGGCCGAC
>LKMJ01004916.1_pt1 | contig 12608 bp, 16 predicted proteins | sample 643391 | NCBI WGS metagenome assembly LKMJ01 (sample SAMN04112250, study PRJNA286221) | soda lake metagenome | biome: soda lake; feature: Kulunda Steppe; material: water; isolation source: sample PL-Br10 brine of Picturesque Lake | place: Russia: Kulunda steppe | collected 2010-07
AACCAATACCTGCAATGTTGAGGTGGTTGTTAATCACGGAGACCGAGGCCTTGCATTGCAGCTTCAAAGTGAAGCCGTGTAATTTCAATCGAATCAGCATCGTTGTTAGCATCTTCGATACCTGATTCGTCAACGGCTTCTTCAATTGCTAGCATTGATGCTTCTCTTACAACGGCCTCAATGTCAGCACCAGTTGCTCCTTCGAGTTTTTCAGCTAGATTTTCGAAATCAACGTTATCTCCAAGTCGTTTATCGCCTGCGTGGATTTCAAAGATTTCTACTCTTTCTTCTTTGTTTGGAGGTGAGAGTTCGATGAGTTCCTCGAACCGTCCAGTTCCAACAAGATTGTCGGAGATTTGTTCTGGGTCTTTTGTTGCTGCGATGGCTGTGACGTTTGGATTCTCACGTACTGCATCGAGTTCGTTAGTAATCTGACCGACTACTCTGTCTGTTACATCAGTGTCGTCGTACTTACTGGCTATTCCTTCGATATCGTCGAGGAAAATAATAGATGGTGCAGCCTGTCGTGCTCGTTGGAACACTTCTCTGACTGCTTTTTCAGATTCACCGACGTACTTATCGATAAGTTCTGTAGAGTTGACGTGGATGAAGTTTACGTCACTCTCACCTGCGAGTGCGCGAGCAAGCATCGTTTTTCCAGCTCCGTTTTTACCGTGGATAAGGACTCCAGGTGATGGGTCTGTTTTTGTCTCGTTGAAAAGGTCACTGTACTTCAACGGCCACTCAATATTTCGTTTGAGGGCTGTCTTCGCTTCGTCGAGACCACCAATATCATCGAATGAGATATCGGGATCCTCAGCCACAAACTCACGCATTGCTGACGGTTCGACGCTAGACAATGCCTTCTCAAAGTCTTCTTGAGTCACTTCTTTTTCGACTTCACGAAGATCTTCACCATCAAATTCGTACCGTCTGAGTGCCTCCATTGCTGCTTCACGGCACGTTGTGGCAATATCAGCGCCGACAAATCCGTGCGTTCTGTCAGCCAAACTGTCAACTGTTACCCCGTCAGCCAATGGCATATTCTCGGTATGAATCTCAAAGATTTCTTTCCGTCCCTTCTCATCTGGGACTCCAATTTCGACTTCTCTATCGAAGCGACCTCCTCGACGGAGTGCAGGGTCAAGTGAATCGGCACGATTTGTTGCACCAATAACGACGACATTTTCTTGTGAATCCATTCCGTCCATTAGTGACAAGAGTTGACCGACAATTCTGTCATCCCCGTCATCACCTCCATCACCCCGCTGTCCAGCAAATGAGTCAATTTCGTCAAAGAAGATAATAGCATCTCCATCTTGCCGAGCTTCTCTAAAGATATCACGTAGTTTCTGCTCTGACTCACCCTTATACTTGGACATAATCTCAGGCCCGTCTACATGGATGAACTGTGCTGATACCTCATTGGCTACTGCTTTCGCAATGAGTGTTTTCCCAGTTCCTGGAGGGCCAAACATCAAAACTCCTTTCGGAGGATCAATACCAAGGTCTGAGAATACTTCTGGTTTGTGAAGTGGAAGTTCAATCGTCTCTCTAATCTCTCGTAGCTCGTTATCAAGCCCTCCAACGTCCTCATAAGAGATACCTGTCTCTTTTGTTTGGTTTATCTGGGGCTGATTACTGCTTTCCTGATCAGTATTTTGACGAGGTTTCACACCTGATCCTCCGTCACTTCGTGTTCTTGGTTTTGCCCCGGGTGAATAATTTGTTGGGGAATTTTTGTCTTTCTTTCTTTCACCATTGAACAAATTATTAGTTCGAGGATCTGCTGGGCGCACCTCAACTTCTTCACCAACGTCTACATCAAGTGCTCGTCGCTGGGACTCACTCAGTGGAATTTCTTCTTCCTCAATCTGACCGAGTCTTTCAGGATACCACGTCTGCAACGTGATCGATTCCTTGTTATTAGTAATCGTTACGCGTTCGCCTGTTAGAATTTCAAGCTGAGTGCGAACACTGTCTGGTAGTCTTACTCTGCTCTTTTCATCCCGAGGTTCCTCGGAGACGATGAGTGTAATATTCTCTGGGGCAGCGTCAGTCATCGTATCGTATTTTATCATAAGTAGTTCCCCCTAAGTAAACGCTAGTGTTGGCACCCCTGCTTGTGCAGCCTCTTTTGAAAATTCTGTCTGTCAAAACCATTAAATTATACCGTGGTGAAATCTGTATAGATGCAGAAATCAGAGCTTGTACAGACTACAAACAAAGAGGGGGAGGGTTCATTTGATTCACAACTCGCAGAGAAGTTGGATATAATGTCTTACTACTCAACTGGTGAAACAGTTGAAATTAAGATTGTTAGTGTTGATTACGATGGTGAAGAAAACGTAACCGTGGAATTTGAACCACCCGTCGGAGATAGGTTTACGCGACAATGGCGTATTCCTTATTTCCAAAAATGATAATACTATGTTTACTGGACTACTTCACGCTACAGGCAACAATCTGTCCACGGCAGAAAATTTGATTGGAGAACGGGTGAAATTTTACTACATTGATGGAGAGTGGAAACCGTGTTTCAAGCCCCCAAAACCCTCTCTTCGTAGTCGTTTTAGAAACGTGAGGAAAAATATTAGAAATAAAATTGATAATGGTAATTACGTCGGAATTGTTGAGTTGGGAGGTTTTATTGGATTTATTTTTTTGCTTCCGTTGTTAACTCCGTTTCTTCTCTTAGCAATACCTTTCTCTGAAAATGTAGAGGAATCGTTTGGTGAGGCATTGGCTTCACTCTTCATATTCAATGTAATATGGATTTTCATAATTTTACTGATGTATCTGATATTATCACCCATTATTTCCTTCTTGATATGAGCAATAACGTGAATACAGCAGTTGAATTTGGATTACCGACTCCTGAAGAAAGGTATGATGAGCGTCTTGTCCTCGGATGTGTTGGCGGCTGTGATGTATGTGGTTCGACAATTCCTTCTCGGTACTTCAAAGTTGAGTACAGATCTAGTGCAGTTCAGTATGAGTGCCCGAAATGTTTTACAGATGCCCGTGAGAGAGTTGATGGATGGGGTTCAAAATTTAAATATGAACCTTGATGTCGTATGATCTTGAACTTCCTCGGGGTCACTTGTCGAGGTATTCGGCTTGTTCCGCTTGTAGAGGGGACAATGACATCTGGGAGAAGAAAAGGTTCTTGACCTACAGAATACTTAGTTCTGAGTACTCGTGTTGAAGTGGTATTTTGCTCTGCTTTTCGGTGTGTTGGCGTTACTGTTTGGTATTGGATTGGGAATAATGTCTGTTGGGACAGGATATTCTGCAGTAGGTGAATCTGGTATAACTGAATTTGAAACTGAAACTTCGGATGTTGAAGAGGTAGAACTGGAAGATCTTGATGATGAAGAAATGGAACAAGCGGATAGACTTCTTGATGGTGAAACCCTCGGTGAACGCCCTGAGTTCTTTCCTGATGATAATGAAAGTGAAGTTGTGATCTCAGTCGATCATTACAGTAGAGATGATGGACAATACCTTGTATCGACTGAGTATACGACTGTAGGTAATGAGGTAACCAGAAGTATTGCTTTTCTTCTACTTCTCGGTGGTGTTGTCGGCGTTGCTTATGGAGTGCAGTATAGAGATGTTGAACGGTTGGAAAGAGAAATTCAACAGTTACGGGATGAGTTGTGATGCTGCCCCGACGAATGCTATGCTTATAATTCCTCGGGACAAATCACGGAGTAATGGAAGAACCATTGTGGACTGATAGGCACCGTCCTTCGATAGATGATTTTCCTCAACAAAATGTTCGCGATCGTTTGCAGACTGCGACTGACTCATCTCTTAACTTATTCATTTATGGGCCGAAAGGAGTCGGTAAAACAGCAGCAGCAAATGCCGTGGCTGAAGAGTTACACGAGGATTCGGAAAATGACGTAGTAACGATTAACGTCTCCGACTTTTTTAATCGCTCAAAAAAAGAGATACGTAACGACCCTCGGTTTAAACGATTTCTACAAGGTCAGACGGCTTTTTCTAAGCAGTATTTACGCGGGAGTGATAAGAAGAAGTACAAGAGAAATTGGTCAAAGCGGGATATGATTGCCCACGTCATTGACGAATATGCTGCAATACCTCCCGCGTCCAGTGAATACAAGACGCTTATCCTTGACAATGCAGAGGATCTTCGAGAAGACTTCCAACAAGCTCTTCGTCGAATTATGGAGCGGCACTATGGTTCTACACATTTCATTTTCACGAGTCGTAGCTCGGGAGGTATTATTCCTGCCATCAAATCAAGATGTCTTCCTGTCCCTATGACTCATCCATCTACTGAAGAGCTTGTAGAGATTCTCACTTCAATTTCACAAAATGAAAACGTGGATGTGGATACTGACACTCTAAATGAAATTGCTACTCGGGTTAACGGAAATGTTAGGCAGGGTATCCTCACACTCCAAGCAGTTTCTATGGAGGAGGAAGTAACCGTTGAAACAGCTCGGGAGGTATTTGAAAACATTGGTTATCGTGACTACGCTGAAAGCATATTTGATGATATGGAACGGAACGAGTTCCGTGATGCACGGAAGACCATTGATTCACTTCTCGACGATGAAGGATTTAATGGACGAGATGTACTGGAACTTCTGAATGAAACTGCGCACGAACGGTATGGTGGGGAGAGTGTTGAACACATTGTCAAAACAGTTGCTGAAACTGACTTCCGCCTATCAGAGTCAAGCAATGACAGGATTCACCTCGCATACTTTATTTCAGAAATTGCTGCTGAAGTCTGATTTTTCCGTATCAATCCGTCCGTACAAATACAGGGAGCGTCTAAATTGACTCTATATGAGTGACGCAGATGCAAACAGTCGTCGCGACGATATTTGGGTTGAAAAATACCGCCCGCAGTCGTTTGAAGATGTTGCTGGTCAAAGTGATATTACCAACCAACTTTCCACGTACGTTGAAGACAATAATTTGCCGAACTTAATGTTCTCTGGCCCAGCGGGAACTGGTAAAACAACGTCTGCTGAGATTATTGCCAAGGAAGTATACGGTGACGATTGGAGTGACAACTTCGTTGAACTCAATGCTTCAGATGACCGTGGAATTGACGTGGTGAGAGATCGAATTAAGAGTTTTGCACGTTCCAGTATCGGTGATTATGATCATCGGTTAATCTTCCTTGATGAGGCAGATAGTCTCACAGATGATGCTCAGTCAGCACTGAGGCGGACAATGGAGCAGTTCTCTAACAATGTCAGGTTCATCCTTTCGTGTAACTACTCCAGTCAAATCATTGACCCGATACAATCACGATGTTCACTGTATCGGTTCACTCCCCTCTCAGATGAGTCGGTAGCCTCTCGATTGGAAGAAATTGCTGATATGGAAGATGTGGAATACACTGAAGAAGGTATTGACGCGTTGGTGTATGCATCAAATGGTGATATGAGACGTGCTGTTAACTCTTTGCAGGCGGCCTCATCAGCTTCTGATGTGGTGGATGAAGATAGTGTATATCAGATAACGGCTACTGCTCGACCGGACGAAATTCGAAATATGATTCAGTCGGCACTTGATGGTGACTATATTGATTCTCGTGACCAATTGACTACCCTGATGTTCGAACGAGGAATTTCAGGCGGTGACATTCTTGAGCAACTCCACCGGCTTATTTGGGATTTTGACCTTTCCGATGGGGTCGTCGTCGACTTGGCCGATCAGATCGGTGAAGTAGATTACCGGATCCGTATGGGTGCTGATACTCAGATGCAGTTACAGGCTCTTCTCGCACGACTTGCTAAACAGCAGTAACAAAATCTATCATTAATCAGCGAGAGAATCCCGGTGTTTACTCCGAAGAGGATGCCACTTTCCTACCAGACTCAAAAACGCAATTCTTTACTTGCTGTTTTTCTCGTCGCTCAGATAGCACAAAAACTTCAATTGGGTTCCGTCTTCACACAGATTCGGGGAGAAGTCACAATTGTTGACGTACCTTCAGTATACGTGACTGTTGCCTCATAGGTCTCAACTACACCATCCACGTGAAAAGTCAACTCCACTGAATCATCAGATTCCAAATTCATCTCTGTATAATTTGAATCCCACTCAACAGCGTATGTGTACCCAGTAATTTCTCCACTGGAACTATCTCTCACTTCTTTTTCTTCAACACTCCAGTTCCAAATGCAATCGCTTTCACCAGTATCCGTTTTGACCGTCAAACGCATTACAAATATCTACGTTTGTCGAGTGTTTCAGTTTAACTCTCATCAGCACTCATCCATTCATCCAGTGCTTTTTCATCTTTGAATCTGAACCATACGTGTTCAGGGTCAAACTGTGGCGGGTTATATGTTGCCTGTAAGATTAGATGTTCGTCTCCAATTGGGAGTTCTTTTCCTGTCTTAGCACATCTTCTTGGAGTATCAGCATACACTTTTTCTTGAGATACTGATGTGACAGTCCATGCTGGATGGATATGGTTGAGTTTCTCCCCACTATATTCATTCGTTAGTTCATCGTCTTGGACTACTTCCCGTTTTTCATCTGCTTCTAACTCCCCAACTGCGTTTGTGGGTAAAGACTCAAGCACAGAGGAGAAATCAGCAGTATCACTCCCCTTCATCGATTGGTACCCGAAATACCGGATGAGAAAGTGATCAACGAGGAAACTGAATACTGGATACACAGCAAAGATAATTTGAACAGTGAACACCGAAGGCATCTCTGTATCTTCTGGTGAACTCCCAATGAAGTCAAGAAGTGGTGGGTAAATATATGGGACAACAATCCAAAGGGCGGCACCAATGAGTAACGCTCTAATTAATCCTTTGACAATTTCCCGATGGTGTGATCTCTCAGAGTCCATTGGTGTATTGCTAGATTCTTCTGCAGAACCCATTTGGTTATCTGTAAGAACCTCAAAGTCAACAACCTTGGGGGTCAGCCCCCGTGACATCGTCCTCGATTATTCCGTGAAAATAATAGTAATTCAACTATTAGTCCCCGGAATTGCGTTGTTTATCTCCGTCCAAATATCATCATATGTCTCTTTTATTTCAGTAGTCGTAGATTTTCTTGGTTTGATGTTAGTCCGCCATTGCTTTTGCCCAGCTGCCGAAACCACATTTTCCGGTAATCTTTTCAAATACCTGGGGGACAGTAATCCAATAACAAATAAATTGATATCGCTTTCTCTATTAATTTCTCCGATATCATCGATTAATGCGTTGATATTATTTCCTGCTCCTGCTGTGAAATATCGAGTCGCGTACAACGCTCCACAAGGCCTTTCCAACGCATCACAAACTTCGTAGCAAATTTGGCGTTCCTCTTTAGTAATTCCTTTGACAAGCGGTAGTACTTCCGTATCTACATTTCTATCATTTTTTATTTGTCTGTGCATCCATACTGTTCCCTCCATACACTTTCTAATATTTTCTTTTCGTTCTTCCAACGGTTGAGATGTATAATCTGAATAGTCAGTCGGGATATGGTACGTTGGTTCCATTTCTCGAACGATTTCCCATTCATTTTCCCACGGGAGAAGGTTGAGTTGAGTATCGTTAATGGTGGTTGTAGTGATTACGTCGATTCCGTCGTAAAAATAGGAGTCAAATGATTCACCGTTTCTCATCAATCTTCGAGCGTGAGTGATTTTCATCATTACACAGTCGGGCTCAGCAGCTTGAACGAATTCCTTATGACTTCTTTGAGCTTCGACTCGAGGAATACCCCCTGTTGGGTTCATATGGTAGGTTTAGTTCTGCAACTGTAAAAAATAGTATCAGTTTGCTGTCTCGATTTCTTCTGGTAAATGTTCAGTGGTGTTTGCTTTGACAATGGTAAAATCTCCATTCTCATTTACTTCTACCTCAGTTATTGAGGTGTTTGACAAATCGCATACATCGTAAGCCTCGAAGAACCCAACACCTGCATTTTCCCCAAGGATCTGCATAATTGGCCCGGTATGTGAGACAACAACTACAGTTTCATTGGTTTTTCTAAGACTCTCTAATCCATTTAATGCACGTTTCCTCACACCGGAAATGGATTCACCGTCTTTAAGTGGTTTTGTCGGACTGTTTTCTTCAACTCTTTCTTGGAATTCAGTTGGTGTTAATCCTTGATATACACCGAAGTCTTGTTCACGCCATCGAATATCTTCTTCAATTTCAACCTCTATAAATTCATTAATTTCTTCAGCAGTTTCTATCGCCCGAATAAGGTCTGATGAAACAATACGTGATACATCATAATGATCTGAAATATATTCACCGGCTTTTCTGGCTTGTTCGACACCACGTTCTGTAAGCGGTGTCGGTGCCCATCCCTGCATTCGACCTTCACGATTCCAAGTAGTCTCTCCGTGCCGTACAATCAATACTTTCGACATGTGTTACTATATACATATCCGCTTTTGAACAGTATTGCGGAGTTGAGTAGCATTCGGAATCCAAAAACGATTGTTAGAAATCGTTGATACTTGTCTGTCCATTTTTACTACTTACATTTTCTAAACGTTTAACAGCAATTTCGTGATACTCCTCTTGTTTTTCTGCAACAAGAGGAATACGGTTCAGTTGAGTGGCAGCAACGCTTGCAGTACAGAGTCCACCAAATGGCTCCCATACAATATCACCTTCATCAGAAGACGCCTCTATAATCCGTTTCATTAGTTTCAAAGGCTTCTGATTTGGGTGTGTAGCTCCACCTGTATTATCCCATTCACGCTCTCTGCGACTAACAGGGGGTTCGTCCCAAACGTTCGTCACTCCTGCAGGGAGGTCAAATTTAGCATGTGGGATCCGTTCATCCACCTCTACGTCTGCATCATCTGGAAGTTCGAAATACGGTTTTCCGTCTGGATCCCCGTGTTCATTGGCGTATTCTTTCAAACGTTTGAACTTCTCTGGTGGGGGTGGATACCACTGTGCATCAGTAGCGAAATATTTGCGAGAGGCAGCATCGGCAACACCACAGGCTTTGTTTGCTTCGTCTAACGTCAATCCAGTACGACTCCACTCCTTGCGCAGCCAGTCTCGCACTTGTTGAGCTTCTTCGTTCAATTCGAATTGTTCAAAGACGTACTGCACGCACACTTCAGTTACCTGTGGGAATTTTCGCATTGTCTCAAGATTGCAGTTGCCGGCGATATGCCTGAGACCTTTATTCCAAGTATTCGCCCCACGATATTCCCACCCATACTCCTTCAAAACTGGATGAACATTTGCCCACCCCTGTTCAGTATTCCAAAACCAAAGTGTTGTCTTCACATTTGCTGCTTTTGTCCATTCCTTTACATGTGGTTCATACCACTCTGCTAGCTCGTCGGGACTTCGAGGATCGTCGTCAAACCCATTAACTCCATATGCTCCATCTGAAACGATAACAACTGGAGTATCCCATTCATCGTACACGTCAAAGACATCCCCGTGATAAACACTATCCTTCCTATTCATCTACTAAATATCTTAATGAAAAATTACAGTGGTATCAACTTAAGCGAATTGAGCGGGGACATTTTGCCATCTCTGTAGAACAATATCTATTGATCAAGCGGTGTAGGACAATACCCAATTTTTCGAATCGATTCACTCTGTTCTGTCTTCGACTTCTGTTGCCGTACAAAGCCCACCAAAAGAGTCCTCAGTACAGGCGTAAATCTGGAGTTGTTTACTAATCCCCAACTCATCTTTCGGGTAGACCCGAATCCTATCTGAAAGCGTTTTGATACTTGTACGTGAGTATTTTTCTGTATCAACTACTTCTGCATTAAACCCTTTTCCTGACTTGTGTCGGTCAAATCTGTAAGGTGAGAGATCCCAATGGTCGCTATTCAATAATTTTTCAAACGAATTCACGAACTCTTTATCTGTGTCACGTACCGTTTGAATTGTCCACGGGACTGAAATTGAGTGTGTCTGCACGCCGAACTGTGATTCCACTTCATCGGGGCCACCCGTCAGTACTGCTTCAATGGCTCCTTGGACACTTTCAGCCAAGACTTGTACTATTCGCCACGTCTCGACAAGCGAACCGTTACGATGGACTACAGAGCCGTTAGAATCAATTCTACAACCCCACCCATCTTTCTCAACTGTTACTGTAGTTGGTCTGGCGTTCTGATGTTTTATCATCTCTTTCATTACTTTATCTGCATCATCTCCCCTGTATCTTAACGTTCCAATTTCTTCTCTATGGGTATTTGAGAGGCAGTAAGCAGAAAATTGGGTAGCTGAACAGTCATCTAAGTACTTCTTTTACGGATGTAGAGTCTTTCAGTTTTGGAGAGATGACGTGGAGCGGATTCATTAGCGTTCACTGATTTGTTAGGTGTTCTTGAGGGAAAGATTTGCGTCTTGCAGCTTTTCGCTCAGAGAAACCCGCAAGAAAGTAAACCTATTACCGAAGGGACGGTTATATTATGTTATATGACGGAACGTGAGAAGACTATTGAAATCAATATTGATTCGAATACAACCACGGGTTCAAGTGGCCCATCACCTTCGAGTCAAGTTGATCAGGGGAAAGATGAGACTCTTTCAGAGCGGTTATACAAGAAAAAAGAGTATAGCGTAAACGGGAAAGAAGTGAAAGGTAGAGTTGTTGATATTGACTCTGGAAATAATTGGGTTCGGTTTTATATTGAGAGGTTGACTGACGAGAAGGTAGTTACTGACACGTTTCGAATTCCAGAACCGTGGGACGATAATTCGAGACTTGCACGTATTCTTGAAGCGTATGATTATTCTCCAGCAACAGTAGACGCAATGGAGGGTGAAACAGTTCATCTCCGACCTTTCTTCACTGGGTGGAAGATAGTGGATCCGAAAGCGCGTTCCCGACAAAAGAGACGAATGCTATTTTACCTGGGTCTGTTTGCCTTCATTTACGCTGGTGGTCTTACGTACGCTATTCTCACTGGTAATCTACTTTTCTTTATGCTTTTATCTTTCCCGTTCTTTTTGCCATTTATTCTTGCTCTCATTTTCCTCGTCACTTTCATTGTCGGAACTCGTCGTCTTTTTCGATGAATGTGAATTCACCCCCGGGACTTGACCCCGAGGCACTTCACTGGAATACTTTTGATTTATGGGATTCGTAACAGGTAGTTTTAACACGTTGACGTTTGATAGATGTGTGTATGAACGAACCAACCCGCTCACCCGCCCTCGGTGATGTAGAAGAAGAATTATTTGATCCACAACTCACAGAAAAGATGATGGATGAATATCGCTACGAAGACTGGGAAGAGGGTGATTCCTGTCCTGCTTGTGGCTCTGATATTCATACGACTAAATCTCTCGTTCTCGACGAAATGGATGAATTTGATGTAGGGCCAAAACTGGCGTATGCTGACTGTGAGAACTGCTCAACTATCTTGTATCGACATCCAAAATGGGTTATCTACCAAATGGTTGGTAGTGAGTACGCCTATTCCCCGTATTGACCGAGAAAATCGCTGAAACAGGTCATGTCTTTTTATTCTATGAGTGGGTACTCATGAGTATGCCAACAGATAGAGAGGTCTTACGTTTAAAAAATGCTGTCGAAGATATTCGTAACTTGGAGGGTCGGGGGACAGAATTGATCACGCTCTATATCCCTCCAGATGATAATCTTATTGACTGGGTTACACGCCTCAGTAAAGAGTATTCGCAGGCTGATAACATTAAGACAGATCGTACCCGTGAGAACGTTCAGAAAGCCCTGAAAAAGTCAAAGAAAATAGTTCAACAGTATTCACAGACTCCAGAAAATGGTATGGTTATCTTCGTAGGGATGGTCGACTCAACAGACGATATGGTTGAGTATGTTTTTGACGATTTACCCAGAAAAGTCAACCAATCGAACTACATTTGTGATGATCATTTTCATACAGAACCTGTTGAGCTAATAGTCACTCCTGAAGAAGCATATGGACTCCTTGCAGTCACCCGTGATAAGTCTACTATTGGTCAATTAGTCGGTGACAGAATAGATATTATTCGAGAGATTGAAACACCGGTAATGGGTAAATCAAGAGCTGGTGGTCAAAGTGCAGCCCGTTTCGAACGTCTTCGAGAAGAACAGAAACATACTCATTTCAAAAGGACTGCTGATGCTACTGAAGATGCATTCTTTGAAGATGGTGAGCTAGCTGTACAGGGACTGTTAATCGGTGGGACAGACATTACTGTTGATGAATTTACCTCTGCGGAATATTTAGATTACAGACTTGTCAATGGTACTCTCGGGACGTTTAACGTCGCCTATGGTGATAAGACAGGACTCAAACAGTTAGTAGATAAAGCTGGAGATGTCCTTCAGTCACATCGTGAAGGGCAGGCAAAAGAACTCGTTGATGAGTTTCTCCGTAGACTGTCGACTGATGATTCTCACGCTACTTATGGCCCCGATAATGTGGATCGTGCACTTCAATATGGTGCGGTAGATACGCTTCTGCTTTCAGAGACATTAGATGGGGAACTCATTGATGATTTGTCGGAACGTGCAGAAAACAAAGGGGGTGACGTGGAACTCATTTCAAATAGTTTTGAAGAAGGTGAACAGTTGGATAATGTATTTGGTGGAATCGCTGCTCTACTTCGGTATGAGATTTAACGTAATTAGGC
>LKMJ01004853.1_pt1 | contig 12606 bp, 20 predicted proteins | sample 643391 | NCBI WGS metagenome assembly LKMJ01 (sample SAMN04112250, study PRJNA286221) | soda lake metagenome | biome: soda lake; feature: Kulunda Steppe; material: water; isolation source: sample PL-Br10 brine of Picturesque Lake | place: Russia: Kulunda steppe | collected 2010-07
ACACACACACACACACACTCCACACGCGCGCACGAGAGGCGCGTGCATCACAGCAGCAGGCGCTGCACGCCACACCCACCCCAGCCTGCTAGCCCATGCAGCAGCGTGGCCAGCTCAAACGCAGAGTATTCCTTCTTGCTTAGCTGCTGCCCGGTGGCGTCGAGCAAGGCGTGCACGAAGGGCTGGAAAGAGGGTGGGGCAGACACAGAGCATGGGCCACGTACAACCAGCTTGCCATGCTGCTGCTGCTGCTGCTGCTGCTGCTGCTGCTGCTGCTGCTGGGGGGGCCTTGCGAGGTCGGCAGCCGACAGCGCTCCATTGGAAGGGCACTCGCCCGCCTCACCCCCGCTGCCGCTCCCGGCACCACCACCGACGCCGGCAGCGCCGTGGCCGGTGCTGCTCCCGGCGGCCAATGAAGGCTGCGGCGGCGCCTCAGTTGCGGCGGGCAAGGGCTCCCGCAGGGCGGGCCGCTTGAGCAATTCCCACACGGACCAGACGGTCATGGCCATGGCAGGCCCGTCCCTGGAGTGCACGGCACCAGCCAGTCAGGCAGGATGCGAGGCCCGTACAACTCACATGCCTATGGCGTGCCTGCTTCGCTTGTGTCATCACGCTTCCAGGTCTTTGTGTTGCTGCATGTGTGCTCCCAGACCCTGTGCTTGCATGCATGCGCTCATCAGCGCCACAGGCGTGCCAGCGCCCCTAGAGATGGCGGGGCCGTCAGAGAGGGGAGCGCGTGCAGGCACGCTGTCATGGTGCTGCATGGTGCTATGCACAGACATTTTCCGGTGCATGCATGCATGTGCTGGCTTTTCCCGTCAGCTGTCTGCTCGACATGCATGTCGGAGCGGCTTTCAAGGACACGGGTATGTCATGTATGTACAGCGCTGACAGCAGGTTAGCAGCTCACAGGTGACAAGCTCCAGTTTTAACAGCTCGGGCACATGAGCCAACACATGCGTGTGCATGCGCGCATGTATGATGCATCAAGAAATTCCTTGCGCCCTAACAGCCACAACACGCACACACTCACGCACCACAAGCGCAAACGCACGCGCGCGCAACACGCACAACACACATACACACACACCTGGCCAGCTCCTGTATCAGGCTGCCCTGCAGGACCTCCAGGGCCCGGCCTAGCCACCGCTGCGGCGGCCGCAGCCCCATGCGCGCCAGCACATACAGCAGCTGCGCCAGCTCCTCCGCGCGGAACATGCCGGCTGTTGGCTCGGGTTCATGACCATCTCCTGCCGGCGCAGCCAGCCCTGGCTGGTATGCTGAGCCGGCCTGCAGCTCCGCCTCCACCCCGGGCCCTCCTTCTGCCCCGCTGCACGCCCCACCCTTGCTGCTGTTGGGGCCCAGGAAGGCGGCGGCGGCATCCAGGTGCAGGGCGACCCAGCTGCTACACTCGTGAGGGGGCAGCCCCGCGGCTGCGGGCCCCCCCATCAGCGCGACGCCGCGCACGACTTGCAGCAGCGCCTGCAGGCAAGGAGCACGGGCATGCGTGTGCAGTCCAGTTGCCGCGCGCACATATGCACATGTTGTTGAACTTGCACGTATGCGCACACACGCATGTGCATGTGTATACACACACACACACCACGGCACGCAAAGCCTGGACATCTGCAGGCACCACAATCTGCAGCAGCCCTCAGCGCTGTGTCTCACCTGCGGGGTGTACGTGCCGTGCCCCACGTGCTGCTGCGATGCGTGCAGCGCGGCCGCCATCCACTGCCGCGGTGGGCGCGCCCCGAGCATGGCCAGGCCCAGCAGCAGCTGCGACAGCTGGTGGGGCCGGAGGCGCGGGAGCATGGGCTGCGTGGCCTGCAGGGCATGGGTACACCAGATGAGGTGAGGTGAGGCGTGTGGGGGCGTGTGTAGGGGGAGGGGGGGAGTGAGGTGCGTGTTGGGGATGGTCTGCAAAGCATGAGGGCACCAAGTGGGGTCTGCAAAACATGAGGGCACCGGGCGATGCGAGGTGTGTGCTTGGGAAGGGTGTGCTTTGGGCCTGCACACTGAGGGCACCAAATGGGGCAAGGTGTGTGTGCCTGGGGAGTTTTTTTTATAGGAGGGGCCTGCAGGGCACGGGTGCACCTGGTCATGCGAGGTGCGTGTCGGGGAGAAGGGCCATGTGTGTGGGGGGGTGCGCCGCTAGGGCTGCTTGCCACTGATGTGCAATGAGGCTCAAGCCGCCTCACTGTCTACCTGTGGTGAGTATGCCGCCAATCATTGCACAACACAAAAGCACAATAAAGCAAGGTCAGGCAACACACGCACACCAGCTGCTGGGTGCGGTCGGCCCCTTCGCACATGCGCACTGCCTGCTGGCAGCACCCAGTACCACCTGGTCCCGGGGAGGGCTCTTCAGCTTGCGCTGGACGACCTATTCGCACTCAACAGCAGCAGCCGCGGCCCACCCCCTAACACGGCAGGCCCCTTATGATGCAGCAGCAGCAGTAGCCGCAGCCCACTCCCCAACACAGCAGGCCCCTTAGCACGCAGTGGTAGCAGCTGTGACCCACTATCCACACAGGAGGCCCACCAGCACGCAGTGGTAGCAGCTGTGACCCACTATCCACACAGGAGTCACCAGCACGCAGCGGCTGCTGCCAGCCGCCCGCACATGAACAGCCCACCCACACACCAGCACTCAGCAGCAGCAGCTGGCCCACCCACACGGGCCCACCCACACGGCCCCAGGTGCCATGCGCAGCTGCCACCACATGGCCCCAGGCGCCATGCGCAGCGTTCACCCACACGGCCCCAGGCGCCATGCGCAGCACTCACCAGCAGCAGCTGGCCCACCCACACAGGCCCAGGCGCCATGCGCAGCTTGCCCGCCGCCCACGCCAGGCTGGCCAGCTCAGGCGGCCCCATGGCCAGCAGGCGCGGCCCGGAGGCGTTCAGGAAGGCCTGGCTCCAGGAGGGTGCCGGCACAAAGCCCAGCCGCGCGAGGCCCCACAGCGTGTTGGCCAGGTGCTGCGCGTGGGCGGGCGGGCATGGGGCGGCATGTGTTGGGGCAGGCGCGGGCGCGGCGCGGCGCGGGGCGGCGTTTGGGGCTGATGGGGGTGGAGCAGGGTGAGGCGGGGAGCGTGGAGAGGCGTGGGTAGGCGAGGCAGTGCCAGGCGCGGCGCTGGCACCGCACGGCCAACACGGCGCGGCGCGGCACGGCACGGCACAGCACGGCGCGGCGCGGCACGGCACGGCGCGGCACTGGCACGGCAGGGCGCGATGCACAGGGAGGGCGGGCAGGCACATGGGTGAGGCGGCAAGGCGCGGCGTGAAGCCGCGAGCGCAGACACACAGCGCAGGACTCCGGCTGCCGCATGACTCTCAAGGTCATATACGCAAAAGGGCAAGCAGCTCCACACGCCTTCTGTAGGACACAGCAGAGCCCACAGCATCACACAAACACTGCCTGCCCAAGGGCATGCCCGCACATGATGCGCACATGTGCGCGAGCGCGCGCGCATGCGCGCCAGGGGCGCACGCACCTGGGGCTCCATGCGCAGCAGCACCGTGTAGGCCTGCTTGAGGAGCTTGCGCACGATGTCCGGAGCCACCCTATACTGCTTGCCATCAAACAGCAGCCGTCCAAATGCCCACAGCGTGTTGGACACATCCATAGGCCCAAAGTCGTGGAGCCTGCAGGCAGCATGTGTGTGTGTGTGTCTGTATCTGCACGTATGTATGTTTGTGTTCGTATTCAGGGGCGCGTGTGCCTCTCGGGTGTCGTGCCACCCACCATGTCTTGCACAAATGGAGCACAGCCCTGTAGTCCTGTAGAGCGCAGCGCGAGGTCTGAGCCTGTAGCCCTTCAGAGCCCGTAGCCCTATAGAGCTTGCAGCCCCATAGAGCGCGCAGCGCGAGGCAGGTCCGGGCAGAGCCTATCACGATGAGTGGCGAGGCTGCTTTTATGCATAGTGGCGGGGGCGGGATGAGAAGGGAGGGGAGCCACTCACTTCAGGTCAAGCGCGTTGTAGTACATGACCATCCACTCCCGATCTGGCGAGTACCCCAGCACCACGCAGCTCCAGATGATGTTGGCCAGGTTCTGGGGCGTGCCCATGTCCAGCCGGTACTGCACGGCCTGCAGGGGGGCACGCGGTGCGGCCAAAACAAAACAAGGCCAGGTGTTGCCAACCAGGGGATATAGGGGGTGCTCACGCTCAACAGCTGGTGCTGCGCGGCCTGTTCGGGCGTCCATGCCAATCGCAGATGGTATGGGCGAGGCATGTTGGCCTGCCAGCGCAGGATGAGCCCATGCCCACCTGCTACTGCGCGGCCTACATGGGTGCACACAACTCTGGTAGAGGGCATATAGGCAGGAGATGCTGGCCGGTGCGCTCCACGCCCCGGGGTTTTGCCGGCACTATGCGGCCTGCAGGCGGGCACATGCTGCCAGCAGGTAGCATGGGCATGTGAAGGTGGCTGTGATGTTGTGACTGCACCACCACACACAGTACCGCATGTACACGCACGCATGCGCTCCCAGCACCCACCCTCATGAGCTCGTCCACCAAGCGCATGTCCGGCACCCGTAGCACCGCCAGCGTGTACAGCGTGTTGGCCACGCCCTGCACATCCAGGACCTGCAGCTCCCTGTGCACGAGTCTGATGAGGGAGTCCAAGAGGGCCCTGACGCCTGGAGGCTGAAGGGCGAGACTGACAGAGGGTCTGCGCCTGCCGTGCGCGCGTGGTGCATGGAGGGTGGCGGGCTCAGGCTGCTTCTGCTCGGTCAGGGAGCCGGGCGAGAGCGCTATCGGGGCGGGCGCCTGTGCATTGGATGATGGCGGTGGTGCCCACTGAGACCCAGGGGCGTTGGACATGCTGTTCCCGCGACTGCCACGGCTGGGTCCGCTTTCGTCCGTGCTGCTGATCATGCCGCCGCCGCCGCCGTCACGGTCGCTGCCGCTGGTGCTCTCTTGCCCGTGCTGTGGAGAGCCTTCCACTCCATGGGCGCCTCCATGCCGCTCGCGCTCACTTCTTGGGCCGCTGCTGCCAGTGGGCAGCGTCTGCTCCTGCGTGGCGGCCCCCTGCAGCAGTTTGGCCAGGTGGACCATTGCCGCAGAGACGTGGATGTGGTTGAAGTTGCGGCCCTCCGCAGCCACCACCGCCTCCAGCTCCTGCCACGTCTGGGTGCGCTTGATGCGCTTGGTAATGAGGGGTGCACTCGCACGCAGTGGTTTGTTTGAGACAGGGGGTGGAGGGCTGCCTTCGCTGCTGTGGGGCAGGCTGCTGGCTGGGGCCGCCTGCTTGGGGGGCAGCAGGGGTATGGGCTCTGGTGTGCCCTCACGAGAGGCTGGTCTGAGCAGGCCCATGGAAGGGGTTGCAGGTAGGCGGGGCACGCTGCCGCTGCTGCTGCTGCTCACACTGATGCCTTGGGGCGATGGGGTGTCCTGCAAGCTGGCTGGCCCAGCCGGGGGCGCCAGCCTGCTTGCCCCAAAAGGAGGGAGTGCCCTGGTGCTTGCCTGTCATCATGCAAGAGCAGCGCAAGAAAATACATTGTCGTCCTCTGTTCTGTGCACAGTCATGTTTGTGTGCCAGATGAGATGCAAGCTTGATGCATGATTGCAAACTTGTACCACTGGTCAAATTAACTACAACAGAGCCTTTTAAGGCACTGATTGCTTTGATGCTGCCTGAAGTGGTGATGGTTGTGCTGTCGTTGATGCACTTGCCCATCCTGGCCACTAAAATCCAGGTGCACCCACCCTGTGTGTGCGAGGCAGACGCTGCCCAAGTACGGGAGAGCAGAGGGGAGCGCATATCCTGCACATTCACGACAATAACAAAGCAAGCAGCCCACATATGCCCCAAGAAAGGTATGATGTTTTCCGACTTTTGGCCCTCCTCTGCCCCAAGCACACGACAAAATACAGCGCGCAAAAATTGCTGGCCCCGCAATCCATCCAACAGGAGCGCCTTGCCTTGGGGAGGAGCTGCAACCCTCTGCAGTGGCCCATCTTTGGAGCGTTTGCTCCATCCCAGCGTTGTTGTGAGTTCACAAGTACCGCAGAGGTACTTTCACACTTTGGATGGACAACCTTGGATCAGTGCTGTGCAATCAAGCCCCAGCCTCATCCGTCCGATTGCAAACTGAACGAAACACGGTAACCTAATAATTGAACACCATTTCTAAATTTGGAGGCTGTGTACATCATAAATATCCATTGTTGTGAGGTTGTAAGGGCTCCGGCTCACGGAAGTAATGGTCGTTAACTAGAGTCTGTTCTTTCTGCAAAAAGATGTCAAATCCGTCATGAAAAAGTCATCGACACCGAAATGGTTGGTGCATGGTGAGCGTTGTCATCGTTCCCTCAAAGCTGCCCTTCCCAACATGGCATGGGACTCTTATTATCATGGCATAGGTGATGAATTTGTTTGAGGAAGCATTCCCTCAGTGAAGTCAATGCAATTTCACCCAGCTGGAAGTGCCCTGCAGGAAGTGCCATGGCCACGAGGTATGCGATTGATACACATCCATTATTTTACCTAGCCTTGGAGCCAAACTCTGGAGAAGTAAAGCCCACATGCCACAATTAAGTATAGGCTTCATGGCATGCCGGGACACGTAGCCAACAGGATCCCACCTCAATGGTTTACTTACCAAGCCTTTCAGCAGATGAACTTTGACCTTGCTCTAGCCAGACGCTATTTTATCACTGCTTACTTACTTCTTAGCGAAAGGATATCATAGGAACATCAAGGCTTCACACCCTTCCCACTGGGATTTGCACCTCGTGAATTTAAGTATTGCGATGACATGCGATCAGAGCAACAACTAGGAAGAGCAACTGAACAGCACAGTAGACTGCATTACACACTTGCACAGCAATGCCACGTACGATCCTGATTGGAATTATGAGGACCATCTACAGTGAGCTACCTCTTAGCACGCTTCGCCTGAGGCCAATGTACAGTCAAGAATCTTACACTAAATCCAAACACACATTCAATACACGACAGAAATCATGAATACAAGTAAAACGCTGAAAATTACACAGAAGGAGCATGTGGTTCTTTACAGAACCCTCCTGACCCCCACTTATGAATCATAAGAGGGTCAGACCCTCTTCCTAGGCTGATGGTGGGGGTTAATTTGGTGCTTGCGCCATATGTAAACCTTTTCCTTTATTCTTGCGATCAGTGGCATTCCTTTTTGGCATAGTCCCTTCTCTTTGCTACTAGCAAATGTGTAGTACACATGGCAGGTTCTCTGTTCATTGTGCCACACTGTCACTCCATGCTGAACATTTTGTGCCAGTTAAATGTTGAAATGTTGGAGATGGATGTGTCTTTTTCTCCTATTTCGTCTGTTGCTGTCATCATTCAGTCTTGTACCGTGCAGTCTTATTATTTGCTATTTGAGAAGGAAATTGGCAGAAGCATTTGCTGATTTTACTGATAGGATTTACATTTTTGACACAGGCGCTTTTTACTTTGACAACATCAGTGCTGAGGATGTGAAATTGTTTTTCTTGAAGCAGACGTACAAATATCTTCTTTTTCTTTCTGAGACTATGGATATTTTTTGTCTGGCTGGCAGTGCCCAGCAAGCCCGGCAGTCAACCCATCTGGCTGAAGGTCTCAACCCATTTTAACTAATACTGTGCAGGACCCTTGCCTTGTCAGACTGCCTTCAATTTTCCTTTTTCAACAGCGCAACAAACTTTGCTATCTCAGTCCAGACATTATGGAATACTTTTTGCCACGGTGAAGACAATAAAATAAGCAGCCTAACGTCCAGGCTGGCAATTAACCTTCACTTGTAAACCTGTTGCTATAAAAAAATTCATTACCTTCTGCTTGGTAATGGCCAGCAAAATAAACATACTCAAAACAGTATTCTGGTATTCTGAATACTTCTGCATAAAACATTAAGACCGTCCAACCCTCCAACTCACCCATTTAAAGGGTTCCCTTACTCCTATCAGAAACCTAAATGTGCGTAACTAAATAATTCTAAAAGAAACACCCTGTCCAGCTTTATCTCACACAGCTATCCCATCTCTCTGCTCTTAAGCCGCTTGGGGCCTGTATGCCTTACTTCCTCTTCCCCCCCTTCACTTCTGCTCGGTCCACTCGGCCTCTTGCCATTGCCATTCTCAACCTGCATTTGATGCTGGCATGGTTCAGACTGCTGCAGCCCATGTGCATGCAGCTCCTGCACATGCGGTAGCGCAGCGCCCACCAGTTGCTGGGGCGGGGGCAGAGGCTGCTCCTGCAATGCTCCATGCGGCTGCTGATGGGGATTCACTGCTTGCAGTCCAGGCGGCAGTTGCATGGGGTGCTGCAAGGCATCTTGATGCTGCTGCTGCTGCTGCTGCTGCTGCTGCTGCTGTGGTTCTGGGGGCTGCGCAGGGCCTGCATCAGACGTGGCTTGGGGCCGCCTCATGAGGAACGCGTCCATTGGCCCTGCGCCGCTGCTCCTCTCCATGGTGCTCTTGGACGCCACCTGGAGACGGTGCGCGTGTAATTTTACGTGTGAGCATGCCGGTATTTTTGAGTGTGGATACGTGCGTGTGGGGGGGGGCACGTGCATGCATGCTTGCACTCAGGTGCCACCTGGAGAGGTGAACTGAGCAGCAGGCGAGCTCAGACATACAGCCCCGAGTGCCGCTGCTATGGTCGCAGCATGGGAAGGACAGCAGGTGCCATGAGCAGAATGACTGGCTACTACGCCACCTAATCCGCCATGAGCATTGAGTGGGAGAGCATGCACCTGTCTGTTACAATGTGGACCACCCCGACCTGCAGCCTTGTTACTCATAATTCATGCCCTGGTGTTCTGTGACAGAACTTGAGACCTCAATGTGGAGGAATAAGGGTAGCGCTTCAAGCGTTGTAGCACACTTCAACAGCTCCTTGCAAAGGTGAATAGAGGAAGTTTTGCAGTACAGCAAAAGAACGAGTTTGAGAGGTTACAAGTGGGCAGCTTGGGGTTATCAGGGTCTGTTCCAACAATGCTGACATGGTAAGGAAGCAGCATCATTGCTGCAGCATAGCCATTTCAGCAAGGTCGCTGCGGCAAAGTGATGCAGCATACTCACGGTCAAGGAGTCTTCTTTGCCGTCCAGGACCTTGCCCACGTTTGTCAGCTTGTGCTGGACCGTCTCCCACATGATGTCATCAATCGTGTTCTTAACCTGCACATCAGGCATGGGCGCACTTTTGGCTTATGTGCTCAAAAAGTGTGTGGGCATCAGTGTAGCCGTCCAGCAGAGTGCCTTCCAGGCGCACAAGCTCTGCTCTTTATCCTGCAGGCAAGTGTCCACCTCACGCCACCCAAGCGCCACAGTATCGGCTGACGTCCAATCAAAAAAACTCCACACAAACACTATGGCGTCAGCAAGTGTGAAGACAATGCAGGGCCTGCAATGCCGGGCTGGAAGAGGGCTGAAAAAAGCATCAGGAAAGCAAGCATCAGGATAGTGTGCATCAGGACAGTGTGCGTGACGGAATGCTTGGTCATGTCAGGCTGCCGGCGGCTTGGTGGACTGTGTGTGGGAAACTTGGAATTGAGCAGCCTGCGCAGTGCAAGCACCATATAGGCTGGGCATGCAGGCATCGTGGGATGGGCATGATGGTACGCCTGTGACTCCTCAGAACTTGCGCCCCCCCCGGCATGTGCCTACATGTGCTCCTCCAGACCCACTTAACAACAAAGATTGCATGCCCTTTGTGTGAACCCATGAGCCGTCCGTGCCACAAGCGTGTGAACAGCCGAAAAGGCTACAAGCCCGACACTTTTTTCACACGGGGCAGCGACCAGGGCTCTAGGCAGGGGCATCTTGCCATGGTGCTGGCGCAGACACGAGCTCAGCTGCCACATTCAGATCATGTTCAGCCGCACTCTGTGTGCGCACATACATGTGTGCATGCATGTGTTTACTCACCAGCAAGAACTGGATGTTGACTGAGTTGCTTTCCTGCCCAATGCGGTGCACGCGGTCTTCCGCCTGGACAAGGCGCGTGGACAAGGCCCCCAGGACAGGGCGTGGACAAGCTAGTGCTCAAGGCATGGACAAAGGCGTGGACAAGCTAGTGCTCAAGGCATGGACAAAGGCGTGGACAAGCTAGTGCTCAAGGCGTGGACATGCTAGCGCTCAAGGCGTGGGCAAGGCATGGACAAGCTAGCGCTCAAGGCATGGACAAGGCGTGGACAAAGGCGTGGACAAAGGCTTGGACAAGACAAGGCGTGGACAAAGGCGTGGACAAAGGCTTGGACAAGACAAGGCGTGGACAAAGGCGTGGACAAAGGCTTGGACAAAGGCTTGGACAAGACAAGGCATGGGCAAAGGCTGCCAGGACACGGTGTGGGCAAAAGCTAGTGCTCAAAGACTTTAGGGTCCAGCACTCGATATGAATGGGTCAGCGCTGCGTGTGCTTGCGCTATGATGATGCTATAGTGATGATGATGCTACAGTGACGATGATGACAAGCTTCTTGTGGCAGCACAGTTGGGCAACGGGCGAGGCATTACGTGTATTAAGATGACACAAAGCACGCCGGCTGTGGCAGCGCGTTAAGCAGGTGCTGCTAGAGGCACGCAAGAGGTGATGAATGCGCCAGTGCCACCCAAGGCCTCATCCATAAGCCCCCCCCTGCAGTCCCCACCTGCAGGATCTCCCCAGGCACCCAGCTCAGCTCCGCGAACACAACCGTGCTGGCAGCCGTGAGCGTGAGGCCCACGCCCGCGGCAGCGATGCCCAAGATAGCCACCTGCACATGCCATATGCAGTGCGGAAAGAAAAAGAGCATGGTGGCTGCTGCTGCTGCTGCTGCTGCTGCTAGAGCACATTGCTTGAGCGCCCAACCTGAGCACATTGTCTATGCCCTTGCCAATGCCTTGAGCACAGCATAAGCACAGAGCACGCACTGTTCCAGCAGCGGAGGGCCTACCTTCACGCTCTCATCTCCTTGGAAGCGCGCGCGCAGCTCCTCACGCTGCTTTGCATCGGTCTTCCCATCAATGCGTATGTAGCCTTTCTACACAGTGGTATTGGTTGAATTTGGAAGGCGCGGGTTTGAAAAAGGTTGGCAAGCAAGCAGGACGGCTGCTATGGGAACCCCTGAAACACGCATCCAAGAGCCTGCACAAGGTGCAAGAAAGCAGTTCGCAGCACTGGCTGCTCCTTGGGCCGTACATGTTAAGACGCAGACCTTGGCTCTGAACATCCTCTGGGAGCGGACATGGTCAACCTTCAGCAAGCTAACCAATTGTGATCATTAAGCATGGAAGGTCCAGGAAGCATCCATGTCTCCAGGAAGTCTTGGTTGCAGTGTGCACGCGCAACCGCTTGCCTTGGCTGTATTGATGGCCTTCTCGATGCCATCCAGCAGGCTGTGGTGGTGCGCGAATACCAGGAATTTGATGTCCGATTCCAGCAGGTCCTGCAGCGTTGTGCAGGTGTGGCATGACATACACAAAACATGGCGAGTGCGTGATAGCTCACCTAGCACACGAGTCATGTGCCAACAATGAGTGGCACCTCACTCCAGCAGCTTCACAACTATGCATGCCTGACAGCCTGTCACGACACCCAGGACGCAACAGCCTTTCAAGACACCCAGGACACAACAGCCTGTCACGACACCCAGGACAACAGCCTGTCACAACACCCAGGACACAACAGCCTGTCACGATACCCAGGACACAACAGCCTGTCACAACACCAGGACGCAACAGCCATGTTTGGTGCTGGTGGGACTGCGCATGTACACTCTGCTGTCCATGGCTTGTGCACCTGCCAGAACAGTCACTGAGGCCGACTACCTATGGGCAACCCATATTACGGAGGCAGCACAATCAGTGCTGACTCAGTGACAGGACTCGACAAAAAAATCTCTACAATGCCACAAAAACGAAGGCCTTTTGTCACACATCGCAGCCACCCAGCCGCCAGCATGGCACAGAACAGGCAAGCAGAGCAAAGCAACCCTGGTCACTGCTGCATATGATGGGGCACAGCAACCCTGGTCACTGCTGCATATGATGGGGCACCGCACGTTGTCACCGGTGAGCAGGCCTGTTATCGCAGCATCGCGCATCATACCTTGATGTACTCCTGCACCGCTCCAACCTTGATATTTGCCGTGTCATGGTACATCCGCATGATTGCCTGCTGCTGCTCCAGGCGCAGACCTGCAACAGCATGACCATGCACACAATGCATAGTGAGTGGCTTTAAATCTGACAGAGCCTGGCAACAAGTATGAGCATTATTGATGTCCTATACACCTGGTGCGCCTCATCCATGGACCACCAGAAAGCTGCGACAGGAGTTTGCTGCATCACAACTGCAAATGGCTTGCTTAGAAAACTGCATTTCACAGGGTCATATGCCCAGATGAAGGAGAGCATTCTCAGATAAGGCATGCATACGTCATGTGCACATGCATGCCCTTGCATCAGAAGGATTCATGGTTGAAGAAGTCATCGCCGTCATCATCATGCCTCTAAGCAATGTAAGCCAACTGCGCTCACTGCCTCCAAGCCAAAGGCATATCAAGCACGCCAATGGCAAAGCAAACAGCTCAGTGCTGCATGCATGTGCACAGAGAGAGAGAGAGAGAGAGAGAGAGAGAGAGAGAGAGAGA